>ERZ827528.1495-NODE-1495-length-24105-cov-4.131227_pt1 | contig 24105 bp, 39 predicted proteins | sample MGYA00519768_ERZ827528 | MGnify/ENA primary metagenome ERZ827528 (study PRJEB31778, sample SAMEA3449343) | human gut metagenome | biome: human gut; feature: human-associated habitat; material: faeces | place: United Kingdom | collected 2010/2012 ...
TTTCGGTGATGATGCCCTGCTCAATGGCCGACATGATATTCTTGATGCCGCGCTCTGTTCCGGCGAGCTGGTCTTCCAGAATACCGACCTTACTCTCAGCTTCCTTGCGCTCATTGTAGGCAACCGTGCTGTCAGCGATCCACTCGATAACATCGTCTTTCAGCGCATAGTCCTTGATGGCCTGCGCGACCTGCAGTTCGATTTCATCCCGGCGCACGTTCTTCTTGTCGCAGGTCTTTTCCGTTCGGTGCTTCTGGCAGACATAGTAGTAATGCAGCTTTCCGCTCCGGCCGGTGCCGGAGATACCCACCATGGGGCTTTTGCACTTACCGCAGAAAAGTTTGCCGGTGAGCAGATAGTCACCGTTGACTCTGTGCCGACCTTGCGGATTTTTCTTCGTGGTAATCACCTCCTGGACTTTGAAAAAGAGTTCGTCGCTGATGATCCGCGGGATACCATCTTCCTTGCGAACATCGCCGTAGATGTAGATGCCGCGGTACCGCTCGTTGGACAGGATTTTCTGAAAGCTCGACCGCCCCCAGGGGCGATTGTACGAGGTTTTGATTCCCCGGGCGTTTAGGCTGTTCATGATATCCACGAAAGGCTCGCCGGCAGCAACGCGGGTAAATATCTCTCGGATAACCGCAGCCTTTGGCTCGTCGATGACATAGTGCAGCGTTTCATCACGCTTGTAGCCATAGGGCAAATGACCGTTTGCCACCATGCAGTTTGAGGCGTTGTCGTACAGCCCGCGCTTGATGTCCTCGGCCATGTTCTCGGAATAAAACTGGTTGACATTCATCATCGAGCGGGCGGCGAAACGGCCGGCAGCGGTGTCGTCGAAGTCCTCTTCCACATAGAGCACACGGACGCCCAGCTCCTGGAGCCGTGCTTCGTTGATCAAAGCCTCCAGCATATTGCGCCCCATGCGGTTAGACTTCCACGCGATTACATAACGAAACTTCCCTTTGGCTGCCTCCGACATCATGCGCTGGAAGTCCTTGCGCTTGTCGGTGCGGCCGGAGACGGCGCGGTCGGCATAGGTGTCGATGATCCTGATGCCATACTCCGCGGCCAGCTCGTAGCCCTTTTCAAACTGCTGCTCTACGGAAATGTCCTTCTGGTTGTGGCTGCTGTACCGGCCGTAAAGAACGCCCGGCTCCTCGATTTCCAGTTTCTTGCCCCGCTTCGGCTTTGCCGGGTGCTTTGCAGTCTTTTTCGGCAACAGCGCCACCCCCCTTCTAACGATAGATTGCAGTAGTAGAATTTCAGAATTAGAAACAGATTACAGATACAGTCTCAGATACAGAGACAGGTACAGAGACAGTGCGCGCATGATCGCGCGCACACGCACGCGCGCACGCGAAGTATCGCTACGGTATGGATACGGTATAGATACCCTATCCATAGGGTATCGAATATTGGCTTAAATTAAGCGGACAGCTGTCCCGGTCGCGCAGATATTCATGCCGAAAGGTTCATACCGCACGCCAACAATAGCATCTGCTCCGAGCGATACGGCCTGTTGCAACAGGATTTCGGTCACTCCATCGACGCCAGCCTGCCAGCCGCGCTGGACGCCTTTGTTCCCACCGGGCATGACCATAACCTGCGCTGCTGATACAATGCCAAGGTATTCGGAAATCGTGCGCCCTTCGACAGATAAGGTGGTTGTAACAATCATATAATTACCTCCAATTTTCTATCATATAGCAACAAAATGTCGCTGTTTGTCAAAAGTGATTTTATTTCTTTTTGAGCAAAAGCGTGCGCAAATCTGTTACAATTCTTGCATACACCGCCGGTAAGAATATACGATTGGAGTTGATTAGATGCCATCAAGCAAGGAAGCAGCTGCGATACTTCGGATTGTGGAAAAACTGACTCAGGACGAAAAAAGACAAGCTATCAGTCTTCTTGCCGGTTGGCGAGATACTGGAGATAGTGAAGAGCCTCCGCTTTCTTCGAAGGAGAAAGCTGGAGAATAAGCGTTGTAAGAGCAATGTCCATATCATTCATCGGTCCGCCCTCTTTCGTGAGGGCGGACAATTCGTTTGCGGAGTCTTCGGAGATATCAGACAGCAATTCGACAGGCATATCGTCCACGGTTGTGAGCATATCCGCCAGAGAAATTCCCATGCCATCAGAAATTTTCTTGAGTGCGGGCAGCGATGGCGTCAGAGGAAGCCCGGTCTTGGGGTTCATGTTCTTCTCCAGCATGGAAATATAGCCGTTTGACAGACCACAAATAGCCGCAAACTGGCGCTGCGACAGGTCATGTTCTTTGCGATATTCCTTTACGAAATCACTGAGCGTCATAAGAATGTCCCCCTAAATTTGTTTAATACATTATACAGTCAGCGAAGCCCCGTGTCAATGCGACTGTGAAATTTATTGAACATTTTTTGTGTAACCCACTTGACATGCCTATGTGCTTAGTGTAGTATGTCTGTGTAATCGGTTGAACACTTCCGTCAACCACGAAAGGAGGAAAAGGCATGGGCTACAAAATCAAGGAGCTGCGCGAAGCCATGAAAATGACACAGGAAGAACTGGCGGAGAAGAGCGGAGTAAGCCGCGGGACTATTTCTGCCCTCGAAAACGGCATCGACCGAACAACTACCTCGAAGACGCTGGTAAAGCTTGCGCAGGCGCTCGATACCACCGTAGACCGTATTTTTTTTACCGAGGGTGTTTAATCGGCTAAACAGTATGTGAGGAGGTGACCGCTTTGAGCAGCACTCGCTGTTGCAACGATTGCCCGATACCCCTCGAAGGTGAGCCGGTGGACGAAGTACATATCCGCACAGAAGACATTCCCGAGTTCATGCGGGACAACCTGGCCGCCGCGACGCTGGATCTAATCCACTCGATACTGCGCCAGCCGGGAGGCCGGGAGGCGCTGGACGCGAGGACTGCCGCCAGGCACGCGGCCAAAGCCGTGAAATGAAAGGAGCTGAAAGAATGGCATATTACCGGACTTGCCCGCTTTGCGGGAGCAATAATGACCCGGGTGAAGCCTGTGATTGCCGCGAAACGAAAAAAGAGGCCGCCCCGCTGCATCGGGAACGACCTCAGGCAAATGCTTACCCATTGCCAGTTTATCAACCGTTTTGCCCTAAGTCAAGGGCGAAGGAGGTGCGACCGTGGCTGAAGAGCTGAGAGAGCTGCGGCTTTCCAAGCAGATCCCCGCCAAGGACATGGTCGCTGTCGTGCAGCAGATTTATCCCAAGTACGACAAGACCGTCCAGAGCAAATGCGAAAACGGCGAGATTTACGGCGTAAGCCTGCGGCCGGATGCGATGGCTGCGCTCTACGCGCACTTCGCCCCAGAGGTCGTGGAGCAGCGAAAAGCCGCCAAGAAAGATGCGCACCGTCTGACCTGTCGTATCTCGGCAAGGCTTGAAACCGCTGACTACGAGGCGTTGCAACAGCTTATTGCCGCCGATGGCTACGCTACCACGCAGGACTGGCTGACCGCTATTGTTCGCCGCTACATCGCAAAGGCAGGTGACGCCGAATGAGCTATGACCTGCCGGATCATCCCGTCATCCAGAACATGGAGCGCACCGGCTACCCCAATGGCAAAGAGCCGGAATATCCGCGCTGCCCCATCTGCGGTGAAGAGTGCGAGGACATCTACAAAGACAAAGATTTGAATATCGTCGGCTGCGATATCTGCATCAAGCAGTCTGACGCCTGGGAGGAGCCAGAGTGCTTCCCCGGAAAGGAGTAATGATGAAAGGACTGGTTATTACCACGGACAGCCTCATGCGGACGGAGGAATACACCACCCCGCTGCATGAGAGCATCGGAAAGACGGTCGGCGGCTGGATCGAAGTTGTCCACCCGAAGCTGCTGCCCGCTCCGTATTGCATGATTGTCAACGAGGAGGGCCTGTTGCTCGGTCTGCCGGTGAACCTGCTCGGGAGCATTCTCTATGAGAGCTTCCGTCACGGAAACCCCATTGTCGGCAATATCGTGTTCTGCAAAGAGGGCTTTGTCGAGGGCGAGCGCGACATCATCGGTCTGGACGATGACGACCTCAAATGCCTCGGTGCGCTGATCTCCGCCGTAAGCGGCGGCGCGGTCAAGTGGGAAAGCGAGGCACAGTAATGAGGACGTTTTACTTCACCTATGGTTCAAGCGGCCAGCCGTTTATCGGCGGTTGGACTGAGGTCAACGCCCCCAATTATGGCGCTGCCTGCGCCGCATTTCGCGCCTACCATCCCGACAAGACCGAGGGCCTGCTGAACTGTTCCAGCGTGTATGACGAGGAGCACTTCAAGCAGACTGAGATGTATCGCAGCGGAAACTTCGACCGCCGCTGCCACGAAGTTATCACCCTGCGGCGTGAAGCCGCTACCAACTGAAAGGAGCTATCACAATGATCAGAAACCCGAACGATATCCAGGAGGGCGCGAAGAAGATCCGTATGCTGATTGCCGGATACCCCGGCATTGGCAAATCCACGCTGGCGCTGTCCGCTCCCAATCCCCTGCACATCGACGTTGACTTCGGTATCGACCGCATCGAGCCGCGCTACCGCAAGCCGTACATCCAGCCCCAGAGCTACGATGAAATCCTCGGTGATCTCACCCCTATCAACCTTCAGGACTTCGACACGCTGGTTTTCGATACCGGCGGCAAGCTGATCTCCCTCATGTCCCTGTGGGCCATCAAGAAAGACCCGAAGTATGGCCAGCGCGACGGCAGTCTCTCCCTCAAGGGCTACGGCTTCGTCGGCAAAGAATTTGTCCGGCTGATGGACTACTGCTTCTATGAGCTTCAGAAGAATATCGTCATCGTGTTCCACGCCACCGAGGAAAAGGACGGCGACAATACCCGCCTCCGCATCAAGGTCGAGGGTCAGACCAAGAACAACGTTTGGGAGCCTATGGATCTGGGCGGTTTTGTGGAGATCTACGGCAACGACCGCACCATCGGCTTCTCCAACTGCGAGCGTTACTTTGCCAAGGGTACGCGCGGCATCTCCGGTATTCGCAAGATCCCCGCGCTCGGCCCGACCAGTCCGAACGACTTCCTGACGAAGCTGTTTGCCGAGTACAACGCCAAGGCCACCGCTGAGGTTGAGCAGAACGCAGTCGATCAGGCGGCATACGAGGCCGCGATGGTCGAGGGTACGGCCATCATCGCCAGCATTGTCGACGCCGACACTGCCAACGCTGCCATGCCGAAGTATCAGGCCCTCAAGCACGCGCTGACCTCCAACAAGGAGCTGGGCGTTCTCTGGAATAAGAAAATCAAGGAATGCGGACTGTTCTTCGACAAGGTTTTGAAGAAATACACGCCTGCGCCCGAGGAGGCAAAGGAGGCGGAGTAAATGGGACGCTACCTGATGACTCATTCCCTGCTGGCGTCCTGGCTCTACACCATGAAGGAAAATCCCTATGAGGATATGACGACAGAGCGCGATCCGATGGGCGAATTCATGCAGACGCTGCGCCGCGAGCCGACGCTGACCACGGAAGCCATGCAGAATGGCATCAAGTTCGAGGACATGGTGACGGATATCATCAATGGCCGCGCAGCTCCCGATGATCCGTGGTATGGCGCTGCCGAAAAGGTCGCGCGGCGTTGTGCAGGCGGTATTCTCCAGTACAAGGCGAAAAAGACCATCGAGGTTGGCGGCATGAGCCTGCTTCTGTACGGCCGTCTGGATTGCATGAAAGCTGGGGAGATCATCGACATCAAATTCACCAAGAACTATGACGCCGGTAAGTTCTTCTCCAGTACGCAGCACCCCACCTACTTTGAGCTGATCCCCGAAGCGCGGCAGTTCACTTATCTTGCCAGCAACGGGAGCACGGTGTGGCCGGAGACGTACCGCCGAGAGGAAGCGCCCAGCATTTTCCCTGTCATTTCTGATTTCCTCGAATGGCTGCGCGCAACCGAGCTGATGCCGGTCTACCAGGAGAAGTGGGCGACGCTATGAACGGCAAGCTGAAAGACTGGTCGTTCTCCCGCACCGGAGAAAGCGTGCTGACCATCACGACCAGAGAGAGCTGCAAGAGACTGTGGGACGCGCTTGGCGATCAGGAGATCACATTCTCCATCAAAAAGCGCGTCATTCCCCGAAGCCTCAACGCAAACAACTACGCGTGGTCGCTGATTGAGAAGCTGGCCGTCGCGGTGAAGTCGGACAAGGACTCCGTTTACGAGGAAATGCTCCGGCGCTACGGCACCGGCGAGACATACACCGACGAGGCCGGGAACGAGTGCAAGGTGCTGTTTTCGCTGCGGGAGGGCGTGCCGCCCGCGCTGGTGGCGCGGCACTACGCCGAAACCGGCGTCGGCTATGTCGATGGGAAGAAATTTATTCATTACCGAGCGATCAAAGGCACCAGCGAATATTCCACGAAAGAAATGAGCGTCTTTTTGGACGGTATCATTTCCGAGTGCCAGGAGGTCGGCATAGAAACCGATACCCCCGAGCAGATCGCCAGATACAAGGAGGCATGGCATCCGTGAGAAAAGTCTATTGCGACTACTGCGGTCGAGAGACTGAGTATGTCGACAGCAAGGTCATCTACGGCAAGAGCTACGGCAAAATCTATCTCTGCCGGAACTGCATGGCGTATGTCGGTGTGCATAAGGGGACGGATAAGCCCCTTGGCCGCCTCGCCAATGCGGAGCTGCGGAATTGGAAAAAGGCTGCACACGCCGTATTTGACCCTCTGTGGAAGTACGGCCGCTTTCGCGGCCACCGCAACGCGGCTTATGCGTGGCTGGCTCAGAAGATGGGCCTGCCCGTGGAGAAGACCCACATCGGTATGTTCGATGTCGGACAGTGCCGCAAGGCTATCGAGATCATTGAGAAAGAGACGAAAGGAGACCGTTATGGAAGACACCAAAAAGACACCCGCTGAGCTGGTCGCTGACCTGATGCTCGATCCTGGCTTTGTCCTCGTTCCGCAGGATCGTTACGAGGAGCTGGTTCGTGCCGAAACGGAGCGTGATGTGCTGGAAGCGACCATCAAGGGTGAGAACAGCTACAACGTCGACAGAGTTCTCGCCGCCATTCAGAGGGCAAGAAAAGCGGCATGGCTGAAAGTGTCGGCGGCTGCCCTCAATGCCGAGGGAGCACCGGAGGCGGGAAACGATGCTGAATAAGATCGTTGTCATGGGCCGACTGACCCGCGACCCGGAACTGCGTCGTACACAGTCCGGTCTTTCTGTGACCAGCTTCTCCGTGGCCTGTGACCGCGATTTCAAAAATCAGTCTGGAGAAAAGGAAACAGATTTTATTGACTGCGTTGCTTGGCGGAATACCGCTGAATTCGTCTGCAAGTATTTCAGCAAGGGCCGCATGGCGGTTGTCGAAGGTCGGCTGCAGCTTCGCGACTGGCAGGACAATAACGGCAACAAGCGCCGGTCGGCTGAGATTGTGGCCGACAATGTTTACTTCGGGGACTCCAAGCGCGATGGAGACGGCGGATATCAGCAGGGCGGCTATGCGCCGCAGGGAGGCTATCCCCCACAGGGCCAAAGCTTCGGCGCCCCGGGCGGTGCTTATGGCTCTGCTCCCGGTGGATATCCCACATCGGATTACGGCGGGGGCTTTACGGAACTCGGCGAGGATGACGGAGAACTGCCGTTCTGAATAGGCCGCCCGGTTATCCGGGCGGCACCCCGCCAAAGGAGGTGACACACTATGGCGAGCTATCGGAATATCAGCATGGACTTTTGGACGGACAGCAAGGTTGTTGACGATTTTACCCCTGAGGACAGATACATCTACCTGTACTGCATGACCAACCCGCACACCAATCTCTGCGGCTGTTACGAGGTCAGCATCAAGCAGATTGCCAATGAAACGGGGTACAACAACGATTCCGTGGAACGCCTGCTGAAACGCCTGGACGGCGCGCACAATGTTATTCGATATAGCGCGCAGACCAAGGAGCTTCTAATCCTCAACTGGTGCAGATATAACTGGTCGGCGTCTGAAAAGCTCAACAAGCCTTTACTGAGTGAGATCCGCAGAGTTAAGAATGATCGCTTCCGCGAATACCTGGCGGCACGCTACAACGAGCGCGGTACAGTAACGGCTCAGTATAACGCCGCAGAGGACGATAGGCCTGAGGTCCCCCGTCATAAGCACGGTGCGCACGGCTGGGTGCGCCTTACAGAAGAGGAATATGCCCGTCTGATTGATGACCTCGGCGAAGAAGAGTTGACGCGCTGCATTGACTACATAGACGAGTCCGCTCAAATGCACGGCAATAAGAACAAATGGCGCGACTGGAATCTTGTCATTCGGAAGTGCAGCCGTGAACGCTGGGGCCTCCGCAGCGGCAACGGCAATCGGCCGAGTTCCAGCGGGACAGCGATGGATGATCTGCAGCAGCTTCATCAAATGTATGCCAGCGAGGAAAGCCTATGACACACAAGGAAATGAGCGAGATATTCGCTGTAATGCTCCTCGCCTATCCGAATGCCGAGGTTTTCAAGGGAGGCATCGCCAAACTCGGCCCTACTATCAATCTGTGGGTGACCTGCTTGCCGGAGATTGATTTTTGGACAGGCCAGCAGGCCGTCGTAAAGCTGGTTCGTGAGTGCAAATTTCCACCGACCATCGCAGAGTTCAAAGAAAAGGCCGAAGCCGTTCAAGCTGAGGTGAAGGCAAGAATAGGCCGCGCATGGGACGCCTTTAAGCTTCAGGCGAACCTTGGAAAGACTCCTCTGGAGTTTTTTGCCGGGCTTCCGGCTGACTCAAATACGCGCCGCGCCATCGAAATGATCGGCGGGCCTGACCGCCTTATCATCGCCGAAGAGCACACGTTCGGAGACGGCCACAAGGAAATGGTGGAGAGGTACAACTACTACGAGTTTACGGAAGCGTATACAAAGGTGCTTCGCCAGGCGAGCGCGCTCAACAGCGGGCAACGCAAAGCGGTCGGACCGGGCATGAAGCAGATAGGAGGAAAAACATGAGTCGAAGAAAGAAAAGGAGGGTTTCGCCGGCGCCGCTTATCTGCCTGCTCGCAGTTTTAGCCTGTATCGTAGCTCTCCGTATCAGCGCCAACGAGGAAACCGCCGCGCCGGTGCAAATGACCGGCAAGTTAGAAAATCCAGCAATCGCAGTACCTGTCCAGCTGTTGGAAGCAGAACTGGAAGATACCGCGCAAGTTAATTCCGCAGAGGAGCGCCCCGCCCGCGCCGCCCGGTATATCAACATCGAAATGACCGAGGAGGAGCTGAACGAGCTGGCGGCGGTCGTATTCCTCGAAGCCGGCAATCAGAGCGCCGAGGGCCAGCAGGCCGTTGTCGAAGTCGTTTTCAATCGCGTACTGCATTCCGCTTTCCCGGACACGGTACATGACGTGCTGCATCAAGGTGAGGGCAGCGATGTTCCGCAGTTCTCCACTATCTACGCGGTCAGCACCGCAACACCGACGCAGGCGCAGTATGACGCCATCAACGGCGCTCTGTACGGAGATACGATCCTTGACGCCGACGTGGTGTTCTTCTCTCGCAACGGAGAGAACGGCCGCGTATGGGGGCAGATTGGAGATCACATCTTCTGTCGCGAGTACATCTGGGGGTAATGAGTATGGCGCAAAAGAGATTTCGGCAAGCCTGCGGCATCGTCGCCGCGCTCGGCTTCCTCCTGATCCTCGGCACCGCCGGTGCCAGCGATTATGACCTTATCCCCATGAGCCAGATACTCCGGCAAAGCTGTATCGGGCTGGTTATGTTCGGCGGCGGGTTGTGGCTTGGAGGGTATCTCTCATGAGTGGAAAGAAAGACCCGAAGCGTCAGCTGCTCGGCAAGATAGCAAAAGCCCGCGGTAAGCAGTTTGAGAGCCGCATCGACGATTCCTTTGCCTACTACGCACAGAAAGGCTTCGCGATCATCGAAAAGACGCCGGAGCCGATGCACCCCACGAAAAATCTCGGCAACGGCAAGTTTATCGCCTACTACGAGAAGCAGGCACAGCCGGACTACAAAGGCACCATCAAGGGCGGCAGGACAGTCATGTTCGAGGCGAAATTTACCGCCGCCGACCGGATGGAGCAGAGCCGCGTCCTCCAGAGCCAGCAGGACTATATGGACAGGCATCAGGCGCTCGGCGCTCGCTGCTTTGTCATCGCCGGTTTCAGCTCCGGCATGGTCTATTGTGTCCCCTGGGATATCTGGAAGACCATGAAAGACCACTTCGGCCGCAAGTATGTGACGGAGGCCGACTTGGAGAAATACCAAGTGCAGACGGCGTGGAACGGCACGCTGCTCCTGCTCAACTGAATTGAAAGGAGTTATCACCATGAGCGAAATTTCCATGTATGAGGCCCAGAAGAAGAAAATGCAGGGCTTGTGCGACGAGCACGACCTCGTCTACCGCTTCGAGAAAGATAAGTACCCCATCATCTTCACCATCAAGCCCGTGCAGGGCATGGACGCACAGATCTCCATGCTGGAGAACGTCGAAGAGGTCGGCTACCGCAGCCCCGACGCCTCCATGTCCTGGATCTTCGAGGACGGCGGTCTGGACACGAAAGTAACGGGCGGCACCTTTACCATCAGCAAGACGCTCCGCACCAAGATTGAGTCCATTCTGGTGAAGATGATCACCTACTGGCAGCAGTATTTCTTCCGCGATGTGCTCGAAAAGGGTGCGCTGCGTAGCGGCCTCATGCCGGTCATCGACGAGGACGAGGCGGACGATACCTGCGAAGAGCCGGAGGACGATGAGGATATGCAGGACGAGGACGGCCCCGAGGTTGACCTGGACGACCCCGATATTCAGCAGGCCATTACCATTGTCCGGGCAGAGAACAAAGCGACTGTGGGGCTGTTGCAACGCCGTATGAGCGTCGGCTACGCCAAGGCCGCGCGCCTGCTTGACGCGCTGGAAGAATTGGGCGTCGTCGGCCCGTACGTCGGAGCGGAGTCCCGCGAAGTGCTCCCCACCGACGAGCCTGATGATGAAGAAGGCGGTGAGGAATGATGCCGACCGGGAACGCCAACAAACATACCGCGCATGACCTGCAGCTTGCCGGTCAGATGCGCCGTGAGGACTACAAGACCATCAAGCACATGGACAAGGTGGCGCTTGCGGCTTACCTCAGCCGCGTGTGGAAGCGTGGGTATGACGCCGGATACCAAGCCGCCGTCAAGTCGGCCGCTCCGCAGCTGCGCGAAGCCGCAGAGCTGAAAGCGGCGAACAAGGAGGGCTAAGTTATGGGGAACGCCCTGCGGCACGTCAGAGGGGAAAGTCAGAAGAATATCGTCCGCCTCATAGAAGGGCTGAGCGGGAAGTATTCCCGCTGGGACATCTGGCAGGACTTCATCATCATGTCGGCCATTGCAATCGCCAACACGATGGGTGGTCCGCAGGTCAAGGCCAGGGAGGAAATATACCGCAGCCGCGCAGAGAAGTATTCCGCTAAGGAGCTGGAAGTCTTTGCGGATATGCTGTTTGAGGTTGTAGCCGAACTGGAACGCGACCAGGAGCAGGATTTCCTTGGTGAGCTTTTTATGGCGCTCGGCCTTGGGAACGAATGGAAAGGACAATTCTTCACTCCGTACGATATCTGCAGGGCGATGTCCGCAATTACCTATGGCCCCGATATGGCGGCACGGATAGAAAAGCAGGGTTGGATATCCGTGAGCGATCCCGCCTGCGGTGCTGGTGCGCTGCTGATTGCATTCGCCAACGAGTGCCAGAGACAGCACATCAACTATCAGACCTCGGTACTGTTTGTGGCGCAGGACATAGACTTCCTCGCCGGGTGTATGTGTTACATCCAGCTTAGCTTGCTCGGCTGCCCCGGCTATGTTGTCATTGATGACTCCATCGCGCGGCCGACTACCAGTTATGATGCTCACGGCCTGCTGCCAAAGGACGGCCCGCAGGTCTGGTACACGCCGATGTATTTCCGAGATGTCTGGCATTACCGCCGCATCGGGGCGCAAATGGATCTTCTGTTTCGGAACGCGGCCGAGCAGGCACCGGCGGATCTGCCGGTACCTGCCTCGCCGCCGGAACAGTCTCAACCGCTGGCGGAAACGAAAACCGGCCAGCTCACTCTATTTTGATGGGAGGGAACGGAATGCGGCAGCCGCCGCCTCTCGGGAGCCGGACATGGAAGCCCGAGGAAGAAGATTATTTGATGGAAAAGTGGGGGCAGATTTCTGTTCCGGCCATCGCAAAGAAACTCAATCGTACTACAAACGCCGTCAAGGTCAAAGCTCAGCGTCTGGGTTTAGGCGCGGTATTGATGGCTGGCGAGTATGTCACTCTAAATCAACTCCTGCTGGCGGTGAACGGAGGAAGCAGCTCCTACGGCTACAAGATGAAAAGCTGGGTCGAAAATCGCGGCTTGCCCGTCCACACAAAAAAGGTCAACCGCTGCAGCTTTCGGGTGGTCTACATTGAGGAGTTCTGGGAGTGGGCCGAGCGATACCGCAGCTTCATCGACTTTTCCAAGATGGAGCCGTTGGCGCTCGGTGAGGAGCCGGGCTGGGTAGCCGAGCAGCGCAAGAAAGACTTTGAGGCATACGCCATTCAGAGGAAAGACCCGTGGGGAGAGGACGAGGACTCTCGGCTGAAGATGCTGCTCAGTAAGCACAGGTACTCATGGGCGGAAATTTCCGAGATGATGCATCGTTCTCACGGTGCAATCGCGCGCCGTTGTCGTGACCTCGGCATCAAGGACCGCCCCGTTTCGATGGAGCTGACCGGAAAGCGCGGCACATGGACCAGCGAGGATTTTGAAATACTGGCAGACGGCATCCGCCACGGCGACAGCTACGCTGCCATAGGCAAGGCGGTCGGCCGTTCCGAAAAGTGCGTCCGCTCCAAGGTCTACAACGATTATCTGACCGAGAACGCCGACAAGGTGCGGGAACTGCTCGGTGATGGCGCGTGGGGGCACGGTGCGCCGGAAATGGACGTCCGTCATGGCTTCTATATCTCCCGCACCCGCCATCAGGTCAGGCGCGACCTATCCGCGCTGGCAACGGTCCTTCGTAAGCGCATGAACGATCTCGGCTATGATCCTTACTGGCAGCGGTTTATGTGCATGAATTGGGACGACATTGGCGGATGCTCCGCAGGGTGTACGGATTGCGACAGCTGCACAGCATTCCGGCGTATTCAGCCTCAGTATTGCGCACGGTGCGGCGGCACCTTCTACGAGCGCAAGGAAAACCGCTTCTGCGCGGCCTGCCGCACCGCGAGGAAGAAGCAGGCCCAGCGGCACTGGTGCCGCGTGAACGGCATGAGCCGAAAATAATAAACTGTCCCAGCCGAGGGGCAAAGCTCGGCATAAGAAAGGAGCATTTTATGGCAGAAATCAAGTACATTCCGGTTAAAAAGCTGTGGCAGCACCCTGATAACCCCCGCAAAGATTTGGGCGATGTGACCGAGCTGGCCGAGAGCATCAAGGTCAACGGCGTACTCCAAAACCTCACCGTTGTTCCGCTGATCGGGGAAATCACAAAGAAGTGGGACGGAGAAAGCTACCGCGTCATCATCGGCCACCGCCGCCTTGCGGCCGCAAAGCTGGCCGGCCTGGAGGAGCTTCCCTGCGTCGTGGTCGAGATGTCGGAGCGGGAGCAGCTGAGTACGATGCTCACGGAGAATATGCAGCGGTCTGATCTGACGGTCTATGAGCAGGCGCAGGGCTTCCAGATGATGCTTGACATGGGCGATACCGTCGAGGACATCGCGGAAAAGTCCGGCTTTTCCGCCACCACTGTCCGGCGCCGTGTGAAGCTCCTGGAGCTGGATAAGGACAAATTCAAGAAGTCCGAGGAGCGCGGCGTCAGCCTTTTCGAGTACATGGAGCTGGACAAGCTGAAAAGCCCGGAGCGCAAGAATGAAATGCTCGATTTTATTGGCACCGATAATTTCAAGTACAAGCTGAAACAGGCCATCGACGCCGAAGCCGCGGACGAGCGTAGGGCTTCGTGGGTGGAGCGGTTAAGCTCCTTTGCGACGCAGGTCACCGACAGAACCGGCTATAAGTTCGCCAGGAGCTTCTATGTCAACAGCGAAGTCAATGTAGAACGCCCAGAGGACGCAGATACCGTCGAGTATTTCTTCATCGTCGAAACGTACTATATCACGCTGATGACCAAGGACGCACCGACCACCCTCACTCCAGAAGAGGAAGCAAAAAAGCGTGAGGAGCAGATGAATCAGGAACGAAAGAATGCTGCCGGAAAGGCGTTGTCCGAAGCAACCGCCCGCGCCTACGAGCTTCGCGCCGACTTCGTGGCTACCGTTTCCGCAGCTGCCATCAAAAAGCGCCTTGTGGACATCGTAGCGCTGTGGGCCTACGCCGAATACTGGGACGATACCAGTTGGCTCACCGAAGAGGAAATCGCGCAGGCTACCGGCGCCGAGACCCTTGCCGAAGATAACGAGGACGGCGAGGACGATGCCGCATTTACGCTCCAGGCCGTGACCGACGCGATCGGCAAGACGCCTGAAAAGGCGCTCTTGCGAATGATCTATGCGCGCCTGGGTGATGGCAAATCCGAGGGCTATTTCCGCAGCTACTGGAACAGTTACACCATGAAGCACGAGGAGAATGAGAAGCTGGATCGCATCTATGCTCTGCTCGTCAAGCTGGGCTACGAGATGTCCGACGATGAAAAGGCGCTCCAGGACGGAACACATGAGCTTTTCGGGGAGGCGACCGACGAATGAGAGCATCTACCTGCAAAGGCTGCGGCGCGGCTATCGTCTGGATCAGAACGCCCGGAGGGAAGTCCATGCCGTGTGACGCCACCCCGCGCTATTACATCGAAAAGCCCCGCTCCGGCAGTAAAAAGATCGTCACGCCTAACGGCGAGGTCATTTCCTGTGAGTATACGGAAGATCCTCACAAGGCCACCGGCACCGGCTTCGCTCCCCACTGGGGGAGCTGCCAGGCGGCAGGCAACTTCAAATCGAGGGAGGAACACAATGGATAAGCTGACATGGTATGACGAGGATGGGCGGCTTTACTGCCGCCGCGGATATGAGGTCGCGCTGGCGCGGCTGGCTTCTTACGAAGCAACAGAGTTGATGCCGGACGAAATCGTAAAGATGGGGATGATGTTCGAGGATAGCAAACGCTATTCCGGTCGCCTTGAATTGAAGCTGATGGCCGCAACGGAAAAACTTCCCCGATGGGTGTCGGTGACAGAGCGGTTACCGGAGAACCGCGCCGATGTCCTTGTGGTTGTGTTCTGGCATGAGACATGGCAAGAAAAGATGGCGTGGTATGAGCCGGAACAAAAGCAATGGTATGTATCTGTTGGGCTTGGCCAGAGGTCCGATGTTCAGGTATCGCACTGGATGCCCCTGCCGGACGCACCGGAGGTGGAGTGATGGAACGGCTGACGAAACATAGCAAGCAAACATCGCACGAAAACGGTATCTGTTGCACACATTTTTGCGGCCCCGAATGCCTCGGAGTTGGCGGGAACTGCGCCATGAATTGCAAGTGGGAAGAAGCGGCGTGGAGCCGCCTCGCCGCCTACGAGGACACGGGGCTGACGCCGGAGGAAATCAAAGAGCTGCTGCATGATACGACAGGGCCGCTACACCGAAAACTCGGAGAATGGATAGACGCCGATGCTTCTGGCAGGCTGGTGGTGCTGCCGTGCAAGGTGGGCGATACGCTATGGGTGACTGGCCGTGACAATGTGCCGCGAGAAATGGAGCTTGAAGCCCCGGACATCAGAACTGTATGCACGGATGAGGATAATCTGTGTATGTCAATGTGCAATCGCAAGCCGGACGGGTTCTGCGCGTATCGTCTGCGTAATGATGGCGCAGACATCGGCAAGACGGTATTCCTGACCCGCGAGGAAGCCGAAGCGGCATTGGAGGCGACGCGGAATGAGTAAAGCCGTACTTATCAGCATTCGCCCGCAATGGTGCGAGAAAATCGCCAGCGGCGAAAAGGCCATTGAAGTCAGAAAAACTAAGCCGAATCTGGAAACGCCGTTTAAGTGCTACATCTACTGCACAGCGGAAAGGGCTGGGTATGATGCACTCTGGGTTCTGGACGCTCCAACAAGAGAAAAATACTCGTTTATGGCGGTGTCTGCTTACTTAGAGAACCCAAAAGGTGCAAATAAAGGAAACGGCAAGGTCATAGGCGAGTTTACCTGTGAGCGGATCGTCCCGATCACATACGATGGCGGCAGGCTATGGTGTCCGACAAATGCCGCCTTTTCCCCTGCGACGTGCTTATCTCAGGCAGAAATTATAGCTTATATCGGCGATAAGGGGCGTTGTTACGGCTGGCACATCTCCGACTTGCGCATTTATGATATGCCGAAAGAATTGAGCGAGTTCACCGGGTTGCGCGATACCAAATTTGGCGCCGCACCGCATGAAATCAAGCGCCCGCCGCAGAGCTGGTGCTATGTGGAGGCGATGGAGTGATGGCTATCAGCAAATCAAAGCGTGAAGAGGTCTATCAAAAATATAATGGCCATTGTGCGTATTGTGGACGCGAAATCGCCTACAAGGATATGCAGGTAGACCATTTCCTCCCGTTGAGGGCGTGGGGTATAGAGGACACCGGTACAGACGATCTCGATAACCTCATGCCAGCCTGCCGGATGTGCAATCACTATAAGCGGGCAAACTCGCTTGAGACATTTAGACGGTACATTGAAGAAATCCCTCGCAAACTGCGCGACAACTACATCTACAAGGTTGGTGTTGCGTACGGCGAAGTTGTAGAGCAAGAGCATCCGGTTAAATTTTATTTTGAGAGGCAGGAGAGGTAGCATGAACCGAGAAATGTATCAGCGCGGTACTTTTGGCGTGAAATATGGCATTTGGAACTGCCAGAGTAAAGAGTTTCAGTTTGGGATTTCTGAGGACACACCTATGCTTGCTGTTGCTCGACTTCACCAGAAGATCGGCAATGATGCGCGGAAATGGCGTTTTGAACCGCGCCCCCTTCCACACACCGAAAAGGAGAATTGAATGGGAAAGTTTGGAGAACTGCTCGATTTTATCAATGAGCTGAATGAGAACGGGCGCATTCCGTACGACGATTACAGCCGCCTCTTCGATTTGGCTTCCGAGCTGGGCGAAGCGGAGAATGCCCTTGGCGCAGCCAAAGTCGATATTGCCGCCTTGCTGTGGCTGAATGGCAACTGCGAATACTGCGAACACGGGGAGAAAGAGGAATTCAGCGGCGCAAACAGGTGGCATTGTCAGCTTGGAAACGGCGTAGACTGCCGCCCCGTATGGCGCGGCGTCGTAATAAAAGACTCCCTGCTCGAGATACATAAGGCAAACCCGACTTTGCTTCGTGCAAAGCCCAGCCGCGCGGAGACTATGTTCGGGCCGAAAGAGACCTGGGATATCCCTGATAGAGCAGAAGCCGAGGAGACCACGCTGAAGACATACAAGGGATTTCTGCTTATACGGTGCGCACAGTGCGGAGATTTGCGAGGCTTTTGTGTCAAAAAGCCTATCTCGTCTTATCGGTGTGCGGCCTGCGGTGGAGAAACGCCGCTGCACGATCTCACGTCGGCGCACATCCGCTGTAAGTGCGGGAAGAGCTTCAAGTATCGAACGAACATCGAAGAGGACAGTATCGCCTACAACTGCCTTTCCTGTGGTGCGCCGGTCGATCTGGCCTATAACAAGAAAGCTCGTGCCTATCAGACGGTGCGATGATGCTCGTCATCACCGTTCATGTGAACGCCCCGGCGGGGCAGGCCATTGGCATAAAGGAGCAGATTGCTCAGGATTTGGAGCGGTATGGAGATACCCGTGTGGTGTCGGTAGAGGTAGTGCAGCCATCATACCGGCAAATGCAGATTGGAGAGACTGTCAGCCGACAGGGCGGCAAGAGGAAGTAAGAACAGATTGGGGTGAGCTATTACGACGCTTTCGGAATTGAATCAGCATTTTGAGCTGATAGAGAAACTGGCAAGGGCAAGGGAGATGCTACAGTCCTTGCGTGACGCGGCTTGCCCCGGCGCGGCTGCCCTCACAGGTATGCCGCATACTCCCGGCATAAAGGATAAGGTCGGTGACCTCGCGGCTGAGATTGTGGACATGGATGCGCGTGTCGGCTTTCTGGAGGAAGAGGTTAAGGCCAGCGAGGGACAGATCATGCCGTTCATTCAAGGCATCGACGATGACCAGACGCGCCTGATCTTCCGGCTGCGCTTCCTGAGAGGGCTCGCGTGGAAAGAGGTCGCAGCGGTCATAGGAGGCCGCAATTCGGAGGATTCGGTAAAGATGGTGTGTTACCGCTACCTCGGCAGTTAAAAGCTGTTCTTCGCTGTTGCAACTCGTTTCTTGATATTCCCCGCACCATGTATTAGGATTAGACTCGTAAAATCCTACATAAGCCAGGCGGCCATCCCTCGCGGGGTGGCCGTCATTCGTATGGGAAGGAGGTTGAGGCCTGCGCGTTACTCCTTGCGCGCTGGTCATGCACCGGGTCCGATGTTCGCCAGCAGAGGGCAGCGGTGACATCATAAAAGGAGATTTCCAAAATGTTCGGAATTGTCATTCTGGCCGTCTATGCGGTGCTGATGATCGGTGTCACGCTGATGTTCACCCGAAAGACGACCGACGCAGAGGGCTTCCATGTGGCGGACCGGCGCATCGGCTCGGCGATTGCCGCCATGAGCATCGCCGCCACTTGGATTTGGGCTCCCTCACTGTTCACTTCCTCGGAGATGGCCTATACGCGCGGCATCCCGGGGATGTTCTGGTTTACGGTACCGAATGTGCTGTGCCTGATCCTGTTTATCCCCTTTGCAAAAAGGATTCGGGCGCAGTACCCGGAGGGTATCACCTTGACCGGCTACATGGCGGAGCGCTATCACTCCGGCAAGGTCAAGGGCGTCTACTCCTTCCAGCTCGGCGCGCTGGCCGTTCTTTCAACGGCAGTGCAGCTGCTCGCCGGGGGAAAGACGCTGGCTCTCATTACGGGGCTGCCATTCTGGAGCATGACACTCGCCCTGGCAGCTATCGCATATTCCTACTCCCGCTTCTCCGGGCTGAAAGCCTCCATCATCACTGATGTCGTCCAGCTGGGCATTATTCTCATGGGTGGCGCTCTGCTGGTCGTTCTGAGCCTTCGCATGACCGGCGGCTTTGACGCGGTACGGGCAGGGCTCGGTGCTGTCTCCGGAGAATACACCTCGCTCACCTCCTCCACGGGCATTGAGGTCCTGTTGGGCTATGGTCTGCCGATGGCTGTCGGTCTGATCTCCGGCCCGTTCGGGGATCAGTGCTTCTGGCAGCGAGCTTTCGCAATCAGGCGCGACCGCATCGGCAGATCGTTTTTTGCCGGTGCGCTTTTGTTTGCGCTCGTTCCGATCTGCATGGGAACGGTGGGCTTCCTTGCCGCAGGCTCCGGCTTTGTGGCCAGCGACACCGGCATGGTCAACTTTGAATTCGTTTCCTCGCTGCTTCCGACATGGGTGCTGGTACCGTTCCTGTTTATGATTATCTCCGGCCTGCTCTCCACGGTGGATAGCAACCTTTGCGCGGCAGCGTCGCTCACGACAGACTGGCTCGGAATTGGGAGGGACACGGTGCAGACTTCGCGCCGCACCATGCTTTGCCTGCTGATCGTGGCTATCGCCATCGCCAACATTCCCGGCCTGACGGTGACATACCTGTTCCTGTTCTACGGAACGCTCCGCGCTTCGACGCTGCTGCCGACGGTCATGACGCTGCTCGGTGAGAAGCTGACGGGCAAGGGCGTTTTTGCCGGTGTGCTGACCGCGTTGTGTGTCGGGCTTCCGATCTTCGCCTACGGCAATCTCGCCGGCATTCCGGCTGTGAAAGCGGCAGGCAGTCTGACGACCGTCCTGTCCAGCGGCCTTGTCGCTGTTATCGCCTCGAGAAAGGCGGTGAGAGCATGAGTCTCGGAAGGAAGCAGAGGATCGACAACAGCGTATGGCTGGAAGCCGTTGCAACTATCGAAGAAGCCGTTTCCCGCGCAGAGCTGGACGAACTGACCGCCGCGACCGTAGCCGACATCAAGGCTACGACAGCTGGAAAGCGTGCCGCCTATGCGTGGAGCGCCGGCAAGGACAGCATTGTCCTCGGCAAGCTCTGCGAAGCGGCCGGCGTCACCGATAGTATGATCGGCGTGTGCGACCTGGAATACCCCGCCTTTGCCGCGTGGATCGAGGAGCATAAGCCGGCAGGCTGCGAAGTCATCAACACGCATCAGGATATCGACTGGCTGGTGAAGCATCAAGAGATGCTTTTCCCCAAGGACTCCGCCGCGGCCGGACGATGGTTTTCTATCGTGCAGCACCGAGCGCAGCGTGAATACTTCAAGGCGCACGAGCTGGACGTCATCATTCTCGGCCGCCGCCGTGCGGACGGCAATTATGTCGGTCGCAACAGCAATATCTATACCGATGGCAAAGGTGTTACGCGATTCAGCCCGCTCGCTGCGTGGAAGCATGAGCACATCCTTGCCTATATTCACTACCATCAGCTCCCGCTTCCGCCGATCTACGGCTGGAAGAACGGATATCTGTGCGGCACTCACCCGTGGCCCGCCCGCCAATGGACGGGCAGCATCGAGAACGGCTGGCGTGAGGTCTACGATATCGACCCCGGCATCGTCCTTGCGGCGGCTGAAAAGATCGACAGTGCTCGCGCCTTCTTGAAGGAGGTGCAGGCATGAAGGTCATAAAGAAGCCTCTGACCGAGCTGCGGCGACCGGAACGGAATGTCCGAATGCACACCGACAAGCAGCTGAAGGAGTTCCGACGCTCTGTCGAAATGTTCGGTCAGATCCGCCCCATCGTGGTCGACGAGGACGGCGTTATTCTCGCCGGCAACGGCTTGTATGAAACGCTGCTGTCCCTCGGCCGCACAGAGGCGGACTGCTATGTCGTGTCCGGACTGACTGAGGCGGAGAAGAAAAAGCTCATGCTGGCCGATAACCGCGTCTTTGACCTGGGCGTTGACGATCTGGCCGCGCTGGACGCTTTTATCCTTGAGCTGAAAGATGACCTGGACATTCCCGGCTACGAAGAGGATCTTCTCCGGGCGATGGTGATGGAGGCCGACGAAGCCAGCGACGCCCTGCTTGAGTACGGCACCATTGAGCCGGAGCAGGCTGCGGCCATCACCGAGACGCGCGAGAAATACGCCGCCCGGGAAGAAGCTGCTGCGGCGCAGGCTGAGGAAGTCGCACCCGCGCAGAGCGGCACGGCGTCTTCCACCGAGCCCGCTAAGAGGTTTATCCTCTGCCCGAAATGTGGTGAGCGGATATGGCTGTAAAGCGCATCAGCTCAGACATCGACGTTGTGACTGCGGCGCGCCAGCGAATCAAGAATGTATTTTCCAACGGCGTCCCCGTATACCTCTCGTTTTCCGGCGGTAAGGACAGCATCGTTCTTGCCGACCTGACCTATAAGCTGATCCAGGCTGGAGAGATCAATCCCTCGCAGTTGACTGTCCTTTTCGTGGACGAGGAGGCAATCTTCGATTCCATTGAAGCAACGACCAAGGCGTGGCGGAAGAAGTTCCTGCTTGCCGGCGCCAAGTTTCAATGGTGGTGCATCGAGGTCAAGCATTTCAGCTGTCTCAATGAGCTGTCCAGCGATGAAACCTTCGTCTGCTGGGATCGGCGCAAGCGCGATGTCTGGGTGCGGCAGCCGCCGCCCTTTGCCATCCGCAATCACCCGCAGCTCCGGCCGAGGATCGACAACTATCAATCCTTCCTGCCCCGCGTGACGATGGACGGCATCATGATCACCGGCGTCCGCGCGGCAGAGTCCATTCAGCGGCTCCAATACATGGCGGCACTGAATATGGGCGCAAAGGGCATCACCGGCACGAACACCATTTATCCCATCTACGACTGGAAGACGGCGGACGTCTGGCTGTACCTGCGAGACCAGCGCATCGAAGTCCCCGAGGTCTACCTGCAGATGTATCAGGTCGGCGTCAATCGGAATCAGCTGCGCGTGTCGCAGTTCTTCTCTGTTGATACCGTACCCGTGCTGGTACACCTGGGCGAATATGACCCATCGCTCATGGAGCGCGTCCTTCGGCGCGAGCCGAACGCCTACCTTGCCATGCTGTACTGGGACAGCGAAATGTTCCACCGCACCACAAGGAAGCGCCGGGAGCTGGAGGGTGAGGACACCAAGGACTACCGTGCGCTCCTGAAGGAGATGCTGTTCGTTCGCCCGGGAGACTTCTTCAATACGGAGCATAAGCGCAAGATCGCCAAGCAGTACCGCAAGATGTTCATTCAGATGGACGGAATGGCGCGGCCGCGCGACTACAAGAAAATGTACGGCGGTCTGACTGCTGGTGATCCCAAGCTCCGCACCCTGCGCGCCATCTATCAGGACATATCCTGCGCCTACGCCGATTACGCCAAGCGCTTCCGGAAGGGAGGTGAGGCAAATGGCTGACGCGGATCTGTTCGCCCCGCTATCTTCCCTGCAATGGGTAGACAGGGAGCAGCTCAAACCCAATGACTACAACCCCAACAAGGTCAACCGTGAGAATCTGAAACTGCTGGTGCAATCGATCATGACCAATGGCTGGACGCTTCCCATCGTTGTGCGTCCCGACTACACCATCATCGACGGCTTTCACCGCTGGACCGTGGCCGGAGAGGAGCCGCTGCACACTATGCTCAAAGGCAAGGTGCCGGTGGTGATCGTGCGGCATGATGACGCGACCGAGGATATTTACGGCACCGTCACACACAACCGCGCTCGTGGTACACATCTGCTTGAGCCGATGAAAGCCATCGTAAAGCGGCTGCTGGACGAGGGCAAGTCCGTTCAGGAGATCGGCAAACAGCTCGGAATGAAACCCGAAGAAGTATTCCGGCTCTCTGATTTCTCGCGTGATGACTTCCTCGGCATGATGACCAAGGGCGTTAAGGGGTATAGCCATGCGGAATTGCTGACGAAGTTATAACACAATACCACAGCCAGGCGCATACATCGCACGAGAGCGGCGTATCTGCGTCTGGCTGTGTTGCTCCCTCCCCCTCTCGGCATCGTCGCGCTGAGGGCGGGGAAATGCGTTGCAACAGGCGACGACGGCAAAAGGTACTGTGACGCCCCCCTCCCCACACGCCGCGGGCTCGCCGACCCCCAAAAACGATTAGTTAGTGCGCGAGAAAAGGGTAACTTTAGTTGAAATCTTGTATGAAATTATCGACTTCTTGACCTTCCGCCGGGCGTGGGACGCCCGCCTCCTATCACATAGCCTGGCCCCGGAGCGGAAACGCCCCGGGCGTCGGGCGGAGGGCCAAGACACAGGAAAGGAGCGTGGCCTATGGCGACAAAGAAGCAGGATGTGGTCGTAGAGGACGGAGCCGTGTACGTGCTGCGCGCCGGGACGCCTGTCTACATCAAGACTGCCGACATCTGCTCGATGACCGGGAAAAGCAATCAGTGGATCGGACAGCTGGTAGCCCAGGGGACGCTGCATAAACGCAGCACCCCCCACGGGAGCCTGTTCGATGTCACCGAGGCTGTGCGCGCCTACTGTTCCATGCTGGAGGCCCGCGCAGGACCGGCCAAGACCGAGGAGGAGATCAAGCAGGAAATCAAGCAGGAAAAGGCGAAAGCGGCCGCTGACGTGACAATGAAGATTGCCAAGGCCAACATCGCCAAGGCCGAGGCCGACGAGCTCCAGGGCAAAATGCACCGGAGCGAGGACGTGGCCGCGATGACTACCGACTTGATCTATGCCATTCGCGGGGCGATGATGGCCCTGCCCGGCCGCCTGGCCGTGGACGTGGCCTCGGCGAACTCCCCAGCGGAGGCCGCCGAGATTATCCGCCGCGAGGTCAACAAGGCCATGCGGGAGCTCTCCAATTACCGCTATGACCCAAAGAAATACGAGGAGCGCGTCCGGGAGCGGAGGGCCTGGGAAGCTGACAGCGGGCGTGATGCCGATGACGGATAAGGAAACGCGCCGGCTCATAGAGGAGAAAGAGGCCCGCGAGCGGGTAAAGAGGCTGAATGCCGTCATCGGGAAAGTCTTGGCCGGCATGAAGCCGCCGGACGACCTGACCGTGACCGAATGGGCGGAGCGGAATCGCCGCCTGTCGGCCGAGAGCGCCGCAGAGCCCGGACCGTGGCGCACCG
>ERZ827528.1498-NODE-1498-length-24066-cov-3.575278_pt1 | contig 24066 bp, 19 predicted proteins | sample MGYA00519768_ERZ827528 | MGnify/ENA primary metagenome ERZ827528 (study PRJEB31778, sample SAMEA3449343) | human gut metagenome | biome: human gut; feature: human-associated habitat; material: faeces | place: United Kingdom | collected 2010/2012 ...
CAGAGGTCGCCACCGGCGACCCTCACCCCTCGGAGAGCGCAAAACCTGCTTGCAGGTTGCATTTTTGACGGGCTTGCCTGTCAAAAGTGCTTTTGCGTTACTCTTGGCAAGAGTAACAGAACCTCGTCCTCGCAAGTTTCGTATTGTTCGCAACCTCGCAAGCTCGATTGCTCACTCCACTGCTCGTCCTCTCGGCAAAAAGTCACGCTGCGCTACCAACTTTTTGCCGTAAATTAGGTTTGAAAATTTGAAGAAAAGGATGTGATAAAATGCAAAGAACGATCAGCGCAATGGTCGGTAAAGGCTCTGTCAACCACAACAGCCGCAAATTCAAAGCGGAGAATGTGGACGGCAATCGAACACATCTGAACATCGACTACTGCAATGAAAACATCAAAAAAGTCTATCTCGAACTATTCGATGAAGCGCTGAAAAGATACAATAACAGGCAGACGAGAGCTGACCGAAAAATAGAAAACTACTATGAAAAAATCCGCAGTTCCAAACAGGAAAAACCGTTTCACGAATTGATTTTGCAGATAGGCGACAAGGAAAATATGAGCGCCGAAAGCGAAAACGGAAAGCTCGCCCGACAGATTTTAGATGAATACTATCGAGGATTTCAGGAGCGAAATCCTCGGTTAAAAGTGTTCTCAGCACATCTGCATATGGACGAGGCAACGCCCCATCTGCACATTGATTTTGTTCCCTTTACCACCAGCAGCAAGCGTGGACTGGACACCCGTGTGTCGCTGAAACAGGCTCTTGCAATTCAAGGATTTAAGGGCGGAAGTCGTGGCGATACCGAGTGGAATCAATGGGTACAGTCCGAAAAAGAACAGCTTGCCGCCGTGATGGAACGCCACAAAATAGAGTGGGAACACAAGGGTACGCACGAAAAACATCTGTCCGTTCTGGACTACAAAAAGCAGGAACGGGAGAAGGAAATCAATGCTCTTGAAGATAAGCTTGCCGAGAAAAAAGATGAGTTTCGTGTGATGGCTGACCGTATCGAAAACTTTGATAACGGCGAAAGAGCGTTGAAGAAGCTGGATGAAAGTATCATGAACGAGCCTGAGTATCAGCTTCCTGAGCCGACTGCGATGATGTCGGCAAGAAGCTATAAGGCAAAGTTTGTTGAGCCGCTTATAGCCAAATTGAAATCGCTGATCAAAACCTTATTCGCACGGTATTTCAAGGTGATAGACAGCTATGACAGGCTGAATGTTACAAATGCAAAGCTGTATCGGGAGAACGAAAAGCTCTCAAAAATCAACGGTAAGCTTACCGAAGAAAACACAAGACTGAGGGCTGAAAACAAAGATTATTCACTGCTTCGCAGAGTGTTCGGGCATAGACAGATAGACAGCCTGCTTGAACAGGCGAGAAATCTCAAGGGTCAAAAGCGTGACCACACACGCTCAAGATAAATCAATTTTCAGGAGGTAAACAAAATGACAAAGACGATTTTTGAAGAAATGGGCGGCGCTTATGTACGGCAGGGAGATTATAATCTCCCCTGTCTGTCCTTACCCGCCGAAAAAGAAAACAAGCCCATTGGAGTATGGGGACAGCGGCATCTGCGCTATCTCAAACAGCACCGCAAGGTGCTTTACACCAACCTGCTCACAAGCGGCAAGCTGGACAGTTATCTTGCCGACGTTGACGCACAGGCGGAAGATATGTTTCTTCGGCTGGCAGAGCAAATGGCGGAGCGTGAGGGCGTGACCGAACAGCTAAAGGCGGAAAATCAAATGGAATGGGTTGGTCGGATGAATAACATTCGCAGCAGGGCGATGGAGATTGTAAATGCGGAGTTGATTTACCAGAGATAAGCAGGGCGTGCCGCAGGTAAAATTAATTTATCTGCGGCACTTTGTTTTCTGGGAACAAACAGGTATCTTTTTTTACCCATGACATTGCGTTTCTGTCATGATCGTGCTATAATAGGGATAAATCAGGTATTATTTATTTCCCAGGAGGGATTTGCATGGCAAAACAGATTCATATAAGAATTGATGATGATACATATGAAGAGTTAAACAATTATTCTACTGTGAGCAGTCAGACCATTCAGGATTGTATGCTGGTTGCTATCAGGCAGCTTTTGATTAAAGCGAAAGAAGAACCCGGCAGGAATCCTGATGGTTATACTTTTATAGATTTATTTGCCGGTGTTGGAGGTATGCGCATCGCTTTTGAGGCTGCCGGGGCTCAATGTGTGTATTCCAATGAGTGGAACAAATACAGCCAGCAGACTTATTATGCAAACTTTGGCGTTCAGCCTGATGGTGATATTACGAAAGTCCCCGCAGAAAATATTCCTGATCATGATATACTTGTTGCCGGTTTTCCCTGTCAGCCTTTTTCAATCGCCGGGGTATCCAAGAAGAACAGCCTTGGTCGTGCAACCGGCTTTGAAGATAAAACACAGGGCACTCTTTTCTTTGATATATGTCGTATTCTGAAAGCAAAACGACCTAAAGCGTTTATGCTGGAAAATGTCAAAAATCTTTGCAGTCACGACAGGGGAAGAACATTTAAAGTCATACAGGAGTCCCTTGCGGAGTTAAATTATAAAATTTTTTATCAGGTTGTCGATGGACAGGGTTATGTTCCTCAGCACAGGGAACGAATCGTGATTGTCGGTTTCGATATGTTGCGCTATGGAAATAATATTGATTTTCATTTCGAGCTGCATCCGCTGAAAAGACAACCTGTATTAAGAGATATTCTTGAATCAAAAGTCGACAGCAAATATACCCTGTCTGATAAATTGTGGACTTATCTGCAAAACTACGCTGCAAAACACAGGGAGGCAGGAAATGGCTTCGGTTACGGTATTGCGCCGCCTGATGGGATTACCCGGACGATGAGTGCCCGTTATTATAAGGACGGATCGGAAATTCTGATTGAACAAAAAGGAAAAAATCCACGCCGACTGACACCGAGAGAGTGCGCAAGGCTTCAGGGATTCCCAGATACTTTCAAAATCCCTGTTTCGGACACACAGGCATATAAACAGTTTGGAAATTCTGTTGTTGTTCCATTGATGACAGAAGTTGCAAAACTGGTTGTTACACGATTGGTGCAGCTTGATGATGCACAGAAGACCATGAAGAACTTTGAAGGAATACCGCAAAGGCAGGTGATATGAAGTGCAGAACAGTTATGCCGTACAGGCAATTCAGGCTGTACTCAACAGTCGGAAAGCATATTGTAAATTTCTCTCTGCTAATGATACCGGGTTGACCGGTGGTCATCAGGCTGGTATTTATATTGCCAAACCGTCTGTTCCCATTCTGTTTGATGAGCCGGGAATCAAGGGCGAGAACAAGGAGAAATGGGTAAAGGTCAAATGGCAGGATGACATTGAAACAGATACCCGCTTTATTTATTACGGTCAGGGAACAAGAAATGAATACAGAATTACTAATTTCGGCCGGGGATTTCCTTTTCTGCGACCGGAATATACCGGTGCTCTGTTCATCTTTACAAAATGCAGTGATGAGTATTATCAGGCATATATCCTGAATTCCGAAGATGATATTGACCAGTTCCTTGATGCTTTTGGCATCGGGCCAACCGAAACAAACAGGCTGATTGATACCGCTCAGGTGCAGACTGAAACACGGGAACAACTGGCAATTCAGGAGTTTATCTCAGGCCTGACTGTTGATTTCCCATTGTCAGAAGAAATGTCAGCGGCAGCACGCAACATTCAGAACAGCGTCTATAACCATCTGGAATATATTAGAACGAATCCAGATCGAAAAATCATTGAATGGACAAATACGGAATATGCTCTGTTCAGAGCGATTGAACACGCCCGTTATGGAGAGACAATTTCCCGTGGCTTTGATTCTGTTGATTCCTTTATTACGATGGCAAACATGGTTTTGAATCGTCGGAAGAGCCGTGCCGGAAAAAGCCTTGAACATCATCTGTCCGCCATCTTTGACGGAAACAGCATTGCGTATTCCGCACAGGCAGTAACGGAAGGAAACAAAAAGCCGGATTTTATCTTTCCTTCGCAGGAGGCGTACCACAATGCGACCTTTCCAACAGACAGATTGATTTCTCTTGCAGCAAAAACAACCTGTAAGGATCGATGGAGGCAGGTAATCAACGAAGCTGATCGGCTGCGGGACAGACCTAAATATCTCTGCACTCTTCAACAGGGGATTTCTCCTGCACAGATGGACGAAATGCAGAGTGAAAATGTAATTCTTGTTGTTCCCAAACCGTACATCTCATCCTATCCGGCAGATCGTCAGGACAGGATATGGACGCTTTCCCAATTTGTGAACTATGTGCGGGAAGTGGAGGCTCTCTGATGGCTGATATTCTTTCACCCGAACAACGGAGCAGAAACATGTCGGCAATCCGATCCAAAAACACGAAGCCGGAAATATATTTTCGGAAGCTTCTGTTTGCAAGAGGATACCGTTACCGCATATCGGAAAAAAGCGTCCCGGGACATCCCGATATCTTTTTGCACAAATATAATACGGCCATCTTTGTTCATGGATGTTTCTGGCATCGTCATCAGGGGTGCAAATATGCATATATGCCAAAGTCAAGGCAGGAGTTCTGGCAAAGGAAATTTGACGATAATGTCAGACGGGATAAAATCGTAAAAGATGAATTACAGAAGCAAAATATCAAATGCCTGATTGTGTGGGAGTGTACGATCAGGCAGATGATGAAAAAGCAGGAAACAGAAAATTGTTTCATTAAAAAATGCATTGATTTTATGTTTTCGGATGAAAAAACACTTGAAATATAGACTGCAACCAGGGCAGGAAACATAAATCTGAAACTTTTAAAAGTTTTCCAAAACGCTTGTTTTGGAAACAGAGGTTTGGACTATAGGTATACAAAGCAATATGATTGATCTGAATGGAGATAAATTTTTGAGTCTCTCGAAAGAATTAATGATAATAAGACGATAAAACAAAAAAGTAAGGCGGTGGCTTACATGGAATCGCATAAAAATCCAATAGTCTTTATCAGCTATTCTCAAGATTCCTTGAGTTTCTCGGATAGGGTATTGGAATTTTCAAACAAACTACGAAGCGAAGGAATAGATGCTATTTTAGACCAGTATGAAGAAGCTCCTCCAGAAGGATGGCCTCGATGGATGGAAAATAGCATAAAGAATTCAGACTATGTGATTGTTATTGGTTCGCAAGGATATTCTCAAAAAATATATAGTGGCGATCAATCTGGTAAAGGCCTTGGCGTGAAATGGGAAGGAAACATCATCTATCAGATGTTTTATATGTCTGACTCTATAAATGAAAAGTTTATTCCTGTGGTATTTAGCGGAGATGATGTGAAGTATATCCCTACACCATTACAAGGTAGTACTTACTATAACATTTCAAACAAATCTGATTTTGACAGACTGTATTGGCGGTTGAGAGGCGTTTCGTCAAAGAATAAACCTCCGCTTGGAAAATTAAGACCATTGCCAACGAAAGAAAGAAAAACTCTCTTCTTTACATCATTAATTGATGTTGAAACTTGGGATAAAGCTGTTTGGCGGGGAGCTGGATTTGTACTTGGGTACACAGAACTTCCGACATTACTTTTACCTTTTGTTAACGAAAAATATGCAGTTAAAATATTTACTGATTGGATTTCTGATCTTGGAAATATAGACAAGAATGATGATATTCGAGTAGCTTTAGTGGAAGGTGATGTTCCTGGAGAACCAGCAGGGTACTATATCGTAATTGGCACTAATCTTGATGAAGCTATAAAACGAGCCGAAAAGAATGGAATTTCTGCGGAAGAAATGTTTATTATGAATGTTTCTCGTTTTATTCGTGCCAACCCTACAGACAACTTTAAATTTTATAATCTTTTTAAGCAAGCATATAACGAAGTTAAAGAATACTATTTAATGCCTGCGGTTATTAATGAGCAAACAGGTGCAATTAAGCCATTACAATCTTATCGAATTCGCAAAAAAATGCTAATTTACCGCAATATTAAAGATATTACCGAAAATGATGAAGATGCTATATTACTGCAAAAAGATAAACCATACAATGCAAAACAATAATTAAATGGAAACGCACATGTTCCGTGGCAACATCATGGCAACAAAAAATCGGATAGAGTATGCTTTACCGATAATACAAATAATGTAGATATTCTCTGATAAATCTCATAAACAAATGCGTTTAAGATTGATTTACAGGGAGCGAGTGGGAATAAAGGTCATCATTCCACAGAGTATCTATTTTTACTTTAAAAGCACTGATTTTATCGTGTTTATTCATATTCTCTGTATTATTCTCTTTTTTGAGGTGATACCATTCTTAAACCAAAAGTGAACAGTTCTAAGTGGCTTTCAAGCAGCCTCTCAGTATTGCATTTGCAATGCTGAGAGGCTTTTCTATTGCGTTTGGTATAATGATTGAATTCAATTGTTATTTTCAGGAGGTTATTGTGGGAACTTACAAAGATAAAAACAGAACACGGTTTGCTTTTGCCCAATACAAAAATTGGGCGGAGAAAACCAAACGCAAAATGAAACGAGGATTACATATAAAACGCGAGGTATTCGCTTGAGAACAAGAGTTCATTGCCAAAAACATTGAAAAAGTTCATCTTCAGCAGTGCAATGGATGTTATGATGACATCTGTAATCGTGGAAATCAGCAAGATCTGGTTAGTCACTCTTTATGTTTTCTTACGCTTTTTTAGACGGTTGTTGTTGCGAAAGCGTTCTTATGAAACAGGAAACCATATATATCGTGAGGAACGTTATGTATAATTCGGCCATAGGTAATGCGTCTGCGGGGGTTAAGCGGTGCTGAAACTCGTTTGTTTTTAATGCTCAATTCTCCTTAAAATGAGTAAGGGCCGTCCGGAAAACAGGCGGCCTGTCGATCAAGAAACCAAAAAAGACAATAAAAACATCATTCAGAAAATGGTATTTCCCTGCCCTTACCGGCTCCTCGATACAACTTTCAGCATACTCATTTTATCATGGAGGGATTTACACCACAATCGCAAAATCGTGCCAATTTCATGCCGGTTATCTGCCTATTATGTTCTCTAAGAGATCCGGCCGCTGATTTAACAGATAAATGGCAAAATTCAGATATCTCGCAAAGGTCGCCCATACGAGATATAGCAGCATGAGATGTCCAGCCGGCTTGGATATCCGATAAAATAGTACGGTTGTAATCAAGAGCTGCCACAAAATCACGAGCCAGATAAAGGCAAACAGGTATTGTGCCATGTTGAAAAAAGGAGCGACCATACAAAATTAAAAAGGAGCTAGGCAACGTAAATGGTCAAAGCTGTCTGGCTGGGATTCCTCGATACTTCCAGATAGGAGGCAATCTCCATCAAGACAAACAGGATCGTCCAAACAACCGTGAACAGCCATCCCGACGGGGATAAAGGCGGTTTGTTGAGCGTCTCGAACGGATTTATATTGCTGCGGGTTAGCAGGGTGGAAAGCCCGGCTACGGTAAGCGGTAAGGTAAGACAGGCAATCCGTTTTTTACTGTATTTTCCAAATCATCACCCTATAGCATGGATGCTACGCTCATTTCGCAGCAGGGAAAATGCTCTAACAAATGGAGACCGTCCTTGCCGGTAAGATAAATGGATTTCAGAATGGAAGGGACATGTAGATTGTATCCTATCCTTATCAACGAAGCCGAATGCTTCCTTAGGGCCTACATAGCGGCTATCATCGACTTTCTTTAGAAGTCCCAGCAGATTCCCAAGGCGCGGATCGTGGATATTGGAAGCTTCACGGATTTTCTTTTGAAATATATGCAATAAAATATATTTTACGATTGAATTTACAAATATGGTGCAAATTAATAGTTTTTGATAAAACGAAATTGCAGCACAATAATTAGACAAAATATACAAAATTATATATGACATAAAATTTAAAACAAATTATGTCAACCATTTATGAAAATGTCCCGAAATAATGAAAATATTTGCCCCGGTTTGCCAGACTTTTTTATGCTGATTCTTCTCCCGTATGTATATGATGTTTTTGACTTTTCAAAAATTTTTCAAAAGACTGTCGCTTCCAGGGATGGCTCATGGGTGGAATGTATTGAGCTTTCTTTTCTGGTTTCTGGTAATCCCAATCAAATTCCTCAGACTTTGCTTCGCGCTTTGGGATTTCTTCTAAAATGTAAATTTCTTTGTCGTTTACACAGCAGAAGTGTTGTCCGTCATATGCCTGTATAACCATGACTTTTGTGCCCTTTTGATCTAACATTCGATAGTTTCTTTTTCGGAATTGGATACTGTGTCCGCTGTCTACAGTTCTTTCTGTAACAATAGCTAATATCAGGTTGATTTTTTCTTCTGTCGGTTGTGTTTCAAATACAGATTTGATATCATGAACAGGCAGAGCGAATTTCGCGTTGAATTCTTTTATGTTGGAGTTTAAGAATTCATTTGCTGTTTCTATGTTGGTCACGCCTGCCAACCGCATTTCGACCGGCAGACGTGACTGCAAAGTTTCAAACATGCGCTCTACACGTCCCTTGGCCTGGGGAACACTGCTGCATTCCAGATTTACGCCCAATTGTTTGCAGGCGTAAGCAAATTGGGTATAGGTATCTTCATCGGTAGATGGAGACTTTTTTTGTTTGTAGGTAAATATCGTACGGCAATCTGTAAAAAATTTGTAGGGAATCCCGTAGTGATTTAAGATTTGATGGAATACATGGTAGTAGCCATTGAGAGTTTCTTCAAGGTCAAACCAGGCTCCGGTAATGATGCCAGTGGCGTCATCGACAGCGATATGGAGTGTTGTTTCTTTTGTACCAAACCAAAGGTAAGAAGAAGCATCCATCTGCAGCAGTTCGCCAAAATAGGCACATCTGGGACTTCTTGTGTGTGCGTCTTCTATGGCAACCAGATTTGCCTGTATTTGCATACTTTCTTTCGTCGTTTTTACATTTTCTTTTTTCTGTAACAGTTCCTTTTTGATACGTTTTTTCTTAGACTTTGTTACGCGAGGAGAAAAGATATATTCTGTCTCCAGAATAGAAGATACTGCTGAAACAGAAAGTTTGATCCCTTCCAACCGTTCTAAAAGCTCAGTATAATGTGTGAAATTAGCTTCAAAATATTTTGTCCTGTATAAATCCACGACCAGTTTTCTGGTTGCGTAGGGGATGGTATTGACGGGTTTACGGCCATGGTTTCCATGTACAAAGAAAGCTTTGCCTTCTTCTTTGTATCCTTTGAGCAGACGATTGATTTGTCTTACGCTCAGTTGTAGATTGAGAGCGGCACGTTGTTTGTTGCCATTGGTTTCTGCCAGTTTTTTTATGACTTCATATTTTCTTTGTTCGTTCATTGTAAGTTCCACCTTTCTGATAATAATTCCTCCCATCTGTTCATATAAGAACAGGATACCGTATTGGGTCATTTTCCCTTGGGGTATATTGGGACATTATCACAAATGGTTCACAAGATGACATAAAATTTAAAACAAATTGTTGACAACTTTTAAAATTTATGATATTCTAAGTATAGAAAATACTATGCGTGATATTCTAATGGGAGATGAACAAAAAACAAAAGGACGTGACAACAAATGGGACGCCAAAAATATGTTCAAAATTTAGTCTATATTGTAAACTATAGTGCCCTAGGTTTATTCTGTTCATTTTCTATAAGATTTTTAAGCGATACGAGCCGCAGTATTTAGTTGCGCCTTGTGTCGCTTTTTGTATTCGAGTGAATACTAAAAGTCTTTTGAAATTCATGGCTTGTAGAGAGTAAGAAATTAGACAAGTTCGTAATTTCCAATTATTGTAATAACAATAAATATATTGAAGGGGGTTAACCATGGAAACAAATCGAAAAGCCTTACTTAAATTTGGAAAATTGGAAAAAGCAATTTGAAAATTAGCCATATTAATAGTTACCATTTCGTGATATTTACAAGATATAGGCATTAATTATTGTTTTAAAGGACGGAAATATATATGACTTATAAACCTTCGTTGTTCAATTTCTATACTGAAGATGGTCAGGAATTGTTATTAATCAATTTTAAACTGGGTATTGGATCTTTTCATATTATTACAGAAAAAGATGTAAACGAAGCGAAAGCATTACTAAATGCTTCAAGTATCGAAGCGAATTTACAAACAACGCTTATGAAAGCTATGATTGAAAAAGGGTTTTTGATACCGTATGAATATGACGAACAAAAAGAACGTGCTTTATTACAATCGGATTATATATACAATAATAAATTGCAGTTGGTTATTCACGTAACCAACGATTGTAATTTTAGATGTAAATATTGCTTTCTTGATTTTAAAGTCCAAAAAATGAGCTTAATGATGCAAGATAATGTTATTGAGTTTATACAGAATACGATTCACCAATATTCCGGTATATATATTAGTTGGTTTGGCGGCGAACCGCTAATGGGCATGGATGTCATATCCTATATGTCACAGAAAATAATCGGAATATGTAAAAGAGCAAAAAAGACATATATGGCGGGTATCACTACAAATGGATATCTTTTAACACCAACAAATATACAAACGTTACTCAATTTAAAAGTGTATAATTATTTTGTAACACTGGACGGCTTGAGTGATACTCATGATAATCAGCGTATATTTGCGAATGGAGAACCGACATTTGAGAAAATCACCGAGAATTTACGTTACCTAAGACATCAAGTGAAATTTAGATACTTAAATGTATGTATAAGAACGAATGTCACAAAATCAATTCTCGATAATCTGAATACGTATCTGTCTTTCTATGAAAATGAATTTGGAGAAGATCAACGTTTTTCTCTTTTTATACGCCTTGCAAATGACTGGGGAGGAGATAGAGTCGAAACCATAAGGAAAGAACTATTGACGCCACAGATGATGGGCAAAATATATGATGCTCTTCTTACTTATCCCACAGCATTTTCATTGCATAATTTTGTGTCTCTATATTTCGGTGGTTTGACCTGCAATGCTGCTAGAAAGAATAAATACACGATTAGCACTGAGGGGATTATTGCAAAATGCGATACGGCATGCACAGAAACCGCCATTGGTTATCTAAATACATCTGGTTGGCATATTGATAAGGAAAAAGAAGCAAAATGGCTGTTGGCATATCAGCAAAATAACGAGAGATGCAGAGTCTGTCCTTTTAGTGTCTTATGTTTTCAAGGAGCATGTCCGAAAAAGAACGTTTTATATGACGGAATAGGATCATGTCCCAAACCAATCTATATGGAAAAGTTGCTTATACTGTATAAAAAGGTCGTTAATCAAAGGGAGGGGAAGTTAATTGGATGAGTCGAAAATAAAAGATATTTTAATTGAAGAAATGGAAAATCTGGGGATAATTATTGATGCTAGCGCAGAAGATATCGACCTTTTGAATAAAGGGATTGATTCTATTACTTTTATTTCTTTTATTGTATCAATCGAAGAAAGACTAAACATAGAGATTCCAGATGAGTATCTCAGAATAGAGGCCTTAAATTCCTTTAATGGATTTTCCCATCTTGTCTATTCATTAGTCAATGAAATAGAGCAATAAATGTATGCTGACGTTCGCAGAAAGGAGAATTACTATGGCTAAATTAAAAAAACCAGACAAAAAGATAGCCAAATATACGAAACTCTCCATGATGTCTATTGATCTTCTGGGTGTATACGGAGAGTGTACAGGGACATATTTCCACTGTACGGGTGATTTTGTCAATTGCCCGGGAAATTTCACCAGATGTTAGTGAGGAAATAAATATGAAATTGAAAAAACCGGATAAAAAAATTCAGCAATATTCGTTAGTTCAATTGCTATCCATTCAGCCTTTAGGTACTTTTAATGAGTGCGGAGGCAATTTTGGAACTTGCAGTGGTACGTTTGATATATGTAATGATGATAAACAGAAGTGTTAAATAGCACAAGCTTCAACCATTAAAATAATATAGCGAACGTAGCATACATTTATTAATATTTCGAGGCTTATATCATGCGTGAAAAAATTTGTTGCGACATTGTAATAATAGACTCTGGAATAGCGCCTTCTGAAAAGGCTGACTATAATGGCATTCATTTGTATATGGGAGCGGATGGCGGTATTCATGTTGATGACAACATCTGGGATAATGTAGGACACGGAACGGCTATTTATAATATTATACGGTCTCATAATAAAAATATAGATGTGTTTTTTATCCGATTGTTCGACATGTTAAATCTCAGCATCGATGAGTCGTTATTGGTTTTTGCTCTTGATTATATTTATAACAATATTACCTGCAAATTAATTAATGTAAGCCTAGGGGTCAACATTTCTACACAGTATAACGAGATGAATTCGCTTTGCCAAAAGTTGAACCGTCGGGGCAGCTTAGTTGTATCCGCCTTTGACAACCTGGAAGCCATATCCTATCCGGCAGCGTTTGATGAGGTTATTGGCGTTATATCGGGAGCCGACTGTATCAAAATAACGGATATCGAGACAACCAATCATCCTGTCGTAAATGTGTGCGCTAAAGGGGGACTACAGCGCATACACTGGACAGAGCCGAAATTCATTTTCACCCAGGGAAACAGTTATGCGTGTGCACATGTAACCGGTCTCTTATCCCATTTTATTCATACCGGGGCAGAAATCAGCTTAAATAGCGCCATGAAATATCTGTCGGATATGGCGAGAAAAAAATACAGTTTTCGGGTCTCAAAGTCCTGTGACACCGCCCCTCCTTTGGAAAAATATGATAAAGCGGCAATATTTCCTTTTAATAAGGAAATGCATAGTCTGATGCGTTTTCGCCAATTATTACATGTGAATATAACCGATGTATACGATGTAAAGTATAGTGCAAGGGTGAACGCTTCGATAAACAGTTTGCTCAACATCAACAGCGGTCAAGATTTCATTATTAAAAATATCGAATATATTGACTGGAACTCGTTTGATACGCTTATCCTCGGCCATACCGACGAATTGATTTATCTGCTGCATGACAGTCATTTTGTCGAAAAGCTGATTTTGCAAGCATATAATAAAGGAAAAAATATATATAGTTTTGATGATTTAAGCGAATATATCAAAGCTCATCACTTAAACCCAGAAAGGATATATTATCCCCGAGCCTGTTTGAGCGATGTTTCCCCTATTCCGTTTGGCCTGCTGTACCGGCCGTGGGTTCCCATGCTGGGGATTTTTGGGACGACATCCAAACAGGGAAAATTCAGCTTACAGCTTACATTAAGAGAGAAATTTCTCAGGGATAATTATAGACTGGGACAGATCGGCTCTGAACCCTCGTCATGGCTCTTCGGAATGGATAGCTGCTTTCATTTTGGTTATCGTTCAAAAACGGATATTGTTCGTCAAAATACCGTAAGCTATATGAACGCAATAGTGAATGATATTTCCCGAAAAGAGGTCGATATAATCGTCTCCGGTTGCCAATCGGGGACCGTTACCTACGACTTCGGCAATGTTCGAAATTATACATTTTCACAGACTGAATTTCTCCTCTCCACACTGCCGGACGCGGTCATTCTATGCGTAAATCCATTTGATGAAACAAAATACATCGAAAGAACCATTCAATATATAGAATCATGTGCGGACTGCGATGTGATAGCGCTTGTGATTTTCCCAATGGAATATGACGTAGAAAAACACAGCGAAAGCACCCTATCACCTCTTTCTGCGGACAGACAAATCTTAATAAAAAACGAATTTTTGAGACTTTACAAACGGTCGACCTACATATTGGGCAATGCGGACGATATGGAAACACTGTATTTACAGGTTATACAATATTTCAGCTAATTAATGTGGATAGCTAAGGCGGGAGGTCGAAGGTATGAAACAAAAAAATATTGTAAAAAATATCAGCTATGCTTTGAAAAACATATGGAAATGGGATAAGGCCTTTTACCTTTATTTTTTGCCTGTTATCCCACTGAGCGTTTTTTTACCCCTCCTCAATGCCTATATTCCCAAACTACTGATTGATTATATAAACGCTGGGCGCAGTCTCTATATTATAGCTGCTGTTATCGGAAGTTTCTTTTTACTTCTTTTCTTTTGTTCGGTTATACAAAAATTCTGCAATTCAAGGCTTAACGCCAGACATTATACGATATCCCTCCTTTATCAAAACAAGCTTTGGGAAAAATTTATGCGAACAGATTATTCCAATACGGATAATCCTGATTGCAATATAAAGTTTTTTAATGCTATGAATGACGCATGTTCTGGACAATGCGCACCTGAATTTATTTGGAATTCTCTGCTGGGACTTTTTATTAATATTTTAGGATTGTTTACGTATGGTTCAATCATATCGCTTCTCAATCCGCTGTTTATTCTTTTTTTGGTTATCTCAAGCGTTTTTACGTATTTTATATCGAAATGGCAAAGGAATTATATCGAAACGCATAAGGATAAATGGGCTAAAATTGACAGAAAAATAAATTATCTCGATGGTCTATCCTCCAATTTCGATTATGCTAAAGATATCAGGTTGTTCGGAATGCTGGATTGGCTTATGAAATTACTATCTTCCTTACAAAAGGATAGATTTGTATGGATAAAAAAATGCAGTTTTCGCTCTTTAATGGGTAATATCATAAATGCGCTTATTACTTTGCTGCGTGAGGCAGGAATATATGGACTTTTGATATATCTCTTTTTTGTAGAAAGAATAGGAATTGGCGATTTTATTTTCTATTCCGCTGCAATAATGGGTTTTTCTACTTGGTTGAACGGCATCATCGGAGGTATTGGCGATGTTGTATACAAAAGCTTGCGCATCGGCTATTATATCGATTATTTTAGTATTCCCGATCATTATAATCATCATAAAGGTTGTGCATTACCCTTTGGGGATGAATTGCCTTTAAAAATAGAACTCAAAGATGTTTCTTTTCAATATCCATCTTCCGAAATACGAACTATTGATCATCTTAGCCTGACAATAGAAAAAGGGGAAAAGCTTGCAATAGTTGGTGAAAACGGCGCTGGAAAAAGCACACTTGTCAAGCTCATATGCGGCCTTTATCTCCCCACGGAAGGTGATATCTTAGTCAATGGAAAAAGTATAAAAGATTATAATATCGAAGAATATTATACGCTATTTTCAGTTGTGTTTCAAGATATGCATCTGCTTCCAGTTTCGATTGAGGATTTTATTGTTTCAGATACTAAAAATGCCGTTAATATGGATCCGGAAAGACTGAAAAAAGCAATCGCAGATTCGGGTCTGGAAGAGAAAATTTCATTACTGCCTACTCATGAAAAAACCAAGTTGATGAAAGGGATTTTTGATGATTCTATTGATTTATCAGGAGGAGAAAAACAAAAATTAATGCTGGCAAGAGCTTTATACAAAAACGCTCCTTGTATTATTTTGGATGAACCCACAGCGGCGCTTGACCCAATTGCAGAAAGTGAATTATATGAAAAATATAACCGTCTCACATCACAGAAAACATCGATATATATTTCTCACCGTTTAGCTTCTACACGATTCTGCGATAAAATAATCCTGCTGGATACTGGTAAAATACTCGAATACGGCACTCACGAGGAATTAATGATGCTGAACGGAAAATACGCTTCCATGTTCCAGATACAATCGCAATATTATAAAACTGAAGGTGAAAGAAATGACTAAAGAATTTAGGAAAACTAATATGCAAGCTTTGAAATTTATATATTCCTTGTCACCGTCATATCTTATTCTTATAATGGTTAATAACATATTTTCCTGTGTTTCTCCGTACTTGAACATTTATCTAACCGCTGCCATCATAAATGAACTCTCCGGGGCACGAAGGCTGTCGGTGCTATTAGTATTGGCTGCGGTAATCGTGTTGGGGAATTTTTTGATATCGCTGACTAATGGATTTATCGGAAGAGCATACGAGCATGCACGCGCCCGTTTTAGTCAAAACGAGGCTAAAGTGTTTATTAATCAGGCTTTTTCACTGGATTATGAAAAAATAGAAGACCCTCAAGTTAGACAATTGCGAAGGAAAATTATGGAATCGTCGCGCATCAATAGTCACGGCATTCAATCTCTGATAAACAGCTTTGATATTCTGACCTATAACATCATGAACGGAATATTTTCTGTTATTATCTTTATAGAACTGCTGTTTATCATTTTACAATCGCCTTTTTCCATCATGAAGGCGTTATTGGCACTGGTCATTATTCTTCTTATAATTGGAAGTATATGTTATAATTTTGTGTTTAAAGGTAGACAAGCGAAACTTTCCAATGAGATATCGATGACCATGATAGAGGAGAATCGAATTGACGACGCCGTCGACAGCTATAACATGGGAAAAGATATTCGCCTTTATCGACAGGATTATCTGATCCTGCAAATAAAAGAATATGCGCTTAATTTACATAAAAAATCATTTTCAAAGTTTCATTACCAACATTTTTGGGCTGAAATGCCCCTGCTTCTGCTGAATACTCTGCTGCAGGCTGCTGTTTATCTGTTTATCTGTAGTTATACCTTGCGGGGATTCCTACGTGCGGGAGATATTGTAAAATACATTACCATTGTGCAGCGGTTTATAAACGCCTTGACTGTTATCTTTTCCACTGTTGGAGAAATCAAATATAATACTCCGTTTGTAAAAGATTATATGGACTTTCTTAATATACAGTCAAATATGATTTCCGGACAGCTCCCGGTTTCCGCTGAGACGCATACGCTTATGTTTTGCGGCGTGTCGTTTAAGTATCCCGGATCTGACGATTTTGTGCTGCGGGATGTTTCGTGCACGATTCGTCCAGGTAGTAGAACGGCGATTGTCGGAGAAAACGGAAGCGGAAAGACAACCTTTGTCAAACTGATATGTCGCCTGTATGATCCAACTGAAGGGGAAATCCTCTTGGATGGACAAAACATTAAAATGTATAATTATCAAGATTATATGCGCATCTTGTCGGTCGTATTTCAAGACTTTAAGCTGTTATCGTTCTCGTTGGGTTCTAATATTGCCTTGAGTTCTACCTATTCTACCCAACGCGTAATTGACAGTGTCGAAAAAGCAGGACTTTCTTCAAAGCTTCAAGAAATGCCTAAAGGCATTGAAACTTCTTTGTACACAGACTTTGACGATGACGGTTTTGAAATTTCTGGAGGCGAGGCACAAAAGATTGCTATCGCGCGTGCGCTTTATAAGGATGCGCCAATTTTGATCCTTGACGAGCCAACTGCCTCACTTGATCCGATTTCTGAAGCGGACATCTATAGGAGTTTGAATCAAAATCTTGAGAATAAATGCGTACTGTTTGTTTCTCATCGCTTGACATCCTGTAGATTCTGCGACAATATTTTGGTTTTCCAAAAAGGAAGAATTGTGCAGAGCGGGTCTCATGATGCATTGTTGCAGGATTTGAGTGGGAAATATTATGAACTCTGGAATGCACAAGCAAAATATTATACGGATTAGATTCGTTTCCAAATGTCTTCTTTACTAAACTGTGAAAACATCCGATTTCATTCTTTCTCCGGACTATGAAATAAAAGAAAGCGTAGACGTTATCCATTGTATTCATCAAGCGGAGGGGGCTGCAGCGGAGCAATTCGTATTCTTTTTCAATTGTTTGCTGTTTCATCTGTTGTTCCTGTTTTTGAATCAGTGCTGGTGATAATTTCTGCTTTATGGCGCGAGGGGTTCTTTCCGTATGTTTTGAATGATCTACTGGAACCGATCCGCAATTTTTGAAAAATTGGATTCTATCATGTTGTAGTCTTTGAGCTTTCCGCCTTATCCCTCTAAACTTTTGTATGCCCCCAAAAAATAGGAGTTGTTCTTTTTCGGGGATAAAATGGACGCATTCCATACAGTTCCACATATTGCTTCGGCAGTAGGTGATATCGGCACAAATATCTCCGGGCACACGGTGGGCACGCAGATTCATCAAAAGCCTTGCCTCGGCAAATCGCATCCATACTCAAAATGCTATAGAGGGAAGTCTTTTCGGATGTTTGGAGTGGCCTGTTAATAGACCTAAGTGGAAAAACCTCAATCATTTCTAAATGCAAACACGATGCCAACTTCGTTGTTAGAATGGTTTGCACTGAAGTAGAAGAGGGAAGTATAAAGGAAGAATAGAATTCAATATCTATATGTAAAGTTCTAAGCAACTATTCATTATTCTAATAACCATATTGCAACACTTTTTGCAACACGAGGGATGATAAATAAAATAATACAAAGAAAAATGGTGTAAAAAACGCCTGAAATAATAGGAAAACACACTGAAAATAGGGTGTGTGAGAATATCGTAAAAGAGTGGGAATGATTTCACACTCATGAAAAAGCCCGTAAATAAAGGCTTTTCGCCGCTTTGAAGCCCTTAGCGGCAACAGAATGGCAGCATTATTTGAATTATTGCAAAAGTAAAGGGAGTAGCGCAAAATCATCTGTTAGGGATGATTTTACGACACTCCCTTATAAATACAAAAAGCGGCGGAAAATATTCCCCGCCGCTCATCCTTTTTATGTCTCTTTCCAAAGGACTACCTGTCCGGCTCCCAGAGATCGTTTAACGTCAATGATCCGTTGGTTTTCCGAGCCGCGAAAGCGCAGCCGTATGTTTTTCTGAGCCAAGATAAACGGACCATCCACCAGCGTATCAATCTGTGACAGCAGTTCCTTTGTTTCCGGGAGACTCACCCTATGGGTACCAGAGATCAGTTGCTCCCAAGTATAGCCCGTGTAAGCCCAGATATCCTTATCCGGGCAAGCCTCCTTTACCCGACGAAGAAACGGCAGCAAGACTCGTTGGCTCTCTGGCTCAAAGGGATCGCCGCCAAGCAGCGTCAACCCATTAATGTAATCTGGCCTGAGAAGCTCCAGAATATGATCTTCCGTTTCTTTACTAAAGGGCTGTCCATAGTCAAAAGCCCAAGTCTCCGGCTGGAAACAGCCGGGGCAGCGATTTCTGCAGCCGGATACGAAAAGGCTGACCCGGACGCCTAAACCGTTCGCAATATCGCAGTTTTTAATTGCACCGTAATACATAGTTTATAAATGCAGCACGCGCTCTTTAATTTCCTGCGTTCGGCCCTGATTCCAAAATTGCGTGCCAATGTAGCCGCAGGTACGTCTTGCCACGTTCATCTTGTTCTGATCACGATTGCCGCAGCAGGGGCAGGTCCATACCAGCTTACCGTCATCCTCTTGGATCTCGATCTCGCCGTCCCAGCCGCAAACCTGGCAGTAATCGCTCTTGGTATTGAGCTCGGCATACAGGATGTTGTCATAGATGAACTTCATCACCTGCATAACGGCCTCCAGATTGTCGCTCATGTTCGGAACCTCTACATAGCTGATGGCTCCACCGGGAGACAACGCCTGGAAGCGGCTCTCCAGAGCGATCTTATCAAAGGCGTTGATGGGTTCGGTCACATGAACGTGATAGGAGTTTGTGATATAGCCTTTATCCGTTATGCCCTCGATCACACCAAAGCGCTTTTGCAGACACTTGGCGAACTTATAGGTAGTGCTCTCCAGCGGCGTACCGTACAGAGAGTAGTCAATATTTTCCGCCGCTTTCCACTTTGCAGTGTATTCGTTGAGCTTACGCATAATTTCGAGACCAAGCTCCTCGCCCTCCGGCTCTGTCAGTTTCTTCCCATTGAGGGCACGAACGCATTCCCATAGTCCTGCGTAGCCAAGGCTTAAGGTGCTGTAGCCGTTGTAAAGTAGCTTGTCGATGACTTCGCCTTTTTCCAGCCGAGCCAGCGCACCGTACTGCCAAAGAATCGGCGCTACATCCGAAAGAGTACCCAGAAGCCTTTCATGACGGCAGCGAAGCGCCCTATGGCAGAGTTCCATACGCTCTTCAAAGATCTGCCAAAACGCATCCATGTCGCCGTGAGCGGAAAGACCGATATCCACCAGATTAACCGTCACAACACCCTGGTTAAAGCGACCGTAATACTTATGTTCTCCCGGCTTATAATTTCCGGCATTGGCAATGTTGCCGATACCTGCATCCGTAAAACGGTCCGGCGTGAGGAAACTGCGGCAGCCCATGCAGGTGTAAACGTCGCCGCCCTTAAGTTTCCGCATGATCTTCTCGGAAATATAGTCCGGCACCATGCGCTTGGCTGTGCACTTTGCTGCAAGCTTTGTCAGTTCATAATACTTACTGCCTTCATGAATGTTGTCCTCTTCCAGAACATAAATCAGTTTCGGGAAAGCAGGCGTTACCCATACGCCCTGCTCGTTCTTGACGCCCTCGTAGCGCTGACGAAGGACCTCTTCAATGATCATGGCCAGATCATCACGTTCCTGTTCATTTTTCGCTTCGCCCAGATACATATACACTGTCACGAAGGGAGCTTGTCCGTTGGTGGTCAGCAGGGTGACAACTTGATACTGGATTGTCTGGACACCGCGCTTGATCTCGTTTCTCAGTTGCCGATCTACCAGCTTGCCTAGCGTTTTTTCATCCATTTCGACCTTGAAGTCGGCAAACTCATTCTCAAGTTCACGGCGAATTTTCTCCCGGCTCACCTGCACGAAAGGAGCCAAATGCGCCAGAGAAATGGACTGTCCGCCATACTGGTTGGATGCCACCTGAGCGATAATCTGCGTGGCGATGTTGCATGCGGTGGAAAAGCTGTGGGGCTTCTCAATCATGGTTCCGGTGATTACAGTCCCGTTCTGCAGCATATCCTCTAGGTTGACCAGGTCGCAGTTGTGCATGTGCTGAGCGTAATAGTCCATATCGTGGAAATGGATGATACCCTCCTTATGTGCCTGAACGATATCATTGGGCAGCAGAAGCCGCTCGGTCAGATCCTTTGAGACCTCGCCCGCCATATAGTCACGCTGGGTAGAATTGATCACAGGATTTTTATTGGCATTTTCCTGTTTCGCCTCTTCATTGGAGCATTCGATGAGGCTGAGGATCTTATCATCGGTGGTATTACTCTGACGCACCAGTGCGCGTGTATAGCGGTAGGTAATATAACACTTGGCAAGCACAAAAGCGCCATGCGCCATCAGTTCATGCTCTACACGGTCTTGCACTTCTTCCACGCCGGGGGCTCTATCTAACTGAACACAATATTCCGTTACCTGGTCTGTAATAGTCTGAATTTCTTCTGGACTAATACGGTCCACATCCGCCACCTGCGCATTTGCACGGGATATTGCAGAATAGATTTTGCTGCTGTCAAACGGCATTTCACTGCCGTTTCGTTTGATGATTTTCATACTGGTTCCTCCCATAACCTGCTTAATGTAAAAATAGAACTTTCTCTATTTAGCCGTTAGTATTATAGCAGGTGTTTGGTATAATGTCAATATATTGTTTGTTATTTTTTCAGAAGCACAAGATATTGAGAGGAGGCACGGACATTCGGCAAAGTCTGACGTGTTAAAAATTAGGCACAGAAAATAATTTGTGTTATGTAAGGCTCCTGCCAGGTAACTATGCTGAATAAAAGCCGCGGCAATTAGATAAAGGCATATACAACGCAATCAGAAATTTCACCCACTGCCCCTCCTTATCCTGCATATGCTGATAATCCTCCCCCATGCGCCCTGATCAGCCGCAAATAACAAAAACTTTATGCTCTATAAAGAATTGGACTTGCATTCTAAAGAAATAATGCTATAATAAAAATTCAGGGTTTTAATATTTCAACAAAATCATGCATTTTAGCCTTGAGACAGCTGAAAAAATTGCAGGGAGGATTTAATAATGGAACAATATTATGAAATAGAGGTTGCCGGCCTGAAAAGACAGCTTCCTCTGTGCAAAGTTTCGGACGAGCTCTATATAGGAGCCTTTGTAATTTTCGGTGATGTGGAATTAACGGTCAATTCCGCAAAAGCGTTGTTAAAACTGGCTCCTGAGCACGATATTATGATCACCGCTGAATCAAAAGGCATACCTTTGGTTTACGAAATGGCGCGTCAATCGGGAGAAAATAAGTATCTTATCGCACGCAAGGCCCCCAAGCTTTATATGAAAAATGTTGTGTCAACCGAAGTAACCTCCATCACAACGGCTAAAAAGCAAATGCTTTATATAGACAGCGAGGATGTTGAATTGATGAAAGGAAAGCGCGTGCTCATAATAGATGATGTTATCAGCACCGGAGAAAGCCTGCGCGCAGTTGAAAAGCTCGTGAAGCAGTCTGGAGGCACCATTGCCGGACGTATGGCAATAATAGCCGAGGGAGATGCAAAATACCGTGACGATATAAAATATCTGGCCTATCTGCCTTTATTCAACCCGGACGGAACTCCTAAGGAACATTAAAGCAGTTACCCCGGCACAATTTTATATAATAATAAAATCCGAATCTATAAAAGGTTCGGATTTATTTATATTTAGATATAAAAAGATATACAATTCTATGCCAGAATTTAAAATTTTCAAAATTATATTTAAATGTCTAAATTGTAAATGCCGTCAGGCATCTCCGATAAGGAAGTATTTCTATAAAGCAAGCCGGGAATTGGCCGTACAAATTCCCCGCTTGCTGCTACGGCATAAAACAAAGCCACTCGAAGAAGAACAAAAGAATTCTTTTTCGAGTTGTATCTTATTTGGTGAAGTTTTAAACCTTCGGTTTGAAGTGAAGCTGTAATAAATTACAGTAAGGTATTTGTCAAATACGAAGTTAAATTTGCCGCAAAGCCATTGCGCAACAAGCTTCACTGCAAAGCAACTTCAACTGCCACAAGGAACCTTAACTTGCCCGTCAGAGCAAGCGCCGTTTGGACACAGCGCAGTGCATTATATAAAATACTGCCATATGTGGCTGTGCCGATACCCGTTATTATTTTTGACTATTTCTATTGCCATTGAAATACTTGCACCGCTTAGCAAAACATCCATTTGCAGGGTATACGCCGAGCCGCCCACTGTACTATCATAGTAGGATGAAGAAAACCCGGTATATTTATCTATTTGAATATTGGAACAATCATAGCCCTTTTCATTTTCCAGCCACTCAAAGAATTTGGCAAGCTCCAAAGGATATTCTGGATGAAGATACGAAGCAGCCAATTCATAATCTTTATTCTCTACCGCATCAAAAATTCATTTATATAAACCTTTGCTTCCCCCCATTTAATTCCCCCAGAACAGGCAGAAAGAGAAAAAAACGCAGCCAAAACAATTAATAAAGACAATATCTTTTTCATATAATCACCGCCTGCCCCCCACTATAGCACGCCGGAACAAAAACAGCAAATAACTTCTTACATAAGCCCTTTTCTTTTTTATAACATCCGTTGATTGTCAGCGCCCTGTTTATTGACAAAATAAAACTTCCGATATAAAATTTATTTATTCTTGTCATAGGATTGTACAGATCGACTTAATGAATAAATATAAAAAGAACGGAGATGGCATCTATGAATGCATTGTGCGGATTAGACTGCGGCAAATGCGAGTTGAAAAATGAGTGCGGCGGCTGTGCTGAAACCCACGGACGTCCGTTTGGAGGTTCATGCATTATTGCTGCGTGCCATGATAATAAAGGCTGTAAAAACTGCGGCAACTTCTTTGAAGGTCCCTGCCATCTTAAGGAGCAGCTGATTGCTGAATTTAACGCATTGAATATTGAAGATATGGAAAAAGTTACAGACTTAAATGCCCTAAAAGGTTCTTATATCAACCTCGAATATACCCTTCCCGGCGGACAAAAAGTAAAATTCTGGGACGACAGCCGAATTTATCTTGGAAACCAGCTTTGCAAAAAGAAGGGCAGCAGATGCTATGGGCTTACAGCAGATGAAAATTATTTATTAGTCTGTGAATATGGCGACAACGGATCCGATCCTGAAATCATTGTCTACAAAAAACGCAAATAATATACTAAGGGTTCATTCAATTTGCAAGCTCCCACTGTGAACACCGCAGGCCATCGCATATTTCAGGGTATAAACAAATTGTAAAAACCTATAGCAAAAGAGCCCTATTTACTATTCTGAAGACGTACCCTAAATTGGCAAGGGGATACACGCCTCCAGCGGTCTGATTTCGGCATTTTC
>ERZ827528.1508-NODE-1508-length-23882-cov-12.622193_pt1 | contig 23882 bp, 20 predicted proteins | sample MGYA00519768_ERZ827528 | MGnify/ENA primary metagenome ERZ827528 (study PRJEB31778, sample SAMEA3449343) | human gut metagenome | biome: human gut; feature: human-associated habitat; material: faeces | place: United Kingdom | collected 2010/2012 ...
CCAGCCGACATGATGGATTATCTTGACAAGCTGGCGTGCAAGCACAATCTATCCCTCAACGCTCTGGTGATTCAGTGCCTGCAATACGCCATAGAGAATCTCGACGCTGATGATGAGGGTTAAAACAAAAAAAGCACATAAAAAAGCAGCGATTTATATTCGCTGCCTTTATTTTTAGCTATCTGGGGCTTTTTGTTTACAGGCCGAGCTTATCCGCTATGGCGGTCATCTCCTCCAGCGCAACATCTATTAGGTCGTCCAGTGTAAGGCCCGTATTAACTATGGCGTTCATGTATTCCCGGTTCGCTCCCGCGGCAAAGCGCACCTCCTTGAAGCGTTTTACAACGCTCTTGTGCTTTACGCTGGCAATCTTTTTATCCGGGTATATCTGCGCCACAGACTTGCAGAAGCCGCTCATTGGGTCTGCCGCCAGCAGAGCGTATTCTATTGTGGTACCCGCCTTTTTTCCGCAAAGAGGGTTGTGAGCCATTATCGCCCCCTCAAGCACAGGGTCGTTCACGCCGTTCTCATGCAGTATATTCACGCTGGTGGGGCCGTGTACCTCCGGGTGGTTGCGCCAGTCGCACTGCTCCTCATCAAGGTCGTGCAAAAGGCCGGCGCAGAGCAGGACCGATGCGATGGCTTCGGCATCCTCCGGCACAGCAATATCAGTTGGCTTGTACTGTGTTGTGTTTTTGGAGATCATGATGCCAAGCTGCCGGGCGATGGGCGCGAGGCGCGCGGCCATCTCCGGATACGCCTTGCCGGCGAGCACGAGCGGCAGGAAGATATTGTCCTGCACGGAGAACGTGTCGAGCAGGTTGAACTCCTGGAACACGAAGCCGAGCTGCGAGCGGCGAAACGCCGCGATCTCCCGCTCCGGGATCGTGCCCAGCGCCCGGCCGTCGAGCACGACCTCGCCGCCGGTAGGCTTGTCGAGCGTGGCGAGAATGTTAAGCAGCGTGGTCTTACCGCTGCCGCTCTCGCCCATGATGGCGACGTACTCGCCCTTCTCGACCGTGAAATTCACATCGCTGAGCGCCTGCACCTTCGTGCCGCCGAAGCGTGTGGTGTAAATTTTCTGAACGTGACGAACTTCCAAAAACGACATGACCGTTACCTCCTGTGTAATGACAGGCTCAGTATAAACCGCCGGGGAAATGGCTGCCATGCATCTGGCTTACATTTTCCCGGCGGAAACTTACGATTCTGTAAGGCTCACTCGACCTCGAGCGCGTCCTGCTGCAGGCCGATGCGCACCGTCGTGCCGGCGCCGACGGTCGAGGTGATGGCGATCGTGTGGCCGAGCTTTTCAAGGATGCGGCGGCAGAGGTACAGCCCGATGCCGGTCGCGCGCTTGTCCGTGCGGCCGTTGCAGCCGGTGAAGCCCTTTTCAAACACACGCGGCAGGTCCTCCGGCGCGATACCGATGCCCGTGTCGCGGATGCAGAGCGTTTTCGGCGCCTCGAGCGTGATGGACACCGACCCGCTGCGGGTGTACTTGAGCGCGTTGGAGAGCACCTGCTCGATGACGAACAGCAGCCACTTCTCGTCCGTGATGACGCTGACGTTCAGCGGCGCGTACTCCAGCCGCAGTTTGCGGCGGATGAACTGGGAGGCAAACTTGCGCACCGCCTGCCGGACGATATCGTCGAGCGCATAGTTGCGGATGACATAGTCCGACGACGGGCTCTCGAGCCGCAGATAACCGAGCACCATCTCCACATATTGCTCCACGCTCTGCAGCTGCTCGAGCAGCGCACGCTGCTCATCCGTGTCCGCATCCTGCAGCAGCAGGCGCATGGCGGCGATGGGCGTCTTGATCTGGTGCGCCCAGACGGTGTAGTACTCAACTAAGTCCTGATAGCTGCGCTGGCTGCGGGTCATCTGCGCGCGGCGGTCGGCATCGAGCGCGCGCACGAGCGCCTGATACTGTGCCTCGAGCATCCCGTCCGGTTCCGGCAGCTGCTCGGTGCTGAGCGTGATCTCCTGCTCCAGCCGCTGCAGCAGGCGCAGACGCGCAGCAAAGCGCCGGTAATCGACCGCGAACCACAGCGCCAGCACAAACAGGCACACGAGCGCCGCGTACCCCGCCGCACCCAGCGGCAGCCGGTAGAGCCAGAACACGAGCGCGAACACGACCGTGTAGACCGCAAGCGCGATGAGCGCCTTGCGGTTTTCCTTCACATAAGCGCCAAACATGGCCGCTCCCCCCTCACTCGATGAGATAGCCGAGGCCCTTTTTCGTCGTGATATAATCCGGCAGGCCGGCGGCCTCGAGCTTGCGGCGCAGACGGGCGATGTTGACCGTGAGCGTGTTTTCGTCGACAAAGCTATCCGTCTCCCAGAGCTTTTCCATAAGCGTCTCGCGGCTGACGACGCTGCCCTTGCGCTCAAGGAGCGTCTGCAGGATGCGGTAGTCGTTTTTCGTCAGCTCGATGCGCTGGCCCTGATACGTCAGGCTCGCGTCGGCCGTGTTGAGCACGGCGCCGCGGTGCTCGAGCGCGGGCGCGGGCGCGGCAAAGTCATACGTGCGGCGCAAAATGGCCTGGATCTTCGCCAGCAGCACGTTCAGGTCAAAGGGCTTGGCGATGAAATCGTCGCCGCCCATGTTCATGGCCATGACGATGTTCATATTGTCCGACGCCGAGGAGAGGAACACGACCGGCACGTTCGACACGCGCCGCAGCTCCTGGCACCAGTGGTAGCCGTTATAAAACGGGAGCGTGATGTCGAGCAGCACGAGCTGCGGGTCAAACGCCGTGCACTCGGCAAGCACATTGCGGAAATCCTCCGCGCAGCGCACGTCAAAGCCCCACGTCGTCAGGTGCTTTTGCAGCGCGGCGGCGATGGCCGCGTCGTCCTCCACGATAAAAATGCGGTGCATGCGATCCCCTCCCGGGCAGAAAAATAGCAGGCGCAGTGACCCCTGCACCCGCTATTTTACGATACTTTGCCGCCGATTGCAACGGCCGTGTCAATCCCGGCGGCGATTGCCGTAGAGTAGGATCAGCCGCAGCAGCTGCGCAAACGACACCAGCAGCGCCGCGACATACGTCATGGCGGCGGCCCGCAGCACGCTGCGCGCGCCGCGCAGCTCGTCGTCCGTGAGCAGGTTGCGCGACTCGATGGCGGCCAGCGCACGACGGGAAGCATTGAACTCCACCGGCAGCGTCACGAGCTGGAACACCGTCACGAGGCCGAAGAGCAGAATGCCCGCCCAGACGAGCACCGACCAGTTGAAGATCAGCCCCGCGATGAGCAGCGGCCACGACAGATTCGAGCCGATGCGCGTGGCCGGGATGATGGCCGCGCGGATGCGGATGGGCGCATAGTCCGTGGCGTACTGCACGGCGTGGCCCGCCTCGTGCGCCGCGACGCCCACGGCCGCGATCGACGCGACGCCGTAGACCTCGTCCGAGAGACGGATGACCTTCGCCTGCGGGTCAAAGTGGTCGGTGAGTTTGCCCGAAATGTGCTCGATGCGCACATCCGTGATGCCATTGGCCTGCAGGATACGCTGCGCCGCCTGCGCGCCGGTCAGGCCGCTCGTGCAGCGCACGCGCGCGTAGCGCGAAAACGCACTCTTGACCTGGATCTGCGCGATGAGCGCGATGAGCAGTGCCGGCACGACCAGCAGCAGATACGTGGTATCAAAGCCATAATAATATCCATGGTACATGGCAGTCGGTCCTTTCTGGTTCGTGCTGCTATTTTACCGCCAAAGCGCGTGCGCGTCAACCGGGGGCGCGGATTTGCGCAGCGCGGCGTTTTTTGCGCAAATATCCCCCCACCGGGCTTGCACGGCGGTCGTTTTTTGTTATACTTGTGTCAAATACACGATAAAGAGTATGGACGATCCGATCATGATTGATGCACACGACATTCGATTTTCCTACGACGGGCCGGGCGGCCGCCGCTCCCTCAACGGCGCGCATCTGCACGTTTCCCCCGGCGAGTTTGTGGCCGTACTCGGGCACAACGGCTGCGGCAAATCCACGCTCGTCAAGCACTTCAACGCCCTGCTGCCGCTGCAGCACGGCACGCTGACCGTCGACGGCATGGACGCCGCCGACCCCGCCAACCGCTGGGCGCTGCGGCGCAAAGTCGGCATGGTGTTTCAGAATCCGGACAACCAGTTCGTGTCCACGATCGTGGGCGAGGACGTGGCCTTCGGGCTGGAAAACTACGGCGTGCCGGAAGACGAGATCCCCGCGCGCGTGGCCGCGGCGCTCGCCGCCGTGGACATGGCAGGCTATGAAAACCGCGCGACGCACACGCTCTCCGGCGGGCAGAAGCAGCGCGTGGCGCTGGCCGGCGTGCTGGCCCTGTTGCCGGACATTCTGGTGTTCGACGAGGCCACCGCCATGCTCGACCCCGACGGCCGGCAGGAGGTGCTGCGCACGATCCACCGCCTGCACACGCAGCAGCACAAGACCGTCGTCATGATCACGCACTATATTGAAGAAGCCATCGGCGCCGACCGCGTCTATCTCATCCACAACGGCAAAATGATCGCCGACGGCACGGCGCGCGAGATGCTCACGCAGCCGGAGCTGCTGGCCGCGGCAGGGCTCACGCCGCCGATGCCGGTGCAGATGTACCATGACCTGAAGCAGGCCGGGATCACGCTCGCCCGCTGCCCGCTGACGCTTGAGGAGCTTGCGGAGGAACTATGCCGATCACAGTAACGAATCTGACGTGTGTCTACGGCGCGGGGACACCTTTTGAGACTACTGCGCTGCGCGATGTGTCCGTCACGGTCGAAAACGGCAGCTTCGTCGGCATCCTCGGCCGCACCGGCTGCGGCAAGTCCACGCTCATCCAGATCATGGCCGGTCTGCTCACGCCGACGGCCGGCACCGTCATGCTCGACGGTCAGGACATCCACGCCCGCCGCTATGACCGCAGCATCCTGCGGCGCAAGGTCGGCATCGTGTTCCAGTACCCGGAGTGTCAGCTCTTTGAGACGACCGTGGAAAAGGACGTGGCCTTCGGCCTGAAGCACAGCGGCCTGAGCGCCGCCGAAAAGCAGGCGCGCGTGCGCTGGGCGCTCGAGACCGTTGGTTTCTCGTTCGAGAAAGTCCACGACCAGCCGCCGATGGGCCTCTCCGGCGGGGAGAAGCGGCGCGTGGCCATCGCGGGCGTGCTGGCGACGAAGCCGGAGTATCTCATTCTCGACGAGCCGATCGCGGGGCTCGACCCACTCGGGCGCGAGGCGTTTTTGCAGCTCATCACCGAGCTCAACCGCGGCGGCATGACCATCCTCATGGTCTCGCACAACGCCGACTGTCTGGGCGCGTATGCCCGGCGGCTGCTCGTACTGGAGGATGGGCAGCTCGTGCGCGACGGCACGCCGGAGGAGATCTACGCCGACCTCGACTGGATGCGCGCGCACCGGCTGGGCGTGCCGCAGAGCCGCACCGCCGCCGCGCTGCTGAAGCAGGGCGGGCTGGACATTCCGCAGGACATTGCAAGCTATGACGCGCTGCTCGCGGCCGTGCTGCGCGCGAAGGGCGGTGGCCGCCCATGAGAGAACACCTGACCGGGCAGTTCACTCCCGGCACCTCGATCCTGCACCGGCTGGACGCGCGGGCAAAGTTTTTCGGCTTTCTCATCCTCATCGCCGCCACCGTGTGCACGGACGCCTGGCTCGGCTACGTGCTGCTGCTCACCGTCACGACCGCCGTCGTGGCCGTCTGCGGCCTGCCGCTGCGCACCGCGCTCGCGTCCGTGGCGCGCATGGGCTGGTTTTTCCTGCTCATCTTCGCGATGAACGCCCTGTTTTTCGCCACCGACGACGCCATCTGGCACTGGTGGATCCTCACACTGTCCGTGCCCGGCATCGTGCAGGGCGCACAGGTGACGGCGCGGCTCGCGCTCATCCTCGTGCTGAGCAATGTGCTCACGTGCACGACGCCGCCGCTCGAAATCACCGGTGCGATCCAGACGCTTCTCAGCCCGCTGCGGCTCGTGCGGCTGCCGGTCGAGGACATTGCGATGATCCTGTCCGTCGCCGTGCAGTTCATCCCGACGCTGCTCGAGGAGACCGACACCATCCGCAAGGCGCAGATCGCGCGCGGCGCACGCTTTGAAAGCCGCCGCCTGCACGAGCGCGCGCAGGCCATGCTGCCGCTGATCGTGCCGATCTTCCTCAGTGCCTTCAAGCGTGCCGACGAGCTCGCAATGGCCATGGAGGCCCGCGGCTACCGCGGCGCGCGCGGCCGCACCCGGAAAAAGTCCGTTCCCCTGCCCCTGAGCGGCTGGGGTGCGCTTGTGCTGTGCGCCCTTGTGTGCGCAGCGGAAATACTCCTGTAAATTCAAAATCAGAAAGGAACCGAAGCCCGATGCAAACCATGTCTACCGTCAAAAAATCCATCATCACCGCCGTGTGCATCGCCCTGTGCTATGTCCTGCCGCTGCTGTTTCACGGCATTCAGGGTGCGGGCCAGATCTTCTGCCCGATGCACATTCCCGTCTTCCTGTGCGGACTCGTGTGCGGCTGGCAGTTCGGCCTGCTGTGCGGTCTGGCCGGCCCCGCGCTCTCGAGCGCACTGTGCGGCATGCCCCCGGTAAGCATCCTGCCGTCGATGATGATCGAGCTGGCCGTCTACGGTCTGATTGCCGGCCTCATGATGCGCTGTGTGCGCACGCGGCACGTGTACGCCGACCTCTATATCAGCCTCATCGTTGCCATCGTCGCCGGCCGCGTCGTCAACGGCCTGGTCAATGCGCTCATCTTCGCGCGCGGCAGCTACTCCATGGCCACGTGGGTCGCGGGCTCCGTCGTCAAAAGCTGGCCGGGCACCGTCATCCAGCTCGTGTTCATCCCGAGCATCGTGTTCGCGCTCATGAAGGCGCGTCTCATCCCCGAGCGCTATCCGAAGGAGGTGCCCGAGCATGATTGATCAGAAGGACGTCATTTCATTTTTTGACCGCTGCGCCCCCGGCTGGGACGCGGAAATGATCCGCAACGAGCCGGTCATCCGCACCATTCTTGACAACGCCGGCATCCGCGCGGGCGTGGACGTGCTCGACGTGGCCTGCGGCACGGGCGTGCTCTTCCCGGACTATCTGGCGCGGGACGTGCACAGCGTCACCGGCGTAGACATTGCCCCGGAAATGGCCCGGCGCGCCGCCGAAAAGTTCCCGGATGCGCGCGTGACCGTGCTCTGCGGCGACATTGAGACCGTGCCGCTCCCGCAGCCGTTTGACTGCTGCATGGTCTACAACGCCTTCCCGCACTTCCCTGACCCGGCGCGCCTGATCGCGCATCTGGCGACGCTGCTCAAGCCCGGCGGCCGCCTGTCCATCGCGCACGGTATGAGCCGCGCCATGCTCGACCGGCACCACGCGGGCTCGGCCAGCAAGGTCTCCATCTCACTGATGAGCGAGACGGAGCTTGCCGCGCTCATGGCCCCGTATTTTGACGTGGACGTCATCATCTCGGACGACCGGATGTATCAGGTCTGCGGCGTGAAGAAGTAAACACAAGCGCAAAATGCCCCCGGACGGTTGTCCGGGGGCATTGCAAAACCCTGACGGATCATGCTTTTGACGTGCATTTCATTCGAGGCGGGCGCTTCGCCCCCCCGAGCTCCCCCGCTGCTCTGCCGCATTGCCCCGCAGCGACGCTTTTACGAGCAAAAATGCCCCCGGACAGACGTCCGGGGGCATTGCAAACCCCTGATAGATCAGGCTTTTGATGCGCATTTCATTCGAGGCGGGCACTTCGCCCCCTCGAGCTCCCCCGCTGCTCTGTCGCATTGCCCCGTAGCGACGCTTTTACGAGCAAAAATGCCCCCGGACACATCGTCCGGGGGCATTCCTTATGATGTTATAATGTTTTTTCTTGTCTTTCCGGTCTGCGCTTATGCAGCAGCGTAGCCGCTGAGGATGGAGGCCATCTCGGCGCGGGTCGCCGCGGCGTTCGGCGCGAGCAGTTTGCCGTCGCGGCCGAGGATGAGCTTCTCCGCGTTGGCCCACTGCATCTCGGCCTGCGCCCAGGCCGGAATGTCCGCCGCGTCGCCAAAGGCGGAGAGGTCGGCGCGCGCCGTCACGTCCCGGCCGGCAAAGGCCGCATAGCCGCAGAGCATGACCGCGGCCTGCGCGCGCGTGACGGCCATGTCGGGCTGGAACGTCCCGTCGCCGCAGCCGACGACGATGCCGTTGGCCGCCGCCCAGATGACAGCGTCCGTATACCACTCGCCTGCCGGCACATCCGAGAACGGATTGGCCGCCGCGACTTCCGGCTCGCCCGCCATCGCGTAGAGGATGACCGCGAGCATCGCGCGGGTCAGCTCCTGATCCGGCGCAAAGATCGTCGCGCTCTCGCCGACCATCCAGCCGCGGTTGTACACGCGCTTGATGTCCGTGTAGGCCCAGTGGTTCGTCACGTCCACGAACGGCAGGAACGCACCGGTCTCTTTCGTATAATCGGCGGTGAAGAACACCTCAATCCCGTCGCCGTCCTCGAGCTCATACGCACCCATGTAAGTATCCGGGAACTCGCCGTTGACGCGGTACATCCAGCCGGAATACTGGCCCTTGCTCAGCTCGGCCACCTTCGTGCCGTCCGGTGCGGTGACTGCCTGGACATAGCTGCCCTTGGCATCATATGTATAGCCGTTGGCGGCAAGCACCTGTTTGAACACGTCAAATGCCGTCGTACCCTCAGGCAGATCGCGGACCACGGTCGGCAGGATCCAGGCCTCGGTGTCCGTGTGCAGCTGGAAGGTGACGGTGATCGTCTCGGGATTCGGATCGACCGGCGTCGGATCGATCGGCGTCGGGTCCACCGGCGTCGGATCAATCGGCGTCGGATCGATCGGCGTCGGGTCCACCGGCGTCGTTCCGACGACCGTGACCTTTGCGGACACCGCCTGATGGCTCAGCGCCTGGAAGTCCGCGTTGTCCGGATAACGTGCGGCGTACTTGCCGAGCGTCTCGCTCGAAAGCTCGCTGCGGATCGTGACGGTCTTGTCCTCTGCGGGACGAGTCACGAGCAGGTTCTCGTGGCTGATCACGCGGGAGTTGGACGAACGGAACAGCCGCCACTGCTCGCTTTCCGACCAGCCATCCATCGCCACGGGGACGATGCCGCTGCCGGTCAGGTCTGCATGGTCATACACCCAGACGAGCTGGCCGTCCGCATCCAGATACGCTTCCTGGAAGGGATGCAGGTCGGTGAGAATGTTCTTTTCGTCCGTGTTGGCGTTGCGGATGCCGTCAAAGTAGTGCGCCTTGACCTGCGCCATGAGCGCGAGCTCGCTGTCGATCTCCTGCTGCGTGAGCGGCTGGACTTCGATCACGAAATCACGCGAGGCAGCGACGCCGCTGTCGGCATCCGTGAGCGTCACCGTGACGGTGACATCCTTTGCCGCCTCGCCGGGCAGCGGGCGGTAGACCTCCGCACGCGCGGCGTTGTTCACATCCGGCGGCACGATGGTGTCGGCATCGCTGCTCGTGATGGTCACGGGAGTGTACTTGCCGTCCACGCCGAAGTCGCGCGTGGTCGGGAAATGAATATCGTTGGCTGCAAGATACTTGCCGTCGCGCTGCGTGAGGGGCAGGCCCGTCACGGCGTCGCGCAGGCCGCCGTAGGCGGCAAAGCCCGCATCGAGCTTGGCGAGCAGATCCTCGCGCACGGTCGTCTCCTGCCCCTTGACGGTGACATAGAAGACCTTGCTCACGGTAATGGCCTGCTCCTGCGTGTCCGTGAACTGGAAGGTCACGGTCGCGGTGAGGGTGACGGCCTTGTCCTGTGCGGGCGTCTTGACCACGCCGACATAGGGGTCAAAGAGCGTGTCCGGCGTCTGCTGGTTTTTGTCGCTGACGGCGATCGCCGTCGGGTCGCTGGACGTCCAGGAGATAAGCGCCCACCGCTTGCCGTCGATGACCTTCGGCAGCGTCAGATCCTGCGTGAGCTGGTTCGGGTCCTCACCGGCGGCGCACAGGCCCTCGGTGGTGAGCTGGCTCGTGATCTCGGCGGAGATCGCATCGCGCACGCGCTGCACGTCCCAGCCGATGACGACCGGGACCTGCAATGTCTCGGTCGCGCCGGCCTTGCTGAGCGCAAACGTGACGTTGTAGCTGCCGTTGTGCACGAGCGGCGTGGTGTTCGGGTCTGCGAAGAAATACGTGATGGTGCCGTCGGCCGCGACACCCGCACCGCCGTACACTTCCTCGACCTTGGAGACGCTGACCGCGATGCTGCTGTCGTCGAGCTTCGCGCTGAGCATCGTGTTCACATTCGTATCCCGGCCGTATTCCGGCGTCAGGGTGATGGTGCCGTCGAGCCGCTCAACGAGCTTGCGCAGCTCGCTCTTGGCGGCTTCTTTATCGAGCTCCGCCTGCGACCAGACGCGAATGTCAAAGCTGCGGTAGGCAGTGGCCTCGCCGCGCGTGAGCGTCGCCGAGAGGGTGACGGTCTGGATGCCGCTGGCCGGCAGCGTCACGGCGCCGGTGGCCGGGTCGATGATGCTGCTGTCCGAGCTCGCCCACGTGATGGCCGAGCCGTTCACGGCCCCGGTCGCCGGCAGCGTGAGCGTCGTGGCCGCGCGGATGTCGGAGGTATCGAGCGTCAGGGCCGAGGCATCGGCCTTGAGCAGACGCTCTTCCGCCGTGGCGATGCGCACGGGGCTGCTGAGCGTTTTATATTCTCTGGAGACGGTGTCATAGAGCAGGAAGGACAGGTAATTGCCCGCCATGTCCTCCGGGATGGTGTACTCCCGGCCGGTCGTGCCGGTGATCTCCTTATACGAGCTGGTGCCGGTGTTGCTCGCGTTGTAGTCCGCGGCCGTGAGATAGCGCCACTCGATCTTCAGTTTCGGGAAATTCTCGTAGTCGTACTCGCCGCCGCCGAGGACATTGATCTTGGCGCGCACCGTCTCGCCCACGGCAACAACGCCCTCGAGCTCCACGGTCGTGATCTGGGGGATGACGTAGATCGTGAGGCTCGCCGTGATGCCGTTGGCCGCGCTGGCCGTGACGACCGCCTTACCGGCGCCGTCGGCCGTCGCCTTGACGATCACGGACTGGTTGGCCGCGCCCGCGCCCTCCGGCGTCTCGAGCGTGACAATGCCCTCGCCCTCCGTCAGCGTCCAGTCGACGTGCGTGTCCTTGTCCATGTCCTTGCACGCGGCGGCGATCGTCGCCTGCGGCTGCGGCTCATTCGCCGTGCGCCAGAGCGTGTCCGGGCCGGTCAGCTCGATGCGCGGGTCGGGCTGCACCACTTCGCCTGCCTGCCAGACGAGGATGGGGTAGCCGTTGTTCGCGCCAGCCGTGTCTTCCTTGAAGGCGCTGCCGAGCTTGTCCGCAAGGCCCTCGGGGGAGGTGATCTGCGTGGCCGCCGCCGCCTTGCCGCCAAGCACTTCTGTCTCCGGCAGCGTATAGTAGCAATTTTTGACCGTGGCATTGCTGAAGGCAAAGATGCCGCCCTTCTGCGATGCCTTACCGCCAATGTCGCCGATGCTGTAGCAATTTTCAATAGTGCCCTTTTTTAGCTGGCCGACAATACCGCCCGCCTTGTCCGAGCCGGTAATACTGCCGGTGTTGTAGCAATTTTGAATGGTCGCAGCCGTTCCCCAGTAGCCAAGGATACCGCCGGCCGTTGTTCCGGTCACATCGGCCGCGTTCACGCAGCCGCTGATGGTCACATTGTTGCTGTTCTGGCCGCCTGCAATGCCGCCGGTGTAGCCGCCGGTCACGCTGCCGGAAAAGCTGCAGTTCTCGATCGTTCCGGCCTGCACCTTGCCGACGATGCCGCCAATATAATTCTTCGTGCCGCAGCTGACCACGCCGGAAACATTCAGGCTGCGGATCGTTGCCTGATTGATCGCAGCGAACAGGCCCTGATTGACCACGCTGCCCTGCACGTTCAGGCCGCTGATCGTATGGCCGCAGCCATCGAACGTACCAGCAAAGAAATCGCCGGGATATGACGCCGCATTGCCGACCGGCGTCCACGTGCCGGTGAGGGCAACGTCATTGGCAAGATAGAACGAAACACCGGAAAGGTTATACGTTCCGTTTCCGCCATCCGCCTTGACCGCGGCGGCGAAGGCCCGCAGACTCTCCTCCGTGCTGATCTTATACGCGGCACCGGCGCTCGTATCCGCCCCCGCCGTATACTCCGGCAGTGCGGACACGTCCACCGTGTCCGCGGCCAGTGCCGCCGGCATGAGGCCGACGAGCATCGTCAGCACCAGAAGCAGGGCCAGAAACCGTTTTTTCATGTGCTTTCCTCCCAAAACAAAAAATTCTGCCCGCCGGAATCGGCGGACAGGTGCAACAAAACCAGCCGAACGAAATTCCTTCGTTCAGCCATGCAACTTCCGGTTCCGGCAGAAATGCCTGCAGCCTTCGGGTATTCTGACTTATCCGCCTTCCGGCGGCTTCACAGTGACCGACTCGCGGGGCTTTTCACCCGCATTCCCCCTGCCGCCCGAAGCGGCGAAGACTGCGCAATATACAGTTTCGGTCGTAGTGTATCACAGCCCGGCGCGGTTGTAAATCCTTTTTCCGACCGTATTCGCGGGCGAAGCGGATGGCCCACAAAGCGCCGCAGCGCCGCACGCCGGCGCCGAACACGCAAAACACCCCCGGACCGAAGTCCGGGGGTGCACTGATGGAATGCTTATTTGCGAATGTAAGCGCTGAGGATGGAGGCCATCTCGGCGCGGGTCACCGCGTCGTTCGGCGCGAGGAGCTTGCCGTCGCGGCCGACGATGAGCTGTCTGGCAACGGTCCACTGCAGTTCAGCCTGCGCCCAGGACGGAACGTCCGCCGCGTCGCCGAACGCTGAGAGATCGGCGCGCGCCGTCACGTCGTCACCGGAGAAAGCCGCAAAGCCGCAGAGCATGACAGCCGCCTGTGCGCGCGTGACCGCAGCGTCGGGCCGGAACGTGCCGTCACCGCAGCCGACAACGATGCCATTTTCAGCCGCCCAGATGACCGCGTTCGTATACCACTGGCCGGTCGGAACGTCCGAGAACTTGTTTTCCGCCGTGACCGCCGGCTCACCGGCTCTGGCATAGAGAATGACCGCGAGCATGGCGCGGGTGAGCGTCAGGTCGGGCGCGAAGGTCTTGTCGTCCACGCCGACCATGAGGTTACGGGTATACATGCGCTTGATAGCAGTGTACGCCCAGTGATCCCACGACACATCGGTGAATGGCAGGACCATGCCGGGCACCTGCATGTAGTCGGCCGTGAAGAAGACCTCAATCTCGTCGCCGTCCTCAAGCTGGAAGGCGTTCATCGCCACATCCGGAATATCGCCGTTGACGCGATAGAGCCAGCCGGAGTTTTGCCCCTTGCTGAATTCGGCGACCTTGGTGCCGTCCGGCGCGGTGACCGCCCGCAGATAGCTGTAATTTGCATCATAATCATACGTGTAGCCGTTGGCCGCGAGCACCTGCCGGAACACGTCAAGCACCGTCGTGCCCTCGGTCGAAACGCTGACCACAGCCGGCTGGATCCAGACGTCCGTGTCCGTGTGCAGCTGGAAGGTGACGGTGTACACGCTCGAGGGTTCCGTCGGGGCCGTCGGGGCCGTCGGAGCCGTCGGGTCCGTCATACCGCTCGGAGCCGTCACGTCCGTCGGAACGTCCGGTCCCACAGCCAGCGCCGCCGGCAAGAGACTGAAGACCAGCGTCAGCGCCAGAAGCAGCGCCAAAAACCGTTTTTTCATGTTGCTTCCTCCTGAAACAAAAAATTTCTGCCCGCCGGGACCGGCGGACAGCTGCAGCAAAACCGGCCAAACGAAATCTCTTCGTTCAGCCATGCAGTTTCCGGTTCCGGCAGAAATGCCTGCAGCCTTCGGGTATTCTGACTGATCCGCCTTCCGGCGGCTTCACAGTGACCGACTCGCGGGGTTTTGCACCCACATTCCCCCTGCCGCCCGAAGCGGCGAAGACTGCGCAGTATGCAGTTCTGAGCGTAGTGTACCACAGCACGGCGCGGTTGTAAATGCTCCGGCACGACATGTGCAGAAATTAAAAAAATCTCCTCCCGGCGGTTACGGGAGGAGATTTTTTCGTGCGGGGAAACCGCACATTGGGGGGGCGGTCACCGGGAGGCGGTTACTCCCGGAAACCATGGAGAAAAAACAGAAATGGATGAAAAATAGCAAAGGAAAATGGGATCAGCGCTTGATGCTCACGATGTCTCTGCCAAGCAGAGCCGTGTAAATGCCGCCGATCACGAGCGCAAGCACACCCAGCAGCGCCATCGCGGCGGAGCCGGCAGAATACGCGCTCATAAAGGAGACAGCGGTGATCTCGATCGCGAGAAACGCAACGAACGCAAGAATGTTCAGCCAGATGTTTTTCATAGCAGCTACCTCCTGAATTTTTTGGTGGTCCGGGGCCGGTTTCCGGCCCCCTCGCTTACAATTGCATGATAGCATATCGTCCGCCTGTTGTAAAATTCACAATTTCGAAAGGGATGTTTTGCGTTTTCGATTCAATTCAAAAATTTGATGATATTCTTTCGCAGAATCGATAATTTTCTGTCAATGTCTCCCTGCCATCTGTTGGATATCCGAAAAAATGCTTGACGCAGACCGGATTTGCGACGTATTATATGCTCGAGAAAAAACGGAACCAAATTGGGATAAGGAGGCATCGCCTATGGAACTTCGTTTGCTGACCACATTTTTAAAGGTTGCACAGCTGCAGAGCTTCTCCAAGGCCGCAGAATCCCTGGGTTATTCCCAGTCCGCCGTTACGGTACAGGTCCAGCAGCTCGAAAATGAGCTGGGCGTGCGCCTGTTCGACCGCATCGGTAAAACCGTATCCATCACCCACTACGGGCAGGAGTTTATCCCCTACGCGCGCGATGTCGTATCGGCCGCGGCGCGCGCCGTGTCGTTCACGGTGCAGGAGCGCGATTTGACCGGCACGCTGCGCATCGGCACGATCGAATCGATCATGACGGCCAGCTTCGGAGAGATCCTGCCGCTGTATCATGAGCACTGTCCGCACGTGAACACGCAGCTGGTCGAGGGCGACACGAAAACGCTCTCGGATATGCTCATTCACAACGAAGTGGATCTGATCTACACGCTCGACGACATGGGCTATGACGCACAGCGCGTCAAGCTCTTCGAGTGCCCGCAGGAGATCGTCATCGTCGCAAGCCCCAAGCACCCGTTTGCTGCCGCCAAGAAGCTCAAGCTGGCCGATCTCGTCAACGAACCGTTCGTGCTCATGCCGCAGTTCAACAGCTACCGCCACCAGTTCGACATGGAGCTGGCGCACCAGAAGCTGTCGATCCGGCCGTTTCTGGAGCTGGAGAGCACGAGCATGGTCATGCAGCTGCTCGAGCACAACCCCTATCTGTCCGTGCTGCCGCGCTACACGGCGCGCCGCCGCGCGGAAGAGGGCCGGCTCGCCATTCTGCCGGTCGCGGATTGCCACATGGAGCAGTGGAGCCAGCTGGTGCACCACCGCGACAAGGTACTTACGCCGCAGATCCGCGCCATGGTCTCCGTCATCGCGCAGGTGGAAAACATCCCGCTGCATCTCGAAGACTGACGCGGCGCAAAAATCAAAAAACAGCCCCCATCGGATGATGGGGGCTGTTTGCTGTCTGTGAACAGAAACTCAGTCGGTCACGTACGGCAGGAGGGCGATCTGACGCGCTCTCTTGATGGCCTCGGTGAGCTCGCGCTGATGCATCGCGCAGGTGCCGGTCGTGCGGCGCGGCAGGATCTTGCTGCGCTCGGACAGGAAGCGGCGAAGCTTCGCGGTGTCTTTGTAGTCGATATAAGTGCACTTGTCCACACAGAACTGGCAAACTTTTCTGCGTTTGCGGTTCTTGCTCTTATCTCTATCAAAAGCCAAGACTGTAATCCTCCTTTATCAAAATCAGAACGGCAGGTCGCCGTCATCGTCGTCCAGCTCGGAAAAAGCGCTGCCGCCCTGGGGGACATTGTCATATCCGCCATAGCTGGCGCGGTGAGCCGGTGCCGATGCGCTCGGCGCTGCCGGACGAGATGTATCGCCGCCGTCGCGGCGCTTGCTCTCGCCGAAGTAGACATTGTCCGCCACGACCTCCGCGCTGCGGCGCTTGCCGCCTTCACGGTCGGTCCAGTCGCGGATCTGCAGGCGGCCGCTCACGGCGGCCATGCTGCCCTTGGTGAAGTACTTGGAGACGAACTCCGCCGTGCTTCTCCAGGCGACAATGTCGATGAAGTCCGTCTGCTTCTCGCCGCCGTCCCGACCGCCGAAATCACGGTCGACCGCCAGCGTGAACGAAGCCACGGGAATCTGGGACTGGGTATAACGAAGCTCGGGGTCACGGGTCAGACGGCCCATGAGCACAATGTGGTTCAGCATTGCCGTGCCTCCTTATTCCGGGCGACGGGTGATCAGGGAGCGGAGAATACCGTCCGTGATGCCCAGCACACGATCCAGCTCGGCCGGGAAATCCGGACCGCTGGTGAACTTGACGAGCACGTAGTAGCCCTCAGAAATGTAGTTGATCTCGTAAGCGAGCTTGCGCTTACCCATCTCCTCCATTTCCTCCAGCGTGCCGTTCTGCTCGACAAGCGCCTTGAACTTCTCGACGACTGCTGCAGTCTCTTCCTCCGACAGATTGGGGTTGATGATATACATCAGTTCGTACTTTTCGGTGGTTTTTGCCATTTCAGTTGCACCTCCTTCTGGTCTAGTGGCCCTCATCTCCAATGAGAGCAAGGATCACCCGCGTCAATACGCAGGCCATATTATTATACCTGAAAAACCGGGAAAGTCAATCCTTTTTTGCGCTTTCCGGCGTATCGAGCACGTGTACATTCATCTGCGGGTAGGACATGGACACGCCGTGGGCATCAAACGCCGCGCCGACGGCCTCCATGAGGTCATAATACACGGTCCAGTAGTCCGCCGTTTTGCACCAGACGCGCACGGTGTACTCGATATTGCTCTCCCCGTAGCCCGACACACGCACGAACGGCTCCGGCTCCGGCAGGATGCCGGGTACGAGCGACACGGCGTTGTGCAGCGCCGCCTTCACCTGCTCCGGGCGGCAGGTATAGTCCGCGCCGAACGTCAGGTCCACGCGCCGCTGCAGCTCGCGGTTATAATTGACGATCTTGGACGCCGAGAGGTCGCTGTTCGGCACGTAAATGTCCTTATTATCCAGCGTGCACAGCTGCGTGTAGATCAGGCCGATGTCCTTGACGGTGCCGCTCACGTCGCCGGCCTCGATGAAATCACCGTCCTCGAACGGCCGCGTGAGCAGGATGGTGATGCCGCTCATGGCGTTGGACAGGCAGTTTTGCACCGAGAGCGACAAAGCCAGGCCGAGCAGGCTGAACACCGCCAGCAGCGCCGTGACGTTAAAGCCGAGACTGTCGGCCACAATGAGGATGGCCATGAACTCCAGCGCGATCTTGAGCACCTTGAGGATGAACCGGCTCAGGCTCTCCGACAGGCGCGAGTGCGCCGAGATGCGCCGCGCGACGCGCATGACGAGCCAGATGACGAGCACGCAGATCACGAGCGTGACGGCGGAGGTGATGAGCTTTTCGAGCGTGAGACTGCCGAGGCTGAAGCCGATGGCGTTGTTCACGTCCTCGATGCTGTCTTTCGTGGATTCGAGCGCGTTCTGATAGGTGTCCGTATTCAAATGGCGGTCTCCCCTTTCGTGTGGGATTCAATCTTGTATTTAGTATACGCCATACACCGCCGGTTTTCAACACGTTCCGGCGGGCGGGGTGTTGGAGAAGGATGTGTGCGTGCCATGGTGTCCGAAAATACCGCATTTCAAAGCAGTGCGGGAACTTCCGTTCTCTGAGCGGCAGGGGCGCTCGATGGGGCAAGGCCCCCGCGGATGGAGTGGCGCCTTTTTGCACTTTTAAGCGCAAAAAGGCGGGGCTGAGATCAGCCCCGCCTGCGTAGGTAGGTAAACTTATGCCTCGTCGTAGAGCTTCTTGAGCTTGAGCAGGTGCTCGTAGCGGGCCTTGGCGTTGTCCTCAGACTTCGCGAACAGCTCCTCGGCGCGATCCGGGAACTCGTTGGTCAGGCGGGCGTAGCGCGCCTCGTTCATGAGGAAATCGCGGTAGCCGCCGGCCGGCTCCTTGCTGTCGAGCGCGAAGGGCTTTTCAGCGGACGGATCGTAACGGAACAGGTTCCAGTAGCCGCAGTCGACCGCGCGCTTCATCTCGCCCTGGCAGTTGGTCATGCCGCCCTTCTTGATGCTGTGCATCTCGCAGGGGGCGTAGCCGATGATCAGGGACGGGCCGTGGTAAGCTTCCGCTTCCTTGATGGCCTTGATGGTCTGCGCCGGGTTGGCGCCCATGGCGACCTGCGCCACGTAGATGTAGCCATAGCTCATGGCGATCTCGGCAAGGCTCTTGCTCTTGAGCTCCTTGCCGGCAGCCGCAAACTGCGCGACCTGACCGATGTTGGAGGCCTTGGACGCCTGTCCGCCGGTGTTGGAGTAGACCTCGGTGTTGAAGACGAACACGTTCACGTCCTCGTCCTGCGCCAGGACATGGTCCAGACCGCCGAAGCCGATGTCGTAAGCCCAGCCGTCGCCGCCGAAGATCCAGCAGCTCTTCTTGTTGAGGAAGTCCTTGTTGGCCATGACGCGCTGGTAGCGCTCGCAGTCACAGGCGGGCTTGGCCTCCATCACAGCGAGGAACTCCGCCGTGGCGGTCTGGTTGGCCTCGCCGTCGTTATAGGTCTCGAGGTACTTCTTCGCAGCCGCGACCTTGGCGGGATCCTTGCCGTTTTCGGCGATGTAGCGGATGTCCTCCGCCAGATCGTCACGGATCTTCTTCTGGCCGAGATACATGCCGAGGCCGTGCTCCGCGTTATCCTCGAACAGGGAGTTGGCCCAGGCGGGACCCTTGCCTTCCTTGTTGACGGTGTACGGGCTGGTAGCAGCCGGGCCGCCCCAGATGGACGAGCAGCCGGTCGCGTTGGAGATCATCATGTGATCGCCGAACAGCTGCGTGATCAGGCGGGCATAGCTCGTCTCGGCGCAGCCGGCGCAGGAGCCGGAGAACTCGAGCATGGGCTGCCGGAACTGGCTGCCCTTGACGGTGAAGTCCTGAAGTTCCTTCTTCTCGGCGACCTTGGCGACCATGTAGTCGAACACGGGCTGCTGATCTTCCTGGCTCTCGAGCGGCTGCATCGTCAGCGCGCCGACCGGGCAGACGTGCGTGCAGACGCCGCAGCCCATGCAGTCGAGCGGGGAGATGGCCATGGAGAACTTGTAAACGCCCTTGCCGGCGCCGACCTTGAAGTCGACTGCCTTGGTCTGCGCGGGCGCGGCGGCCAGCTCGTCGGCAGTGAGCGCGAACGGGCGGATGGTCGCGTGCGGGCAGACATAGGCGCACTGGTTGCACTGGATGCACTTGGCGCTGTCCCACTCGGGCACGGAGACGGCCACACCGCGCTTCTCATACGCAGAGGCGCCGAGCTCGAACGAGCCGTCGGCGTGATCGACGAACGCGGAGACCGGCAGGCTGTCGCCGTCCATCTTGTCGACCGGAGTGAGGATGTCGCGCACCATCTTGACGGTGGCCGGACGGCCGGTCAGCTCCTTGGCGGGCGCTTCGTCCACGGCGTCGGCCCAGTCGGCCGGAACGTCGATCTTCACATACGCGGTCGCGCCGAGGTCGATGGCCTTGTAGTTCATCTCGACGACGTCCTCGCCCTTCTTCATGTAGGAAGCCTTGGCTTTCTCCTTCATGTAGCGGATGGCGTCCTCTTCCGGCATGATCTTCGCCAGGGAGAAGAACGCGGACTGCAGGATGGTGTTGTTGCGCTTGCCCATGCCGATCTGGATGGCCAGGTCAATGGCGTTGATCGTGTAGAGCTGGATGTTGTTGCGGGCAATGTAGCGCTTGGCGGAAGCGTCCAGATGGTGGCTGAGCTCCTCGGGCGTCCACTCGCAGTTGATCATGAACACGCCGCCCGGCTTGACATCCTGGACCATCTTGAAGCCCTTGGTGATGTAGGACGGGTTGTGGCAGGCCACGAAGTCAGCCTTATTGATATAGTACGGGCTCTTGATCTCGTGATCGCCGAAGCGCAGGTGGCTGATGGTCACGCCGCCGGTCTTCTTCGAGTCGTACTGGAAGTAGGCCTGCACGTATTTATCGGTGTGGTCGCCGATGATCTTGATGGAGTTCTTGTTCGCGCCGACGGTGCCGTCGCCGCCGAGACCCCAGAACTTGCAGGCGATGGTGCCCTCGGGGGAAGTGTCGGGCGCGTCATGCTCCGGCAGGGAGAGGTTGGTCACGTCATCGACGATGCCGATGGTGAACTGACGCTTCGGCGTGTCGCGCTTGAGCTCTTCATAGACCGCGAACACGGAGGACGGCGGGGTGTCCTTGGAGCCGAGGCCGTAGCGGCCGCCGGTGACGACGATGTCATTGCGGCCGGCGTTGGCCAGCGCGGTGACGACGTCGAGGTACAGGGGCTCGCCCTGTGCGCCGGGCTCCTTCGTACGGTCGAGCACGGCGATCTTCTTGCAGGTCGCCGGGATGGCCGCGATGAGCTTGTCGGCACGGAACGGACGGTACAGGCGGACCTTCACGAGGCCGACCTTCTCGCCGTGGGCATTGAGGTAGTCGATGACTTCCTCGGCCACGTCGCAGATGGAGCCCATGGAGATGATGACACGGTCAGCATCCGGAGCGCCATAGTAGTTAAAGAGCTGGTAGTTGGTGCCGAGCTTGGCATTGATCTTGCCCATGTACTCCTCGACCAGCTCCGGCACGGCGTCATAATACTTATTAGACGCCTCACGGTTCTGGAAGAAGATATCGCCGTTTTCGTGGCTGCCGCGCATCTGCGGATGCTGCGGGTTCAGGCCGCGCTGACGGAAGGCATTGACCGCATCCATGTCGACCATCTCGGCCAGATCGTCATAATCCCAGACGGCGATCTTCTGGATCTCGTGCGAGGTACGGAAGCCGTCAAAGAAGTTCAGGAACGGAACGCGGCCCTTGATGGCGGCCAGATGCGCCACGGGGGACAGATCCATAACTTCCTGCACGTTGCCCTCAGCGAGCATGGCAAAGCCGGTCTGGCGGCAGGCCATGACGTCGGACTGATCGCCGAAAATGGACAGCGTGTGCGACGCGAGCGCGCGGGCCGTCACGTGGAACACGGCCGGGAGCAGCTCACCTGCCATCTTGTACATGTTCGGGATCATGAGCAGCAGACCCTGAGAGGCGGTGTACGTCGTGGTCAGGGCACCGGCATTCAGCGAACCGTGGACAGCGCCGGCTGCGCCGGACTCTGCCTGCATTTCCTGCACACGGACCTTCGTGCCGAAGATGTTCTTGCGGCCGGCAGCGGCCCACTGATCGACCAGGTCGGCCATCGGGCTCGACGGGGTGATCGGGTAAATGGCAGCCACTTCCGTAAAGGCGTAGGACACGTGGGCGGCAGCGTTGTTGCCGTCCATGGTAACGAGCTTTCTTGCCATAAACTTCATCTCCTATTTCTCTTATATGTTATCCTATATTCGTGCAATGGGCACCTATCCGCCCATTCACGTCAATATGATAACACAGTTTCAAAAAAACGTAAATAATAGTTTTTTGATTCTAGTTTCATTTTTCGAAACGCAACTATTGAAAACGTGCAAGTTTCCGGGTGAAAACCGGCGTTTTCACGGAAAATGTCCAGTTTTTTCGCTAATTTTTCGCTTGTGATTTCTCACCTATTGTTATATAATATATCACTGCTGTTAAGAAAGGGGCTGTCTACATGGTCAAAATCGAACAATCGAATGGCACCATCAGCATCACCAACGAAGTATTCACCAACCTTGCAGGCGACGCCGCGACCAGTTGCTTCGGCGTGAAGGGCATGGTCGGCCGCAGCAAAGACAGCGGACCGTTCCAGCTCCTGCGCCGCGAATCCATGTCCAAGGGCGTCAACGCCACGTTCGCCGATGACGGCAGCATCTCACTGGAGCTGCACATTGCGGTCGATCACGGCGTGAACATTTCCGCGCTTGCCCACAGCATCATCAACGAGGTCAGCTACAAGGTCAATCAGGCCACCGGCGTGCCCGTTGCGCGCGTGGACGTGTACGTGGACACCATGTTCCTCGATTAAGCAGGAACTTCGCACCGCTTCCCTCCCGGGAGCCGCGCTTCCGGGCCATTTTCATTCCCCCTGTCGGAGGTGTACAGATTTGAGAGAGATCATTGATGCCGCAGCGCTTCGGGAAATGCTCCTGTGCGCGAACGCGGCACTGGAAGAAAACAAACAGAAGATCAACGAGCTCAACGTCTTCCCCGTTCCGGACGGCGACACCGGCACGAACATGAGCCTGACGATGAACTCGGCCGCCATCGAGCTCGGCCGCAAGCAGACCGAGACCGTCGGCGCCGTGGCCGACTGCGCCGCGAGCGCGCTGCTGCGCGGTGCGCGCGGCAACTCCGGCGTCATTTTGTCGCTGCTGTTCCGCGGGATCGCCAAGTCCCTCAAGGGCCGCGAGACCGCGACCGCCGCGGAATTTGCCGCCGCCGTCTCCGCCGGCGTGGACGCCGCCTACAAGGCCGTCATGAAGCCGGCCGAGGGCACGATCCTCACCGTCAGCCGTCTGGGCGCGCAGGCCGCCGTGGCCTTCGCCAAGGACAGCACGGACTTTGAGGGCATGCTCGACGCGCTGCTCGTCGCCGCGCGCGAGGCGCTGGCCGACACGCAGAACATCAACCCCGTGCTGCGCCGCGCAGGCGTGGTCGATGCCGGCGGCGAGGGCTTCGTGCTCGTCATGGACGCCATGCTCGGCTATCTGCAGGGCCGCACCGCCGCCCCCGTGACCGCCGCCGCTCCGGCTGCCGCCCAGGCGCCGAAAGAGGGCGCGGACTTCTCCGAGTTCGACACCGGCGAGATCACGTTCGGCTACTGCACGGAGTTCATCGTCGCGCGCGAGAACAACAAGAGCCCGGAGCTCCTGCGCTCGTTCCTGAAGAATCTCGGCGACTGCGTCGTCGTGGTGGACGACGATGAGATCATCAAGGTGCACGTGCACACGAACGTGCCCGGCGAGGTGCTGACCGAGGCGCTGACCTACGGCCCGCTCCAGACCGTGAAGATCGAGAACATGCGCAACCAGCACACCGCGCTCTCCGGCAAGGAGGATGCTCCCGAAGCCGCCGCCGAGACGGAGGCCGAGCCCGAAGTGGCCAAGCCCGAAAAGCAGTTCGGCGTCGTGGCCGTGTCTGCCGGTGAGGGCATGGCCAACCTCTTCCGCGAGCTGGGCGTGGACCGCGTCGTCACCGGCGGCCAGACCATGAACCCCTCCACGGAGGACATCCTCACCGAGGTCAACAAGACCCCGGCGGAGGTCGTGTTCGTGCTGCCGAACAACAAGAACATCATCATGGCCGCCCAGCAGTGCATCCCGCTGTCGGACAAGAAGGTCATCGTCATCCCGACCAAGACCGTGCCGCAGGGCATCACCGCGATGCTCTCGTTCGACCCGGCGAGCGCCGAGGACGTCATCGAGGCAGAGCTGAGCGCCGCGATCGAGAGCGTGCACACCGCGCAGATCACCTACGCCGCGCGCGACTCCGACTTTGACGGCCACGACATCCACAAGGGCGAGTATCTGGCACTGATGGACGGTGCGCTGCTCGGCAGCGACGCCGACCTCGACAAGGTGCTGACCAGGATCGCCGACGCCGCGAACGATCTCGACCCCGAGATCGTCTCCATCTACTACGGTGAGGACGTGCAGGGCGACGCCGCCCAGCACGCGGCCGACCTGCTCGGCGAGCGCCTGCCGATGGCGGACGTGAACGTCGTCAACGGCGGTCAGCCGGTGTATTACTACATGATCTCGTTTGAATAAAACGTGCACCATCATACAGCAAAGCGCCCGGACGAAATGTCCGG
>ERZ827528.1513-NODE-1513-length-23851-cov-36.807993_pt1 | contig 23851 bp, 20 predicted proteins | sample MGYA00519768_ERZ827528 | MGnify/ENA primary metagenome ERZ827528 (study PRJEB31778, sample SAMEA3449343) | human gut metagenome | biome: human gut; feature: human-associated habitat; material: faeces | place: United Kingdom | collected 2010/2012 ...
CCTTGACCCCTTTTCGCGATTGAGTTGGTCGCGCTTTCATGCTCCTTCCGCGTGCGGCTTTTTTTGGCGCTTCGCCTAAGCCCTTGTTTGCCCCCCCAAGATTCCGTGAAGAACCCACAAAAATCCCCCGACTCTACGCGAATCGGGGGATTTTGCTGTATTGGGAATTAGTCGTTCAGGATGTCCTTGTTAATCGTGGCGTTGGCATCCTTCACCCACTGCGCCACCACTTCGTCGCGCACGGTGCTCTGCTTGCTGCTCAGCAAGGAGGAGGAAATGGTGTCGTGCACCGTCTCCATGTCCACCGCGCCTTCCACCACGTCGGAGGTGTACTGGATGATGTAGTAGCCGTAGCTGCCTTCAATCTTGTCGGAGTAATCGCCGACGTTTTGCAGCGCCATCGCGCCCTCGACAAAGGCAGCGTCAAACTGCGTGAAGCCCTCGCAGACCGGATAGCCGGTTGCCGCGTTCACCGCGCCCGCCTTCATGCCGGGGTCGTCGTTGTGGGCTTCCGCCAGCGTGTCCCAGTCCTGACCTTCCGCCAGCGCCGCCAGCACTTCGTCCGCTTCGGGGGTGATGTTCGCCAGCGCCTTCGCCTTCGCGTCCGCCAGCTGCTGCTCAAGGAACGCGCGCTTCGCCTTCGCTTCGGCAATCGTCACAGCCGTCGCAGCCACCGTCTCGTCGAGGCCTTCCTCGAACGCGGACACGGAGCTTTCAACCTCCACGGTCGCGGTGGGCGTTTCGGTGGCGGGCTTGAGCGTCACAGTGACCTGATTCGCCAGCTCGTCCATGTTCGCCACGCCCAGCTTCGCCATCACGTTGGCGGCGTTGTTCTGCTCGGTAATCACGTTGTCCAGCGCAGTCTGGATATTGGACACCAGCGCGGAATCTTCGTCGCTGTACTTAATCAGAATCTGCTTGACGTTGCGGTAGCCCGCCGGACGATAGTAGACCGTCGTGCCGTTGAGCACCGCCTTGCCATACGCAGACAGGTCGGATTCGTAGGAGGTCTTCGCCGCTTCAACCTTGCTGTTGAAGTCCGCGACGATTTCGTCCTCCGTCACGGTCACGTCCTTCACCGCGTAATCTTCCGCCTTGGTGATGAGCAGGGATTCGGTCACGCTCTTACGGACAACTTCCTCGGTGTAGCCGAGTTCATCCAGCTTGGCGTTGATTTCCTCCAGCTGCGTTTCGAGGTCAAGGGAGAACTCGGTCGCCGCGCTCTTGCGCAGAGAATCCAGCTGAGACGCGGTATTCTCTTCAATCTTCGTCTTTTCTTCGTCCGTCAGCTGGTCAAGCCCCAGCTCCTTCGCCTTCGCCAGCAGCACAGAACGCTCGACAAGGCTGTTAAGCACGTTGTCGGTAAGGCTGCTCATTACGTCCGCATTGGTGCTGTCGAAAGACAGGCCGTACCTGGAATACAGGGCGGTCATATAGTTGACCTGATTCTGAATCTGTGCCTGCACCTGTGCCTTGGTATAGGTATCATCACCCACGCGGATGACCACGCGCGCGGCATCGACCGCTTCGTCCTTGACAATCAGCGAGCAGCCGCTGAGAATCATCGTGAGCACCAGCAGCAGTGCCAGCAGAGCCTTTTTCTGCATAAACTTATTCTCTCCCATCTCTATACATTTCATTGAGGGGGTACTTTCCTTATTATAGCGCAAGTCAGGGCGAATGACAAGCAAATCCGCCGGAAAAGGTGTTAAAATTTTTTGAATTTCGGGGGGGCGGAAAAAGGGATAAACACGCGGAAGGATTATGGTAAAGAGGTCAACTCAATCGCGCGAAGGGGTCAAGGGGCAATGCCCCTTGCGGAGTCCAGAGGCGGCGCCTCTGGTAGGGTTTGGGGCAACGCCCCAACTGTTGCTTCGTTAAACCAGCTCAAAGAGAAAAGTCAAGTCGGGGAAACGAGCGCTGAACAGCGAAGCGCTTTCAGCGCAGCGGTTGTAACTTTGCGCGTCCGCAGACGCGCCCCCAAGCCGCTTGCCTGACCAACTGCGCGACCAGCCAGTCTGTTTCCCACGCAAAAAGCGCTGCGGCATCAGCCATGCGCAGCGCATTTCATCCCCTTATGCCCGCTCCCTTGCCTTCGTGCAGCGGCTGACCAGTATGCCGATTTCGTACAGCCCGCACATCGGCAGGCCCAGCGCCACCTGCGACACCACATCCGGGGGCGTCAAAATCGCCGCGAGGACGAAAATCGCCAGAATGACATACTTCCGCTTGCTGCGGAGCATGTCGGGCGTCGTCAGCCCAACGCGCGTCGTCAGGTACAGCACCACCGGCAGCTGGAACGCAACCCCGAACGGCACGAGGAAGCCGAACAGGAAGCTGACGTACTTGTCAATAGACAGCATCGGCGTCGCCAGCGAATCGCCCGCAACGAGGAAGAAATCCACCGCCAGAGAATACACGGCGAAATAGCAGAACACAACGCCCGTCAGGAACAGCAGCAGCGCCAGCACGAACAGCAGGCGGAACTTCCGCTTCTCCTGCGGGTACAGCGCGGGTTTGATGAACCCCCAAATCTCCCAGATGACAACGGGACTGGCGATAATCATGCCCGCCAGCAGCGCCACCTTGAACTTCGTCACCAGCGCCTCGGACATGGTGGTGAAAATCACCTGAATCCCGCGCGCCTGAATGGGGGCGAGAATCTGCGCCATCAGCGGGTCAATCGCCAGATAAAAGACGAGGACGAAGCCGATCAGCACCGCCGCGGCGGATATGAGCAGCACTTTGCGCAGCGCCATCAGGTGCGACAGCATGGATTCGCCCGCTTCCTTCAGGCCATCGGAGGATTCGCCATCAGAGGACTCGCCGTCGGATGAGTCCCCGTCAGGCGTCTCATTCGGGCGCTTGTCTTCCGTCTCCTCGGCAGGGGTCGTCTGCTTCTGCTTCATGTTTCGTCCTTTTTGTCCTCTTTGGACTTTTCCTCCGCCTTGTCGTCCTTCACTTCATTCTTGAAGTCCTTGATGCTCTTGCCCAGCGCCTTGCCGACGCCCGCCAGCTTGCCGCCGCCGAACAGCACCAGCGCCAGTACGACAATCAGGATGATTTCCGTGGTTCCCAGACGCATGTTTGTGTCCTCCCTCAGTTCGATTTCGTGTCCTTGTCAAACTTTTCCGCGCTGTCCTGCACGGATTTTTTCGCCTCGCGCAATTCTGCGGAGACATCGCCCTGCTTCACGGTGTCCTTGACGTCGTGCTGAACATCGCGAACTTCCTTCTCCAGCTCGTCCCAGCCGGATTCCTTCTTGATTTCGTTCAGCAGGCGGCGCGATTTTTTCACCGTGCGCCCCAGCCAGCGGGCAACCTTGGGCAAATCCTTCGGCCCGACCACCAGAAAGGCGACCAGCAGCACCAGCAGCAGTTCCGAAAAACCAATGTTGAACATGGCTTGATGACCTCCTTTCGGCGCTTATGACCGTTGAAAGAAAGGGAGGGCGTGCCGGGCAGCGCCCATGCAAGCCCTCCCAATGTGATACGAAATGCAGCGGATTACTTGCCGACCTTGCTCAGCGCGTCTTCCACAGCCGCCATGATGGCCTTGCTGGAAATGGTTGCGTTCGTCGCCGCGTCAACATTCGTGGACTGCGCTTCGATAATCTTGCCCGGCACGGTGTCGTAGGCGGGATTGCACACGCCGGCGGTGTCGCTGTGGGACAGGATGTCGATCTTAGCGATCTTGTCGCCGTCCATCGTGACCTTCACGCGGAGGGTGCCGCCGAAGGACTGCGCTTCGCCGATGTATTCGTTGGGAGCGAGGGTTTCTTCCTCCGCCACGGGAGAGGCGACCGGCAGCTCCGCGAAGCCGAAGTGTGCGTTCAGCAGTTCAACCGTACGGCGCGCCACGTCGCCGCTCAGGCCGCCGCAGCGGCGCTTGCGGATGATATCGCCGCGCTCGACGTTCGCAGCCGTCATGAACTTGGTGATGGAGTCAATGCAGTTGACGCTGGGCGCCACCGTCTGCACGGGGGCAGCCGCTTCAGGCTGGTAAATCGGCAGATTGGTGGAGCAGTACCACGCGAACAGATCCTTGGTCAGCTGGCGGGAATCCGCAGACGCGCAGACCAGACCGATCATTGCCACCGCGCCGCCGAGCGCGCCGCACAGCGTGCCGCAGGTGTAGCCTTCCTTGCCGTTGGCGAACATCTCTTCCGGGATGACGGTATAGGGATAGCCAACCTTCTCGCGCAGGGCAACCAGAATCGCCTTGGCGACGCCGAAGCAGCAGCCGTTCTCGAAGTAGCCTTCATAGGCGAGCTTCTCGACGTATGCCGGATCCAGTTCGACATAGGGGTAGGGGTACGCGGGAACTTCCTGACCGTCCTCCGCCTGTGCCTTCAGCAGTCCGGGAACGCTGCCGACAACCGCGGCGCTGCCCAGCAGGGCGGCGCTCTTCTTCAGAAATTCACGACGAGTCTGCATCTGAATAACCTCTTTTTCGTTCCGCATGAAAATGCGGTGTAATACCATTTATTATACACGAGGGGATGGGATTGTCAAGACTTCAACAAAATCTCGGCGTAGAATATGCCATCGTTTCTTTGTGAGGTTTGACAACTGTACCTTCATTTTCTTGTGATTATGGGGAAAAAGAAAAGAAGAATGCAGCGCGGGCTTCACATGCGGTCAGTCCATCCGAACCGCCAGCACCGCCATATCCTCCCGACCGGGCAGCGTGAGCACGACACGCCCGCTTACGCCCGTTTGCAGCGTCTCGCGGGTCATATTCCATGTGTCCAGCACCTCGACCCGGTATCTATGCGCCGGCGGCAGCTTGATGATTTGCTCCCGAGCGGTTTGCTGACCGTAATACCACAGATAAGCGTCCTCCGCGCAGTGCGCCGCCCAGAGATGCTCCCCGCAAAGCAGCATGTGCCGGTCGGGCGGAGCCATTCGCGACAGGCTGGCAAGGAAGGGGCGAATCCAGTCGGGACGCTGCGCTTCGTCCTGCTGCTCGGCCTCCTCCCATACGCTTTCCAGCGGCGACAGGAAGCCCGGAAGCTCCTCGATGACGCGGCGCAGAAACGCGATGCGCTTCGGGCTTTCGCCCTTCAGGACGCCGCCGCGTGCCCACCACAGCACGTCGTCCGGCGACAAAAAGGTTTCGCCGTGCGTGCAGGCGCCGCCGCCGACATAGCAGCGCCAGAAGCGCCGAACCATCTCCTGACCGGAAATGCTTCCCCAGATATGCGGCAGGTCGCCTTCGTAGAAGCATTCATCGATGACGACGGGCTTGCCGTATTCGCGCAGATAACGAGGAATTTCCGTCAGCGCCCGAGTCTGGATGGAGGCATGGGTCACGTCTTTTCTTTTGAAGTCCCAGAAGCAGAAGCAGTTATGGCAGGACAGCAGGTGATGATACGGATCGCGGGAAGCGACAAAGGCTTCAAGCGACTCCCAGTCCGCAAGCGTTTTCTGCGGCATACACAGGTCGTATTCATTGGCCAGCGACCACCAGATTTCCGGCATGGCGGACAGGCGGCGGAGCAGATAGTCTAAATAACGGAAATTATCCACCTGCGGCATGGCGGCAAAGCCCCAGCGGTCATAGGGGTGGAAGAGAATCAGGTCGAGCTGAATGCCCAGCGCGGCGATGCGGCGAAGGATGCGTTCCAGACGCTGATAGAAGGCGATGCTTGGACGCGATGTGTCCCACGAGCCGTCCTCGCGGCGCGCAAAGGCGTACAGCGGCGGCTCATTGTGGTTGTAGTCGTAATCCTTGGGAAAAACGCACAGGCGGAGCTTATTGAAGGGCGCGGCGGCAAGGGATTGGAGCGTTTGCTCCACCAGCGCGTCGTCCTGCGAGATAAGCGCATAGACGGTTGTCCCGAAGGGAATATAAGGCGCGCCGTCCGCAAAGGCAAAGTGCGTGCCGACGGCGCGGACGATTCCGTGCGCCTCCGGGGAGGACGCTTCGCAGACAATTTCGCCCTCCGCCGTGACCGCGCCGCGGACTTGATAGCGATAAACGCCGGCATATTGCGGCAGGAAGCGCACGACATAAACGCCCCGCCCGTCGCTTTCCCCGTCATAGAAGCCCTTGACCGTCAAGGACTCCTGCGCGCAGGAGAAGGTGGCCGTCAGGTCGATCTGCGCCCACGCGTCCGGCAAGGCCTCTCCGCCGAAGCGCAATTCAAACGTTTCATACTGTTTCATGTTCATGTGTTTTTCCCCTCTGCCTTTCGTTGAGCCATGCACCACGCGAAGCCGTCCGCACAGCGCTTCTCTGCGTCCTGAAAGTGATTTCCAACGTTCCATTGCAGCGTATGCCGCACGCCCCGCTCGCTGAGCCGTGCGTCCTCCCGTCGGATGGCGTCGCCGACGCTCGCAAGCACGGGATTGCGGCTCTTTTCCTCCCGGTCGCCCAAGCTGAGGTAGACGACGCGGCTGCGAAGCGCGTGCTGATCCGCATATGCGCGCCAGCCGGGAAACCAGACGGAGGGCGATACCGCGGCGACGGCTGCGAAATCATCCACCTGCGCCGCGCTCCACAGGCTGAACAGCCCCGCCAGCGAATATCCGCCGAGGATGACGGGCGCATCCGGCGAAATCGCGTACTTTGCGCGCACTTCCGGCATCAGGCGCGACCGCAGCCAGTCCAGCGTATCCGCCGCGCCATGCCCGAAGGCTTCCCTGCCGAACACAGGCGGCGCGTCCCACGGGGACAAATCCACATTCCACGCCTCCACCGGAAACGCGACGTGCAGGAAGCTCCGCGTTGTCTGCGCGGCAAGCAGCGGCATTTCCTGCGAAAGCGTGTCCCGCGCGTCAATAGGCTGAAGCAGCACAAAATCCGGCTGATTGCGCAGGGTAACAAGGCAGCGTTTCTCCGCCAGCGCTTCGGCGGCAGGGAGCAAATCCGGCATATCCGCACGACCTTTCCGTTGGATTGCATCCAGTATACCAGATTCGCCCGAAAAGCACAAGTGATACTAATTCGATTCTAAAACATGGCATCGAGCATAGCAGATTTTTCGTTCTGGCAAAGCTGAGTGAAGCGAGGCGTACTGGAGGTACGCGCGAGCGGAACGATGCAAAGCCAGGGCGGAAAAGATGCTGTGCGAATGACATGGTTTATACTATTTCCAAATGAGAATGCGCCAAGATGCGAAGCGAATTTTTCGCGCTGGCTAACGCGAATGAAACGCAGCGTAGCAGCGCTACGCTAAGTGGAATGAGCGGACGCAAGCGCGGAAAAGGCGCGAGCAGATGGCGCAGGTGAATTTGGAAATAGTATTAGATGAGAATTAGTATAAACACGAAAATTCCGCAAAGCAAGAGGATTTCCGGGCATTGACGGCGAATTATCCCATGTTTACAAAAAAGGAGGCTTTCTATGTCCACTGCACCGCGCCGCCCCGACCTCGCGAATGAACCCGTCGGGCGGCTGATGCTGCGCCTGTCGATTCCCACCATCACCGCGCAGCTCGTCAATATGCTCTACAACCTTGTTGACCGCATCTACATCAGCTACATTCCCGACGTGGGCACGCTCGCGCTGACGGGGCTGGGCGTCTGCCTGCCGATTATCCTGCTGGTTTCGGCGTTCGCGGCGCTGTGCGCATCCAGCGGCGCGCCGCTTGCGTCCATCGCCATGGGGCAGCGGAACAACGAGAAGGCGGAGGGAATTTTGGGCAGCTGCACGGCGCTGCTGCTGTGCGTTTCGGCAGTGCTGACGGTTGTGCTGTCCTGCTTCTACACGCCGATTCTGCTGGCGTTCGGCGCAACGGAGGATGCCCTGCCCTACGCCCAGCGCTACATTGCCATTTACAGCCTCGGCACGGTGTTCGTGCAGCTGTCTCTCGGCCTGAACCCGTTCATCACCGCGCAGGGCTTCTCCAAGGCGGGGATGCTGACGGTGCTGATTGGCGCGGTGCTGAACACGCTGCTTGACCCGCTGTTCATCTTCGTTTTCCACATGGATGTGCAGGGCGCGGCGCTGGCGACGGTGATTTCACAGGCCGTGAGCGCGGCGTTCGTCCTGCGTTTCCTGACGGGCAGGCAGACGATACTGCACCTGAAGCGCCGTCTGCTGCGGCTGAACTGGAAGCTGCTTGCGCCGTGCGTGGCGCTGGGACTTGCGCCGTTCATTATGCAAAGCACGGAGAGCCTTGTGTCCGTGTGCTTCAACACATCGCTGCGCGCGGCAGGCGGCACCCTCGCCGTCGGCACGATGACCATCTGCTCCACGCTGATGCAGTTTGCGCTGCTGCCCCTGCAGGGGCTTTCGCAGGGCGCGCAGCCGATTATCTCCTTCAACTACGGCGCGAAGCACCCGGAGCGGGTGAACGCCGCGTTCCGGATACTGCTGATTTCGTGCTTGGCGTTCTCGGCGGTGCTGGGGCTGACGTGCATCTTTGCGCCGCAGATTTTTGTCTATCTGCTGACCCCGGACGCGGCGCTGCGGGAGTACGCAATTCCATGCGTGCGCCTATACATGGCGGGCGTGACGATTTTCGGCGCGCAGATTGCGTGTCAGCAGACGTTTGTGGCACTTGGGAATGCGAAGTGCAGCCTATTTCTGGCGTGCCTGCGGAAGCTGATTCTGCTGATTCCGCTGGTGTATCTGCTGCCGCTGTTCATTCCGGACACGGTGTTTGCGATTTTCCTCGCCGAACCGATTGCGGATGTGCTCGCGGTCTTGTGCACGGTGACGCTGTTTATGCATGTGTTCAGAAAGACGATGCGCGGCATTGCGGCGTAATTCTGCTTTTCAGGCACTGCTTGCCTGTGGCGCAGGGGTTTCGCTCCTGCGGGAGCGACCAAAGGGCTTTGCGATCGCCCTTTGGAAACCTTCGCAGTGCACACTCCCATACTTGACTTTTAGCGCACCTAAAAAGGCGCGTCTGCAAATTGCGGACGCGCTTTTCATTGCTCATTGCTGAAGCCGTCCCACCTGCCGGAGCGTGCGGCGCAGGGCGATAATGCCGACGGCGGTCAGAACGTAGAATATCATCAAATACGCCGGGAAAATGCCCATGCCGAGCAGCTGTCCCAGCACGCCGCAGAGGGCGGGGGCGGCAATGGTGCCGATGGACGCGAAAGTCATCTGCATCCCCATAACCGACTGGCTGACGTCCTTGCCGAAGTGCAGGGGGGTCATGTAGTTGAAATTCGGGTACAGCGGGCCGACGCCCAAGCCCGTCATCAGCAGCGCCGCCATCGTCAGGACGTTGTTGCCGGAAACAAGCAGCGTCGTCTGCGACACGCCGAGGATGCCCATCGAGATAAAGATAATCTGCCACGGGGTCAGCTTCTTCGCCGCAACGCCGGAGAGGAAGCGCCCCAGCGCCATGCCGAGGTAGAAGTACATCGTCGCGCGCGCCGCCAAATTCGCGGGCATGTGCTTCGCTTCCACCATGTACGTTGCGCTCCAGCCGCCGCAGATGACCTCAATCGCGCAGAAGGTCAGGAAGAGCAGGCAGGTCATCAGCGCGCCCGGAATCCGCAGCGTCTGCGAAATCGGCAGGACTTTCATCTTCTTTTCCGCCTGAATAGACTCTTCGCCGTGCGCCTTTTTCCACAAGGGCAGCGCCAGCAGGAGGATGCTGCCGATAAGCGCCTGAATCAGGCTTGCCGTGCGGTAGCCGCCGCGCCAGCCGACCGCGCTGTTAATGACGACGGACATGATGTACGGGCTGACCATCACGCCAACGCCATAAAAGCAGTGCAGGAAGGACATGACGGTCGCGTTATAGTGGATGGAAACATAATTATTCAGCGCCGAATCAACGCAGCCCGCGCCCAGCCCAAGCGGAATCGCCATCAGGCACATGAACCAGAAGCTGCCCGAAAAGGAGAAGCCGAGCAGGGCGGCGGCGGTCAAAAGCGTTGAGAACGCGGTCACTTTGCCCGTGCCAAGGCGGGAGATGATGCGGGCGCTGTTCATGCTGGAGGTCATCGTCGCGAGGGAGCAGAGGATGCTCACGGCGCTCTGGGACGCAAGCGGCACGCCGAGTTCGCGGTAAAGGACGGGCCACGCCGTGCCGAGCAGCGAATCCGGCACGCCAAGGCTGATGAAGGAAAGATAAATCACAACAAGAAGCAAGGTCGCCATGGGGCAAAATCCTCCGAAAGATGTGGATGCTTCGGCATTTTAGCACAGTCGGCGGCGTTTTGCAAGCATATTCTGATACGAAAAAACGCACCGCCGCGGGGACGATGCGCTTTGCAGGATTTCCGCTTTACTTTTCGCAGTAGACCAGCGCATCCACGGTCGTGGGCGTGAGGCCTTCGCGGCAGAAGTACATGACGATATCCTCGTAAATGTACAGCCGAACGGTGATGGTGCTGCCCGGATGCACGCCGATGCCGCTCACCACTTCCGTGTTGATGAACAGCAATTCGCCGTTCTGGTCGTAGAGCGCCGCCACAATCTTGTAGTCGTAGAGGATTTCGTCGGTCGTGTTGGTGAAGGTGACATCCACATAGTTGTCATCTTCTTCGTCCGGCTCAAAGTGGATTTTCGCTTCCGACGTGAGCTTTTCGTACTCCTCGCCGTTATCGACCGCCCTGATGGAGAACTTGCAGTCCGCAACTTCGGCGGTGTCCAGCGCGTCGTCGTAGATGTTTTCGCGGACATACGCGTATTCGCCGGGTTCAAGGTACACTTCATCGGGTGCGGTGCTCACATAGTTTTCGGTCAGGATGATATTGCCCTCCGCGTCAGAAGCGACGATATTCCCCTTATAATCAGCGTAACCGGCAGCATCGCCCGTGTTCTGCACCTTCGCGAAGAAGAAGCCGCGGCCGTCGTCCTCCATGTTGATGAAGCGCTGTTCCATCACGGTGATTTTCGCTTCAGGGGCAGCCTCTTCCGCGAAAGCCGCCGTCATCAGGAGCGCAGAACAGAGTATCAGGAGCATTGCGATAAAGCGTTTCATGATTTCATCCTCCACCCATATTGATGCGTCCATTATAGCACAGCGCGCATTCTGCGTCAACAGGCGCCCCTTGACAAACCGCGCCTTTTGCGCTATGATACACCTGTGCGAGGTGATCAGGCGATCGCGTGCCAGCAATGGTATGAGGAAAGTCCGAGCACCACAGGGCAGGATGCCGGCTAACGGCCGGTGGAGGCGACTCCAAGGAGAGTGCAACAGAGATATACCGCCGCATTTCGGTGCGGTAAGGATGGAAAGGCGAGGTAAGAGCTCACCCACGGCTTGGCGACTTGTCCGTGCTGTAAACCCCATCTGGTGCAAGATGCGTATGAGGACACATGCGGCTGCCCGTCGCGTCCTCGGCATCGCTTGAACCTGCACGGCAACGTCAGGTCTGGATAGATGATCGTCCCTCGACAGAACTCGGCTTACGGTCACGCTCGCATTTTTTTCGTATGATTTTCGCCCCGGAAGCTGCTGATGCTTCCGGGGCGAATTTGGTATATGGCAGATGTGCAAAAGAGGGGTCAGGTAAGTCGGAGGATGTTGGCGATCCTCCGGCTGGGTTTTGTTTGCGCTGATAGGGGCGGGCAGGCTATGTGGTCGCGCCCATTTGGCGCGACACTGCATAGTGGGTCGATAAAGCAGCTTGGGGGCGCGTCTGAGGACGCGCGAAGTTACTGGCAGGGACGCTTCGCTGCCTGCGCCTTTGTTGAGCGCGTTTGACAAACTGGTCGCCCGACCAACTGTTGGGGCGTTGCCCCAAACCCCACAAGGGACGCTGTCCCTTGACCCTGCAAGGGGGGAATCCCCCCCCTTGACCCCTTTTCGCGATTGAGTTGGTCGCTTTTTCCTACTTTTTCCGCGTGTTTATCCTCTTTTTTTGACCTTATTTCTTTTTCATTATGTATTCCCTCTTGAAGTACCCATCCAGATTCCCATATTCACTCACTGTAATCTGCCCGATATGCATCCGTCGCATAATCGCCCGCAAAATGCAGATTCCATGCACCACAATATCCGCGCGGTTCGGCTGCAATCCCGGCAGCTGCTTGCGCTGCTCCAGCGTCATATCCGCCAGCTGCCGCTCAAAGCGCGCCACATCCGCCTCCGTCAACACCGTGCCGTGCATGTAGGTTCTATCCGTCCAGTAAATGCCTTTCACCATCGCGGCGAGCGTCGTGAACGTGCCGCCCGTGCCGCGCCAGCTGCCCGGCATCGACAGCACAGGGTAATCCAGCAGCTTGTCTGTCAGAATGTCGGCGGCAATCTGCTCCACCGCGTCCAAATCGCCGTGGTCGCGAATCGGAATCCGCTGGAACAGGCGCACCGCCCCCATTTGGCAGGAGAAGGAGCAGCGGATGTTCATCCCCTGCCCGATGATGATTTCGGTTGAGCCGCCGCCGATGTCGATGACGCCGGAATCGCCGCCGTCCGTCGCGCCGAAGAAGGACAGCGCGGCTTCCTCATCGCCGGAGCAGATTTCGAGCGTCAAGCCGGTTTCGGCTTTGAGCAGCGCCGCGAAATCCGCGTTGTTGGCGGCGTCGCGCGTGGCGCTGGTGGCAAAGAGATGCACTTTTTCCGCGCCTTGACTGCGGGCGGAATCCGCCATGCGTTTGACCGCCGCGCAGGAGGACGCCATTGCCTCCCGCGACAAGTTGCCTGCTTCGTCAAGCCCGGCGAACAGGCGTGTGCCGGCGCGGTCGCGGCTGATGCGGCGAATCTCCCCGTCGGCTGCTTCCGCCACAAGCATCCTCACCGAATTGGAGCCGATCCCGATGACTGCTGCCCTCATGGTTCACCTCTCCTGTCTTTCTGGTTTACAATATGTGTAACGAAAAAGGGACTTGCAGACGCAAAGTCCCCCTTTAATCCCGAAATTCATCCAGCAGCGCGTTCCATTCCGCCTCGGTGTAGCCCCGCAGCACATCCATGCTGGCAAAGTGGAAGTGGATTTCGCCGTCGCGGACATAGCCGAAGTCGTTGCGCGCGGTTTCCTCAATGTACGCATCCGTCGCAACATACGTCAGTTCTTCGCGCAAGTCCCGATTTTTCTGATCCAGCGCCGCATACTGCTGCTGCAGCTGCTCATTGCGCGTCGAGAGCGCGTCAAGCCGCTGCCGCGACTGCGCCATCACGACATAGAAGATGATGCCCAACACCACCAGCAGGATGACAACCGCCTTCCAACGCACCAGCCTGCGCCCCAACGCCCTCACTCCTTTTCTCCAGAATCGGAAGTGTTCTTTTCCTTATCTATTCGCTATGATTTTGCATATTCCTGCCTGTCGGAAAACTTTTTTTCAGCCGTTTTCCAATCCAGCGGAGGATGCGCCGGATGCCCGTTTCCCACAGCACTGCGCCGAGCAGCAGCCCCAGCAGCGCGTACAGCCGCAGCCCTTCCCCGCTATGGATGAGGACGAGGAGCGCCGCCAGCGTGAGCATCAGTGCGCAGAGCACATCCGCCGCGTCGGACAGGCCGTGCCGATGCCGCCACGCGCCGCCGAGGGTCAGCGCCAAGCCGAATGCCGCGCCGAGCAGCACCATCCGCAGGAACGTTTCCGCCTGTCCCTGCTGCGCGAACAGCACCTCCAGCGTCATCCGATGGCACGGCGGAGGAAGCCGCCCTTGCGCCGCGCGCGCCCCTGTTCATACTGCACGCCGTCGATATCGCCATCCACAAGCAGCCTGCCCTCTTCCAGCTGCAAGGCGGAGACATGCAGCCCGCTGCCGGTCAGCGTCAGCCGCCCACCCCATGTTTCCAGCACGACCGCCGTTTCATCGAAGCGGTCAACCTCCTTGACCCCGGTGAGAACCGCCTTTTTGCGATTCTCGATAACCAGTCCGCAGGGCTTCTGCGGCACTGTCGGCTCTTTCACTGTGCGCTCCCCCCTCTCCTGCTGTCAGGGTATGCGCGGCGATTGCCGATTATGCCGGATTCTCCTTCAGCCACTCGCGCAGGATGCTTTCGAGGTTCGCAAGCCACAAATCAACGTGCGTGCAGTCCCACAGCACCGTTTCCGCCACCTGACACTGCACGACGAACAGCCCCTGATAATCTTTTCTTTCGGCGCATTCGTCCATCAGGCGGCGCAGTTCATCCGGCTGATTCGTGTGCGCCATGACGTCGTTCAGGTGGTCGATGCACCCCCGAAGAAGTTCGGGGATGGTCATGTCAAAGTCGCTTTGGCGCATGATACCTTCCAGCTTCTTCAGGTGCTGCACGGCTTCCTCCGGCGGATTGCCGATTTCGTACTGCTCCATCAGCCAGAACCAGATTTCCGCCATCTGCGACCATTCATCCAGCGTCTGCCCGCCGGTAAAGACGGTCATCCCCTTATCCGCCGCAAAATCCGCGCAGGCATGAATCGCCAGCATCGGCACGCGCCCGGCGTGTTCATGCAGGTACAGCCAGTCCTCGCTCTGGAAGGGCGTTTCGCCATCATAATGGAAGCACGCCGTCCACAATCCGCTGGGCTGGCGCGCAATGTCAAAGCGGCAGGTGCGGTTATCCGCGTCGCCATAGGTATAGCGCGCGACCATGCCATAGTAGAATCCGCTCTCCTCGCCGCCCAGCTCCTCCGCGTGCTTTTTGACCTGCTGGCGCAGCTCCTCCAGCGAATACGGCGGGCGGTCATCCGGGATTTCGAGCCAATCGCAGTTTGCGAGCAATGTGCGGCAGACAGCCGCCATATCCTCTTCGCTGCCGATGGCGACGACCCTTGCCCGATGCAATTCCTTCATTGTTGAAAACCTCCCCAGAGGCTCTGCCTCTGGACTCCGGCAGGGACGCTGTCCCTGCACCCTGCAAGGGAGTTCCTCCCTTGACCCTTTCGCGCGATTGAGTTGGTGACTTCTTCATACAACTTCCGCGTGTTTATGCAGGATTTCGCTCCTGCGGGAGCGACAAGGGGGCAATGAAAACAGACGAAGTCTGCGGTCGCCCCCTTGACCCCTTCGCCTGCCCCTTCGGATGCTACTGGTTGGTTATGTTTATTTTCTTATTTTGGCAAGCCCAAAGCACACAAACTATAACCACTTTCGATAAAAACCAAGAAACATGGGTGCGCACCGAAGGTTTCCAAAGGGCGATCGCAGACTTCGTCTGTTTTCATTGCCCTTTGGTCGCCGCCGCAGCGGCGAAATCTTTAGAACATGCACACCTGACTGGTTTCGCTCAAACCCTCCAGCGAACCGTGCGTCCGCAGCAGCTCAATGACCGCGCTGGAAATGCGTGTGCGCTCCTTCAAGTCCTCCACCGACATGAACGGGCCGCGCTCGCGCTCACGCACGATGTTGATGGCAGCCGATTCGCCAAGTCCGCCCAAGGACGTGAACGGACACCGCAGCCCCGTTTCGCCCTCCATCTTGAATTTCTTCAGGTCGCTCTTGTACAGGTCGCACGGCAGGAACTTGAAGCCGCGCATGTTCATCTCCAGCACCAGTTCAAGGCTCGTCACGGCTTCCTTGTCCTTCGCGGACGCCTTCGGGTCAGCCTTAATCTGCTTGATTTTCTCGCGAATCGTCGCGGGGTCAATCAGCATCGTCATCGCGTCGAAGCCGTCGCCGCGCACGGTGAAGTACGCACAATAATATGCCAGCGGACGATGCACCTTATACCACGCCACGCGCAGCGCCATCGTCACATACGCCACGGCGTGTCCCTTGGGGAACATGTACTTGATTTTCTTGCACGAATCCATGAACCACTGCGGAACGTGCTGCTCAATCATCGCCTGTTCCATTTCAGGCTTCAGGCCGCGCCCTTTGCGGACGCTCTCCATCGTCGTGAACGCCATCTTCGGCGCAACGCCCTTGTCAATCAGGTAGTTCATGATGTCGTCACGGCAGCAGACGCACTCGCTCAATTTCGCCGTACCGTTTGCAATCAGCTCCTGCGCGTTGCCCAGCCACACGTCCGTGCCGTGGGACAGGCCGGAAATGCGCAGCAGCTCCTCCATCGTCGTTGGCTTCGTTTCGTCAAGCATCCCGCGCACGAACGATGTGCCAAATTCCGGCACGCCGAACGTACCCGTCAGGCAGCCGATATCCTCCGGCGTCACGCCCAGCGCCTTGGGCGACGAGAACAGGCTTCGCACGTCCGGGTCATCCAGCGGAACATCCTTGTAGCCGATGCCCGTCAGTTCCTCCAACATATGCAAAACCGTCGGGTCGTCGTGACCGAGGCAGTCCAGCTTAACCAGAATGTCGTGCATGGAGTTGAAGTCAAAGTGAGTGGTGGTAAAGTCGGAATTGAGGTCGTCGGCGGGGTGCTGCACGGCGGTGAACTGGTAGATTTCGTACTCCTTCGGCACGACGACCATGCCGCCGGGGTGCTGCCCCGTCGTCTTTTTCACGCCCTCGCAGCCCGCCGCCAGACGCTCCTTCTCCGTGTTGCCGACTTGCAATCCGCGTTCCTCGAAGTACTTCGACACATAGCCATATGCCGTTTTTTCCGCCAGACCCGTAATCGTGCCCGCGCGGAAAACGTGGTCATGCCCGAACAGCTCCTCGACGTTATGGAACGCGCGGTTTTGATATTCGCCGGAGAAGTTCAGGTCAATATCAGGCACCTTGTCGCCCTCAAAGCCAAGGAACACCTCGAACGGGATGTCGAAGCCGTCCTTCACGAGCTTCTGACCGCAGATCGGGCAGTCCTTGTCCGGCAGGTCAACGCCGACTTTGTATTGGCTCTTGTCCACGTCGAAAAAGCCCTTGCGGCAATGGGTGCAGCGGTAATGCGGCGGAAGCGCGTTGACCTCCGTGATGCCGCACATACGCGCAACGAGGCTCGAACCGACCGAACCGCGGCTGCCGACAAGGTATCCGTCCGCGTTGGACTTGCTGACCAGCCGCTGGGCAATGTTGTACAGCGTCGCGAAGCCATAGCCGATGATGGATTTTAACTCCTTGTTCAGCCGGTTCACGACGATTTCGGGCAGCTCATCGCCATAGAGCTCCTTCGCCGTGCCCCACGTCATATTCTGAATATTGTCCGCCGCGTCCTCCCAGAATGGCTGGAAGGTATCCTCGCCCTTGGGGTGCTTGGGGAACAATTGCAGCTTGTCCACCTGATCCGCAATCTTCCGCGGATTGTCGATGACGACCTCGTGGCACTTTTCCGCGCCAAGGTAGGCAAATTCCTCCAGCATCTCGTTCGTCGTCTTGAAGTACAGCGGCGGCTGCATGTCGGCATCATCGTAGCCCATGCCCGCCTGAATGATGGAGCGGTTGATGGCGTTGTGCGGGTCAAGGAAGTGCACATCCCCCGTCGCGACGACCGGCTTGCCCAGCTCGTCGCCCAGCTGGACGATTTTGCGGTTGATGTCCCGCAGCGCCTCGTCGTCCGCCACGCGCCCCTCGCGCACCAGAAACGCGTTGTTGCCCACGGGCTGGATTTCCAGATAGTCATACCACGACGCGATTTCCTTGATTTTCTCCCACGGCTCATTTTCCAGCACTGCGCGGTAGAGTTCGCCCGCCTCGCACGCGCTGCCGATAATCAGCCCTTCGCGGTAGCGGTCAATCATGAAGCGCGGCATGTGCGGACGGCGGCGGAAGTAGTCCAGATGCCCGATGGACACCAGTCGGTTGAGGTTGACCAGCCCCTCCTGACTTTTCACCAGCAGGATGACGTGGTAGCTTTCGCCGATGGCGCCGCCTTTGAGCGTGTTCAGGTCGCTGAGTTTGGTGAACCCGTGCTCTTCCTTGGCGATTTTGAACATCTTCGCCAGACAGTACGCCGTCGCGGTTGCGTCGTGGACGGCGCGGTGGGCGTTTTTGAGGCTCACGCTCAGCGCCTTGCAGACGCTCTTCAATTTGAACGACTTCAGTTCCGGCAGCAGCTTGCGCGACAGGGACAGCGTATCCAGAATCGGCGCGTTGAACTCGCGCCCCAGCCGCCGCAGCTCCGCTTTGAGCAGCTTGCCGTCAAACGCGGCGTTGTGGGCGGCAATCGCGGCATCGCCGATGAAGTCCATCAGCTTCGGGATAGCGGTCTCCGCCGTCTCCTTATCCGCCAGCATCATGTCCGTAATGCCCGTGATTTCGGTGATTTTCGGCCGCAGGGGAATTTTCGGGTTCACCGGAATCGACAGCGTATCCACCAGCGTGCCGCCGGTCATTTTCACCGCGCCGATTTCAATCACGCGGTCTTTCAGCGTGTCCAGCCCGGTGGATTCAAAGTCCAGCACGACGATGGTATCATCAATCGAGCGGTCGTCTTCATCGGTGACGACCTGCGTTTCGTCAATAAGGTAGCCCTCGCAGCCCGGAATCAGCTTAATCGGCTGCTTTTTGACGGCATTGAACGCTGCCGGGAACGCCTGCACCACGCCGTGGTCGGTAATCGCGACGGCGGGATGCCCCCACTCGATGGCGCGCTTGATGAGGTCACCCGCCGGGGTCAGCGCGTCCATGGTGGACATGTTGGTGTGCATGTGCAGCTCGATGCGCTTTTCCTCCGCCGTGTCCTCGCGCCTGATGCGCTCCATCGGCACCATATCGCGGATGGAAATGGACAGCTCATGCGCGAAATTATCGTACATGCACTCGCCGCGCACCTTGACGTTCAGCCCCACCTTGATTTGGTTGACCTTGTCCATCACCGCCTGACGTTCCTCTTCAGTAATCGGCGGCGGCGGCGCGTCGTCGTCCTTCTTCTTGCCGAAGGGCAGGCGGCGGTAGCGCATGAACGCCTTGCAGAGGATGGACGACGTGTAGTCGGTGATGGCAAAGGTGACGAGCAGCAGTTCGCCGCCCTTGAGTTCCTTCGTTTCCAGCTTGAAAATGTCGCCCTGCACGACGACCAGCCCCGCGTCGCTTGCCAGCTCCTTCATTTCCATCGGCGGATCGGCAATCGCGCGCCCCATAATCGGCTTGCCGATGGCGTGGTCGGTCATCACGGGCAGCATCGGGTCGCGCTCCGGCGTTGTCTGCTCCGGCTTCTTCTCGCGCGGCGCGGACGGCTTGCGCTCCTTGTGCTCCTTCGCGGGCTTGGCGTCCCCCTGCGTCATCGCGGCGATTTGCTCCGGCGTGTAGGTGACGGTCTGCTCGCGCAATCTCTCTTCGCGGATTTCCGCCAGCCGCTTCTCCTGATCGCCCGCGACGGTCAGTTCCACCATCACCTCGGCGGAAAAAATGTCCTTCACCGCCTGCGACAGGCGCGCCGCGACGTTCTGCCGCCCCATGTATTCCAGGCTGAACGCGTCGGGGAAGGTCAACGTGATGCGCTTGCCGTCGCACCGCCAGTCGATTTGGCTCATCCAGCTTGCGGACGCGGGATAATTGCGCCGCAGGAAGTCGGTCAGCACCTGCTTATACGCGCTGATGTTCTCCAGAAAATCGTCCTTCAGTCCCGGCGACACGACGCGCAGCGCCAGCGGCTTTTGCGGGAAAACGCGCCGCAGAAGCGCTTCCAGCTTCAGGAACGACGCTTCCTCCACCAGCACATTTGACTCAAACGTGATGTACACCTTGCCCTGCGACTGCACATACACCACGCGCGGCGCGTGCAGCTGCCCCTTGAGCTGCGGCAGCGCGGCATACACCTGCGCGAGCAATTCATCGTAACTCATGCTGCTTCCTCCTTCCCTATAACGACGACGAGCCAAGGGGGGGACTTCGTCCCATCTCATCTCCCCCTTGACCCCACCAGAGGCTCTGCCTCTGGACTCCGCAAGGGAGTTCCTCCCTTGACCCTTCCGCGCGATTCAGTTGGTGACACTTTCATACAGTACCCGCGTGTTTATCCAGCGAACCTACGGTTCGTATTAGATGCTCCGGTGTAAACTTCCGACGCAAATCAAGCCGCATAAAAAAATTCCCCCTCGCCTGTATTAACACAGCACGAGGGGGAATATACATATTGATGCAATCACTTGTTGTCCACAATGATTTCCTTCAAATCATTCACCACGCTCGCCATCGACGGATCATTCTTGATGGCGTTGGCAATCTGGTTGCAGCCGTGCAGCACCGTCGTGTGGTCGCGGTTGCCGAACACCTGCCCAATCTGCGGCAGGGAGAGGTTCGTCAGGTCGCGCGTGATGTACATTGCGATCTGGCGCGGAACGGCAATTTCGCGGCGGCGCGTGGGGCGAATCAGGTCATCCACCGTGATAGAGTAGTAGTTCGCCACCGCCTGCATGATAACCTGCGCCGTCACTTCCTTGCGCACCTTCTTGGCGAAAATGTCGTGCAGCGCCTCTTCGCACAGCTGCACGGTAATCGGGCGATTCGTCAGCTGCGCATAGGCGACAAGGCGGGTCAGGCTGCCTTCCAGTTCACGGATGTTGGATTCGACGCGCGTCGCAATGGCCTCGTACACGTCCTCATCCATCGTGATGTTTTCCTGCCGCGCCTTTTCGCGCAGGATGGCGATTCGTGTTTCCACGTCCGGTTTCTTGATATCGCAGGTCAGCCCCCACGCAAAGCGGCTCTTCAGGCGATCCTCAAGGCGGGCAATTTCCTGCGGCGGACGGTCGGATGTGAGGATAATCTGCTTTCCGGCGGTATGCAGGGTGTTGAAGGTGTGGAAGAATTCTTCCTGTGTGGATTCTTTGCCGGCGATGAACTGAATATCGTCCACCATCAGCACATCAACGCTGCGGAAGCGGTTTCGGAACTGAATGTTCCGCCCCTGCTGGATAGCGGAAATCAACTCGTTGGTGAAGGTTTCACCGGGGATATAGAGGATGCGTTTGCTGGGGTCATGCTCGCGGATGAAGTTGCCGACAGCGTGCATGAGGTGTGTTTTGCCAAGGCCTACACCGCCGTAGATAAACAGCGGGTTGTAAGAATGAGCCGGGTCAGTGGCGACGGACAGCGCGGCGGCATGGGCAAAACGGTTGCCGCTGCCGACGACGAACGTCTCGAAGGTGTACTTCGGGTTCAGGGCGACCGAGCTTTCCAGCACCGTCTCCTGCTCCTCCACCGCCTTCTGCTTCAGCTGCGGACGCGCCTCGATTTCCTCCTGCGTCAGGATTTCCACATCCATCTGATGGCCCGCCACCTGGCTGAGCGCGCGGACAATCGTCGAATACCACTGGTTGGTAATCAGCAGCTTCAGATTGTCCATCACCACACGAAGCACAAGCGTATCGCCGTCAAGCAGCGCCGGAACGAGGTTGTTGCTGCCCAGCAGAGAATTGTACACTACGGCGTTGACTTCCGCGCGAAGCACCTCGCGTGTCTTTGACCACAGCTCTTCCATGTCCATCAGGGGATTCCTCCGTATTCTTTGCGCGGACGCATTGTCCGACCGGCTTTTTTGTCCGCGTTGGGGACGCAAGGGGGCGAAAAAGGCGCACGACCGACCTGCGGCCGTGAGCCTGTGATGCTTTTGCATTCATGTCCATTCGCATCCTTTTGTATCATACCACAGGTTCGCCAAAATCGCAAGCATTCCGATTCCGTCATTTTTGTGCATGACCCATGCCGTTTTGCAGCCCGGCGGAACAAAATCTTGTGGAAAGAAGCTATGTTCTCCACAAGTTCCTGTGGATAATTTCATGTGGCGGCGTATTTTATGCTGAATCCTGCATATTTTTCTGGGAATTACCGCCCGAAAAAAAGTGCAAAAAAAGTTTGGAAACAAGGGATTTTGCCTTTGGATGTCGAAATGAAAAGGGCGGGGATTCTGCATCTCCCCCAAAGGAGGACAGGCTATGGCGATTGCAATTCCGCTTGACCGGGTGCAGCAGGTGCTGGCGATACGAATCGGGACAGCGCTGGCGCATTCCGGGGTCGGAACACATGCGGCAGAACGGCTGCGGCACTACCGCGTGGGCGACGACCTTTCCGCCTTGTGCGAAGCGCTTCGCGATGGCTTGTTCCGCGATTTATACGCCATTCTTGGCCCGCAGATGCGCGTTTCCATGCCGGACGGACGAACCCGCCGTTTCCGCATGGAGGAGTTTCCCCTGCTGGCGGATGAGCTGCTTGCCGTCCTCTTTGAATCCCTCGGCACAACCGGAATGCCGAAGGACACGCTGATGGCGTTCGCCATGACCTCCGGCAGCCTGTGCGCTATGCGGACGCTGATGCATTTTTACCCGCTGTCATCGGCGGAAAAAGCGCTGCTGGAGCGGATTCTTCGGGAAAACGCGCCGCAGGCAGCCACTGCACCCCCCAATCAACCAATGTTTTAGGAAGGAATCATCATCACATGAAAACCAAAAAGCTGCTTGCAGCCCTTTTGACGCTGCTCATCTTCCTCTCTCCCGCCCTCGCCTCGGCGGAAACCGTCGTCACGTCGTTCTATCCCATCTACCTCTTCGCCCTCAACCTCACGCAGGGCATCGACGGCATCACCATCCGCAACCTCGCCGCGCCGAACACCGGCTGTCTGCATGATTATCAGCTTTCCACCGGCGATATGAAGGTGCTGAACAAGGCGGATGTATTTCTCATCAACGGCGCGGGCATGGAAAGCTACCTCACCCGCGTGATGGACACGTTCCCGAAGCTGCCCGTGGTGGATGCGTCCGCCGGCATCACGCTGCTGACCGAGGACGGCATGGACGAGTATGTGGACGACCATGACCATGACCACGAGGAGGAAGACGCCGACGACCACGGGCATCACCACGCGGGCGAAGCGAACGCCCATATCTGGCTTGATGCGCAGAATGCTATCCAGATGGTGGACAATCTGGCAGACGGGCTTATCAGCGCCATGCCGCAGTACGAAGCGCAGATTGAGCAAAACCGCGCGGATTATGTGTCGCGCTTGGCGGCGCTGGATGAGGAGCTGAAAGTCACCCTTGCAGCCGTGCCGAACAAGAACATCGTCACCTTCCACGAGGCGTTCCCGTATTTTGCGCGGGCGTATGGCTTGACAGTCGCCGCCGTCGTCAACCACGAGCCGGGCGACGCGCTGTCCCCCGCGCAATTGGCGGAGCTGGTGCGCACTATCCGTGAGCTGAACAATCCGCCGCTGTTCACCGAGCCGCAGTACGATGATATGGCAGCGCAGACGATTTCCCGCGAGACGGGCGCGCCGATTTACACGCTTGACCCCGTTGTGACCGGCCCGGAAACCGACGTGCCGCTGACCTACTATGAGGATCGGATGCGCGAGAACATGCAGACGCTCTTGGTCGCGCTGACCCCTGCGGAAGGAGAATAACCATGCACTTTCTGATTGTGAACGATGACGGCATCAACAGCCCGTTTCTGCCGATTCTGACGCAGGCGGTCAAGCGTGCCGGGCATCGGGTGACGGTCTGCGTGCCAGCGACGCAGCAGAGCGCAAAGGCACATGCATTCAGCATCGAGCAGCCGATTCTGGCGGAGAAGCGCGAAGTGCCCGATGCGGATGAAGCGTGGGCAATTTTCGGTACGCCGGTGGACAGCTGCCGCATCGGAGCAATGAACCTCGCGCCGGACGCGGACGCCGTCATCAGCGGCATCAATTTGGGCTACAACGTCGGTATGTCGGTGTATGTGTCCGGAACCGTCGGTGCGGCACGGGAAGCGACATTCCTGCACAAGCCGGGCATTGCCGTATCTGCCGAGAAGCAGACGCCGCACGACACGCTGGCGTACCTGTCCGACTGGGCCGTAGAGATGGCGGAGAAGCTGGTCACGCGCGGCGCGCCGGAACTGACGGTGTGCAACCTGAACGCGCCACCGATTCCCCGTGCGGAGCTGAAAAGTCAGGTGCTGTGCCCGCTGAACCGCGCCGCCTACCGCGACAGCTACGAGCAGCGCATCAGTCCGCGCAAGCAGACGTACTTCTGGCTCTCCCCAATGAAGCAGGATCCGCCGCTGCCGGGCAGTGACCAAGCGTACCTCGATGCTGGGCATCCGACGTGCACGTTCCTGACGATTGACGGGCAGTCGCAGGAAGAATTTGCGGACTGGCTGAAGTAATTTGGTTCTTCACGGAATGTTGTGGAAGCAAACAAGGGCTTAGGCGAAGCACCAAAAAGCTGCACGCGGAAGGAGCAT
>ERZ827528.1515-NODE-1515-length-23840-cov-3.903763_pt1 | contig 23840 bp, 17 predicted proteins | sample MGYA00519768_ERZ827528 | MGnify/ENA primary metagenome ERZ827528 (study PRJEB31778, sample SAMEA3449343) | human gut metagenome | biome: human gut; feature: human-associated habitat; material: faeces | place: United Kingdom | collected 2010/2012 ...
AGAGCATTCACCCCGAAGCTGAGCAGCAGCATTCCCGCCGCCACACAGACCCAGCCGAAGCCCAGCCGGTACAGCGGCAGCCTGTGCAGCAGCTGCCCCAGAACGCCCAGCGGCAACCCCGCATCGCCCAGCGCAAAAGCGATGCTGACCGCGGCGGTTCCCGCCACCGTCATGGGATAGGCGAACCGGTTCCCCTTCCACAGATCGTGGCTCAGTCCCAGCAGGATCAGCACAATGGATACGGGATAAATGGCGTTCAGGATGGGGATGGAAATGCTCAGGATCATGCTCAGCCCCAGATTGCACACGAGGAACGAGAAAAACGTGATGATATACACCCACGCCCGATAGGAGATCTTCCGGAAAAGGGTGGAGAAATACTGAGAAATGGAGTTGATAAGTCCGACACAGGTGGTCAGGCAGGCAAGCGTAAAGATGGCCGCCAGCAGCATTGCCCCGGTGCCGCCAAACACCTGATAGACGATGCACCGCAGCGTCCACGCGCCGTTTTCCTGAACCGGGTAAACGCCGGAGCTGCACATGCCCATGTAGGACAGCATGGCATACACCACCGCCAGAATCGTCCCAGCCAGCACCCCCGCCAGAATCGTATAGCGCATCTTGTCCTTTTTCTCCGTCAGGCCGAAGGTCCCCAGCGTCGCGGAGATCACCAGCCCGAAATTCAGTGCGGCAATGGTGTCCATGGTGTTGTAGCCCTCGGTAAAGCCCTTGAGCAGCGCCGCCTCCTGATAGCCCCCCTGTGCCGCCGCGACGCTGGTCTCTCCCCGGAACAGGAAGCTGACGAACAGCAGCGTCAGAAGCGCCAGCAGCGCCGGGGTCAACCCCCGGCCGATGCGGTCAACCAGCTTTCCGGGATTCAGGCACAGCCACAGGGCGATCAGGAAAAACCCCAGAGAATAGGCCGCCATCCACAGCGCCGGATTGCTCCCCTCCGGCAGATAGGGCGCCACCGCCATTTCAAAGGGAACGGAAGCGGCTCTGGGAATTCCCAGTCCCGGTCCGATGGACAGGTAGATCAGCACGGTAAACACCAGTGCAAACCGCGCCCCCACCTGTTTTCCCAGCTTTTCCAGCCCATCGAACCGCGCGACCACCACCACGCCAAGCACCGGCAGCACCACCGCCGTCGCGAGGAACCCGATCATGGCCGGAAGGGTATTCTCCCCGGCGTTCTGTCCCAGAAACGGCGGAAAAATCAGGTTGCCCGCCCCAAAAAACAGGGCAAACAGCATAACACTGACCACCAGCAGACTTTTTTTACTCAGTTTCATTTCCCGTACCTCTTTTTTTGAATTGAATATAAAAAATGACCCGTCTCAAATTTCTTTGAGACGAGTCATAAAATACCCGCGGTACCACTCAAATTGCGCGCACAAGCGCACCTCTTTCAGGCTCCAACAAGCCCTAGACACTCACGCAGTCCACGCGGAAGGCCCTACTTGCATGGCTTTGGGGAACTCCGGCTCGGAAGGGATGGGATTTTGAAGGCAGTCCACCGGGCTTCCACCCTCCCCGGCTCTCTATCGGCTGTACGATCAAATCCGTCTTCGTCATCGCTTTTCTATTCGGTTGTCGTCATTCTACACGCAAAGACCGATTCTGTCAATATTCAAAATTCCCAAATTCTGGAAGACGGCGTGTACAGCCAAACGATCTTTCTTTATTAGAGAAACTTTTTCATATCCTTTTTTATGGGCGACCGCCATTATTCCCCGCCATTTCCCATTTTATCGTCGCATTCCGCGTCGCTGTAAATTTCTTTACCAAATCCTAGCCATAACCATGCTATAATGAACGACAAACCTATGCGGTTCATTTCATGATAACGGAAGGAGGAAAGACCGTGGAATCCGACAGCAGCGACGGTGCTGACAATTACTCCTGCATTCCCTGTTCCTATATGGCACATCTTCGCCCGCTCCTGCGATACAGAGTATAGGCGTGTGATCTTGTCCGACAATATATGAACAGAAAAAGGAGTTTTGTATGAATCACATTGGAAGCATTTTCGCAATGGCAGTCTGTCTTGCCATGTCTGCCTATTTCAGCGCAACGGAAACGGCATTCTCTTCTTTGAACAAAACCAGGCTGAAGGTTCTCGCCGACAACGGAAACAAACGGGCGGCGCTGGCTCTTAAGCTTGCCGAGAATTACGACCGGCTGATCTCTACCATTCTGATTGGAAACAATATCGTAAACATTACCATAGCATCCGTCGGTACGCTTTTGTTCGTCGAGCTTTACGGCGACGTGGGCGCGACAATCTCCACCGTGGTCGTGACCCTCGTCGTCCTGCTCTTTGGCGAAATCACCCCCAAGAGCATCGCAAAGGACGCCCCGGAGCGTTTTGCCATGTTCAGTGCGCCGTTCATCCGCCTGTGGATCTGGGTGCTGACGCCCCTGAATTTCCTCTTTACCCAGTGCAAAAAGTTCATCTCCCGCTTCATCAAGACGGACGGCAGCGCCAAAATGTCCCACGAGGAATTGCTTCTTTTCATGGAGGACGTGGAGCATGACGGCGGCATTGACGAGAACGAGGGCGAGCTTCTGCGAAACGCTCTGGAGTTCGGCGACCTGACGGCGGCGGAAATTCTGACCCACCGGATCGAGCTGGAAGCCGTGGACATCAACGAGAGCCACGAGGAAATCGCAAAAGCCTTTACCCAGTCCCGGTTCTCCCGGCTGCTTGTCTACCGGGATACCATCGATCAGGTCGTGGGCGTTCTCCATCAGAAGGATTTCTATATCAACGGCAAAATGACCGATCAGCCCATCGCCCAGATCATGACGGAGCCGCTGTTCGTCTACCAGCATACCAAAATCCGGGACATTCTGAAGATGCTCCAGCACCAGAAGTCCCACATTGCGGTCGTGGTCGATGATTTCGGCGGCACGCTGGGAATCGTTACGATGGAGGACATTCTGGAAGAGCTGGTAGGTGAGATCTGGGATGAACACGACGAAGTTGAGGAGGATTTTGAAAAGCTGGGTGAAAACCTCTACCGGGTCGATTGTTCCGTCAGTCTGGAGGACTTCATGGAGTTCTTTGACGTGGAACTGAAATCCGACAGCGTCTCCGTAGGCGGCTGGGTCATGGAGCAGCTGAACAAGGTGCCGGTCAAGGGTGAGTCCTTCACCACGAAGCATCTGGAGATCACGGTTTCCGAGCTGGATGCTCACAGGGTATCCTCCATTACGGTCAGGCAGCTGGATGAATCCCCTGCCGGCTGCGCTTCTTCTACATAAATCGACGAAAACGCCGGAATCCCCGTGATTCCGGCGTTTTTTGTCCCGATTCTGTAGAAAGCAGAAACGTCATTCTGCCCAAAAAGGAATCTATTGACAACCTTACTTTTATAAAATACAATAAACCCACATACAAACGAAAAGGGGCAATCCGAAATGGAGAAAAAACGCACACGGGACATTCGCTTCTGGGTACTTGTCTGGGGTCTTGGCCTTGTGGGACAGTTATGCTGGAACATCGAAAACCAATGGTTCAATACCTTCGTATACGCCAAAATCGCCAAGGACCCCACCATCATTTCCTGGATGGTCGCCATTTCGGCCATCGCCACCACCATTGCAACCTTCCTGTTCGGAACGCTGTCCGACCGGAAGGGCAAGCGGAAAAATTTCATCGGTATCGGATACATTCTCTGGGGCATCTTCACGATCCTGTTCGGCACGACGGAATGGATCACCGGCGGCCAGCCTGCGAGTTCCGCGCAGGTTCTGATGCTTGCGGCGACGGCTGTTGTCTGTGCCGACGCGCTGATGTCCTTCTTCGGCTCCATGGGCAATGACGCGGGCTACAACGCATGGCTGAACGACATGATGACCGAGCAGAACCGCGGTTCCATCGGCGCCGCCCTTGCCACCCAGCCCATCATCGGCACCATCGTTGGCACGGTGGCCGGCGGTATGCTCATCGGCGGCAGCGACAATTATATGCGCCTGTTCGTGGTCATGGGCGGTTTCGTAATTCTGTTCGGAATCGCGGCGATCCTCTTTATGAAGGACGCCCCGCAGCTCAAGCCCAGCAAAAACGGCAGCTTCGGAAAGCAGCTTTTCAGCGCGTTCAATTTCCGTGAGCTGATCAAAATGAAAGAGCTGGTCTGGGTTTTCCTCGTGCTGACCGTGTATTTCATCGCCTTCAACGTGTACTATCCCCATATCGGAAATTACATGATCTATTATCTCGGATTCCGCGCCGACAGCATCGGAATCATTCAGGGCATCGCTCTGATCGTCGGTATGCTCTCAGTCATCCCCGCCTCCAAGATCCTGAGCAAAAACAAATTTGTCCTCGCCACGTCCATCGCTGTCTTACTCAGCTTTGTCGGCGTGGGAATCGTCGGTCTTTTCGGGCGTCCGGAAAACGTTGACCCCAGCACCATCTGGAACTGGTCACTGCTGATCGGCCTGTTCTTCTTCGGATGCGGCTATATCATGTTCATGCAGGTGACTTCCGTCTGGATGAAGCAGCTTTTCCCGGAGGAGTCCAAGGGGCAGTTTGAGGGCTTCCGCATCGTTTTCTTCGTCCTCATTCCGTGGATCGTATCGCCGTTCATTGCCAATCCCATCATCAAAAACAACGGACAGATTCTGGATTCCAACGGATTTGCGGCGTATCTTCCCACTCACGTCCTGTTTTTGATCTCCACACTGCTGGTTCTGGCGACCTTTGTGCCGCTGTTCTTCGCCGCACGGCAGCGCCGGGCGCGGGAAGCAAAGGAGCCGGTACGTTGATTTGGTGCATGATCGCGGCGCTGCTTTTGCTGGCAGTTTTCGCCCTTTCGGCGCTGATTGCGGAAAAGTGTCTTCAGATGGTCGTAAATCCGGTGCGCTACGACGTCGATTACGTCAAAGCGCTGGAAACGACAAATGGCTTTTCCGACTGCATCGAAGCATATGAAACAAAATGGCAGCGGACGCCCTTCGTCCTCCACTGTGCGGGCGCGGACATCTCCGGCGAGTACATGATGAATCCGGCCGACTCCGGAACGCCCCGCAAGGTGGCGATCATCTGCCATGGGCACACCGTAAACCGGTATTCCGACCTCAAATATGCGGATATTTTCTACCGCGCCGGGTTCAGCACCGTGATTTTTGACGAGCGCTATTTCGGTGAATCCACGGGAGACTTCTGCACCCTTGGGCAGAACGAAGCGCGGGACGTGGCCGCCATCATCGCCTATGTCAGGCAGATATTCGGTCAGGACTGCGTCATCGGCCTGCACGGCGAATCCATGGGCGCGGCCACCGCGCTTCTGACGCTCAAGTACGAGACGCCGGATTTTGTGATCGCGGACTGTCCCTTCGCGGACAGCAAGCTGCTTTTTGCCCAGTGGTTAAAGCGCAATCTGCACATTCCCATTGGCCCGGTCTGGCCGATTCTGCGCCGCCGCGCGAAGCGAAAATACGACTACGACGTCGAATCCGTCTGCCCGATTGCGGCGGTGCAAGGAAAAAGCGTACCGATCTGCCTAATGCACGGAAAAAGCGACAATTTGATTCCGTATACCCACAGTGAAATGCTGCACAAAGCCTGCGTAAATCCCAACAGCGAGCTGCATCTTTTCGAGAATGCAGACCACGCCCGGTCTATCGTTATGGCGCGGACGGAGTATGAAAGACTGGTTCTTGCTTTCCTGCACAACTGCGGGCTGTATGGGACGGAAAATAAACAATAACCGGAAGCTGCCCGGTATTCAAGGCAGCGCCGGACGGGACACATCAAAAAATAAAGCGCAGAAGTCAGAATTCGACTTCTGCGCTTTTTGGATAGATTGGAAAAGATGGAAAAATGCCGTGAAATTCATACGAATTTCACGGCATTCTGGTCCGAGTGTCGAGATTCGAACTCGAGGCCTCTTGAACCCCATTCAAGCGCGATACCAAACTTCGCCACACCCGGATTTTTGATTGCGTCTCTCGACTGCCTGAATATATTAGCACACCTTCTCGAAAAATGCAACCATTATTTTTCCTTTTTTTATTATTTTTTCGCGGCGGCGTCTGAGCGACCTCATTGCGCCGGTTTCCAGAGGTACAGCCCCGTGCCAGACAGGCACAGTTTTTCCGGGTTTTCCTTTGACCGGGCCTCTGCCGACAGGGTTATCAGGCTTCTGGATACGGAAACCACATGCACCTTGATTACCACCTCTGCCCCCGGATTCAGAGGGCGATGGTAGTTCACGCTGAGCTGCACGGTGGGCGCGATCCCGGCTTCCGTTTTCAGGCAGTAGGGGATCAGTCCCATCGCCTGATCCAGCACCGTCGCGCACATGCCGCCGTGAAGCGTCCCCGCGGGGTTGCGCATCCACGTTTCCGTCCGGCAGGAGAGAAAATAGTCCCCCGCTTCCGGGTCGCATTCCAGCAGTTCAAAATGCAGCATGTCCCCAATGGAGCCGGGGGCAAACTCGCTGACCTGTGCGATCCGGCGGCGCAGGAGCGCCGCAGTCTCACTCGCCGCGCTCACTGGTAATCACCTTGCCGATGTTCCACAGATGGATGACCTTCCGCTCGGCTTCGGCCTTCTCGTCCTCGTCCTCGTATTCCACGTACACGGTGTGGGCGCTGCAATCCGCGCATTCCACCTGTACGTTCCAGCCGCCCTCGTGCATGAGCAGACCCGCGCCCCGGCAGATGGGGCATTCTTCCAGAATATATTCTTCCATTTGACGTTACTCCTTATCTGAAAATGGTTTCGTTGGTATCATAGATTTCCACCCGGCTGTACCGGATAAAATCCGGCGCGAGGTCGGGGAGGTATTTGTTTACGGCGGCGCCCAGCAGCATGGGATTCAGGGATGGATTCTGGCAGCAGACCCGCGCCTCAAGCTTTACAACGTTGCCCGACACCGGTGCGGCGGAAAGCCTGCGTATCATGGGGATGATGTTCTGCTCCACAACGCCTTTTTTACCCTTTTTTTCCACGGTCACTTCCTCACGGGAAAACAGGGCTTCGATCTGCTCCGCCGCGTTCTGCGGTACGCCCGCGTCGTACTCCAGCAGCACGGCGCAGTCGAGATACGCCAGATTCTTGATTTTTCCGCCACCGGCGTACACCGAGAAGACGTGTACGCCCTCCACAAGCGCCTGATTCAGCCGGGTGCAGATATCCTCGTTTGAAAACGTGTCCGTTTCCAACTCAAAATCCAGCAGCTCGCACTGGCTTTCCACGCCAAGGCTCAGGGGCAGGGCGATGGACACCGAGGGGCGGGGGTTGAAGCCCTGCGTGTGGGTCAGGGGCAGTCCCGCCCGCTTGAATGCCCGCTGGAACAGCCGCATCAAATCCAAATGGGAGATATACACGGCGTTGCCTGTTTTATGAAACAGCGCTCTAAGCATCGCACGACACCTCCCGCAGCAGTCTTTCCGCGCCGCAGCCCGCGCAGCCGTGGCGGCAGTCCGGGGTGATCTTCGACTCGTAGGCACGTTTTCGCTCCAGCTTCAGGAATTTCTTTGTCACGCCCACGTCGATGGTGTCCCACGGCAGCAGCTCGTCCTCGCCGTAGCCGCGGACGGTGTAGAAGTCCACGTCCACGCCGCATTTGCGGAAGGCGTCCTGCCATTTGGCGTAGTCAAAATATTCGTCCCAGCCGTCCAGCCGTGCGCCGTTTTTCACGGCTTCCTCAATCACCGCGCCCAAACGCCGGTCGCCACGGGCAAAGACCGCTTCCAGCTGGCTCAAATCCGGCGCGTGATAGTCGTATTCGATGGACTTGGAATAGAAATGGGATTTCAGCAGATGGCAGCGGCGCAGATATTCCTGAGGCGTGATCTGCTGTTCCCACTGGAAGGGCGTGTGGGGCTTGGGGACAAAGTACGCCGTGGCGACGTGAACGCGAAGGCCCCGTTTCTTGTTCACGGCGTGTTCCTTCCACGTCAGGATCACCTTGTACACCAGCTCCGCGATGCCGAGCACGTCCTCGTCCGTTTCCGTTGGCAGACCCAGCATGAAATAGAGCTTGACATTGTTCCAGCCGCCGGAAAAGGCGTTGGCGCAGGTCGTCAGAATTTCGTCCTCGGTCAGATTCTTGTTGATGACGTCCCGCAGGCGCTGGGTTCCCGCCTCCGGGGCGAAGGTCAGGCTGCTTTTCCGGCCGCCCGCCTGAAGCCGTTCCATCAGGTCACGGGAGAAATTGTCCGCCCGGAGGGAGGGAACGGAGAGGCTGACCTTATTCTCCGTGCAGTAGGGGATCAGCTTGTCCGTCAGCTCTTTCAGCCCCCGGTAATCGGATGTGGACAGACTGGAAATGGTGATCTCGTTGTTTCCGGAAGCGCGAAGGGTCTCCACCGCCTGACGGTACAGCACTTCCGGGCTTTTCTTCCGTACCGGGCGGCAGGAGAAGCCCGCCTGACAGAACCGGCAGCCCCGGATGCAGCCCCGGAACACCTCCAGATTTGCACGGTCATGGACAATTTCGGTGGAGGGAACGATCATTTTGGTGGGGAAATAGGCGCTGTCCAGGTCTTCGATGATCCGCTTTGTCACCGTTTGGGGTGCGCCCTCCAGCGGCACGATGGCGGCGAGGGTGCCGTCGGCGTTGTATTCGTGGCGGTAGAAGCTGGGGACGTACACGCCGGGGATTTTCGCAACTTCATGTAGAAAAGCATCCTTGCTCCACCCCTCGGCCTTTGCCCGGTCGTAGAGCTGCAAAATCTCCACGGTGATGTCCTCGCCCTCGCCCAAGGAAAAAAAGTCGATAAAGTCCGCCAGCGGCTCCGGGTTGAAGGCACAGACGCCTCCGGCGAACACGATGTTTTTCAGTCCCTGCCGGTCTTTGGAGCGAAGGGGGACGCCTGCCAGATTCAGCATATTTAAGATGTTGGAGTACGCCATTTCATAGCCGATGGTAAAGGCAATCATGTCGAACTCCCGGACGGGAGTCTGGCTTTCCAGCGCCCACAGGGGCAGGGAATTATCCCGCATGGCCTGCTCCATGTCTCCCCATGGGGCAAACACGCGCTCGCACCACACGCCGTCCATCCCGTTCATGACGCCGTAGAGGATACGCATACCCAGGTTGGACATGCCGATCTCGTAGGTGTCCGGGAAGCAGAAGGCCACGCGTACCCGGACGTCCTTCAAATCCTTTTTGATCTCGCCCCATTCTCCGCCGGTGTAGCGTGCCGGTTTCTGCACGGTGGGGAGAATGCGCTGCATCAGTTCGGTCATAGTGATACCTCATTAAAAAGTTCTCCGCCTATTGTACCCCGAACCGTGTCAGTTTGCAAGGTCTTTTTCGCAGGAATGCTTTGATTGCCAGCAAAGCTGCCGCCGTCAGGGGCAGCATCCCCAGCTTCCAGTAAAAAGTGAATGTCAGCGCGAGAGCGCCCAATATCCCTATTGTTCCCCATTCTGCCCAGATTGCAATGCGATTTGCCCATTTTGGGCAAAACCGCGTCAGAGCGCAGCGCAGCGCCCGCCCGCCGTCCAGAGGGAACACCGGCAGCAGATTGAAAGCCCCCTGCACCAGTGCGCAGACCGCCACCCGTGGGAACACCCGAAACATAAGCACCAGCAGCAGGCTTCCTGCGGGGCCTGCCAGAGCGCAGACCAGCTCTTTGCCGCTGCTTAATGGTTCCGTCTCCATCACCGCCCCGCCCACGCCGATGCGGACGCCCCAGATCCGCCCGCCAAGGAGCAGAATAGCCGCCCCGTGGCACAGCTCATGAAACGCCGCCGCTGCCAGCGCGGACAGGAGCCAGTTCAGCGGCAGCGTCAGCAGCAGAAACGCGCCCATCAGGCAGGCGGAAACGTCAACCCGGACAAAGTCCCGCATTCGCAAAAACTTCCCGGCAGAAGTTTTCCACCGCGCTGCCCACCGGCGCTCCGGCATGCAGCTCCCGGGTCAAGTCTGCCCACGCGGCCGCCGTCACCGCGCTGTCGCCGGGGAGAAGTATCTCCCGAAGCGCCTGCGCCCCTTTCGGCCAGAATCCGCCGACGATCAGCAGGAAAATCAGAAAGCAGACTGCCGTCAGCAGCAAGGCTCTGTCCCTTCTTTGCCGAATCTGCTTTCTTTTGATTCCGGAAGAAGCATATTCCACCCGGTAACTCATGGAAATCACCTCGGGAGAGTGTATGAACGCGGCGTGACAAAAATACGGACATGCGGAAAAAGCGGCGGTTGGCACTTGACAATGGGGAAATAATTCATTATAATACCAGAGTTAACGGGGTGTGGCGAAGCTTGGTATCGCGCTTGGTTCGGGTCCAAGAGGCCTCGGGTTCGAATCCCGACACTCCGACCAAATAAGGAAAAACGCTGAAATCTCTAAAGGATTTCGGCGTTTTCCTTTTCCATGGCTCCGCGCTTGGTTTTACTCTGCAATTTGGAATTACCAGAAAAGGACGACGGTAAATTACCGCCGTCCTTTTCTTCATCCCCAGTTGGATTATATCGAGACAACTATACGGTAAAAAGGCAGATTTTTCTTTATTTCCGAACTTTATAGGAAGTTTTGAAAGTAATTCTTCGAAACGTCCCTCTTCCGGCGTGATATGGGCAGAAAACGAAAAGAGGTGCAGAAATGACAAAGGAGCAATTCTATACATACCAGCAGCAAACTGGCAGGCATATGGTGAGAGCATTAAAAGCAGATTTTTGCCCGAACAGGCTCTTGCAAATATCCGAATTGTCTGATAACATAACAGTGTGTACGTAAAAAAGGAATCGAGGCGATCGATCAAAACAACAAAGGAGGCATTTGCACATGAAGGGAAGAATAATCGTATCAACGCTCCTTGCGCTGCTGCTTCTCGTCAGCATGCCCGTGTCGGCGCTTGCGGCGACCTGGGACATCGGCAAGGGCGACATCACCGTAAACGCCGAGAGCGGCGGGCAGACGGTCAGGCAGGGAGGCGGAGCCGCTGTACCGGACAGCGCGCCCGTCATTACGGGAACCTCTAAGGAAAACACCCTCACCATCAACGCGGAAAGCGGTCAGACCGCAAGCGTCACACTCTCCGGTGTGAACATCGACGTGCGCGATAAGGGCAAGGCCGCCGTTTCCACCACCGGCGAGGGCAATGTCAGCATCGAGCTGAACGGCGAAAGCACGCTCAGGAGTGGCTATGAGCATGCCGGCCTTGAAAAGAACAACGGCGGCAGCCTGACCATTGCGGACGAGGACAAGAACGGCAAGCTGACCGCCTGGGGCGAACAACAAGGTGCGGGCATCGGCGGCGGAAGCGGAAAGGACGGCAGCAACATCTTCATCACCGGTGGCGGGGTCAACGCCATCGGCGGCCTCGCCGCCGCAGGCATCGGCGGCGGCCTCGGCGGCAACGGCAGCAACATCACCATTTCCGGCGGCAAGGTCGGGGCCACCAACGGCCTCAACGGCGCAGGCATCGGCGGCGGACAGCACGGCAGTGGCAGCAACATCACTATCTCCGGCGGCGAGGTCAACGCCATCGGCGGCAAGAGCGGTGCGGGCATCGGCGGCGGCCACACAGGAGATGGCAGCGACATCACCATCTCCGGCGGCGAGGTCAGTGCCAGCGGCGGCGAGAGCGGTGCGGGCATCGGCGGCGGAGTATATGGCAAGGGAGAAGGCATCACCGTTTCCGGCAATGCACAGTTGAAGGTGCGGGGCGGCAGTGTCCAAGGAGATCACGGAACGGGCGCAGGCATCGGCGGCGGCGGCAGCTATGGCACCGACGGCGCAGAGGTGGAGCCGGATATTTGCGCGCTGAACCCCGGCGGAAAAATCGAATATTACGCGCCCCGCAAACCCATGTCGGGAACTCCCAACAAAACGGTCACCAACCCCACCGGAGACTATATATGGGACGGCGGCAGGGTGACGAAGCCCGCCACTTGCACGGAAAAGGGAGTTAGGACGTACACCTGTACCGGCTCCACCCATACAAGAACCGAGGATATCCCCGCCCTGAACCACAGCTTTGCAGGGCAGGCGTATGTTTCCGACAACAACGCCACCTGCGAACAGGACGGCACCAAGACGGTCAAGTGCGTGCGCTACGGCAGGGGTGGCTGCACGGAAAAAGATACGGTTGTGGATACCGGAAGTATGCTGGGTCATAGCTTTGACGAGGAGGCGTATGTTTCTGACAACAATGCCACCTGCGAACAGGACGGAACCAAAACGGCAAAGTGTGTCCGCTACGGCACAGGTGGATGCACGGAAACGAACACAGTAACGGACACGGACAGCAAGCTGGGGCATCTCTTTGAGAACTATGTTTCCAACAACGATGCGACCTATACGCGCGACGGCACGAAAACCGCAAAGTGTGTGCGGTATGACCAGTGCGGGGAAACCCACACCATACCGGATGAGGGAAGCCGGTTAAAACTCCCCCTCTACCGCGTGACCGGCAGGGACGGCAGGGACATCGCCTACACGGCGGAGCAAACGGGCGGCGTGCTGACCGTCACCGTTGACGAGGACTTCGCCATTCTCACGGGCAAGCTCAGCGGACTTCGCACCCTCAAGTCGCAGGGCGTGGAGAAAATCATGTTTGTTACCAAGGGCGCAGCGTCCGCTTTCCTGCTCTCCGATTTGCTGAGCAAGGGCGAAAGCGGCGAAGCCTACCGCCTGACCCACGACACCAAGGCCGTCACCTTCACCCTAGGCGAAAAAATGACCGACATGAGCGCCATTCTCACAAAGCCGTAAGGGAAATCTCCAAATTCATACAACCGGGCAGGCACAACCAGGGCCTGCCCGCCTTGTCTGCCCACCGTTGCGGCTATCATTGGGAAAAACAAGAAATCCGAACCTCTGACCGATTGCGGTCTAAGGTTCGGATTATCTTACTTTGGTGGACCTGAAGAGACTCGAACTCTCGACCTCTCGGATGCGAACCGAACGCTCTCCCAGCTGAGCTACAGGCCCATAGGTTACTTGCACATTATAGCGCGGTGGGAAAAGATTGTCAAGAAAAAACTTGCGGGATTTTCAAATCCATGGTATACTTCCCGGGATAGAATTTCCGATCATCTCTTTCACACCACCCAACGATCGCAAAGGAGCAGTAAACATGAAATCGATCCCCGAAATTCTGGCCGAGGAATTGGGTCAGAAGCTGGAATATGTTCAGAATGTGGTGAACCTCATGGACGAGGGCAACACCATTCCCTTTATCGCCCGCTACCGCAAGGAAATGCACGGCGCCATGGACGACACGACGCTGCGGAATCTGGAGACCCGCCTGACCTACCTGCGCAATCTTCAGGAGCGCCGGGACGAGGTAAAAAAGTCCATCGAAAATCAGGGCAAGCTGACGCAGGAGCTGTCCGACGCCATCGACAGCGCCGCCACCATGGCGGAGGTGGAAGACCTGTACCGCCCCTACAAGCAGAAACGCCGCACCCGCGGCTCCATCGCCCGGGAAAAAGGGCTTGCGCCTCTGGCCGAGGCCATTTTCGCTCAGGACGGACAAGACCCCGCCGTGCTGGCCGAGGGCTATATCGACCCGGAAAAGGGCGTCAATTCCGTGGAAGAAGCCTTACAGGGTGCCAATGACATCATTGCCGAAGATCTTTCCGACGACGCCGACATCCGCAAATCTCTGCGGGAGCTGGTGATGCGCCGGGGAATGCTGACCTGCACCGCCGCCGAGGACGCGGAGGCCGACGGCGTTTACAAGCTCTATTACGATTTCTCCCAGCCCATCTCCCGGGTGCTGGATCATCAGATCCTCGCCATGAACCGGGGCGAAAAAGAGGGCGTTCTCAAGCCCAACGTCATTCTCGCGGGCAATGAGGGCGCAGCGCTGGTGTGCCGCGCCGCCTTGAAGCCCACCATGCAGGTCTCCGCCTTCGTCCGCGCCGCCGCTGAGGACGCCTATGAGCGGCTGATTTTCCCCTCCATCCAGCGGGAGGTGCGCAGCGACCTGTCCGACCGGGCGTATGCGGGCGCTATCCGCAATTTTGCCCTGAATCTGAAGCCGCTGCTGATGCAGCCCCCTGTCAAGGGCTTCGTCACCATGGGTCTTGACCCCGGATACCGCAACGGCTGCAAGGTCGCCGTGGTGGACGCCACCGGCAAGGTTCTGGCCACCACCGTGGTCTATCCCACTTTCAGCGAGCGGAAAAAGCAGGAAGCCATTTCCTCCCTGTCCGTCCTCATGCGCAAATACGGCGTCAGGCACATCGCCATCGGCAACGGCACCGCTTCCCGGGAAACCGAGGCCATGACCGTAGAGCTGCTGAAATCCTTCCCGGAGGCCAGCTACATGATCGTCAGCGAGGCTGGCGCTTCCGTCTACTCCGCCTCTCCCCTTGCGGCGGAGGAATTCCCCGACTACGACGTCAATCTCCGCTCCGCCGTGTCCATCGCCCGGCGGCTGCAGGACCCCCTTGCCGAGCTGGTGAAGATCGACCCCAAGGCCATCGGCGTGGGACAGTACCAGCACGACTGCCCCCAGAAGGAGCTGGACGCCGCCCTTGGCGCCGTGGTGGAGGACTGCGTCAACGCCGTGGGCGTGGACGCCAACACCGCTTCCCGGAGCCTTTTGCAGCAGGTTTCCGGTCTGACCGCCACCACGGCGAAGAATATCGTCGCCTATCGGGAGGAAAACGGCCCCTTCGCCAGCCGCGCACAGCTGAAAAAGGTTCCCAAGCTCGGCCCGAAAGCCTTTGAGCAGTGCGCCGGTTTCCTCCGTATCCCCGAAAGCAAGGAGATTCTGGACAACACCGGCGTCCATCCGGAGTCCTACGCCGCCGCAAAGGCGCTGCTGAACCTTCTGGGCTGCAAAAAGGGCGACGATTTCTCTGCCCTGACGGAAAAGCTGAACGCCTACGGCCTGAGCAAGGCCGCTGCGGAATGCGCCGTGGGCGAGCCGACACTGCTTGACATCGCAAAGGAGCTGAGCAAGCCCGGCCGCGACCCCCGTGACGAGCTGCCCGCCCCCATTCTGCGCAAGGACGTGCTGGAAATGAAGGACTTAAAGCCCGGCATGGAGCTGACCGGCACGGTGCGCAACGTCATTGACTTCGGCGTTTTCGTGGACATCGGCGTCCATCAGGACGGTCTGGTGCATATTTCCGAGGTCTGCGACCGGCGTCTGCGCCATCCCAGCGAGGTGGCCAAGGTCGGCGACGTTGTGAAAGTGGTCGTGCTGAACGTGGACGAAAAGCGCCACCGTATCAGCCTTTCCATGAAACAGGCAAAATGACGCAAATCGGCTGCTGCGGAAAACCGCAGCAGCCGAAATTTTATGCTTCGTGGATGTACAGTCTGGTCGGCTCCGGTTCCCCGTCGCCCTGCGCCATGGATTCCTTATATTCCGGTCTGTCGGCCAGGCGGATGATCGCGTTCTGTTTCATGGTTCCTCCACAAGTATTATTTTATACTACTATAGCATATTTTGTCATCCCTGTCAAGCGTCCAAAGCCATCCGTTTTCAGCTTCATTATTCCCGGAAGTTCCGTAAAACCGCAACTTTTCCCCCTATGCTTGACTTTATCGCCGTTTTGTTGTATAATTTCTTGAAATTCCATTGGAATGGAGCAGTTTTATGAAGAAGTTTATCCGCGTTCTGGTGCCGCTCCTGCTTGCGGTGCTGATCATCGCCAGCATCGGCTGGTACCTGTTTACCTATGACCGGGGGTTCACCCGGGATTTCCTGCTGACCCAGGCTCGATACAATGACCTCCACGGCAATTCCCGCCTGTCCTCATGGTTCTATGACCTTGCCTACAACTTCTCCAACCACGACGAGAACGTGGCCATCGAGCTGGCGAACCTGTATAAGGCCGACGACAACTACACGAAAGCCGAGTACACCCTGACCAATGCCATCAACTCCGAACCCAGCGCCGAGCTGTTCACCGCCCTGTGCAAGACCTACGTGGAGCAGGACAAACTGCTGGACGCCGTCTCTCTGCTGGACAAGATCACGAACCCGGACATCAAGGCCGAGATCGAGGCGCAGCGGCCTGACGCCCCCATCAGCAACTACGAGCCGGGCTACTACAGCCAGTATATCGACGTCACCCTGTACGCCGCCGGGAAGCTCTACTACACCACCAACGGTGAATACCCCTCCGTGAAGGACCCCGTTTACGAAAGCCCCATTCCCCCCCCCGCCGGTGAGACGACCATTTACGCCATCGCCGTGGGCGATAACGGCCTTGTCAGTCCCCTGACGGTTCTGGGCTACACTGTGACCGGCGTCATTGAGGAAGTCAAATTCGCCGACCCGGCCGTGGAAGCGGCTCTGCGGGAGCTGACCGGCACAAGAGACGGCGACAGCGTCTACACCAGCCAGCTATGGCAGATCACGGAATTCACCGTCCCCGAGGACACGAAGGTTTACACCGACCTGACGTTCATGCCCTATCTGGAAAAGCTGACCATCGCCAATCAGGACATCGACAGTCTTGAGAGCCTGTCTTCTCTGACCAAGCTTACGTCTCTTGACCTCAGCGGCAGCCGGTTCAGCCCGGACGATCTGACCGTCATTGCGGGACTTCCCGCCCTGACCGAGCTGAGCATGGTAGAATGCGGCCTGAGCACCATCGAAAAGCTGTCCGGCGCAAAGAGCCTTACCTATCTGAATCTGGGCGAGAACACCATCCGGAATCTGGACGTACTGTCCTCCATGACCACGCTGACCGAGCTGAATCTCCAGCACAACGCCGTGACCAGTCTCGACGCATTGGACGGTCTGAGCAATCTGCAAACGCTGGACGTTTCTTACAACGCCCTGACTACCCTCGCCCCCGTTTCCAGCTGCGCCCGACTGACGACGCTGGTAGCTGACAACAACCAGATCACAAGTCTGGACGGCGTGAGCAGCTTACAGGTGCTGACCCGTCTGTCCGTGAACCACAATGCGCTGACGGATGTCTCTCCCATTTCCGTCTGCACGACGCTGGTTGAACTGGATATCTCCAACAACACCCTGACGGACATCTCCGCCCTCTCCACGCTGGTCAATCTGGAGCGGTTCAGCTTTGCCTCCAATCAGGTCACGGCGCTCCCCGATTGGCCGGAGGGCTGCAAGCTTCAGACCATTGACGGCTCTTACAATGCGTTGACCAGTCTGGACAATCTGAGCAAGATGGAAGCCCTGACCTATATCTATATGGATTACAACCAGATCAGCAACATTGATTCCCTCGCCGACAGCTATTGTCTGGTGCAGGTGAACGTGTTCGGCAATCCCATTTCCAACGTCGCGTCCCTGAGAGAACACGACATCATCGTCAACTACGACCCGACCTGAGCACAGCAAATGCCCGCTGCTTTGAAAGCAGCGGGCATAATTTTTATCTTTGCATCGCACCTCTCTTGCCTCTCCCCTTGGGAGAGGTGGCCGAGCTTCGGCACGAGAAGTGGAGCGTATCTGTACCGATACGCTCCATTATCTGTTTTACGACCACCCACTAAAACAGAGGGCTTTTTTACTTTTGATGCTCCAGAACAAGTCTCAGTGCGGCTTCGATGGTCTGATTCCGCACCGCTTCCCGGTCGCCGGAGAAGTGATATTCCCTCGCGTCGGAATGCGCCGCGTCCTGATAGCCAATGAAAACCGTTCCCACACTGTGTCCGAATTCGTCGCCGCCGGGGCCGGCCAGACCCGTGACCGCCACGGCCGCGTCTGCTTTCAGCAGCGCCCGGACACCGGAAGCCAGATGCTCTGCCGTGCGCAGAGACACCGCGCCGTCCTGCGCCAGAATCTCTCCCGGCACGCCCAGAATGTTTTCCTTGACCCAGTTGGTATAGCAGATGACGCCGCCCTTGTAGACCTCGCTGCTGCCGGGAACCTGCGTCAGCGCCGCGCCGATGCCGCCGCCGGTGAGGCTTTCGGCGGTGACCAGCGTTTTCCCCTGAAGCGCTTTCAGCACATCACAGCAAAGGCTCATCATGGTACGTCACCTTGATCTTTTCCACATTTTCCAGCGCGCGGGCGATCAGCGCTTCTCTGTCCAGCTTCTTTTCCGCGTTCACGACCTGTCCCAGCGTGGGCTTGGTCTTGGGATGCTTCGGCGTGAAGACGGTGCAGCAGTCCTCATAAGGCAGGATCGACGTGTCCAGTGTCCCGATTTCCCGGGCAATGGAAATAATGTCCTTCTTGTCCATGCCGACCAGCGGCATGAAAATGGGAATGTCCACCACCGCGCCGGTGACGGTCATGGCCTCCATGGTCTGGGACGCCACCTGACCAAGGTTTTCGCCGGTGATCAGCGCGCCGCAGCCGTCGCCCTTGGCAATACGCTGGGCAATTTCCATCATGAACCGGCGCATAATCAGGGTAAAGAACTCCTCCGGGCAGTTGTCCCGGATGGCTTCCTGAATCTCCGTGAAGGACACCACGTTCACGGTCATCCGTCCGGAGTATTTGGTCACCAGTCGGGCAAGCTCGATGACCTTATCCTTGGCCAGCTGGGAGGTGTAGGGATAGGAGAAGAAGTGAACGGCTTCCACCTCCACGCCCCGCTTCGCCATCATATAGGCCGCCACAGGGGAATCAATGCCGCCGGAGAGCAGCACCATCGCCCGTCCGCCAACGCCGGTGGGCAGGCCGCCCGCTCCCGGTTCGGCGGGGCCATGGACGTAGGCGGACAGGTCCCGCACCTCCACGTACACGGTGTAGTCCGGGTGATGCACGTCCACCTCTACTCCCAGGTGGGCTTCCGCCAGCCGTCCGCCGATCTCCTGAGACAGCTGGATGGAGGTCAGGGGGAAGCGCTTGTCCGAGCGCTTGGACTCGACCTTGAAGGATTTGGCGCAGTCCAGATCGTCTCCCAGATAGTTTTCGATGGCAGCAAAGATCGCGTCCAAGTCCTTCTCGCAGGGGCGGCAGCGGCACAGGCTCACCACGCCGAAAATGGAGCGGCAGGCTTCCCATGCCCCGTCCACGTCCGCTTCCTCGTCCATCGGCTCTACGTACACCGTGGACTGGAGGATATACACGTCAAAATTGCCGTACTTCTTCATGCGGCGGCGGACGTTCTGACGCAGCTTGTTCTCAAACTGGCGCTTATTCGCGCCCTTCAGGACGATCTCGCCCAGCTTCAATAGAAAAATTTCCTTCATTTTCGTTCTCCCGTTTATCGATTTCCCAGATTCACCGCCCGGTACTGAATCGCTTCGGCGATGTGCTGGGGCTGAATGTCTTCGCTTCCGTCCAGATCGGCCACGGTTCGGGCTACCTTGAGGATACGGTCGTAGCTTCTCGCGGTCAATCCCATGGTTTCAAACGCGCCCTTCATCAGCTCGGCGCATTCCTCGCTGAGTGTGCAGTAGCGGCGCATTTCTTCCGGCCCCATTCGGGCGTTGCACATTCCGCCGGAACCGAAGCGCCGGTTCTGGACGTCTCGTGCGGCGTTGACCCGCTGCTTCACCGATGCCGACGGCTCCGCTTCCGCCCGTTCCCGCAAGTCCTCAAAATGGACGGAGGGAACCTCCACCACAATGTCAATTCTGTCCAGAAGCGGCCCGGAAATGCGGCTTCGATAATTTTCCACATCCCGCTGGGAGCAGCGGCAGCGCCCGGAGGGGTCGCCGTACCAGCCGCATTTGCAGGGATTCATGGCGCACACCAGCATAAATTCCGCCGGGTACGTCACCGCCCCGGAAACCCGGGAGATGGTGACCTTTCCGTCTTCCAGCGGCTGGCGCATCAGATCCAGCGTATCCTTCCGGAATTCCGGCATTTCGTCCAGAAACAGCACGCCCTTATGGGCAAGGGAGATTTCACCCGGCCTTGGGTTGGAGCCGCCGCCAGCGAGTCCGGCATTGGACACCGTGTGATGGGGCGAACGGAACGGCCGCTGGGTCACGAGAGGATTCCGGGGCGTCAGCATTCCCACGACGGAATACACCTGACTGACCTCCAGCGATTCCTCCCACGTCATATCCGGGAGAATGGAGGGCAGGCGCTTGCTGAGCATACTTTTGCCGGAGCCGGGCGGGCCAATGAGCAGCACATTGTGGCTGCCCGCTGCCGCGACCTCCAGCGCCCGCTTTACGTTTTCCTGCCCCAGCACGTCCTTGAAATCCGGCATGACGGTGTCCTCACGGGAGGGCACCCACAGCGGTTCTTCTTCCAGCGTCGTCTCCCCGTTCAGTCCTGCCGCCAGCTGCGCCACCGTATGGATGGGATACACCGCAGGCCCCCGGGCAAGCGTCGCCTCCGGGGCGTTCTCCGCCGGGACGAACAGCGCCTGAATCCCCTCCCGTTTGGCGGCAAGCGCCATGGGCAGCACGCCGGAAATGGGACGGATGGTGCCGTCCAGACTCAGCTCCCCAAGGAAAGCGCTGGTGGATTTCGGCCGCCGGACGCTTCCGCTGGCCGCGAGAATACTCAATAAAATAGGAAGATCGTAGTGCGTTCCCGCCTTTTTCTGGCTTGCGGGCGCCAGGTTCACCGTAATGCGGCTCACGGGAAAGGACAGTCCGCTGCTCTTCGCCGCTGCCCGCACCCGGTCCCGCGCTTCCTTCACCGCCGCGTCGGGCAGTCCCACGATATCAAAGCCGGGAAGTCCCTGAGAAATGTAGCACTCCGCCGTGACGGCGCTGCCCTGTATCCCGGAAATTCCCAGCGTTCGGACGCTGCAGATCATGTTTCCGTCCCCCTTTTCTCTCTTGTTTTTCATCATACTCCATTCTTCGGGAAAAGGCAATCCCTTTTTGGTTTCCCCGGCCGCGGACTTTACAGCTTTTCCATATCTTTCCCGTGGAAAAGCATGAATTTTTTGTATGAGTGTCGTTTGATGGCTTTACAAATTGCATGAAAAGTGGTACAATGAGGCTGACAAAATTAGAAATACTTTAGGAGGTATTCATTTTGGCTAGAAAATTCAAAACCATGGACGGCAATACCGCTGCCGCCCACGTCAGCTATGCCTTTACCGAGGTCGCTGGCATCTACCCCATCACCCCGTCCAGCCCCATGGCTGACAACGTGGATCAGTGGTCTGCCGCCGGTCGGAAGAACATCTTCGGCAACACCGTCAAGGTCGTCGAGATGCAGTCCGAGGCCGGTGCCGCCGGTACTGTCCACGGCTCTCTGGCTGCCGGTGCTCTGACCACCACTTACACCGCTTCTCAGGGTCTGCTGCTGATGATTCCCAATATGTACAAGATCGCCGGTGAGCTGCTGCCCGCAGTTTTCCACGTTTCCGCCCGTACCGTCGCTACTCAGTCTCTGAACATCTTCGGTGACCACTCCGACGTCTACGCCTGCCGTCAGACCGGTTTTGCCATGCTGTGCGAGACCAACGTGCAGGAAGTCATGGATCTGGGCGCTGTCGCGCACCTGTCCGCCATCGAAGGCCGCGTTCCCTTCATCAACTTCTTCGACGGCTTCCGTACCTCCCACGAGATCCAGAAGGTCGCCATCTGGGATTACGAGGATCTGAAGGAAATGTGCAACATGGATGCCGTTGAGGCGTTCCGCAAGCACTCCCTGAACCCCGAGCGTCCCGCAATGCGCGGCTCCCACGAGAACGACGATATCTTCTTCCAGCATCGTGAGGCCTGCAACAAGTACTATCAGGCACTGCCCGCAGTCGTCGAGAAGTACATGAACAAGGTCAACGAGAAGCTGGGCACCGACTACAAGCTGTTCAACTACTACGGCGCTCCCGATGCTGACCGCATCATCGTCGCCATGGGCTCCATCAACGACGTGGCCGAGGAAGTCATCGACTACCTGAACGCCCACGGTGAGAAGGTCGGCGTTGTCAAGGTCCGCCTGTTCCGTCCCTTCTGCGCTGAGAAGCTGCTGGAGGCCATCCCCGCTACCGCCAAGAAGATTGCCGTTCTGGACCGCACCAAGGAGCCCGGCTCTCAGGGCGAGCCTCTGTATCAGGACGTGGTCATGGCTCTGGCCAAGGCCGGCCGGAACGACGTCACCGTCATCGGCGGCCGTTACGGTCTGGGTTCCAAGGATACTCACCCCGCTTCCGTCTTTGCCGTCTACGAAGAGCTGGCGAAAAACGCCCCCAAGAACGAGTTCACCATCGGCATCGTGGACGATGTGACCCACCTGTCTCTGGACGAGAAGGTCTCCCCCAACACCGCCGCGGAAGGCACCATCGAGTGCAAGTTCTGGGGTCTGGGCGGCGACGGCACCGTCGGCGCCAACAAGAACTCCATCAAGATCATCGGCGACCACACCGACAAGTACGTACAGGCTTACTTCCAGTACGACTCCAAGAAGACCGGCGGCATCACCGTTTCCCACCTGCGTTTCGGCGACAAGGCCATCAAGTCCCCCTACTACATCAACAAGGCTGACTTCGTTGCCTGCCACAACCCCTCCTACATCACCAAGGGCTTCAAGATCGTTCAGGACGTCAAGCCCGGCGGCGTGTTCCTGATCAACTGCCAGTGGAATCTGGAGGAGCTGGAGCATCATCTGGATGCCGCTTCCAAGCGCTACATCGCCAACAACAACATTCAGCTGTACACCATCGACGCTATCGATCTGGCCATCAAGGTCGGCATGGGCAAGCGTACCAACACCATCCTGCAGTCCGCTTTCTTCTCTCTGGCGAAGGTCATGCCCGCTGAGGATGCCATCAAGTACATGAAGGACGCTGCCGAGCACTCCTACCTGAAGAAGGGCCGCGACGTCGTCGAGAAGAACTGGAACGCCATCGATGTGGGCGCTACCGCTTACCACAAGGTCGATGTTCCCGCCTCCTGGGCTACCGCTGAGGATCACAAGCCCGAGACCGTTCTGGAAGGCCGTCCCGACACCGTCAAGGTCGTCAAGACCATCCTGAACCCCATCGGCAGAATGGACGGCTACAGCCTGCCCGTTTCCGCCTTCGCCGATCTGCCCGACGGCCAGTTCCCCCTGGGTGCTTCCGCTTATGAGAAGCGCGGCGTTGCCGTTACCGTTCCTCACTGGGACGAGACCAAGTGCATCCAGTGCAACAACTGTGCTTACGTCTGCCCCCATGCTACCATCCGTCCCTACGCGCTGACCGCTGAAGAGGCCGCTGCCGCTCCCGCGAACGCCCGTCTGGTGGATGTCAAGGCCGGCAAGGGCAAGGGCGTCTACAAGTACATCATGGCCGTGTCTCCTCTGGACTGCATGGGCTGCGGCGTCTGCGTCGGCGTCTGCCCCACCAAGGCCATCACCATGGTTCCTCAGGAGAACGAGCTGCCTGAGCAGGAAGTCTTCAACTACATGGTCTCCAAGGTCAGCGAGAAGAAGGACATGCAGGACAACACCGTCAAGGGTTCTCAGTTCCGCAAGCCTCTGCTGGAGTTCTCCGGCTCCTGCGCCGGCTGCGCCGAGACCAGCTACGCCCGTCTGGTGACCCAGCTGTTCGGCGATCGGATGTACATTTCCAACGCCACTGGCTGCTCCTCCATCTGGGGCGGTCCCGCCGCTACCTCTCCCTACACCGTGACTGCGGAAGGCCGTGGTCCCGCATGGGCGAACTCCCTGTTCGAGGACAACGCCGAGCATGGTCTGGGTATGTACACCGCACAGGCCGTCATCCGTGAGTCTCTGGCTAACAAGGTCAAGGAAGTCATGGAGAAGACCACCTGCGACGAGCGCAAGGCCGCTTGCCAGGCTTGGCTGGACACCTACAACGACGGCGAGGCCAACAAGGCTGCTACCAAGGCTCTGATCGAGAATCTGGAAGCCAAGGTCTGCTGCGACACCGTGAAGGACATCCTGTCCAAGAAGGAATATCTGTCCAAGAAGTCCGTGTGGATCTTCGGCGGCGACGGCTGGGCATACGACATCGGCTTCGGCGGTGTTGACCATGTGCTGGCACAGAACAAGGACGTCAACGTCTTCGTCTTCGACACCGAGGTTTACTCCAACACCGGCGGACAGGCTTCCAAGGCCTCCAACA
>ERZ827528.1518-NODE-1518-length-23816-cov-12.045158_pt1 | contig 23816 bp, 25 predicted proteins | sample MGYA00519768_ERZ827528 | MGnify/ENA primary metagenome ERZ827528 (study PRJEB31778, sample SAMEA3449343) | human gut metagenome | biome: human gut; feature: human-associated habitat; material: faeces | place: United Kingdom | collected 2010/2012 ...
CCTATGACAACCACCGTTTCGACCATGCCGGCGAACGGGCCGTGCCCAACTGCATTGTAGTACGCAGTAAAATCCGGAAATAGCGTCGCCGAGAAGAATGGATCTGCCGGATGATAAACAGTTGCTGAGACGTCTCAAAGAGGGGGATAAGGAGAATTTCCGGATCATCTTCGAGCGGAACGCTCCGGTTTTCCTCGCCTTTGCACGGCGTCTGCTGCATGATGCCGACGTGACCGAGAACAATCCGCGCGGTACATTTCTGTAACTTGCAACCGTGTATCCGATTAGGCACTTCGGGGACTTACTTTCGCATGTGTCTTTGCTGTGGTCTCAAAATGAAATAATCCCACATATCATCGATATGCAGGACTATTATTCTTTCTATGTCGTATTGTACTACAGAAAAGAGGTCTTCTCAGACCTCTTGCGAGTGGAAAACGGAACTCGGACCTATTGTCTTTGTTCTTTATGTATCAATATGTTATAGCAGTTCTTTGTTTTTGAGGTCACGCGGTTGTAGCGATTGTTTTACTCCTCATTACATCTCTATGCTATGATGCAAAAATACGAATTATTTCTGAGATTTCCAATATGTAGATAATTGGCAGTGCTTAGGGATTTTCAGAGTTATTCTTTTTGCAATAAATTCATCAAAAGTCACTCGTGATGGGGCAAGATGAAGACGTTCTATCTCGCTACCTTTATCATCAAATAATACTTCAACTAATTGCCTACAAAGAAGAATTATATTTTCTTTTATTTTTGCTGAATCCGTATTTGCAGGAAGATTATACACATCAAAAAGAAGATATCCAATAGTTTGATAAATTTTCCTTGTAATATGCGAGTTATCTACTATAAGCTCCTCGATAAGCGATTTCAGAGTATCTTCATTAAAAAAACGTCGGTTATCATGTGGAGCGCATCATAAAATTTCGATGTTCCTTGTACTGACGCGAAACCTTTAACGTTTTATATACGAGGTGATCAACGGCCTCCTCAAAATATGGCCTTGTCTTTGCATGAGATAACTTCCGTCTTACTTCTTATCCCATAATTCAAATATCTTTACTCTCAAGCTTTTGTAGCCTGTCTGCGTAATTTTATACCGTAGATTTTCTTCATTCTTATAATCAAACTGTTCCTCAAACATTATCTGATTATTATGTTCTCCTTTGACTATGGCAGTTTACCACCGTAGTCTTGTACTTTGATTGAAATAATTCTCCTATTCATATCTACAAATTTTTTTTATTCTATATCTGAAAACTTTAGGTGTATAAGTAAATGATTTATAGTAGTATTAATAAAATACTTATTCTATTGTACAGCCCAGGGGTGAAATGTTTGAAACTCTTAATAATGGAGGTTATTGTAACTATTCTTGAAAAACTGGACGATGAGTAAGAAAATAACGGGAATAGCTATCAAGGTTATTCCCGTTACTGTTTAATCAGTTATTATAAATCAGACAAACTCATTTGGGGTATTGTCGTAAATAATCACCTATACATGAAATGTTGGGGATATATAGTCTTGAAAGTTTACTCATAGTTCCACACATCCTCCGAAGAGAGTGGTTGATATGCCTTGTCTTTCGACTCGTAGATGATGCATGGCTCTTGCACGATTACCGTGTGCCACTGACCTTTAGGGATCTGAAGTCCGAAACGGCCTTCACGCGGGTTCAGATCGTAGCGAGCACACTCTACGCCCTGTTCGTCGAAGAAGACCTCCGTCAGCCAACCACTGATCACAAAGACCGTTTCCGACGATGTGCGGTGGCGGTGAATAGGTACAACAGTTCCTGGCAGTAACGCATTTAACATCCGTTGCGACCCATCCTCCGCGCTCGTCCGCAGATCGAAATTCGCCCTACGGCGTTCGTTCTCCATTGCTTGCTCAAGCAAAGAATCGAGCAAAATTTCGTCTATTATCATAGTTGTTTTGTGTATTCGGTTAGAGTGTTTTTAAATATTCTTCATGCAAATAGTAGTATTTTTTCATAAACAAGACGTAGGTAATACCGAGCAAGCATATCACCCCTATCAAAAAAAACCAATGCGAAAATATTGTAGACGGACATACAAAGATAAAACATAAAGATATAATCGCTTGAATTCCCATATAAATCAGACTCACAATAGGATGATTAATCTTTAATTCATTAGCCATCAGTTGGTAGACATGTTTACGATGCGCCTCGCCCAAATTCTCTTGCAATAGAATGCGATGACATATCGTCAAACAGCCATCAACACCATATACGACAATTAGGACCAACCATGTCACATCGCCGGTCTGTATAATCAATCGACCTATAATAAATAGTATAATAAAAGCGAGGCCGATAGATCCGACATCTCCGGCAAAACATTTAGCCCGACCACGCCCTCGAAAATTGAAGACCCCAAAGACCGACAACGACAAGATAGTTACAATCAAAAAAGACTGTTCCACAAAATTCATTTCCCTGTTAAGTAATACTAGTGGAACCGCCACAGCCATACCGTAACCTGCCGTTATCCCGTTGATCCCATCCATAAAATTGAAGATATTGATGGCACCGACGCAGACAATCAGCCCGATCAGAACCACCCACCAAAGTTCCCACTGTAAGATGCCGATCTGATAAAACATCAGCGCCATGGCCACAAAGTGCGCAATCAATCGAACGCTATCCGGCAGCGAGCGAATATCATCAATAAATGACACTCCGGCCACGAGGGTGATTGCAAGCAGAAACCATGGATATTGGAAACCGAAAAAGGCGCTCCACATCCATGTGCCCAATAAAAATATAATGCCTCCTCCCCGCAATACGACCAAAGAGTGCGACGACCTTGCGTTGGGTTTGTCGATAATATTGAGTTTTTCCGCAACTTTGAAATAGACTAACTCCATGGCTAAAAGAAGTGTAGCGACAATAAGATAGATATACATACAGGGATAAACAAATTAGATTATTTTTCTAAGTGAGGCCAGTGATATTTTATTTGGTTGGTCCTACGCCACCACCAATGCCACAATCGAAACGGAATATCCCATGCTATTTCCGAATAGAACAAGTGGAACAACCTCGCGCGTCGTATAAACCTCTTCATGCGACGATTTTGAGAGTTTCGGGTATCGGTTTTGCCGTAAAACCCGGATTCCATAATCTCATGAAGGAGATATTCTCCCAACTTTTTGTTCGGTTCCATGATTAAATGAGCTGCAGGCAACCCGCAAGTTTGTTGCAGCACCCACATGATTCCGCGGGCAAATCGGCCCATGCCAACCTCTTCAATAGTTGCACACGCCCCGGCCTTTATGATATCAGCATCCGGAATTTTAGCGAGATGTTTCAACAAGATCGCATAATCATAGATTTGGCGAAGTTTGCTCCCCTCGAAAAGAAGATGGAAAAAGAGATGCTGCAAGAGATAGACTAGGTTAAAACTAATGACGGGAGAATAATAGCCCCGGTTCTTTGACCAGCATCGTGACTCAACTTGTCGCTCGAACCACGTTTGATACTTCTTGTTATGCCATGGATTAGTCAGAAAGGAGGGGCGAAAATGAATTTCTACGGGAATATGATCGAATTCCCATTCAGCATGATGGTAAACGATATAGCCCAATTTTTTTAATCCCAGACTGTCAATTTTCCGGCGAATATACTCTATTTTAAGATCATACCTCGGGAACTTACTTTGGCGTGGAAAAACAAACAGATCAATATCCCCGCAGTCTCGTCTGAGCGGCTCATCATAAAGTTGCGACAACGATTGTCCTTTGGCCACAAAACTGTCAAAAGAGATGGATTCTAATTTTTCCGTCAATTTCGCACAAGCCCCATCGAGTGTTATGTTGCGCTGTTCCAACAGGTATACTTGTCCGTACCATCCCATTTTTATATTTAAGGGTAACGACTGATTTTGTAGCGGTAATTTTTCGACGGCGCTCCACACGATACCGACTATTGACTGTTTTTTCGATTCCTTGTAAAGGGACAACCATGTCTGTGCATCATAGGCTGGAAGATCGTCGGGACTCATGTTTCCCAAGCTAATCGACAACAATTGGAACAGAGCCCGTTCGGTTTGGAGTCTACTCATCTTTTCGAAAACTCTCTATAGTCCGCATCAAGCCCTCACTTGCCCGAATCGGTAAATGATCGATGTTAAGAGCATTCTTGATCTTTTGATTGCTCACGATGTAATTCTCCACGAGCTTATTAATGCGCTCTGTGTTTAAAGGTAAATGGAACCAATCGCCCACTTTTGCCAGCCCCATCATCAGTCCCCGAGGCAGACGCCAAATACGCCTCTTATTGCCATATACTTTACAAATAATTCGAATCAACTCATTGGTAGACAGCGCTTCATCATCGCCCACATTGTAAATCCCCGAAACCACATTCTTGGTCAACAAGCCGTCGATAATAAAAATCAGATTCCCGATTGAGGTGAAGCTTCGGCGATTTTCAAATGCGCCCAGCGGCCACGGAATCCCTTTCTTTATCACTTGATGGAGCAGGTTCAAATTGCCCTTATTACCCGGGCCATGAATCATGCACGGGCGTAGGATATAGACCTGTTTCTCATAGGCCGGATGGTTCAAGATATACTCCTCGGCCTTTATTTTCGACTCACCGTAGGGTCCTACCGGATGAGGCACAATATCCTCTGTCAGAAGGTCGCCCGGTACAAAATCAGCGGCAGCTTTGACCGATGAGAAAAAGATGAATTTCCGAGCCGGAGAGGCCAAAAACCAATCGTAAATTTTTTGTGTCAGGCCCGTATTAACCTTAAAATAGACACCCGGGGATGAAGTTTTTTTTACATCATGAGCTTTGCCGGCCAGATGGATCACGGCCTCTACGGGCGGTATCAACCCTCGCTTTAAATCCTCCCACGAAAAAATTCTCTGTACATTTTTCATGGCATCGGATATTATATCCACGCCGAATAACTCATTATTGTCGCCGAGCGCCTGCACCAAATTACTACCGACAAAACCATGTATACCGGTAATCAAAATTTTCATATCACCAATGTCAATTTCTAATCTGTATATCGTTTAATCACCTTCGCCGGTTGGCCACCCGCCAATACATTCGACGGAATATCCTTGTTAACAAAGGAGTAAGGGGCGATCACGCTCTTTTCACCGATTGTAACTCCCGGCATGACAATCGTTCCAATGCCCAAAAAGGCCCCCTTTTTAATACATACCGGACCGCTCTTAACCACGCCACGCCCGGTGTAATACATGGCATTATCATGTTCTAAAATTGTGGAACGGGCAGTCACAACAGCACCGTCCTCAATTGTGATTTCAGCGGGATGTACATTTCCAATGATGCAGAAATAACCGATTTCCACATTCTTGCCGATTTTAACACCTCGTATTTTATGGAAATAGGCACGGCCCTTTCTGTGGGGGAAGAACCAAGCCATGGGCAGCAACAACGTCCCAAGTATGCTTCGTTTGCCTTTGCCGGCCAATTTATCTTGCTGTTTTTTATCGATATCTTCCATGCTCGATCAAAATTTTACATACTCATCATCATACTGCCTGGCGATAATATCCCATGTGTAATTTTTCAACAGACGTGCATATGCTGCCTCACAATAGGTTGTCATTTGGTCGGGGTGAGATAATGCATAGTTGATTTTTGTGCACAAATCACCGGCGTCTTCGGACTTAAAAAAGAGCATCTCTGAATCGGAAAAAACGTCGGTATTTGCCCTAATATCGCTGGCTATGGTGGGCGCTTTCATGGATATGCCCTCCAACAATTGCATGGATAGAGCTTCGACTCTTGAAGGGAAAACAAACAAGAGGCAATCACGCAGGTATTTGAGTAGCAATTTCTTGTCGCTAATCATCCCTAGGAATTCCACATCCAGTCCCTTCGCTTGTTTCAGAATCTGTTCTTTATACGGTGCGGGAGTCAATGACATATCGCCGGCAACCCGAATTTTACCTTTGTAGCCCAGTTGGTGGCACGCCGTCAGAAGTAGGTCCAAGCCTTTGATCTCCATGATTCGTCCAGCGGCAAAGAATATATAATCCCGCCCGACATCGGTCGTTGCAACCGTTTCGTCACAGTTTATACCATTGGGAATATAGCGTATTGACTTACGGAGGATCTTCTCCCCCTTGCGCTTCTCTTCTTTGGATACCCCGGTGATGTAGTTGGCACATTTCAGAAAGTAGTTATATTGCAACTTGAAATACCAAGCATATTTTTTCCACTTGTCATTCAATTGATCATGGAAAGCACCGTGGGTGGTCACTAGGAGACGTCTCCCATATTTTAATTTTAGCAACGGATAGAGAAAGGCCGAGTCGCAGTGGTGGAAATGGATGATATCATACTTCGCGCAAAACAATATGTGCATGCATGCCTTGATATAATACCACAGCGTATTCAACCGAATGTTGTGGATCGCACTCAAAACAATCTCGTGATATCCGTCGTAATCACCGCTTTTTCTTGGGGTATAAGCTGCCGTACAATATACTGTTATATCGTATTTATCAGTCAAATAGGGAATATAGCATTCCACCACACGCGATATTCCATCTCTGGCAGGTAAGCCCTTTGCACCTACAATGGCAATTCGTTTTTTCATTTTAACAAATTCAAATAGGATTGTCTAAACCGTTCCATGGAGTGATTTTCCCGAAGCAGATTTTTTCCTCTTTTGCCGAATTTCTCCCGAAGAGTTCCTGACATTGCCAGGCGCTTCAAACTCATACTAATGCCCTCGACATCGCCTGCCGAATGGATAAAGCCGTTTTGTCCGTCAATCACAAGGTATTTGTTATCACCTGCATCCGTCGCCACCACAGGCAACTCGGCATCCAGTGCCTCCATTACCGAGTTGCTTGTTCCCTCAAACAGTGAGGTGGAAAGATAAATGTCTTGCTGTTCTAGATAACCGAAAATATTCTTGGGGTTGATAACCACACTTACTGTATCCTGAAGGCCAAGTTCTTTGATCCACCCGCGAATCTGTGCCTCCAAAGTACCATACCCGATGATGGTGTAGTGTATGGCAAGCCCCTCATCGCGCAATCTCTGCACGGATTTCAAAGCCGTATAATAGTCTTTTTCCTCAGTAAACCGGGCTACAGTAACTATGCCGACTGTTTGTCTTTCTGTCCTGGTTGATACATAATGAAAATTAATATAGCAGTTGGAGATGGTGCAGGTATTTTTCACCCCGTATTTATTAAAAAAGAGCTCCCCGGCATGGCTATTCGCAATAACTTTTGTAGCCATACGGCTAGCAACCTTCTCGAAGAACCGTTTGGATGATTCAAGACACGCACTTCGCATGCCTGTATAGATATTGGGAACACCCACCATGCGACCGATCAGACTTCCAAAGAAATTTGGGGCGGTGAGATAGGTAAAAAGTGCCCGGACTTTGTGCTTGCGAAGGATTTTATGCAGATGCCACAATTTACCGACCAACGAGCCTTGCAACTTCACCAGATGATCATCATCCAGATGCCCCAGTTCGATGAGTTCCTGTTCATGGCCCAATTCAGCGTTGAACAAGATAAAATAGACATGATAATGATCCGAGAGTGCATTTTTTAACAAAACAGCCTGCTTTTCAGCCCCGCCTTTCTTTAAAGAGGGTATCAATATGGCTATTGTATCCATCGATTTTTTCTGGCTTTATGAATAAATACCCATCCCACAACCAGCAAGACAGGATATGAGAAAGCTATCAATAATCTCGGGAAAAACCTTTTGACCTTTTTAATCAGCGCTTCACTGCCACACCAAAATGGTTTCTTGTTTACGAATGCCGTAGCAGCCAACCGCAATGGATGAATGATCGCCTCACGCCGACTGTATTTCCAGTACCAATCATAAAAAAGGTTCAGGTAAATTACCTCAGCAGCCATGTACGAGTCAACATTAAAAAATAATTTCTGTATGGTTGTTTTTTTTGTCGACACCGAATCAGCATGTATCTCATAAAGGCGTAAAGCCTTATTTATATATGCTTTCTTGTATTTTTGAGCTATTTGAAACCATACAGTTGATTCACTGAAAAATTTTCCTTTAATCGCCGGACTGCGAAATTCATTCATAATGTCCGTTCGTATAGGTCCCCATTTTTCGCCACGCACTTTGTAGATGAAATACATTTCCAAATCATTTGATACGATGTGGTCCTCAGGCCAAGGTGTTCCAACAATTTGTCCGGTTTCGTCTTTACAATGGAATCCCAATCCCGAATATTCAGCAAAGTCAAGACGTGATTTTATCTTATTCCACTCATTGACAATGGTTTCTACAGCATCGTCTACAACCGTATCATCCGAATCCAAAGGTAAAAACAACTCACCGCGAGCTACATCCAAAGCATGATTTTGCGCGATATGCTTCCCTTGATTGGTTTGATAATGGTAGTAAATCGGGAATCCCCCCCCCTCGAAATTTCTTATTATTTTTTCAGAATCATCTGATGATCCATCGTTGATTACAATCCATTCAAAATCTTTTACCGTTTGACGCTTGAGGCTTTCAAATGTTGCCTGAATGGTTTTCGCTCTGTTATATACCGGAGTAAAAATACTAATAGCAACTTTTTCCTTCATGATCAATTTTTTGGTAGTTTATAATTGAGCGTAACACCATTTGAAGTTTGCACTACATCTGTTCAACAATCAGTGCAAGACGTATGTTCGCCGCTGCAGATTCGCGATACAATCTTATCCGCTTCGATTTGATAGTTGAAATTTTTCATGGCCACCTCATAACCGGCGCGGCCTATTCTCATCGCGGCATCCTTATCTTTCAATGCCAGGGTCAGTTTCCGGGCAAAGCCCTCTATATCATCCGGTTCTACCAGATAGGCAGATACTCCGTCCTCTAAAAACAACGGTATGTCGCCGGTCTTGGTCACCACCACCGGATTCCCGGACAGCAGGTATTCGCCGAGTTTGGTCGGAAAACCGTTCCGGGCTTGTTGGCTGTCGGGGCGGGCCAAAGCCAAGACTGCGGCGTTGGTCAGCGTCTGAGGCATCTCCTCGCGCGAGATGATGCCGGTAAAACGCACACGGTCGTTGATTCCGAGTTGATCGATCAGGTTGAGGTTGCTTCGCGAATCTTTTCTTGTCGGAGTTTTTCCAATGATATACAGATCAACATCATCGATCTCCTTCGCGACGATGGCGAAAGCCTTCAACAAACGATCTACACCATCCTTATTGTTGGAGGCCGTCCCGCAATATGCAATATATGGCGTGGCAACAGGTCGCTTTTTCACCGGAAGGAATCGTGTACTGTCCACAAACATATTCACAATCGAAATACGTTCAGGAGACACCCCAGTGGCTATATAGTAATTACGCAACGAGGTTGAAATAACGAATACTCCTGCCGCTCGCGCAATTTCTCGAAGAACCTCATCTTTTCGATTTTTTAAGGTTGAAATATAATCGTGCACATCAGGATGTTCCGTATATTCCAAAAACAGTCTGCATCCGCTATCGATCAATTCAGCCAAACCTCGATATCCGGTGTAGATAAACAACGAATCATCAGCCGACAATCTGCGGGCAAAACGCCTTAACCTCCTGTGCAAGAACAGGATTTCAAACAGCTTATTCCACAACCTGACGATCCAATTTATTTTTACCGGACAATCAACAGCCAAGTTGTAATAATCATACAGTTCGCATTCGCGAACGCGTTCTTTGGGATTGGGTAAAAAGGTAACCAACTTAAAGGGAATATTCCGCTCGTGGAAATGTTTGACGATTCCCAAAAAATGATTTGCAGACGCACTGTTGGGCTCCAGTTTATCTATCGCCAAGTATATCATAATCGTGAATTAATCAAGACTATCGGCACAATATAAAATGTTAGCCTTGTTATAAGTGATATTGGTTGATGATTCGATTACTGAATTTGCTTATGGCATACGAGATAATCACACCGGCAAGAATTGTTGTGGCATACATTAAATAATTGTTGTGATTCAATCCTGTAGCGTTAAAAATGTCTATGTTCGCCATAAAGAATTGCCCCAACAGTCCATTGGTCAGATAGGATTCCAAAGATATTCCTCCCATAAAACCCAAGAAAGCAAGAACTCGTTTGTTTAGTCGTTCAAATAAGATGACACAAATGAACAAGAGCGGAATCACCATAATCCACAACGAATAGCCCCCGCCCAAATATAAAATAACCATGAGCACAATCGGAATTGCCAGCCACTCTAATCCATTAGCACAATATCCCTTTTTCGCAAAAGGGGCTAAAGCAAATCCCAAGAGGAAACCGGGGATTCTTTGAACACCACACTGAAGATTATAGACCCAATCATAGTGATTTACCGGTATATTTTTAGCACTAAAGATGTAACAACACAAAGCCAACAAACACAAATAGACAAATCCATATCTTTGTTTGGCCAAGTAGAAACATACCGGAGCCAATAAGTATAACGGTATTAACAATGCGACAAACCAGGCAGCATCATGATGGGTCCAAAAAGAGATGGTTGAAATGTGGAGCAATGCATCTTGTATGGAGATCTTATGTAAACAGCAAGCAATGATATTCCATGTTCCATAGATCAAAAAATAAGGTATTCCAATTCTCAAATAACGATGAGAATACCATTTTACAAGACTTCCGCGGTCGTTATTTAACTTTACCAGAGAATAATAAAGCCCAAAACCACTAAGAAATAGGAATAGGTCAACCCCTATATTCAAAAGATTACAAATCGCTATAATTACTCCGGGAAGATTTGCATAAGCGGAAGTGTGGCAAAGAAGTATGCATATCGTTGCTACGCCCATGAACTCCTTGCGGTACTTACTTAAACAGACTAGCCCCCCCCTCTCCGGAAATTAATATAAATGACTGATTGTTAGTGATTTTATGCGCCATCTTTTCTCTTTTCGGTATTTGTTGTTAGTACTTTCTCCAAACCATTTTGTTGACTATGCCAGTATAGGATTGGATGATCTTTATTACTTTATTGCTGACGTCCTCGACGTAGACAGGAACGGGAATACCGTGGCGGCCGTCACGGTTCATGGCAATCGCTGTGTCTACGGCTTGCAGCAGCGATCGTTCGTCGATGCCCGCGATGATAAAACCAGCTTTATCCAAGGCTTCGGGGCGTTCGGTTGAGGTGCGGATGCAGACGGCCGGGAAGGGGTGCCCCACCGACGTGAAGAACGACGACTCTTCCGGCAAAGTGCCACTGTCGCTGATTACCGCCGCCGCGTTCATCTGCAAGCAGTTATAGTCGTGGAAGCCCAGCGGCTCGTGTTGGATGATGCGTCGATCGAGTTGGAATCCACTCTTGGCCAACCGATTCCTCGAACGCGGATGGCAGCTGTAGAGAATCGGCATATCATATTTCTCGGCAATCGCATTCAGTGCATTGAACAGCGAAGTGAAGTTCTTTTCGGTATCGATGTTTTCTTCGCGGTGGGCCGACAGCAGTATGTAACGACTTTTTTCCAAACCAAGTCGTGTGTGAATGTCCGAAGCCTCAATTTCAGCCAAGTTCTCGTGCAGCACCTCAGCCATCGGCGAGCCGGTCATGTAGGTGCGCTCCTTAGGCAGTCCGCAGTCGTGCAGGTAAGTACACGCCTGTTCGGAGTAGGCCATATTGACATCCGAGATAATGTCCACAATCCGTCGGTTCGTCTCCTCGGGCAGACATTCGTCCTTGCAGCGGTTACCCGCCTCCATATGGAAGATCGGGATATGCAGGCGCTTGGCGGGAATCGCCGAAAGGCAACTGTTCGTGTCGCCGAGCACCAACATCGCATCGGGCTGTATCTGCGCCATCAGTTTATACGAGCAGTTTATGATATTGCCCACCGTCGAGCCCAGATCATCGCCTACGGCATCCATATAAACTTCAGGATTCTTGAGTTTTAAGTCCTTGAAGAAGATTCCGTTGAGGTTATAATCATAATTTTGCCCCGTGTGCGCCAGGATGCAGTCGAAATAGGTCCGGCAGGCCTTGATCACAGCTGCCAAGCGGATAATCTCGGGTCGGGTGCCAACGATAATCAGCAGTTTGAGTTTGTCGTTCTCGGCCCACTTTATATCTGAATAATCAGTTTTCATATCGTTTTATTTTACAGGATCAAAATAAGTATCAGGCTTTTCTGGGTTGAAGATCTCGTTGCAGTACATTACCGTTACAAGGTCTTCGGTATTGCTCAGATTAATGATGTTGTGTGCGTAGCCCGGGAGCATGATCACGCTTTGGATTTTGTCGCCGCTGACCTCGTATTCGAAAATCTCACCATCGGGGTCGTTCTCGTTGCGCTGCTGGATTAGGCCGTGGCCTGAGACGACGATAAACTGCTCCCACTTGGTGTGGTGCCAGTGCTGGCCCTTGGTGATGCCGGGCTTCGAGATATTGATACTCACCTGACCGCAGTTCAACGTGTGAACCAGTTCGGTAAAGCTACCTCGTTGATCAATGTTCATCTTTAAGTCGAAAATAGCTTTGTCTTTGGGGAGGTAGCTAAGGTAAGTGCTGTACAAGCGTTTGGCAAACGAATTGGCAGGAATTTCAGGGATCATCAGCGTCGCAGGCATCTCCTTGAATTGGTGGAGTAGGTCTACGATCTCGCCCAACGTAGCTTTATGCGTCACGGGTGCCGTGCAGTAGCGACCATTTGCCTGCATCACCGTCTCCACGCCCTCAAACTCGCAATGATGTTCCTCGCCACGCAGCGCTGCCATCATCTCGGCCATGAGATCGTCGATATAGAGTAGTTCCAACTCGACATTCGGGTCGTTGACCGTGATCGGCAGGTCGTTGGCGATATTATTACAAAACGTAGCCACCGCCGAGTTGTAGTTAGGGCGGCACCACTTGCCGTAAAGATTAGGAAAGCGGTAGACCAGTACCTTGGCGCCGGTCTCAGCGGCATAGTCGAAGAAAAGCTCTTCGCCTGCCTTTTTGCTTTTGCCGTATTCCGATGTGCCGAAGCGGCCGGCCAGTGTAGCCTGGATTGAACTCGACAGCATCACGGGGCAGGTGTTGCCGTGCTTTTTCAAGGCATTGAGCAGCATTGAGGCAAAATCGAAATTACCTTGCATAAACTCCTCGGTGTTCTGAGGACGGTTTACACCCGCGAGGTTGAAGACAAAGTCGCAATCCGCACACCATTTATCCAGTTCCTCCTGAGTATTCCCGAGGTCATACTCATAGACCGCATCAACCTTTAGCACGCCATAGCTGCATATCTTGCCGTCCTTGATATTGTTAAGTTCGGTGCAAAGGTTTTTACCCACAAAACCCTTGGCGCCTGTAACCAAAATTTTCATTACTCCGAACGAATTTCTTTAGCCTTTACGCGGTCCTGTAATCCGAGGTCTTCACGAATAAAATTCAGTTTCAATAGCAGTTTTTTCATGCCTTCCACATCCAAGCGGCCGGTGTTGTGTGAGTGGTAATCCTCGATCTGTGAGACCTTTTTGTCGCCCTCCACGAAGAATTTGTCGTAGTTCAAATCGCGGTTGTCGCACGGTATGCGGTAATATCCACCCATGTCGATCGCTTTAGCCATCTCTTCGCGTGTTACGAGCGTTTCATAGAGCTTCTCGCCGTGTCGCGTACCGATCACCTTTACCTCAGTCTCGCCATATTTCGGATCGATTCGTGCGTAGGTCTCTTTCAGGGCTTGGGCAAGGGTTTTGAGCGTTGCAGCCGGGGCCTTCTGTACAAACAGATCCCCGTTTTCGCCGTGCATGAAGGCGTAGATAACCAGATCCACGGCATTGTTCAACGTCATCATAAAGCGGGTCATGTTAGGATCGGTAATCGTTATAGGCTTACCGTCCATCATCTGTTCAACCCAAAGCGGAATCACTGATCCGCGCGAGGCCATAACATTGCCGTAACGCGTGCAGCAAATGGTTGTCTTGGCATCTTTTCCGAGCGCACGACCCTGTGCAATAGCAACTTTCTCCATCATTGCCTTGGAAATACCCATAGCGTTGATTGGATAGGCAGCCTTGTCGGTCGAGAGTACCACGACGTTCTTAACACCGTGTGCAATAGCGCTCAACAGCACGTTGTTCGTGCCCTCGACATTGGTCCGCACGGCCTCCATGGGGAAGAACTCGCAAGAAGGCACCTGTTTGAGAGCCGCCGCACTAAACACATAGTCGACTCCATTCATTGCAAAGTCGACCGCCTCGCGCTGCCGCACGTTGCCGATATAGAACTTGACTTTGTGCGCTATTTCGGGCCGTTGAGCCTGCAGGTGATGGCGCATATCATCCTGCTTTTTCTCATCGCGCGAAAGGATGCGAATCTCGCGAATATCACTGTCCAAAAACCGTCGCAAAACAGCGTTGCCAAAACTACCCGTACCGCCCGTGATCAGCAGGACTTTATCTTTAAATACGCTCATATGGATATATATTCTTACTTGGTTAAATACTCATGTTCGAATGCACGCACACGTTTTTTATCCGTAAAGCTCGCTGGGATTGTGCATTTTCATACTTTCAATGTAAGCCCAAAAAGCGACCAAACAGCAGAAATATGTTGGATATATGATCAGATGACTAACTATCGACATGACCACAAAAATGATGAATGACACCATGTAAGGGATAAAATAAGACGATCGGTGCTTGTGTAATTTATAGGTTGTCTTTGCAACACGAACATGCAAATAGATAAACATGATAAAACCTATAATTCCATAATCGTACAACACCTCCAGAAAGTCATTGTGCGCCGATGGTCCTTTCAGGACTACGGAAACCATATTGTATCCGTGTCCAAACAATTGCGAAAAAAGGTCGGAATCCAAATACTGCACAAAAACATCCGAGTAGATGTCCAATCTTCCATTACCTTCATCTTCATTCATGGCCTCAAAGCGGTTTGTCACATTTACCACTTCGGCCATGTTACCCACAATTTTGTAGATGCCGCAAAACAGGACAATCACGACCGCTATCCATAACAATCGATAATTGCTTTTTTTCTGGTTGAAGACAAAAAATGCGAACGAACACGACAGAGCTATGATAACTGCGGAACGTTTGAGCGAAAGAACAGCCAAGATTAGTAATACAGCAATAGACAAGCGACGCAGTAATTTATTCTTAAATAGCAATAACCACGGTACTACAAGTACATAATAAAATACTGTATTATTACCAACCAATTCATCGACTCCTATCTCCATAACGGGATTTAGGCGCATGTTTATCGTGCCAATAATCCCGATAATACTCACTATTCCAAATAATTTCACCAATTTTTTTTCATAACACAACGGATTACACCCAAGCATATAATAGGCGGCCATGAATGAGCAACACCACAAGCAGGATTTCAGAATCGAAAGCCAAATTTTCGGTTCAGAAGAAGATAGGATAACGTTTGTGAACAAGATATAGATCAAGAAACCCTGAACGATAGAGACGAACCGACTCTTGATTACCGAAGGTCCATCCAATATATTAATTGCGAATAATGCCGCAATCATCAGTCCCGCGATCGTGGGGGTAAATTTTAATATACCCATATCGGGCAGCAGAGCACCACCCGAGAGATAGAGTAAAAGTATGCTTATAAAAAATATACCGATTTGGCGATTATTCTTCTGCATAATCGTCTGCATTAGTCATTTACGACCATTGCCAAAAATTGTTTGGAATGTTGTATCAATACGTTTAATTGGTCTTCATCAAAATGTTGAATTCGTGAGTATTCCACCGTCTTAGTACTCTTTGGGATGATTCGGTTATCCAGTCCTCCCCGTTTCAGAATGGATGTAATTCTACCGGATGTTTTTTCAACCGCTATGTATGTATAGAAATCTTTTTGGAATATAAGTGAAAACATTGTTCCGTGGAATGAGTCGGTAAGAACGAAATTTGCTCTCTTAAAGTAGCCTACGAATTCTTGCGGCCCGGCATCGTATACCATCTTCACGCCCGAATGCTTTTGCTTGAGTTTCGGGCAAATGCAGATGATCTGAAGGTTAAATTTCTGGGCCAATATTTTTGCATGCTCTATCAACGGTTTTCCACCATTGAGATCATAAACCAACAAATAATGATCATCTTTGGGTTCGATAGCAATAGACGACCATTGATCAGCCGTCAAGAGGAGAACTGGGTCTACCACACATTCAACTTCTTTGCTCAAAAGTTGAGTAAGATATTCCGCCGAAGCTTGTTCACGAATACTTATTCGCTGGAATGATGACAATAACGAAATCGCCTTCTCGGTTTTTTCTATCGGAAAAGTTGTTGTTCCCAAACTCGAGGCATAGGCATATTTTTTATTGGAATGAAAATTTTGGAAGAAGAAATCTGCATATGTGGAATTAAGATTGAAGACTTGATCGCTTCCGGTCAAATATATGTCGTAATCTTTTTTGGCATGTTCAAAATCGGTGAGAGAAGAGTACCGGGACGTATAGGTACATGTTGCGTGCATGAATCTTTTTTCCTTGCAGTATCGCTTTTTGATAAGGTGACGATATGGCAACAGCATCACTCTCTTGATTAAGGTAAAAAGAGGATTACGACTCTTTATCTTTCGTAATAATTGATAAACGTTTGCGCTATAAATGTTTGCAATATCTACCCGCTCAACTTGTTTTAGTGATCTTAAATAAGTTGAGAGCGCATAGGTCTGCAGCACAGCACCATAATTCTCAACATAAATGGTAAACAAACAAATCTTTTTCATTTCATCAATTCTTTGTGCTTGAACGAAAATAAAAACACAGTATTAAGGATGAAAAACACGACATAGGTGAATACACTCCCATACGCTGCGCCAACAAACCCGTATTCTCCGATTAAAACCTTGAACAATAGAATAGATACGATCCCACCCAGAATTTTGACCGTCAAAAGCATCTTGGAATACCCCATTGCTATGGATATTTGACTTGAAGAATAATAAATGGAGGCAGTAACGAATGAAAAGGCAAAAATCTGCGAATACCGTACTGAATCCAAGTATCTTCCGGCCGTCAGTATATCAATTATATAAGGAGACAATATTAAATAGACGATTACAGCACATGAGATGGAACCGACTATAATAGAAACGAAAGTAAATAATCTTTTAAAATTCCGTTTTGAGTAACATTCGTAAATATCCGGTTGAAAAGTGGAATTCACTGCGTTAGAGAAAATACCGAGATACGCGGCTATTTGTACACCAACACTGTAATATCCCAATTCCTCAATATTTCCAAGACGCTCAAGAAATACTTTGTCGTATCCATTACTAAAAAAGCCTAACATCCCGGCAAGTGTCAGAGGCCAACAGAAACGAATCAACTCTTTAGCCACGTCTTTGTCAAAGGTTCCATGAAATATTATTCTTCGTTCAGCATAAAACACATAAAGAAAGGCCAAGCAGTTAGATAGAAAAGTGGCCCAAAGTCGACCTGTGGCTCCACCCTTGACAAATACGACCAACCCCAGAACACTCAACACAGTAATTAATCCCACGGCAATTGTAAGGATCGCGAATTTGGAAGCTTTCCGCTGTAAGCGATATTCCGACAACTTAAGGTTGTATATACCCGTAATTGGGATGGCAAAGATCGTTAGCAAGGCATACGGCAGAAAGGCGATGCCAGACCGAGAATTAAACCATTGGTGGTATACATATAGCGCTATCAAAGAGATAATAGATAAAAATAACGAGAAATATATCAATGATTTCATACAGGTCGATTTGATTATTTCCCGCTCCTTCTCATCTACTTGAAAATATTTCTTGATAAAAAAATTGGTGATAAAAAATGTAATAAATGGAGTTAAGAGAATCGTAAATGAGGAATAATATCCAATGATGGCATAATCCGTTGGTGATAGATTTTGTGCCAACAACGGGTTTATGGTCACTTGTAGAATAGCGACGAAAAGAGTTGCCCCTAGATATTGGAAGAAGTTGCCCAGGTTTGATATATATTTATTATTTATCACAATGTTATAGTATTACGGCAATTACTCCGTTTCCGGTGCATAGGCTTCGTTGAACTGTTCGTGAACAATATAGTTGTATGTTTCATTGACTATGAGGTTCACAAATATTCTCTTCTGTGCGGTTTCGTCGCCGCGCAATCTCTTTGGAAAAAAGAGATAGAGGATTATAAACTTCACCTTGTTCAGCAGTGAATCATCGGGTGAAATTGTATGTATACAACCCCGATACAATCTTTTGACTAAGTTTTCATAGGCATTGTTTATCAACGCTCTATGTTTTATCTCATAGTCGGATGCTGTTATCATCAAGGACAAGGCATCAATGGAAAACGAGGCTTCGGAAGAGGGAATCATTGCTACAGTTCCCCCTACTCGCTTATGGTAAATACAATCGTAGGTGATTTCATCGTTTATATTGCTCGGGAAATTCAACAAAATGGAATACGACGAATTTTCGTGCGCATAATATTTGTTCTCATCCAAATAGGGATAGAAAAAGAAATTGCCCAAACTGTATACAATAAGCTTTTTCTTGTATCGCTCCACGCCTTGCGGAATATGGGGATGTCCGCCAACAACAGCGTCAACCCCGTGGTCGATAAGCCAATGGTAATAATCTTTAAAATATTTGAGTGGAAGGCTAACGTTTTCCAATCCTGCATGGACAAAAGCTACTATAAAATCGGCTTTTTTACGCAAATTGCCAAGACGCTCAACCATATTCCTGTCGCCCATCCATGCATACCCATATTTTTGCGTAGACGAATGATAGTAATACGGTTGAGCTTCACAGACATTGATAAAGGCAAATGTTTTGTTATCAATGGTTACAATCTTGGGTTGATAGACGTTGTCATAGTCCAGTCCGGCTCCAATATACTCCAAACCATACTTTTCGATTGTGGATATTGTATGTTTCAACGACGAGCGGCCATAATCACCCATGTGATTGTTTGCCAAAAGCAACATTGAGAAGCCTGCATCTTTTAACAATCCTATGGATTCTTGATTCTGATATACACCGTTTTTTTCGGGTCGGTTAATGTTAATGGGGCCCTCGAGATTCGCAACTGCATAATCGACTTCGGCTATTTTCCGAATGATATTCTCGGCAATAAATTGATCTTTTACATGCTTGCAGACAATATCTCCACATACGAATATTTTTGCCATTGATCACTGTTTCTCGTTGAACTTTTCCCCGATCGCCTTGATTCCTTCGTCGTTGTAGGAGTACATCATGCCGCCCCACGGAGAAAATGTCAATTCGCTGAAAAAAACTTGATCTTTATATTCATACAGATCAACCCGAACACATTCAAAATCAGCTGATAGAATCTCTGCTATTTCGAGCATCTCTTTCAGATATTTGGGTTTTTCGGGAACAGTCGTCGGCAGATATTCCGATTTGGTGTACGGGAGTACCTTCCAATCTGTGTCAAGCGTGATATATTTTGTGTGTCCCGTCTCGCGCTCCGAACAGATGAAGCAATCCACCACTTTGCCATTGACACAAGTGAATTTATAGTCCATGGGCATTTTTCCTTCCCCCACGTCTATAAGCTCCTCGGCATAAATTCTTCTCTCAATAGCCGCATAATGAGGCTCCCAGTGGAAGGCTGGATTTTCATCGATCATATCGAGTGCCCAATTCAACTGTTTGCGCACCTCGGCTTCATTGATTTTACTTTTGTCGTGACACAAAAAGTGTCCGCCTGAACCGTTATTGGGCTTGAGCGCAAATTTGTCAGGCAACGTATTGAAGTCAATGTCGTTCGCATTCTCCCACACGCCATAAACATCGAGCAAGATACTCTTCAGCCCCTTGGATTCGATGTACTTGCGGACCTTCCACTTATCAGCATAATAGGCATATCGGAGCCACTCCGGCTTGTGCATCTGAGACAGCAGACGTTCGGAGAGATCTTGCGGGCTGTCGAAATTAGGCCATCGACCACGCAACCTATAGTAATTAAACCTATGCCACCATTTGATTCCAGGTTTTCCGCAATGGAGACATATTTTTTCTAATAGTTTACTGGGATGAAAGTGTTTCATGGAATTAAAATTTTGGTATTCTGGGTAATAAATAGAGCGACTTTCCACATCGATCCGTGACCGGTGCTTCGATGGTACTGAGTGCACATTTGAAGCCTGTGCTTTTCGCTATTTTTTGGATGCGTTTTGAAACGCTGCTGTGTTTGCCGTATGGATAGGCGATATATTTAACTGGCTTGCCAACAATTGTTTCCAAGATATTTTTACTTTCCGACATCTCGGTTTTCGGATCTGGACAGTATTTTAACTGGGGGTGGGATTTTGTATGACCTCCCACAGTACACAGGGGGTCGTTTGCCCATGCTTTCAGATGTTCTGTCGTGACGTATTTTTCATGCGACCGCGGATTGACATTATTGATATAATCGGTCGTTATAAATACAGCAAAGGGAATCTCTTTCTGCTTCAGAATCGGATAAGCATGGGTGAAAACATTGTCGGGCACATCGTCAAAGGTAACTACACAAAAGGGCGAATGGTCCGACTTGTTGGTGATGATTTCGTATGCCTCATCCATTGACACAAAACTGAATCCTCGTTTTCGGTAATCATCCAAATAGTGCTCGAATACTTTGATGGGGCAACGACAAGAGATTTGAATATCGACATACTCATCGGTCACATGGTGAAACATGATGATCTCGCCATATATCCGACTGCTGCGTACACTGCTACGCAACCGCCTTGCGGCAATCCGGTCACGCAACAGATTATATAATTGTTTTAGACAAGTCATTTTCGTCGAAAGCGCTTAAAGATTTTAATAACACCTTTCTTAATTCGGTTTATATGCCACATACGCATATATGCTGTCATAAGAAACGGATTTTGTTTGCAAAACGAATAAGTCAGATAACTGCGGTTTATCCGACACGGACGCTTGTCTTTCAACTGAGTATCATAAAGATACAACCCATCTCCTTCAACATTGTTGATGATATTCATCTCTATCGGAAACAGATGGAGGCCAAATGTGCGAATCACACTATATGGAAGCGGTTTGCAGGAAAGAATATATCTTTTATTGAGAATGTTGGGGTTAAAACCGTAATAATCGATACACAATTCCGATGGTTTGTAATTCAAACAACGATAAACACACTCGTTACTGTAGAACGAGTCGTACCGCTCCAGCTCGGAGACATCCGGCAATACGAACTGTTTCTTCCCCCATTGAAGCGGGACCTGTACCACATCGACTGTCGATGAAGAGTGCTCGCCGACGGCGCCCATATTAGTAACGTAGGACTGATAGGGAAAGGTAAAATACCTCTGCGATTCAATCATATAGGCATAGAAATATTTGCTCCAGGCTTTGGTCCAGGTTTTGATCTTTTCAGGCATCGATAACTCTTTGTAATCCCTCTCTGCGTTTTTCGACAACCACTCTTCAAAGGGCTTCCACTGGTTATAGGTAAAGCACTCTCCACGGGTTTGTACGTCTTGGAGCAGGAAAACGTCGCCCCCTTTTTGAATAGGTGAAAACGGTAGATTCACATATTCGTTATTATATGACACATAGAGAGATATGCCACAAACCTCATCAACATTCCCATATTTATCTATCGCCGAAACTGCATAATCATAGAAATAGGGAGAAACGAAAGAGTCGTCTTCCAAGATGATAACCCCCTTGAAATACTTCGAGAGAGAGCAGCATTCGAAAATATGTTTTTTCAACCCCAATCTTTTGGTATGAATGTTCACATATTTTTGCCCATGCATCCAATGGTAATTTTGCACATAATCATACAGTTCTTGATCTCCACTGCAATCAATACTCAAGATCAACGGGATATAATCATCTGGAAATTCAGCCGTTTCCACGGAAGAAAGCACCCGTTTGATACTGTTCAAGCGATTATACCCCACAATGACAATAGCGATTCGGTCTTTATTGTCAACCTGCGATTCGATATGTGTAATCATATGATGGTGAATCGATCTGAATATCTTTCAGTATAACAATTATTTTATAAGATATTTGATTAAATATTTTATTCGTTTGGTTCCCGAGGGCTTACACTTGCAAATTAGTTTATAATAATGCCAAGCTTCTTTTTTGTTTCCCAATATCAGATTTGAGTTATACAAGCCCTCAAAATGTATTAACCGTCTTTCTGGATATCGATCAAAAACGTTGGAAAAGGTTTGAAGAAAGTGGTTGTGATACAATATTCCCCGGCGTGCCTTATCTTGATAAAAACCGGCGGACAATCGGGCATGGCCATGATTCACATAGACTTTCACAAGACTTTCCGGAACATAATCCACCTTGTATTTTTGGGTGATTCGCGCCAACAGTTCCCAATCCGACATAATATATCCAATACTGTCATCGAAGGTACCACCAAATTCTTCGAAGACCGATCTCCGAATCATCATAGTGGGTGTTCCCGAAATCATTGATGCCGAGGGTGTCAGATCTCCGACAAATCCTTTAAGTTCCGTTTTATGAATCCTTATCGGTTTTTCTCGGTTGTCAAAATTATAATAGGTCATCCAACAATAAACCACACCGATATCATCTGGCAATGTTTCAAATAGATTGACTTGTTTTTCAAGTTTTTCAGGCAGATACTCGTCGTCGTCATCCAAAAATGTAACATATTTACCTTTGGCTTGATCTGTCCCTACTCTCATTTGAACTTGTGGCCCGCGCCGATCCAATTTCACATAGTGAATATGGGGGTCGTTGTATGACTCGACCACCTTTTGAGTATCATCAGGAGAGTTCCCGTCAACAATTATATGCTCATAATTTGGGTATGTCTGATGCTGAATACTCTCGATACAACGATGAATCAGATCGGCCCGATTGTAAGTTATTGTTATGATTGATACCAACGGTCTTTCCATACTGAAATAATATCTTTATGCGAGTGAGGGTTAATGCTCCATGAGCGATTTCTTGATAAACCGCTCTTCGGGAAGCGCTAGTATATATTCCCTCTTTTTGCGAGGAGCGAATCCTTTGGTCGCCACATTGTATTTTACATTCCGGCGGATGTAATCCTCGGTTGTGCCTATAATTTTAGCCGGATTGCCCGCTACAATCATCCCCGAGGGAACCGACTTGGTCACAACACTTCCGGCCGCCACCAACACATGGTCCCCAATCGTGACACCCGGCATAATCAATGCATTGCTTCCGATATAAACCCAATCTCCGATCGTTACCCTGCCAAATGCATCAAAATCCGGAATTTTAGAGCGTACGATTTGCCCCCCCCCGTGTGTAAATATATGACAATTGGTTAGTTGGCAATGACTTCCAACCGTTATTAGATAAGGTTCACTGCTCCAATGCCTATATCCGATAAGAGTATCCTCACCTATGGTCACACCGATATGGCGAGCGTACTGCAGCGGCGTTTTAAAATAGCGCCAATACAAATAATCCAACTTATGAAAAATACCCATACTTTCAGATCAATACATAGCTCGTTGTATTCGATTCAACTAAAGTCGGCCGTCTGTTTCCGAAGCGTTGCAGAGCCATTTCACATCGTAGACAATATGCTTCTGCTTCAAATAATCCACCACGTCCAATTCTTTGAATCGGTTATGTGCAACGGCCAAAACAGCGGCATCAAATTTCTCCTGCGGAAGCTCATTGGTTATTTCGATTCCATATTCATATTTGGCTATTGTCAGATTGGCCCAAGGGTCGTAGACCGTAATGTTTATATTGTATTCCTTGAGCGCCTTGATAATGTCGATGACCTTCGTATTGCGCACGTCCGGACAATTCTCCTTGAACGTGAAT
>ERZ827528.1531-NODE-1531-length-23619-cov-30.190333_pt1 | contig 23619 bp, 16 predicted proteins | sample MGYA00519768_ERZ827528 | MGnify/ENA primary metagenome ERZ827528 (study PRJEB31778, sample SAMEA3449343) | human gut metagenome | biome: human gut; feature: human-associated habitat; material: faeces | place: United Kingdom | collected 2010/2012 ...
CTTTCTCGCCCGTGCCTGCTCTGCTCCGTCCTTTATGCTTTCACCTAAAGTACAGATTCATTGTACCGCAGGAGGTGCAGGGCGTGCAGGTGGAAATCTATCTCTCACAGCAAAGGCTTTGTTCTTTTAAATAATTACCACATAGCCCGTCATATTTCGGCATTTTTTGACATATATTCCTATAGGTTAAGGATCCAGGGCATCTGTATCCGCTTTAACGTGTAGGAAGGTGAAAAATACAAGCAGAAATGAAACCCTTTTAAATTATTACTATAGCACATTGAGTTAGCGGTGAACGCCAATACGCCAAGATATCGTATCATCATAACCAGAACAGCAAATATGATAGGAGTTGACTTTATGGGATACCAATTTTTGGAAAGCAACCATTACCGGATCATCGATACCTTTCTGGATTCAAAAAAAGATTTTATCATCCTCGGACTTTGTGGGAAAACCGGATCGGGCTCCACAACAATTGCACAGATTCTGCAAACACCGTTTGACAGACTCAACCTTCCCCAGCCCGGAGATGCCATAGGCGATATGCAGGAAGCAGCCGAGTACCGCATTCTCTATACTTATGCGCAAAAGCACTGGAGATCCTTCTTTCGAATCAAATCCAGTGCACTGATTACGGCGCATATTTTAAAGAAATGTCCGGAAGACTTTTGCGCGTTTTTAAAAGAATTGGTTCCTGCTACTGTGTATAGCGAAAAAGAGAGGGCGATTCAAACATTCATAGATAACTTTTTTAATGAGAAAATGCAATTTTCCCTATCTGAGCTATTTCAGATGGATCCTAATGACAGTGAACATCTTTGCGAGTGGTTTTCCCACGATCAGATTTTAACGGATGAGGAAGGCAAGCCTTATTCCTTTACGCCCAATGTCCGGGAGAGTACACTCCCTCCGGTCAGGGCAGAAGATTTTGAAGAGGGAAACCTAACACTAGAAGATGACAGTAGCCTCCCATTTTTTTATCATAAAGAATCTTTTACAGTCATGCTGACCACTCGGGATTTGTGCAGTATGTTCTGGGCGCACAAGCAGTTACGTCAACAAAAAACCAGTTTCAAAAATCCTCTCTGGATTTGCCTCCTGCGAAAATTCATTTTTGAATATCTCCCAATGCAAACGGCAGACCTGTGGAAAAATGTGGCAAGCATTGAGCATGGGCTAGAGGTAGTTGCTTTGCAGCGGCTGGGGAATAACCTCCGAATCAGTGGCGAACCCTATGGAAAAGACTTCTCCAAGGAGGGATATACCACCGTTGCCGCTGACATTAACGATTCCATAAAACTATTAAGCAGCTATCTAGCCCGACGCAAGCAGTGGGTTAAGGAACTTCCCGATGACAAGCGGGCGCCATATCTGGCAGCGCAACGCTCTTTTGTTGTGATCGATAGCATCAAAAACCCCTTTGAATCCATGTATCTGAAAAGCCGGTACACCAATTACTATTTGATTGGAACCTATACAGAGGATCGCACCCGCCATGAGCGACTGCGGGAAAAACAGCGCTACCCTAACACCTATATTGAGGCAATTGACATCATTGAGCAGCAAAGTGCGTTTCAGAAAAAATGGAAAGATGTGGAAGCGCTTCAGGAAAAAATTGGTGACTTAAAGGAACTCATCGCCTTTCAGGAGATGGCCAAGCAACTTCAGGAGATTTCCAAAAATGTCTGCGCAGGTCCGGAAAATGCAGATTTAGATAACCTCTTAAGAGATTATAACAACTTTGCCGAGTCTGTATTCCAAACGCCATCAGAGTTTGAATACCTGATTAGAAAAATGAACGGGCTGATAAATTTTTTGGAGACTCCGCCGCAAGGCAATATGGAAACCAATAAGAAAAACCGGTCTCCCATTTTACAGTCATGGAGGGATAACTACAAGACCGCTCTACGCAAATGCGGGGATATGCGGGAAGAGTATGAGGTTGCTGAGGTAGTACTGAGCACCATGCGAACAGTGAAAGCGGCTAAGTTATACGCGGAAATCCCCTTTATTTTACAAAATGTAGAGGGTTGTCTGAGAGATGCTGACATTTTTATCAACAATGAAACAGATAACGAACGGCTTATTCTACTGAAGAAAAAACTGCTTCGCTATGTCTCCCTCATTATGAATCCCGGACTAGTTCTGCCAACACCTATTGAGCGTGGAATGCAAATTGCCTATACAGCAAAGCTAAATTCGGGTTGCATCTCGCGCCAAGTTGGTGCAGCAATCACGGACGATCAATACCATCTACTCTCCGTCGGCTGGAACCAGCAACCCGAGATGCAGCTCCCGTGTCTGTATAGAGATTTATGCTCCTTGTATTACCAGTGGGCTCCGTACGCATACAGCGATTTTGAATTGGATAACCAGAATACACTACAAAAAAGCATCCAAGCTCCGGTCACTAAACTACTGAGTTTGCCAGAGTGCCCGCTCAAACTACAAGGGAAGATGCCGGCATACTGCTTTAAGGATCTCTATAACTCTATCACCGGTGTTAAGAATCAAGTACACCCTCGCTCACTCCACGCTGAAGAAACCGCTTTTTTGAATCTGGGTCAGCACTCTGCCAAAGGCGGAAACCTCTTTACAACCTCTAGTCCCTGCGAGCTTTGCGCTAAGAAAGCCATGTATATGGGGATCAAAAAAATTTACTATATTGAACCATACGCTGGACTATCCTTCAACCATGTACTAAGCATCGGGCCGCGGGACGCTCGCCCAAAGATGCTTTTGTTTACAGGTGCGGTGGGGCGAGCCTATACCCAACTTTACACACCGCTGATGCCCCAAAAGGACGAGTTGACCTTTTGGATGGGTGCCAATTTAGACGCAAACCTACTAAAAAATATTAAGAAGAATATTGTCAAGAACACCCCGGTTTCAGCTGAAAGCGGTTCGGAAGCCACAACTGATACACCGGCTACATTTGTCAAAGGAGGCGGAGAGGATGACACCTCGCCCCGATTTCCAGGCACATGAGGCCTGTGAGCCTACACATTATACGGTAAGGGAGCTCCTGGTCTGTCGGCGTGAGCTCCGAGACATTTTGATCGCTCCCTTTAGCGAATCAAAGTGCAAGGGGATTGGCTACAACATTTCGCCCTCGGAACTTTGCTACTCGGTAAAAAAGAAATATCTTCTCCAGGTTCATCGCACCGACCAGGAGACATATGTTCTAATCCCGCCTCACGATACGGTTCTTACATTGTCCTACGAATATCTTCAGGTCAGTTCGGGGGTCGCTGGATGCTTCTTGTCTCGCTTACGTCCAGTAACGCAGGGACTCGGAAACATTTCTACCACCCTTGATCCTTGCTGGAAAGGGATGCTTCTGCTTGCTATTAATAATCCATCTTCCAAAAAGGTCAAACGTCTTAACGATGCCGTAAACAATAGCGTTGGCCTGTGCCCCCTTAATCGAATCAATGACGTGCCAGCGGGTCTCCTGACGCAGAACGGGCGTATGGATCGCTCGCTTGCGGGATTATCAATGGCTTGGTGTCCGTGGAAATGGTCGTCACAGAATTCTTCGCCCAACGCTTGCGCCCAGTCTATGGTCAAGCCGTTAGCCTGTCCCGCCTTGAAAAGCAACAGGTATTTGTCCAGGCTTGTCTTATAAAAGGCATAGTCCACATTCCATTTATGGGTCACCCAGTCAAAACTCTTGGTACCGCCGGACAACTCCAGACTGCTTGTAGACACGCCATGCTGCATAAGCTGCTTGGCGATTTGCTTACCGTGAGGGACTGCCGGGTGCGGTGTCCTTTGGCAATTTTGCGCCCCACAGCGGCCACCATACAAGCAAGCTCCGCGCCGTCAACTTGCTGGTCCAGGCAGAAACTGCAATAGCACGCTGGAAAATATCTTCTATCAGCTATCTCTGCGGCTCGCCAGCTATATATTTTCTTCATATCCCCCCTCCACTATGGAACAAGTAAATTATACCATGCTGTGCCAGAGTGAGAAATATGATTTCGAGCAACAGTTTTTGTCTATATATATATATTATAAATTTACAATATATAACTTATAGAATTTACTTGCGATGACATGGTACCCTGTATCATAGTTGGGGTTGAATGATTGCTATTTAAGTACCTGAGAACAATTTATATATTGCGTCTCAATGAATATTGTTGTATATTATTATTGAGTTGGTATTGTTTCTATCACATATATTTCTGCGGTCACGACAAGGCATGCAAGACTCATGACATAACGCACATAATTGAATTGGAAATGTACCGCAGTTGCAACGCAAGAAATTCGGGGAGACGAATATGAAAATTGTGGGTGTTGACTTGTTCGCTGGTGCTGGCGGGCTGTCACTAGGGGCAGAAATGGCTGGCATTGATGTGCGAATAGCGGTCGAAAATGATGTCTATGCAGCCCAAACGTATAGGCTTAATCATCCACAGACAAATGTCATTGCAGATGACATAAAGAGCATAGACAAGTTTTATCTTAATAATGAGGATAATGTAATTGTCTTATTCGGCGGTCCCCCATGTCAGGGATTTTCCACATCTAACCAGAAGACTCGTAATAAGAATAATCCGAAAAATTGGTTGTTCAAAGAGTTTATTAGACTTGCAGACTCTTTAAAACCCGAATGGATTGTGTTTGAAAATGTACGCGGAATCGTCGAGACGGAGAAAGGTTATTTTGCTGAACTAATCTCATCTGAAATAGGTAAACTTGGGTATACATGCTCGACAATGGTATTATGTGCATCTGACTATGGCGTTCCTCAAACCCGGTCACGCTTTTTCTTGATTGGCTCTTTGTCTGGGAAGAAGGTAAAGAAACCTAACTGCGTTGCAAATGTTGTTACAGTCGATGATGCTATTTCTGATTTGCCAGAGCTTGAAAATGGAGCAAATATTGACATCCTCAATTACAAAGAAAATGATTTAAACAAGCTGTCGAGTTACGCAAAATTACTACGCAGCGGACTTCTCCAATGCAGTGGTCATTTGGTAACCAGAAATGCCCCAAAGATTATTCAAAGATACTCATATGTGCCACAAGGTGGAAACTGGGAAGATATTCCTGATTTTCTTATGGACAACTACAAAGATAAGAGCAGATGTCATACCGGTATTTATAAAAGGCTTTCTGCAGGAGCGCCAGCAATTACTGTAGGCAATTATAGGAAAAGTATGTTAATACATCCTTGGAAAGATCGAGGTTTATCTGTTCGAGAAGCAGCGAGATTACAGTCTTTCCCCGACCGTTATCGCTTTTGCGGTAGTATTGGCTTTCAACAGCAACAGGTCGGTAATGCAGTTCCACCATATCTTGCAAAAGTCGTATTTCAAGCCATTATTGAGACAGAGAGAGGGAGCATATGATTTGCAACGAGATATTAACCACAACCACTCTTGAAGAACTTTTGAGTCAAGCTAAGGATGAGGAATTTCCTCAGAATATGGGGAAAAAACATTATGAACGCTATAAAGAACTAAAAGCCAAATTTGCTGATTATCCTGTGGAAATGGGGGCAATGTCAAGTTCACTTGCAGCGTGGATCAAGGAAACGCAGGAGAAAGCAATGGAAATAAGTAAAATTGAGGATGAGCGAGCACGAAATACTCAAGTTGCCGACTTATTTGTAGAAGATCCCATAGTGTTTTTGAATAGGCATGATGTTACTCACACAAACAAGGTACAAGAAAAAGCAAGAGAGATATTGAGATGCTTTACTAACTTAGATTTAACATATTATGAATTGTACTTTTTGCTTTGTGCTGCAGTCGTACATGATGTTGGTAATATTTTTGGTCGTAACGGTCACGAGCAAAATATTAAAGCACTATTAGACAGTGAATGTACTGACATACTTCCTGACTCAATTGAAAGACGAGTAATCGCCCGCATTGCAAGGGCACATGGTGGAAGCATTTCGGGGAATTCTGATACCATTAGTAATTTGAGGGAGTCAGAAACAATCAATAATCGAAATGTTAGAGAACGCCTTTTGGCTGCTATTCTGCGTTTTGCCGATGAGTTGGCAGATGATTCCTCAAGAGCTAATCATGCGGCCTTAAGAAATAAGATTATTAAGGAAGCAAGCGAAATCTACCATGTTTATTCGACTGCACTACATACTGTTGAGCTAAGGAAAAATGAGATCAATCATTCTTATGAGGTTGTTCTAGCATACGAGTTTGACTCAAACATTGCCGCAACACGTTATGGAAAAGCTGGGCATCAAAAATTCCTCGTTGACGAAATTTATGAAAGGACATTGAAGATGGAGCGCGAACGGCGATACTGCATTCGTTATTTGCGTCCATACTGTCCTTTAGAGCGGATAAAAGTTCAAATTACCATCACCAATGCTAACGATGAATTCTTATCTTACCCTATTACTTATACACTCGAAGAAAGTGGATATCCATCCACACCCTTTGCGACAATAAAGGACGTAGATTGTAATATAAAAACTGGTACAGAGTTGCTTGACGAACTTCGAAAGGAGGGAATGCTTAATGAATAGCAACAATCCTTTTCAGATAAAAACCCCTGAAAGTTTAGCTCCCGAAGAAGCCGTAAATCTTTTTGTTGATGTTTTTACAGACTATCAAAAAATAAAGGCGCAAGGACATACATTTATTATGGGGCCTCGTGGTATAGGAAAAAGTATGATTTTTCGGTACCTTGAGCCAGATTGCCAATGCATAAAATCTGAATATGATAAAGTTAAAATCAATGAACTAGAGTTCTTAGGGTTATATATTCCGCTAAGAAATGCTGGTTTTACTAAAATAACGGAATTAACGCGGTTGGAACGCAATGCAGCCCATATTATCAACGAGCATATAATGGTTACATTCTTTTTGCAAAAAGTTTTTACCAGTCTCTCAAATGCCGATTTATATGATGAAAATTTAGAGTGGGATAGTAGTGCAAGGCAATATTACAACGAAGAATTTTTGCCTCGTATTCCTGGTGATGGCAATCAGATTGCTGATAACGCAAGAATACACGAAGTCTTTTCTAAAATGGCAAAGATAATGGAGCGCTTTTATTTGCAAGCAATTGATTATGCCAAGAGACTTTCTTTTACTAAGGATGTTTATCCATACAATGGCCCACTGTATGAATACCTAGATTTTGCACTTCCGCTTATGTCGCATCTGTCTGTGATAAAGTGTTTTCCACAACACACGATCTACTTTTTAATTGATGACGCTCATTGTCTAACAACGATTCAGACGCAAATTCTGAATTTTTGGGTTTCCACACGTACGTCTGGAATAGTGAGCTTAAAAATTTCAAGCCAATATAACTATAAACATTTTTACACTATAACTGGCGCAACTATTGATACCCCCCATGATTATTCAGAAATTGACATGACTTTTGTGTATACTGGTAAAGCAAAGCCAAAATATAAAGAAAGGATTACTAAGATTATTGAGAAAAGGCTCTTGAATACCAATATACACAAAAATGCGGATGAGTTTTTCCCTCCCGACGACGCGCAAGAGAAAAAAATCAAAGAAATTGAGGCGATGTATCTCAAAAAATATGATGAAGGAGAAGGCCATGGCAACAAGCGTGGTGATGATGCTTTGCGCTATGCCAGACCTGATTTTATTAAAAGTTTGAGTGGGACTTCAAAATCGAGTGGAACATACAGCTATTCTGGTTTTGATCAATTAGTGCATTTATCATCTGGAATTGTGCGATATTTCCTTGAGCCGGCGTACAAAATGTATGCGGAAGCTGTTTCGCAGGCTGACGGTCATATAGTTGATAGTATTCTACCATCTATACAGAGCCAAACTATACGTGAAGAAGCAAATAATTTCTTATTCCATGATTTGCCTAGATATGCAGTGCCTGAGGATATTGAGGGCATTCAAGGTTTTGTCGGCGATGAGGCCTACCCTAAAGAAGATATTAATAAGCTGTCGAATCTTATTCAGGCGCTTGGAGGATTGTTTAGGCAGATACTCTTGTCAGACAGATCTGAGCGAAGGGTTTTTTCCATTGCAATATCGGATTCTCCTTCGAAAGAAGTTGAAAGAATTCTCGGGTTAGGAATACAGTTAGGTTATTTGCATAGTTCAACTATTGGCAGAAAAGATGGAAAGAGCGGTGGTAGAACAAAATTATATATTCTAAATCGTAGGCTTTCCCCAATATGGAATCTTGACCCTACAGCTTTTGCTGGATATTTGTTTGTTCAAAATCATTTGCTCGAGGAGGCAATGGTGGAACCCTTTTCGCTGTTACGTCGTTTGGGGAAATCTTCACCTCAGGAATCTGAGTATCAATTATCGTTGTTTAATGTTGATGATGAGCAAGAATTTACAGTAGAAGGTGGTGAGTAGAATGTTACGAACGTTTTCTGTAAATCAACTTAAAGAATTAACAGAGGAATACTATGACGCTCTAATTTGTTGTAATAGTTTTGAAGATCGTTGTATAACAATTCCATCACAGGTATCCAAAGACAACTTTGCTAATTGTGTAGTGTTCACGAACAAGGATAATCAAGAAAAGTCAGAAAGCAATCTTGACACAATTAGAAGACTATTTGCAGAGAAGAGTCAAATCGTTGAGTTGATCTTATCATCTCCAATTAGTGTAGCTGACAGAATGGAAGAAACAATTAAATATCTTGAAAAAACATGCGAACTGAGGAAGGTTTTTATTGATATCACCACTTTTACGCATGAAACATTATTAATTCTATTAGCTATTTTTAAGGAAAAGTTTCCAGGTATCCAAGTAGTTTGTGGATATGTAAATGCAAGAGAGTATTCATATGACTACGATGATCAGAAAGATAAGTGGTTAAGTAGAGGAATAGGCGAAATCCGTTCTGTATTAGGCTATTCGGGTATACTAAAACCGTCTCAAAAAAATCTACTGATGGTTATTGTTGGATATGAATATGAGAGAGCCGTTCGAATTATTGAGACTGTTGAGCCTGATTTTCTCTCATTGGGCTACGGACTTGCCTCAGATTCGACTACTGAAAAAAACCGTGGTGCCAATGAGCATTATACCCAGCTAATAAAACAGATGGCAACATACTATGATGAAATTCTGGATTTCCAGGTTCCGTGTAATGATCCATATAAAGCATACCAAGCAATACGTGAACAAGTTGAACGCGTTGGTTTAGATAAAAACATCATAATTGTTCCAATGAATAATAAAATATCTACAATTGGAGCTGCAATGGTTGCGTTTGAGAAGCCAGAGATACAAATATGCTATGCGCCTGCACTAATATACAACTATTCAGCATATTCAGTTTCCGGAGATCGATGCTATATATTTGATTTAACAATTCCCCAGCAAAAACCAGAAAGCTGAGATAAGTTCAATCCTTTATTTCCCGCGCATTGAAATGCTCTTTCGGTCCGGTTTAGAGGGGTAGTTTGCGCTCTGACCGGGTGGGCACTTGGATGGCCCAGTCAGCAGTGAGCTGGAAAACTTCTGCCAGCCAACGCCCTACTGCGTACGCCGCCCGCAGAAATCACCTCGACCGGCGAAAGTGAGCAACAGTTCCGCTGAGATTGAGCAATGGGACCGCCCGGGTTGAGCAGTCCCACCGCTCAGGTTGCATATGGACAGGGTTGAGCCGCTAAAATATTATAAGTGTGTCCCAACGCCTTGCTTGGGTTCGTATAAGTTCTCCAAAGGTATACTGGTTTGGGTGGCCGTGCAGCCGCGGATGGAAAGCGATTCTGGTACCTGCGAAGAAAACCTCTACGGTGGAACGTGTTAGCCGCACATCCACCTGGTGTTTGATGTATTCGTATGGAACAGAGTAGTTCATGCGCTCAACGCTGATATGGTAGTTATACTGGACGGCGGCCACTTTCCAGACTGCCAATTCAAAGGGCGATACCGGCAGCGGCAAAAGGAACAGCTTTTCTTCCGCAAAGGATCCTGCACGGCTGCTTTCCCATTTCTGGAACGGCTTTGCATATGCCCCCATAGCAAAAAGCTGACCTTGTCGAGCGTAATATGCTCGACAAGGTCAGCTTTTCTACCACGTTACCCGAAGCGGTTCAGGGTAACATTTAAGTGTTTACATATTTGGTATATGTGCGAGAGTCGGTTGCCCCCTCAGAGTCCTCAACAAACAGTGTCACAACAATTTTATATTCCGTTCCCGCTTTTCCCTGATATGTAATCGTATTCCCATGAGTTAATTTGTTTTCCGCACTCATACCGATATAGTACTGCGTATACAGTTTATCAAATTTCCATGCATTTCCATTCTTGACATAGAAATATATGCTTTTAGCGCCGATGGTGGACATGATTTTCTTTCCGGTAATAGAGAATGTAACATCCATTTCACCATCGGTTCCGGCACTTGCGGAACAAGAATGGGAAAAAATCAGCGCACTTGCGCGCGATTCTGCGGCGAAGGCCGCTGTGCTCAGCAGTGCGGTAAGAATCAACGCTAAGATAATTGTACTAACTCTCTTCGGTGTAGTTTTTGTCATCATATAAAATACATCACCTTTCGTAAATTGAGTCCACAATAAATGTCAATTCGCCTTCCGGCAAATCTGTTCCTATCGAGCACTCCAAATTGCCATTGAACCATGTGACACAGTTTGAATCCATGTTCATGTAAAAATAGTAGACGATTCCATCTCTTGTGTACTTAGTTACCTCGCCCTCGCTCTTTTCAAACTTTTCGTCATGCTGGTCTGCAAGCTGACGAACTTGCAGCATCAGGTAGTTCGTGTCGCTCTGGTATAAAGCACAGAAATTAACAGAATTATTGCTCTCAAATGGGATGACTTCCACCGTTTCAATTTCAAGCCCTTCCGGCAACTTCGTAGGCACTACTTTTTCTGTTATTCCATAGGCCGCCAAAGCATCTTCGATCCTGCTATATTGTACATCCTCCTGCGGCTGCAGTGCATTTGTCCCAATTTCTTGGGGGATCTTTCCCTTATACGCATTCTCGAAGGTAAACACCTCAGATGTCCACTTGCCAACCATTTGGAAGAATCTTGCAAATCCGCCAACAGAGCAGGCGGCCAACACAAGTGCACACGCCAGGGCAGCGGCAATGAGCAGCGCCTTGCGGAGAATGGTTTTGTGAGATCTCTTTCCATGCGATGCTTTTTCAGGCTCTAATGATACATGTATGCTTTCTGCCTCGCCACTGGGATACAACTGAAGTCCCTCGCCCTCCGGCGTTGCATACGTAGAGAAAAAATCTTCCAAAGCGGCAGCGGCTTTTTCTTTATCAGAACCACCCTCGCGCTTTTCAATCACCTCCATGATGTACATAACCATATCCAGATCTCCACCGTCTGGAGCTTCCGCATCTTTTTGCAGGAGACTTTCCAATTCCTGCGTACTCAATTGGTCCAGATAGGAGTACATATCGTTATTTTTTGATGCAGCCATACTCTGAACCTCCTTCGCTAAATATATGTATGCGCCAATCTGTTGCTGACAAAAAATTCAGCTAAAAATCCGGGAACGCGTCCTTTATTCTTTTGCGTATCCGCTCCAGCCGCTTTTGGCTTGTCCAGACTGTTATCCTGAGTTCCTCCGCGGCGTCCTTATGGCTCCTACCATCTATCAGAACCCGCTGGAACAGGAGAATATCGCCGCCCTTGAAATTAGCGTAGACAAACTTCTGTATGGCCGAAAGCGTAGCGCGCGTCATGATCGTATTGACAAAATTGTCTGGCGCAGCAATATCCTCTGCTCTGTCCACATACTCATCAAACACCTTAGCGTCCCGCTGCCTCGCCCGCGTGTAATTCCGCATTTTGTTCTTCAGCGTCTGCATCAGCCAACCGCCGATGTTTTCGTGGTTGACTAATTCATTAAACTTGCTCCAAGCATCATGGAATGTATCCTGGACAAGTTCCTCGGCAACTCCGGCGCAACTCTTGTTCGCCTTGGCATAGCGCAGCAGTTTAGACCAGTTATTGACATATATCTCACCGAACAACTCGCGTTGTGCGCTTTGCTCCGATGCCATAGTGCCCGCCCCCGTTCCTTCTCTTTATATATCTCTCGGTATCGCCTGTGCTCCGTGTTACTTAAAGCGTACTCATCGCGCCGCTTACTTCAGAAAATGATCGTTGACATATTGGAGAAGAGCGAACAGACGCTGCGAATCTTCCTCATCTACAGATGCGAGCATTTGCGCAATATTCTTCTTTGCACTATTTACGTCGCTATCGTAAATCAATGTGTCCACACTGACATGCAGCGCCTCGGCCATGCGCACAAGGCTGGGAACACTCATCATCTTGTCGCCGCGCTCAACCTGTGTAATATGTTCAACTGAAATTTCAGCCTTTTCTGCCAAAACTTCCTTTGTATATCCGCAAGTTTTACGGGCGTCCCTGATATTTTTGCCGATAGTACATTGTAGATCCTTTTTTGACACGGCCATGCACATATACCATCCTTTGAAATTCCTATTGGTACTTATTATATTGCCCAAATAGGGTCGGCGGAATGTGCCATCAGGGTCTGTTATAATTCCTGTCAGGATTACATTATAGCACAGACGACAAAGATTTTCCTTATTTTTGTCAGCTTTTATTTTTCTGCCAAATACAACTCAATGAAGGCGTTATCAGGCAACGACAATCTATGAAAGGAGGCTCACCCTGCACCGAGTGTATGCCGTAAGCCTTGATTCGCTAATTAGAGAAAAAGAGAGGAAAATCATATGAAAGCACCACGCATGACAAAAGTCTTGTCATTCCTTATGGCGCTTGTATTCTGCCTTTACCTTGTCCCCACGGAAGCTTTAGCGGTCGAGGTCAAGAAAAATGCGCTTGAGGCAGCAAGCGAGTACGCCCGGGATTATGATCCTGTGGATTCGCCCGACATTGTGTCCGAGATCGCATCCAGCCGCGATGAATATCAAAAAGAATATCTTCTGTCCAACGGTCAGCATCTGTTGACGGTCTATCCCACTGCCGTCCACTATGCAGATGAAAATGGCAAGTGGCAGGAGATCGACAATACGCTCCATGCCACATCAATGGACGGAAAACGGGTTTATCGGAATACAGCAGGTCTTTGGGATGTTACTCTGCCCTCCAGCCTTTCCGGAGCCGATCCGGTCACGGTCGCACGTGGTGACAGTGCACTGAGTTTCCGCTTTGCCGGTCAGCTGCTGCAGGACGATGTCCTGACCGCGAAGCTGGCGCGGATGAACGAAGATATTGCCGCCTCCGAAAGTGGGAATAATACATCAGAGACAGAAGGCTCTGCAGAACCGGAACCTGCTGATACATTGGCCGATACGTCTGAACCGCAGAGCGATACGAATAGCGGCGCCTCTGAAGAGGCATCCTCTGCAGACGAGAACACCGCAAATCCCACCGAGTCCCATATTGCGGTCACTCCTCCGGATACTACAGCAGGCGCCTCTTCTCCCGAAAGCGAAAATGACGCACAGCCCGAGGCTCCTTCTTCTGGGGAGGACACGGCCAATGAGTCGCCGGTTTCCGGGACTGCGGATGATGCTGATGAATCCGCGGCACCCGTTACCAAAAATGACACAATCGACGTTATTGCAGAGAGCCAGTGGGAGACCGCCACTACCACAAAAATGGGTGATACCATTTTTGGACGCACGCAGGTGCAGCCCTCTCAGCTCACGCTAAAGGATTCGGAGATCGTCTTTTCTCAGAACGACAAAACTCTGCAGGAAACTTTCTCCGAAAAGCTCAGCAGCACTGCGGAATACACCGCTGTGTTCAACGGCGTCAATGTGCGCTATGATCTGAACTCCAATTCCCTAAAAGAATCCGTTATTATTGCCGCTGCTCCTACAGGGCGGACGGGCTATCAATATTTGCTGGAAGCCAAAAACCTCGTGCTGGAATTGCAGGAGGACAACAGCATTTATGCGTATGCCATTGGCCATACCGAGGGAGATGAGCCTGTCTTTTTCATGCCGGCACCGTATCTTTTCGATCAGGACAAGGCATATTGTGATGACATCGAACTTATCTTGAAGGAAACAGACGAAGGATATCTGCTGACGTACCTGCTTCCGCAGGAGTGGATGGCGGACGAAGACCGCGCCTACCCTGTTGTCCTGGATCCTGTGGTACACGCCGAGCTTAGCTTCACCAATATCGCAGATCAGACAGTCTTCTCTATTACGCAGCTCAGCTACACATGGTCGATGCTGTGCATTGGCCAGGGTTCTTATGGCATTGGCCGTTCTTTTGTAAAGTACAAGAATCTGCCCGCGTTGACATCGGCAGATGTCATTGTCGATGCGAAGATGGCGCTTTATAAGATTCAGACCAGCAGTTCCACCTCTGAAATCGATGTTCACAGCGTCTATGACACATGGGAATCAAACACCATAAATTGGAGCAATAAACCTGATTATGATCCCATTGTTGAGGACTACCAGATCGCCGGTGCGCAGGGCTGGTACTACTGGGATGTAACGGATATTGCCCAGGGCTGGTACGCCGGCGAAAATACCGGTATGATGTTCAAAATGGAGGATTCTCAGGAAGCGGCTGCCCGCGGACTGTACCGCGAATTCTGCTCCTCCGACTATTCTGCAGGCACCCTCCCCTACTTGAGCATCGCCTATATCAACAATTGCGGACTGGAGAACATTTGGGACTATACTTCTCACAGTGCCGGTGCAGCAGGCACCGGATACATCAACGACTATACCGGAAATCTCGTTTGGGTATACAACGGTCTTGGCTTCTCCGGCAATCGCATGCCTGTCGCCATTAACCACGTTTACAATGCCAACGACAAGGCCAACAATGATTTTGGCATGGGCTATGGCTGGCGAAGCAATTACAACCAGCTTGTATATCAGTGGTCCACGGACAGTTCTTACTATGTTTGGGAGGACGAAGACGCCACCCGGCACTACTTCAAATACAAATCCTCTGGCACATATGAGGATGAAACAAATCCGACTCTAACCCTGACCACCACCGGCAGCGGCACGGCCAAGTACTGCATTACTGACAAGAATGGAAACAAGAGCTACTTTGACACCAACGGCCGCCTGACAAAAATTAGCAATAATCAGGCCGCTGTCAGCAGCATTACTATTACGTATTCCTCTGGCAAGCGGATCGCCAGCATCACGGATGGCGCTGGGCGGAAGTATCAGTTCAATTACAGCGGGGCAATGCTCAGCAGCATTTCCTTCCTTGGAACAGGCACTTCTTCCCTCGCAACAGAAAGCTATACCTATAGTGGAAACGAATTGACCGGCATCTCGTCCACCCTGCTTTCCTCTGCCAGCTTCTCCTACACCAGCAATCATCTTCTGTCGCAGGCGGAAGATGCAGGCGGGTATCGACTTGCCTACCTTTACAACACCACAAGCAGCACTAAACCCAATCGTGTTATCCAAATCAGTGAGCACGATGGAAACACTGACGGTGACGTTCTGTGTATCTATTATGCGCATAAGCAGACCATCTTTACCGACAGCAATAACAATCAAGAGGTCAAGCAGTTCAACAACTACGGCAGCACGGTCTCCATCCAAGATGGTCAAGGCAAGGCTCAGTTTTACAAGTATAAGAGCAACAATGATGTGACAAAGGCCAGCCAGCTGGCACTTTCTTCCAAATTGCAGAATACTGTTGCCAACTGGGTTCGCAACAGCAGTTTTGAACAGACAGGCTTCTGGACAGCAGGCAGTGGAAATGCCTCCACCGGCTCGTGGTCCTATACGTCTACGGGGTACATCGGTTCCAAGTCACTGGCCATTTCCCGCACCTCCAGCAGCGGCACTATCCGCGTGGATTCTACGCAGGCGGCCTATTGTCCCGCCAACAGCAGTTACACGCTCTCCGCTTATGTGAAGACTACCGGTATGAGCGGAGGCGGACTGGGCGCTCAGCTTGTCCTGATGTCCTCTGGGAATGTTATCGCCAGCAGTGCACCTATTACGACCAACACAGATTGGACTCGCGTGGAGGTCACATACACGAATACTACCGGAAGCGACATCTCCGACCTTACAGCGGGAATGCGGAATGGCACCTCCGGCACGGCTTACTTTGACTGCGTGCAGTTGGAGGCCTCCGCCAACGCCAGCCGATATAATCTGGTCGATAACGGGGATTTCAGCTACAATTCCTCCTTGGGATGGAACAAGAACAGCGCATGCACTTCCGCTGACGGCTCCAGCTCGAACTATTACCGCGCTCCTGCGCTCAACGATTCTTGCCTTAAACTTGTTGGTGCCGCCGAAAAGGACAAGCAGGTTTCTCAGACCATCACTGTTTCCGGCAGCGAAGGAGATGTGTTTTCTGTCGCAGGCTGGGCATTAGGTGACTCCGCCCCCATTGCCAACGACAGCAACCGCCGCTTTGCCATCAGTGCAAGGTTCAACTACACGAATGGCACAAGCGATGCTACTCTTATCGCATTTAACCCCAACGCCATTGGATTTGTAAATTGGCAATATGTGGCAGATCGTATCGTTGCGAAAAAAGCTTATAAATCCATCACTATTTCCCTACTTTACAGCTACAACGTAAATGAGGTATACTTTGATGGGATCCAGCTGTTTAAGGAGGAGTTCGGCCACAGCTACGTCTATGACAGCAACGGCAATGTAACCAGCGTCACCGACTTGCAGAAAAAGACCACCACCTACGAATACAGCAGCAACAATCTCACGAAAATGACGCTGCCGTCCGGCGCCAGCCAGACCTACACCTACGACAACTATCACAACGTGCTGTCCGCCACCAGTCCCGAGGGTGTGGTGTCCAACTTCACCTATGACAGCTACGGCAACAATACGAAGGTAACTGTCGGCGGAGGAGCCAAGAAGATTACATCCTCTGCGACGTACACTTCTAATGGCGATCAGCTGGCTACCGTTACGGATGCGCTGGGGCAGGTCACCGCTTATGGCTACGACACGCAGACCGGCATTCTGAATTGGACGCAAGCCCCCGGCGAAACGACTGCTACCCGCACCAATTATAGCCACGACAGCCGTTACCGCACCACCAGCGTGACCAAGGGCAGCTCCGCGGTGAACTACACCTACAACAGCGATCTGCTGGCCGCCATCTCCAGCGCTTCCGGCACGGACTATACGTTCACCTACGGCGCATTTGACCTTGTGAACAGCGTCAAGATCGGCAGCCGCGCGCTGATCAGCCACACCTACTCCGACGACTCCAGTCATTGGCTGACACGCTCCGACTACGGCAATGGTGACTACATCACCTACAGCTACGACCGCTACGGGCGCACGTCCGCCATCGGCTACGAGGACAACGCCGAGGCTGTCAAGTACACCTACGACAACAACGGCAATCTGGGCATCCTGACCGACAACATCTCTGGGCGCAAGACCAAGTACGCCTACGATTTCCAGGATCGTCTGATGCGCTATGAGGAGACCGGAAGCGGGTACAACAACACAGTTCAGTGGGGATACGATGACAAGAACAACCTGTCCTCGCAGACCCAGACGCTGAACAGCGCGACATATACCACTAACTACAGCTACGACAACGACAACCGGCTGAAGCAGGCGACAACAGGCGGCAAGAGCGCCAATTATACCTACGACGTCTACAGCCGCATGACCGGCATTGCCGCCAAGAGCGGCAGCAGCACCGTTGTCAATACCGGCATCACCTACAAGGATCCCACTTCTACCGCCACCAGTACGCAGGTCTACAAGTGGGCAGTCGGCGGAACGACCTATACCTACACCTACGATGCACGCGGCAATATCACCGCCATCTCCGACGGCACCAACACCACCAGCTACATCTACGACAGCCTCGACCAACTGACCCACGAGAACAATCAGGCGGCGGGCAAGACGTGGGTCTACACTTACGACAACGGTGGTAATATCCTCAGCAAGTCGGAGTATGCCTACACCACCGGCGCGCTGGGCACGGCACTGGACACCATCTCCTATGGCTATGGCGACAGCTCTTGGAAGGATCTGCTGACCAGCTATGACGGACAGCTGCTGACATCGGACGAGATCGGCAACCTGACCAATGACGGCACATGGAGCTACAGTTGGCAGCACGGCCGCCAGCTGAAGCAGATGTCCCGCCCCGATGCTTCCGGCGACACGGAAATGATCCTCTTCCGCTATGATTCCAACGGGCACCGAATCGGCAAGGACAGCGGCGTCTATCACGCTAGCTATTCCGGCGGCGAGATCGTCTACGCGGGCGAGACTACGCGGACAAGCTACTCCTACCTCGGTGACACGCTGACGCAGGTCAGAATTGTTGAGCCTAACAGCAGCGCAACTCTGCATTTTACCTACGATGAGATCGGCCCCATGTCCGTCACCTACGATGGCGCGGAATACTTCTATCTGAAGAACGCGCAGGGCGACGTGACCGGGCTGGTCAACAGCAGCGGCACGCAGGTGGTTACTTATACCTATGACGCATGGGGCAACCCGCTGACCACCACCGGCACCATGGCCGACACGCTGGGCAAGCTGAACCCCTTCCGCTACCGCGGGTATGTCTATGATGCCGAAACGGGACTGTACTACCTCGGCAGTCGGTACTATAACCCCCAGTGGGGTCGATTTGTGAATGCAGATGGTCTTGTTGACACAGAAGATTTATTAGGCGGCAATTTATTTGCATACTGTGGTAACAGCCCGGTTGCAAGAAGAGACACAACAGGTCAATTCTGGGATACGGTGTTTGACATTGTCTCGCTTTGTATAAGCGTGAAAAATGTCATCAGCAATCCTAAGAGTGGATCAGCATGGCTCGGTTTGGCAGCAGATGTTTTGTGTTTAGCAATTCCTGGACTTACCGGTGGAGGCAGTGCTGTCCGTGCAACAAAGACAATTAATCGAGCCGTGTCTGCGGCAAAGGCAGCAGACAACATTTCTGATGGCGCACGTTTGACAAGGGCTGCTGATAAAATTGGAGACTCGGTTAGACTGTCTGAGCGTGCCAGTGGTGCAGCAAAGGTTGTAGACACCGCACTTAGCGCAAATAACTGCAGCAAATCCGGACTTTCTTTTGGCATTAAAAGTTATAGCACCCTGAAGAAAGAAACGAAGGGATTAGGCTTGGAAGTGCACCATATAGTAGAGAAGCGATTTGCTGATAGTCTTGGTGTGGTAAAAAATTCTATGCCCAGTATTGCATTGACACATGACCATCACGCGGTTTACACGAAGGCATGGAGACAGAATTTGCCGTATGGACGCACATACTCTCCAACCGAGATATGGTCAGCAGCACAAAGGGTATACGCAAATGACCCGGAGCTATTAAACGCGAGTAGAATAACGATATTCGGGAGTTGAATATGCACAGAAGAGCAGAAATTATATATCAACCATTACAACATGATAAACTCGAAGAGTTGCTTGTAAGCAGCAACATTCAATTCAAGGATAGCGGCAATATCCGAAAGTTTTTTTTGAACGTTGATGCGGCAAGCAGTGTTCCGATTATTAAAGAAGCTGTTTTTCAAAAGGCGACTATTCTGTACTCTTGGCAGTTCGATCCTCGTGAACTGGAAAATGCAGAATGGTTTTTGATGGAGTCACGTTGTGGAAAAATCGACTCGGCAGATGATACATATACCTTTGCGTATTCCTGCGCAAAAGGTGTGGACGTATTTGGTGTAGAACATTATCATCATAAACGACAGATTGCCCCTTACTGCTTGCGCCGTACCGTAAAGTGGAACAATAAGCATAATATATACAGTGATACAAATGGAGGAACACATACGTTTTTTTGTAGCTCTGTTGCAAAGGAAGCGTTCGAGCAACAGCTTGGCGGTATAGAGTTTGTTCCCGTGTTGAGTGTAAAGGATAAGTGCCCCATTTCAGATGTGTATCAAATTTGTGTTCTGCATCACCTTCCAAGCGAAGCAGTTATTCTTCCAAAAGGGGTGACTTTTGAAAAATGCCCTTACTGTGGCGAAAAGCGAATATACTTTGAGCATGCTGGATTGGATTATATTTCCCTGAAAAGGGGATTTCTGGACAAGGGAATTGATATTTATGAAACAGAAGATCTCTTTGGCTGGGGATTCGGATATCCTTTAGTGGTCATATCCAGGAAGATGTATTTGCTTCTTACAGAGACGCTTAGGGAACGAACGTTGCACTTTACTCCCATTTCTGCTTTGTGATGAGTGATGAATAAGTATTCGAGAACTTGAAACCGTCCTCGTAGTAATTGTGTAAGATTCGACGATATTCACAACATACAACATAAGAGAATTACGTCTGGTACAGCATCGCAAAACGACGAAAGCCGCATCTTAAGGCAATTAAGATGCGGCTTTCGCTACGGAGGAGAGTATTCTTCAATTTTCAATTATTAATGTTTCTTTGTGGTCCCGTCAAGATTTATGCGCAAAATTGTTTGCAGATTCCGGCTGAGTGAAGTCAGCCGGCAATAGAGGCATCGTCCATGGCCGCCTCCAGATTTTTTGTTATAACCTGTCAGCATGTAACAGGTTTTGACATATAACAGCAGATGGTAGATTATAACCGACAAGATTTTGCGCACAATTGTAGATCTATAAAGCTATTCTACATGGTGCAACGACTGGTGCAGGGCCTATGCCAGCCAAACACTTCGCGTTGCAAATTCTGGCGAAAGGTGTCTACTGTAATAGCGTTTCTTTATCCAAGTTGCCCAAATACTATGTAGCTCGGAGGAAAAATCATGGAATTAAAAGATTGGTGCGAACTGGCAAAGGCTCTTGTTACTATTGGCACACTAATATTTACGGCCATTCAAGCACTTCTCCTACGAAAACAAATGAAAAAAGAACACGAGAAGCGCAGGAGAGAAAACACTGTAGATGTAATGTACAACTGGTGCAATTCCTTAGAGAAAAACACCAGTTTGGCCGTTGATGTTGCGCAGCAGCTCAGTTCACCGCAGTGTCAAAGCCTTTATAACAAAAATTCTTTTGAAGTCACTTATGATATCAAAAATGATATTTGTAGGTTTTGTGGATTTGCACAGAATAGCAAAGATCAATCCTGTCACAACTGCGAACTGGCGAAATCCAACGAAAACGGTCAGTGGATCGTTGACGGGCGAATACTGCGTGAATTGCGGTGGCATGTCGTTTCTTATTTAAATGCCCTTGAAACCGTTTTCGTTTCGTGGCATTTAGGGCTTTTAGATGACTCAACTATTGAAGAACAATTTGAATATCTGCGAATTCCCGGAAAAGGTGATGGTCTTGCTAATTTTAGACATGCTGCGGGAGGTTATCCCATTACAGAAACGTTTATTGACCGAATTAAGGAAAAGCCTAAAACTAATCACAAAAAGCATCTGTGATACAGCACACCAATTTAAATTGGAACTATCAGCATATTTGTAAAATCCGAATCGAAAAGCATTTACACATAAGAAACAATAGCCGCCAAAAGGGAGAAAATATGATTGGATTAATACTTGATATTATCGGCGTAGCCACTGGTACGATCGGTATGGTCGTCGCGGGTCTTAGCTATCGGGACAAGCGCTTTATCGCTGCAAAACAATACTTGGAAGCGTTCGGAGACCCAGACTTTTTAGGAGCTCGTAAACATGTCTATAATACTCCTCCATGTGATATGGATATCCGTGATGAACAAGCTTCCTTAGTCGTAAATTTTTTCCATGAGTGGGGGTTATTAGCCAAACGGCGCTACCTCCCCATGTGGGTTTTTAAGGATGCTAATAAGGCTGCCGTTATCCGGCAGTACGAAATGCTCTCTCAAAACATCCAAAAGAAACGTGAATCCCTAAATGATGATACTTATGCCGCAGGATTTACTTGGCTGTATAAAAAATTAGGCGGGAATGCCATAATGGATTAAAAATGTGCCGACAACCCTGTGCATCTGATAAGCTGACGCTTATTTATATAGAGTTATGGTATACATTGAAAGCCGCATCTTAAAACAATTAAGATGCGGCTTTTGCTGCAGAAGAGAGCAATCTTTCAATTTTTAATTGTTCTGTTTTCTTTGCTATTCGCAGGTTTTTTACTTGTTAGCAGGCACCAATATAGCACTAATTTTCAGGTTAAATCTATTTGTTCTCTTGTCGCAAGAATCGCATGCTGGTACAATGTATTTTCCTGTAACGTGACTACTTGTTTTGTAGATATGAACTTCCAGCTTGACTGCATTGTTACAGCCGCTGGTCGCACACTTGCCTGGCCAAGACTTGCCAGAGAATTTGAGCCAATGGTTTTTCTATGAGCCACACCGTCAGTTCCGATCTCCAGTTTCTTGTTTATTTCTCCCATCATCCGAAGGTGGCGACATGATTAGAACCCTCCGTATAGATAAAAGTAGTAGTGTTTAGGGCCCCTCTCTAAGGGTCATTTGGGTATTGGGGAAAACAAATATGATATATTGAAATGAGACAATATATGACATATTTTTCAACGTAATATGCAACTGCATTTATACTGGTGTTTGAAATACTCTTACACCTGAAAGCTGCGTTTATGCTCTTTCTATCTATATGATTGAAACCTCTTGCAGCACACCACATACCTTTGTCGCCCACCGCTGGCATAGGGGTGGCAAGTGATAAGCGTCAGTAGGTCGCGTCCTTGCTGGATTTTGATCTTGTCCACCTCGTGCGGCTGGATGATCCGAATGTCGGCCACGGTATAGGTCAGCGTTTCCCATAGGTTGGTGAGCTTCACGGTATCACTCACCTGCAAGCGGTCGATATGCCGGAAGTAGTCCGCACCGCGCCATCCACGGTGGCCTGCGATAACGCTGTTGGCGTTGTCACCGCCGATGGGCGCGGAGGTATTACCCAGCACTGCCGCACCTGCGGCGAGGTGGTCGTCTAATGTCCCCAGATAGACCGGCATGGTCAACTCCATAGCAGGTATCTCCAGCACACCGATGATTTCATCGTCAATGCCATAGGCGGCCAGATCGACGGCGGGTTCCTCGCAAGCTTTGAGGTCAACAAGGCCGGATTGTTTTTCAGTGTAGATACGCTGATTGTAGGCTTGTAGCTCTGCCAGCAGTTCAGGGTACTGCTGCTCCGGCTCGTCACGGTCAGCCAGGAACTCCTGCACAGCAGTTGCGGTGCTGCTTCGGAGTCTGTTCCCCGCGAACACCGGCCACAGCATCACGCAGATGCCCGCCGCAGCCAGCAGCACCGCCAGCACAAGAGAAGTCTTACGCATGGCGCACCCTCCTTACCAAAAAGTAAGTACCACCGATTACCTCCACCGCGCCAAGGCCGACACCCAAGCCGGTGAGGTAATGCTGCGTCCAGGAGGATGCAGCTGGTTTTTCTGCGGCGGTAGTCGCTTCCTGTTCGGGGGTGTAGGGAACACGGTGGCCTCGCACCAGCAATCGGTGGGTATTGACGCCAAATGGCGTACACGTCACCAGCGTGACTAAATCCTTGCCGTCCTCAATTTGGAGCAGGCTCGTGTCCGTGGGCAGCACCGTGTGGATGGTGTCCACCTTATAGGCCAACACCTCACCCAGCACATGGATGTAAAACGTGTCGCCCACTGCAAGCTGGTCTATGTCCGAAAACAGTTTGGAGCTTGCCATGCCGCTGTGTGCCGACAGCACCGCGTGGGTGCTGCTGCCGCCTACCG
>ERZ827528.1532-NODE-1532-length-23618-cov-2.715486_pt1 | contig 23618 bp, 23 predicted proteins | sample MGYA00519768_ERZ827528 | MGnify/ENA primary metagenome ERZ827528 (study PRJEB31778, sample SAMEA3449343) | human gut metagenome | biome: human gut; feature: human-associated habitat; material: faeces | place: United Kingdom | collected 2010/2012 ...
CGTCCAGATACCGGCGCGAACCTTCGGCATACAGCACGCCCAGCGCCAGCGAAGACTTGCCGGACCCGGACACGCCTGCGATCCCGACGATTTTTCCAAGTGGAATATCGACGTCAATATTTTTCAGGTTGTGGACCTTTGCTCCACGGATCAGCATCTTATCGATCATGTTTTTTCACTCCGGTTTCTTCTCATATACAGCAGCGGGAATCGCTCGCCCGCTTCATCCATTCCGTCCGCTTTCAGGCGGAAAGGTCCGTGTGCTCATAAAAGCCGACCGTCTGCGCGTTGACCGTCAGCTCCCGGACGCCGTAATGCCGCAGGCACATTCCAGCATCTGCCTGCAAAGACCCACGCCGCGTTCGTCTGCCGCAAGGAACAGCATCTCCAGCCGCTGGCAGTCAGCCGGGCGATCTTCCCGCAACTGCATTTTTCCGTCTCCCTGTATCTTCGTTTTTTTCATGAAGTGATATTATATCGCGAAAGTACCGAGATTGGAAGGGGGCAGGTAAAAAAACCGGCGATCTTCCCGTCGGGCCGAATTTATCGGTCAATACAATAATACCGAAAGATTTCATCTTCGCCTACAAAGCGGAATCCCCCCCTTCTTCAGCACATGCTGGCTTCTGGTATTTTCCCGGATGGCATCCGCAAGGACCGTGGTCATGCCCAGCACGTCAAAGACAAACCGAAGCGCCAGACGCTCTGCCTGCGTTCCGTAGTCCTTGCCTTTTACCGCATTGTTCTGCAGGTGAATGCCTAAGGTACATCGCCATCAGCTCCGGTAAATTGTAGAAGCGGGCAAAGCGTGTTTTGGCTCGGTATCCCGTTCCTTCAGGATTGACTTTGTCAAGATGATTTTTTATGGTTTTCTAAAATTGATGATTTATCCGCCGAACAATCTTCCAATACTTCGTGCTTACAAATCTCTTGAAACACTGTATTCAAAGGCTTTTTGGCAGTTTCTGATTGTTTCACATTTACAATAAAAGTTGTTTTTCCTATTCGTGTTGTATAAGAACAATTATACTCTTTCATATAGCTTGATCCTCCTTTTTTATTTTGATTGCAGGGCATTTCACTTAGAACGCCTGCAAAAACATTACATTTCATTTGAACATATCAAGAAGTCATTAAGTCGTGAGTATAGTCGAAGCGGACTAAAAATGATTTTCTATTTAAAGATTTATGCATAAGAAAAGCAGGAAGACCTTTTTACGGATTTCCTGCTCAGTTATACTACTTTAAGAGTAGCAATTATTTAATTGTTATTAAGTTCTGCATATTAAAATTTTATTCTTTGTCGTTCGAAAGTTTATTTACTCTTTCAACTGGAAATCTGTCTTCAATGTCAATTATTTCAAATAAATCTAGGGGCAATTCTTTCTCTCCAATCAGAGTAAGATATTCATTAACAGCTCTGCGGTCAATCATAATTTTCCCATGACCGTCCCAATGACGATTGCTCTCTCTCTTTTTCAAGCCAGAAATCCAATATTCATCGCCGTTTTCAATATCTACATAGTTAGAATAACCACCATTATATTTTTGAAAAGCATGGTCATTAAAGTAAATGGTTTTCTTGGTTTTTGAAGTTTTCACATATCCAATCCATGCTGGACCATCATCAGAATATCCTGTTTTTAGTTCAATATACATTAAATCTTTAATCATTTATATCACTCCTAAATTAATATTTTTCTCATTATACCATACTGCTCCTGTGTTTTCTATCCTTATTAGACAAGGACAATCAGTTTTTATCTGACTGCCCTCATCATTATCAAAGAATTATCTTTCCATTCGTAGGTATGATCGAGGATTTCGGACGGTTCCTGACGAACAAGCCAGTCCCGGTATTTGTCCTGCTCAGCTTTCATTTTCTCGTAAAGTCGAGCGTTGTAATCTGTTTCGTTCATAGCGAACACCTCCTTCAAAATAGAAATAGCCGCCTGATTTCTTTTGAAAACCAAGCGGCTATGTACGCTATATTCAGTTCGGCAAACTGGAATTTGTCCCTATCAGATTCTTTTGGAATAAAGGACTTCTTCTGTGTCAAACGCAGGCTTTGAAGTATCCGTCAACGCAAACCCGTTGGCTTCGTAAAAAGCTCTGGCGCGATAGTTTTCCCTAAATACCCACAAAAACACTTCGGAATATCCGTTTTCCTTGATATCTTTCAGAACTCGATTCATCATTTGACGACCGTACCCTTTATGCCAGTTTTCAGGCAGACTATGGATGCAAATTAACTCCGCTTTCCCGGTCAACTCCGCATCACGAGCTGTGTCCCAATAAGCGATACAATGGGGCGTTCCATCCACCGAGAGAAGATATCCGTTTCCTTTGTTCTCATCCAAAAGCCTCTGATACATAGCGGTCGCTCGGTCGATGTCCGTACACTTTTCCAGAGTCTCGGCATCAAGGATTCCGGCAAAAGCTGCCTTCCAGCTTTCAGTTTGAATATATGCCAAGGTGTTTGCATCACCTTGCTGAACTTTCCGAATAACTGCTTCCATTTTAGCAACCTCCATAAACTCCGACTTGTCACTCTCTCAGTCGATTCTCCTCGCCCCAGACACAGAGCTGATCCAGCACGGTCATCAGCGACTTTCCGCGCTCCGAAAGTGCATATTCCACCTTCGGCGGAATCTGCGGATACTCGGTACGGACGATCAGTTTGTCTGCTTCCAGCTCCTTGAGATTCGTGCTGAGAGTCTTGTCGGAAATGGTTTTCAGATACCGTTTCAGCTCATTGAACCGGACAACCTGAAATTCCATCAGGCAGTAGAGGATCACCATCTTGTGTTTGCCGGAGATCAGCGACAGCGTATAGTGGAATCCGGTATCCTCAAAGTTGGCATTTTCGATGTAATTGCGGATCATAATACTTTCCTCACAGATAGTACCTGTCTTGATTGACAGTACTTGAATTTCATTCTCATACAGCTATAATTATAGGCAAGGACCTAGGAACCTGTCAATTCATTTTGTGAGGAGAAGATGCTATGAGAACCAAACTGAACATCACAGAAGGTATTTTTCCCATGCCGGTCCTGATGGTGGCAACCTATAATGAGGATGGCAGCGTCAATGTCATGAATGCTGCATGGGGAACGATGCAGGAACGGGATACCGTAGTCCTGAATCTGACCGAAAGCCATAAAACTGTGAAGAATATCAAGGCCCGGGGTGCATTTACTGTGAGCATTGCCGATGCCGCACATCTGGTGGAAGCGGATTACTTTGGCGTAGAATCCGGCAATCGGGTTCCGGATAAGTTTGCCCGGAGCGGTCTGACTGCCGCTAAGGCGGAACTGGTGGATGCGCCGGTGATCCAGGAGTTCCCGATCTGCCTGGAATGCGAGTTCATTGAGTACCAGGACGGTAAGTATGGCTGCGGCGTCATTGGCAAGGTCGTGAATGTCACAGCGGACGAAAAAGTCATGACGGATGGCAGAATCGATATGTCCAAGGTCAATGCCATTGCCTTTGATCCCTATACCCATGGCTATTACAGAGTGACCGAACGGGTGGGTGAAGCCTTCCAGGATGGTCTGAAGCTGAAGAAATAAGCCTGGTTCAGAATCGGGAGTCCTCCTCTTTCGGGGAGGGCTCTTTTTGTATCATGGGGCAGGAAAGTCCTGGGAAAATCCCGTGCCGACAGGGCAGGAGACAGGGAAATTTATTACAATTTGTAGCAGGCAGTACTTGTGCAGATTGGATATTCCAAAGGGGAGTCAGTAGAAATTTTCTCAACAATTTTATGTGCTATGTAGAAAAGAAATGGGTGTTGTTTGTGATTTGTTGACAATTTGTGAACGACTGACTATGATATAGATATATGAACAGTACACTCAAGAGAAAATGTGAGGTGCGGTCTTTTGGATAAAATTATCGAAACCTATGATACCACACTGCGTTTTGCAACCTTTGAAGGCAGTGAAGGCATCAAGCTGGAAGAGCGTCTGGCGATCATACGGATGCTGGACAGCATGGGCATTACTTATATCGATATCGGAACTCCGGAGAACAGTGAGGAATATGACCGTTTCCTCAAGCAGGTTTTGGAACTGCAGCTGGAGAGCGCGGTTCTGACACCGTTTATCCGGGCCAAAGACTGCGGACGGCGGATCGGTATGGAACCGGCGGTACTGAAGATCCTGGAAATGGACGCCCAGACAGTCTGTGTGGAAGGAGAATGCTCGGAATATGTGATCCGGGACGAGGGCAAGATGCGCCTGGAGGAGAATCTCTGGCAGATCTCCCAGGTGATCTCCTGGTTCCGTTCCCGGGGCAAGGCAGTGATTTTCAACGCGCACAATTTCTTTGATTCCCTTTCTTCGTCCTCGGCCTACACCCGGGAAGTCATCAAAACGGCTTCTTCTGCCGGTGCGGACCGGATTGTCCTCTGTGACAGCAGCGGTTATGCCCTGTTCCATGACATTACTGCGGGCATTGATGTAGCCCGGATGCAGCACACCCGCCGGATCGGCATCCAGTGTGCCAATTCCTCCGGCTGTGCCGATTCCAATGCCGTTGTGGCTGCCAAGAGCGGTGTCATGCACATCCAGGGCAGTTTCCTGGGGACAGGCCCCAATGGCAATATCAGCCTGGCAGTGACCATCGCCAATCTGCAGATCAATATGGGGTACAGCTGTATTCCCTATATGAAGCTCAACCGTCTGACCCATGCGGCAGAGTATATTGCCGATCAGATGGATGTGAGCGTGCCGCCTGCCATGCCCTATGTGGGACGCCTGGCCTTTGCCGAGGAAATCCCCATGATTCCCAACTCCCGGTCTGCCAATATGGTGCATCCGGAAGTGGTGGGCAACAGCCGCCGGATGAACCTGATGACCAGCTATGCCCTGACTGTGCTGATCGAGCGGATGAACAAGATGGGGTACAAGGTCACCCGGGATCTGATCACTTCGCTGGATATCTGGAAGGAGTATCACCGGGGTTATGCCACGGAGGTTTCCATTGCCCTGCAGATCCTGCGGGGACTGGGAAAGGTCAACAGCGTCTTTACCATTCAGGACGTGAAGGTGCTCACCGAGCGGATCGCCGGTACTGACTATGATCGCACCCATGTGATGATGGAATCCACCCTGGGCGGTGAAAAGCGTCTGAGCTCCGGTGTGGGCACAGATATTGTGGAGGCATTCTGGGAAGCGGTGCAGGACGCTGTTTCGGATAAGATCAAGAATGCCCGGAACATCAAGATCAACAGCATCCGGGGACGGGCTATGAGCCGCAGCGAGTTCAGCGCGATCCTGGATGTCACCAATGGCGAGCGGGCCTGGAGCGTATCGGCGGTGGAGCCGACCGAACTGCGCTGCCTGTGCAGCATGGCCTGTGATGTAATCGACTATCATCTGCTGATGATGGGATTCTATCGGGAAAAGAAATAGGACTGGATACGGACAGACGGGGAAGCCTGGCTTTTCCGTCTGTCTTTTTCTGTGATGGGAGAAAAAGATGGAGAAACTTGCGGCACTCAAGCAATATTTCGGACACAGTGCCTTTCGTCCGGGGCAGGAGACCATGGTGGATGCTCTGCTTTCGGGACGGGATGCCTTTGGCGTCATGCCCACCGGCGCCGGCAAATCGGTCTGCTATCAGCTGCCGGCTCTGCTGCTTCCGGGGGTGACGCTGGTGATCTCACCGCTGATCTCCCTGATGAAGGATCAGGTCACGGCGCTGGAACAGGCAGGACTTCCGGCGGCATTCCTCAACTCCTCCCAGACCACCGCCGCACAGCGGGAAGTGCTCCGGGGACTGAAGGCCGGGGCCTATAAGCTGCTCTATGTGGCGCCGGAACGGCTCACGGCGGACAGCTTTCTGGATATGATCCACGAGCTGGAACTGTCGCTGATCGTGGTGGATGAGGCGCACTGCGTATCCCAGTGGGGACAGGATTTCCGGCCCGGCTACCTGGACATCGCCGGGTTTATCCGCACCCTGGACCGCCGCCCGCCGGTGGGGGCTTTCACCGCCACTGCCACCGAACAGGTACGGCAGGATATTGTCCGGCTATTGGAACTCCGGCATCCGGCAGAGGTCATCACCGGGTTTGACCGTCCCAATCTGTTCTTCGAGGTGCGCCAGCCCCGGAGCAAGGACGCCTGTCTGCTGGAACTGCTGGAAAAGCGCCGGGATCAGAGTGGTATCGTCTACTGTTCCACCCGCAAGAATGTGGAGCGGGTCCAGGAGCTGCTGGTGCACAATGGATTTGCCGCAGCCCGCTATCATGCGGGGCTTACCGATGAGGAGCGCCACCGCAGTCAGGAGGACTTCCTCTATGACCGGGTGCGGATCATGGCCGCGACCAACGCCTTTGGCATGGGGATCGACAAATCCAATGTGAACTATGTGATCCATTACAATATGCCCCGGGATCTGGAGAGCTATTATCAGGAGGCCGGACGGGCCGGACGGGATGGCTCGCCGGCGGACTGCATTCTGCTCTATGCGCCGGGAGATGTGAACACAGCACGGTTCATGATCGAGAACTCCCAGGAAAACGAAAAGCTGACTCCGGAGGAACAGAAGCGGATCACAGCCCGGGATTTCCAACGGCTTAACCGGATGGTGGGATACTGCCGCACCGGAGGCTGTCTGCGGGCCTATCTGCTGCGGTACTTCGGGGAGAAGGCACCGGATCAGTGCGGCAACTGCGGCAGCTGCCTGGGAGAAACCGTGGAGGAGGACATCACGGTGCAGGCACAGAAGATCCTCTCCTGTGTGGTGCGGGCAGAAAAACTGCTGGGCTACTCCCTGGGGCGGAGCAGCTATATCCAGATCCTGCGGGGGAGCGAGGAGAAACGCCTGCTGGAAAAGGGGCTGGATCAGCTCAGTACCTATGGAATCCTCCAGGAGCCAGCCGCCCGGCTGCAGGACTACTTTGCGACGCTGGAGAGCCAGGGATACCTGGAGGCACGGCAGGAGCATTCCACCGTCACCACCACGCCATTGGCACGGAAGGTGCTGTTCCAGGGCCAGACAGTGCAGATGCGTACCCGCCATATTCCCGAGGAGCGCCTGGCTGCCCACAAGATGCAGGAGTTCGGCCCGGTGGACGAGGCACTGTTCCAGAGCCTGCGCCGTGCGCGGATGGCTGAGGCCCGGAAGGCTGGTGTCCCGGCTTATGCCATTTTCAGCGATGCCACCCTGCGGGCGATGGCAGCAGCCAGACCCCGCACCGAAGCGGAGTTTCTGGCAATCCCGGGCGTGGGAGAGGTAAAACTCCGGCGGTTCGGCAGCCTGTTCCTGGAGGAGATCCGCAAAAGCGCAGAAAAGTAACAGAGCAAGAAAGGCGGGGGAATTGAACCCCCGTCCTTTTTTATCAGCCAGGGTCAGGGCGCATTTCTGTGTTCCCGAGCCGGGGTGGATCTGCGGCAAAGCGGTAAGTATCATATATAGCAAAAAAACAGCGGGCTGTCCGAAAGGACAGTCCGCTGTTCTGCGTCAATGGGAGTATCAGGACAGCACATCCAGAATCGACTTGGTGAAGCTGGCTGCTGTGCGGAAGATGGTCTCCGGCTGGATCAGATTTTCATACTCGGCGGGATTGACAATATAGCCGATCTCGGTGAGTACAGCCGGGCAATAGGTCATCTTGGTCACTACATAGTAGGACTGGAAATCGCCCCGGTTGGTGCGTCCGGTGGAAGCACTGATGCTGGCTGCGATGTCCGCTGCCAGGGCTTCGGAATGATCAGTGAAGTAGTATACTTCCAGGCCGGTGACATTGTTTGCGTCTGCGGTGGCGTCCACGCTGTTGTGATGCATGGAAATGAAGACATCCGCGTCGGCTTCCTTGGCAATCTTCATCCGGTCGAAGAGCACCAGCTTTTCCTCCTGGTCATCCAGCTGAGCGGGGTAGAGGGTCAGGGTCACATCGGCGCCCAGGCCTTCCAGGATCTGTTCGGTTGCCACGGCATAGGCCATGTTGATCTCATCTTCGGTGGGACCATAGCCGTATGCGGCACCCAGCGAACCGGGGTCATAGCCGCCGTGTCCGGGGTCGATGACAATGGAGATGCCTTCCAGCGGCTTATCGGACGAGGCAGAGATCTGCGGCTTCTGCTTGCAGTAGAGCACCAGATCCTCGCCGTCGTAGGTGACATCGTAGCCCCAGAAGGTTACGCCGTCCTTGGGGGTCACAGTGAGCTGGACAATGCCGTCCGAGGTCATAGTGGAGGCCAGGGTGAACTTGTTGCCGTCCGCTGTGGGCAGGGCGCCGTCCTCGATGTTGTAGAGATCCAGCACCAGTTTGTTGTCGGCAAAATTGGCATGCCAGAGAGTTCCGGCAGCGCCGGGGATTACGAATTCATCGCCCTTATCCACCTTTACAGTATCGGTTGTGCCGATGGTGGTATCGATGGAGAGATCCTTGCCTTCCAGCAGGGTGACAGTTTCCTTGCGGATCGCACCGCCCGACTGCAGGTAGAAGTGAGTGGTCGAGCTCTTGGAGAGATCCACATAGTCCTGGGAGCCTTCAATCAGAGTGGTGAGGAAGTTGCCGGCATTCTCAGACGAGTCATCCACAGTGACGCCGGACATATAGTCGGTCACCTGCATGATGAGCTGGGCATTCTCACCCACAGCATACAGTTCGCCGCTGGAGGTATAGGTGGTGGTTGTGCCGCCGTATACCAGGGTGTAGGTTACATTGCCCATATTCTTGACTTGGTTGGAGTCGATGGGGGCATCGAAGATCAGATCAGCGGTGTAGGTGGCGGCGATGCCGTTCTTGGCAGTGGCTACGGCCTGCTTGAGCTGTACTTGCTGGCCCAGCACGCTGGCATAGACGGTGCTGCCGGACGGTGCCACACAGCTGATGGTGAGTTCCTCGCCCACCCGGGCCGCCGAGATGGCAGAGGGGTACATCGATGTCTGGGCGATCCGGGAGATGGTGGAATCCCCGGTGGAGGTGGGCTCCGGACGGGTGATGGTGATGGTGACGCTCTCATCTCCCTGAGTGAATACAAACTCATTCTCGCCGTAGGAGAGGTTTACCAGCTGTCCGTACAGACCGTTCTTGGTGGTTCGGGTCACTTCGGAGCCGTTGAGATAGAGGGGCTGATCGGGGTCGGAGATCACGCTGATGAAGTACTTGGCAGAGGAGGTGGTGAAGGTGTCGCTCTGCAGAGTGCTGCCAAAGCCGGGCTCAACAGTGAGCTCGTAGGGGCAGATGTCGTAATTCGAATCGTACAGGGAGTTCATCAGATCCATCAGATAGTACTTGGAGCTGCGCAGGGCGGAATAGCCCTCAATGGCAGTGCCGCGGATAGAGTGACCCCGGTTCTCGTAGATCTGATAGGCGGGCTCATAGGGGTCGGCGTAGAGTTTGCCGTCCGCGCCGCTGTCCGCCGAAATCAGGTTCATGTTGTGGACTGTGATGAGGTCGCAGCGTCCCTCGGTGGCGGCGCTGACATCGTTCAGAAGCTGGGTATAGTCACCGCTGACGGTGGTTCCCTGCAGGTCTGCCAGCAGGAAGTCGGGGGCGTAGCCCTCTTCACTGAAGGCGTTCAGGGCATTGTTGCCGCTCTCCAGCCCCTGGGGGGTGATCTGGGTATAGACGCCGATCTTCTTGCCGGTGCCCAACTCATCCACAGCCTGGTCAATGGCAGAGAAGACCTTCGCCATGGTCTGGGGATCGGTGCCGTCGTCATTGAGCACCAGGCCCGAGATGCCATAGTTATAGCAGAGTTCCCGGGCGATGTTGGTCAGGGTGGACATGGAGTCCTTCTTGGAGGTGTTCCAGCGCAGGGCGCCATTCCCGTCCTCATAGGAGAGGGAGCTGTCATAGACTGCCGGGTGATCCTCCGAGGCAATGCCCAGGCTTTCGGCGATGTAGGTGGTATTGATGACGGCATAGACCTGGATATTCTGCTTCTTGGCAGCCCGGACAGCCTCATAGACGATGTCCCCGCCGGAGTTCTTGCCTTTTTCATCGAGCATGAGCTCACTGGTGGGCATATAGTCGGAGGTATAGAGCGCACTGCCCTTGGCATCATGCACATCCATGAAAACGGTATTGATTCCGTTTTCCGCCGCATAGGACATGATCTGATCCAGACTCTGGGCCACTGTACCGGCGTCATAGGGGGACTGGATGATCAGATCCTGCCCGGTGGCATGGATGAACAAGCCCCGGATCTCACCGTCCACTGTGACGGCGGATTCCGCGGGAGAGCTGGGTTTGCGCGGGCCGGTCATACAGCCGGTGAGGGCTGTAAGGACGATCATTGCCGCAGTCAGTGCCGCGGCCAGGCGAAACCGATGGGTCTTCATAATGGAACCTCCTGTATTTTAGCAGTCCGGACAAAATATACCGGTCTGGTACGATATTACTGCATTCTATATAGTATCATATCATTTCACCGACTGTTTTTCCAGTGGAGAAACGGTTTTTTGTCGAAATTCCGTTCATTGCCATAGAAAGCAGGAGGATCGATCCCATCCCGATGAGGGAAAGTCCTCCAATTATGCCAGCAACTGTGGCCTGAGCCACCGGCTGGGTGTACTGCATGCCAGCCAGCAGATCTGCCAGGCATCGCTGATAGAGCAGGCTTGCAAGGGCAGCGGCAATGCAGCCCCCGGCGAACCGGGAGAAGAAGAGCAGGCCGAAGCTCATGGGGAGCCGGCGGAAGGCAGCTGCCGCCTGACAGATCACCGAGACCCCGCCGAAGGAGAGCAGGAAGGCGGTGAGGACAAAGGCCTGTTCACCGCCCAAAGCCGAAGCGGCAATACAGCCGTCGGTCACTTCCAGCAGGCCTCGGAGCAGGGCAGTGTAGAACGCCGAGCCGCCGGATACGGGCCACAGCCGTTCCAGCGCGGTCACCAGGCGGGGGAGCAGTCCGGTCTCCCAGAGCAGGCTGCGCAGCCCGGAGAAGGTCACCACAAAGGCGCAGATCCCGATCAGGCTCTGGGCGGCGCCGGAGACGCTCTGTACAAAGGCGGTGCCCAGGGGCAGGGGCTCCGCAGGCGGGGCAGGCTCAAAAGTCTCCTTGCCGGTGCAGATGAAGAATCCCACAATGGCGGAGGCTCCCAGATGGGCTGCCAGCAGGCAAAGGCCCGCCTGGACCGAAGAGTAGAGCGCGGCGCCCACTGTGCTGACCACAAAGGCAGGCCCGGCATTGATGCAGAAGCAGAGCATCCGGCGTGCGGTCCGGGGCTGGATGCGTCCCTGTTCCAGCAGCTGGGCGATGGTTCTGGCCCCCACAGGGTAGCCGCCGATCATACTCATCAGCAGGGCGCTGCCGGCTTCGGGCGGCAAGTGAAAGACCCACCGGCAGACCGGTTCCAGGGGACGGGAGACCCATTCCCCCAGCCGGGTGGTGGAGAGCATCCCCGAAAAGATCAGGAAGGGGAGCAGGGAGGGGATCACCAGGGTGGCACAGGAGGCCAGACCGTCCCGGATGCCCTCGGCGGTCTGGGCCGAGTGGGTGAGCAGTCCGGCGCCGATGAGCAGTACTCCCAGGGCCCCGGCTGCCCGGAGCAGGGGTTGGAACGGTGCCGCGGAAGCCGGGCGGCAGCTTGTATTTTTGGTTGTAGGCATACAGAGTCCCTCCAGTCAGTTGCGTGTCAAGTCATTCTATTCAGCCCCGGGCCATATAATCACACGAAAGGGAGGTGATCCGATGGCAGAAAACAAGGGCCCGGGACGGCTGCACGCCTATCTTGCGTCCTATTCAGGCAGTGAGGAGCCGCTGATGCGTCTGCTGCCGGCAAGGCCGTATATTGAGCTGTCATCCAACGCAAAGATGCTGGTGGAGGGGTGTACCGGGATTCTGGAATACGAGCGGGAGTGCATCCGGCTCACAGCTGGAAAATGGGTGCTGCGCATCACCGGCAGCGGCCTGCAGATCGGCAGCATGAAGGATCAGTGCGCTGTGATCACCGGGGTGATCGCTTCGGTGGAATATCTGAGTTCGGAGGGATAGCAGATGAAAATGGATCAGCTCTACCGCCGGTTCCGGGGGACTGTGCGGTTCACCGCTGAGGGCGGTCACGCGCTGCGGATGCCCGGTCTGCTCGCCGCCGACGGAATCCCGCTCTACGGAGTTACGCCCACTGATCTGGGCTTTGAGGCGGAGATCGCCGCAGAACACTACCGCAAAGCGGCAAAGGCAGCCCGCCGCACCGGAACCCGGATCCGGCTGCGGGAAAAGCATGGCATCTCCTTCTGGCTGTTCCAAAACCGGAAGCGGCGGGGACTGTTTGCAGGAATCCTGGCGGCGGTGCTGGTGATGGCATTTCTCAGCCGTTTTCTGTGGGTGGTGCGCATCGACGGCACGCTGGAGCACTACACCGAGGCCCAGCTCCGGGAACAGCTCCGGGAATACGGCCTCCGGGAGGGGACGCTGGTTTCAGAGCTGGACGCCGCCTCCATTGAGCAGTCGATGATGATTGCCAATGACGATCTGGCCTTTATAGCGGTGAACCTGCGGGGCAGCACCGCCGAGGTGATTGTCCGCCCCCGCACCCGGATCGAGGAGGAGCCGGGCACCGGCGGACAGCCCGCCAATGTGGTGTCGCTGTATGACGGGGTGGTGCGCAGCATCGAGGTGTATTCCGGCACGCCCCAGGTGAAGGTCGGGGACACGGTCTGTGCCGGGGATCTGCTCATTGGCGCCATCGTGGAGACCACCAACGGGCGCAGTTCGGTCAAGCAGGCGTCCGGACGGGTGATGATCGAACACGAGGAGGATCTGGCAGTGGCGGTGCCGCTCACCGAGCAGATGCTCCTGCCCACCGGGGAGGTGCGCCAGGTGCGCAGTCTGGAGTTCTGCGGCCTGGAGATCCCGCTGGGCCCTGACCCGGTGGGAGAGACCCGCACCGAGACCCGGGAGCACCGGCTCACAGCCTTTGGGACGCCTCTGCCGGTGGTGCTGATTGTGCGGGAGCATTCGCTGCTGGAGGAGCAGGAGGTTACCCGCACCGAAGCCGAGGCCGAGGCGCTGGCGGAACAGCAGCTGGCAGAGCTGGAACAGACCCAGCTGGGTCAGGCTGAGGTGCTGGAACGGGTGCTCACCGGCACAGTGGACGGGAATGTCTTCCTGCTTCGGGGCCATTATCTGGTACTGGAAGATGCGGCATTGGAGCGCCAATTTGAAGTCAATCAATAAAATTGTATCGGGGTAGATTGAAATTTTGGCTATTTGTGTTATGATATAGGAGAAGGCGCAAAACCGGCGCTTCTTTTGTTGTACGGTTTTATAGCCGGGTTCGGGTGTTTCCTGTATGCGGGAGACCGAAGAAATGATCTGAGAAAATAAAGGCAGGCTATTTCATGATAGAAAAAACGATTGATATAGACCGGATGGAACAGGCGGTTCAGCTTTTCGGCAGCTTTGATGAGAATATCAAGGAGCTGGAAAAGGAATGTGGCGTCACCATTCTCAGCCGGGGCACTGACATCAAGGTCTCCGGTGACGCGGAAGGTGTCTACAACGCCTGCAAGGCCATCGATGCACTGCTTTCGCTGGTGGAAAAAGGTGAGATCATCAATGATCAGCGGGTGCGGTATGTGATGGATCTGGTGCGGGATGGCAGCAGCGAGCAGGTGGCAAAGATTGCCGGTGATGTGATCTGCATCACCGCCAAGGGCCGTCCGCTCAAGCCCAAGACCCTGGGCCAGAAAAAGTATGTGGAGAGCATCCGCACAAACACGGTGACCCTGGGCATTGGCCCGGCAGGTACCGGTAAGACCTATCTGGCGGTGGCAATGGCGGTACAGGCCTTCAAGGCCCATGAGATCAACCGCATCATTCTTACCCGTCCCGCCGTGGAAGCGGGCGAGAAGCTCGGCTTCCTGCCGGGTGACCTGCAGAACAAGGTCGATCCCTACCTGCGTCCGCTCTACGATGCGCTGTTTGATATGCTGGGAGCTGAAACCTTCCAGAAATACCAGGAGAAGGGGAACATTGAAGTGGCGCCGCTGGCCTATATGCGCGGACGCACCCTGGATGACTCCTTCATCATTCTGGATGAGGCACAGAACACCACGCCGGAGCAGATGAAGATGTTCCTCACCCGTCTGGGCTTCAATTCCAAGGCGGTCATCACCGGCGACATCACCCAGATCGACCTGCCCGATTCCAAGAAGTCGGGTCTGATCGAGGCACAGCGGGTGCTGCGGGAAGTGGAGGACATCGCCATCGTCACCTTCACAGAGAAGGACGTGGTGCGTCACAAGATTGTCCAGGACATCATCAAAGCCTACGAGCGCTATTACAATAAAAACAAGCGGTAAACTGCCGCCTGTGTGGTCAAACGAAAAAGAGGTTCAAATACAATGGGAGTTGTAAAAGTATATATCACCAATCAGCAGAAGGCCGTCAAGATCCCGTCCGGACTGCGGCTCCTGATCCGCAAGTGCTGCCACGCCGTGCTGGAGATGGAGAATTTCGGCAAGCCGGCAGAGGTCAGCGTCACTTTTGTGGACAACAAGGAGATCCAGACCCTGAACCGGGAGTACCGGCAGAAGGATGCCCCCACCGATGTGCTGTCCTTCCCCATGGGTGAAAACGGCGAATATGATCTCAACGAGGATACCGGCGCCTATATTCTGGGCGATGTGGTGATCTCGATGGAAAAGGCTGTGGAGCAGGCAGAGATGTATGGACATTCCCTGAGCCGGGAAGTGGGCTTCCTCACCGTTCATTCCATGCTGCATCTGCTGGGATATGACCATGAGAACGGCGGCATTGAAGCTGTAATCATGCGGGAAAAGGAAGAGACCGTGCTCAGCCGGCTGGGACTGTCCCGGGATGCCAGCTATGTGCCGGAGCAGCAGTAAGGAAAAAGCGAGGGAATTATGCAGACAAAAAGCGGATTTATCGCCATTGTGGGCCGTCCGAATGTGGGCAAATCCAGCCTGATGAACGCGCTGGTGGGCGAGAAGATCGCCATCGTATCGGATAAGCCCCAGACTACCCGCAACCGGATCACCGGTGTCCTCACCCGTGGGGAGACCCAGCTGGTGTTCCTGGATACACCGGGTGTCCACAAATCCCGTACCAAGCTGGGCGACTACATGAATCGTCAGGTCACCAGTTCGGTGGCGGATGTGGATCTGATCGTCTTTGTCACCGAGGCCAACCGTCCTCTCAATGAAGCGGAGAAGAAGCTCATTGCTTCCTTCCGGGGAATGCCGGCGGTGGCGGTGCTCAACAAGATCGACCTGCTGGACGCCCCGGAGGAGATGCTCCGGAAGATCGCCGAGGTAGCGGGCGCCTATGAGTTTGATGAGATCGTACCGGTATCGGTGCTGAAAAATGATGGCCTGGACGGACTTCTGGAGATCCTGCTGCGGTATGCCGAAGAGGGACCGCACTTCTTCGAGGACGATGCCATGACCGATCAGCCCGAGCGGGTGATTGTGGCTGAGATCATCCGGGAGAAGATCCTGCGCAACATGCGGGACGAGATTCCCCACGGCACCGCTGTAACCATCGAGCGGATGCAGGACCGGGGCCGGATCATCGATATTGACGCGGTGATCTACTGTGAGCGGGAGACCCACAAGGGCATGCTCATCGGCAAGAAGGGTGAGATGCTCAAGCGCATCGGCACCCAGGCCCGGGAAGATGCCGAACGGTTCCTGGGCGCCAAGATCAACCTCCAGTGTTGGGTCAAGGTCAAGGAGGACTGGCGCAACCGGGAAGGCCTCATCAAAAACTTCGGCTATGTGGATGAATAAACCAGGGCTCGCCTGAATTTTCCGGCTATATCGGAACGCTTTTCTGCCAAACTGAATCTGTAAGATCAATTTGGCCGGAGGCGAAATGAGATGGATGAGCTGACAGCATGGAAGCGGTTTGCTGAAACCGGACGGGTGGAGGATTATCTCCGTTATGCCCGGCAGACGCACGCCGGACCGGCAGCAGAATCGGCTGCGGCGGCGATGTCCGTTTCTCAGGAGACAGATCAGTATGCAGATCACCACAACGGGGATCGTGCTTCGGGAACGGGAACATGATGATGACCGTATTCTCACGATCCTGACAGCGGACCGCGGTGTCATCACCGCCTATGCGAGAGGAGCGAAAAAGCTCCGGGGACGGCTTCTGTCCGGAACCGAGCTGCTTTGCTGCTCTCGTTTTGTGCTGTTCCAGTATCGGGACCGCTATCAGGTGGATTCGGCGGAAACCGAGCAGAATTTCTTCGGCCTGCGCAGTGATGTGGAAAAGCTGTCGCTGGCAGTGTACCTGGCACAGCTCTGTGCCCAGGTGGCGCCGGCAGAGGAGGAGGCCGGGGAATTCCTGCGGCTGATCCTCAACAGCCTCTACCTGTTGGAGAAGGACAAGCGCCCCCAGCGGCTGGTGAAGGCCGTGTTTGAACTGCGGCTGCTTGCCATGGCGGGCTATATGCCCGATCTGGTGGGCTGCAAGGTCTGCGGCTGCTATGAGGCGGAGAGTATGTATTTCCTGCCTCTCACCGGCGACCTCATGTGCGGGGACTGCCTGGGGGATGCCCCGCCGGATGAGATGGTGCGCCTGCGCCTGAGCCCCGGCGTACTGGCTGCCATGCGCCATATCCTCTATTCGGAGGCTGGCAAGGTATTTAACTTTACACTATCGGAGGAGGAGCTGCGGTACCTCGGGGACATCTGCGAGTACTACGCCATCGTCCAGCTGGATACCCGGCTCAGCTCCCTGGATTTTTACAAATCGCTCCTGCTCTCATAGGCAGGGATTTTCTTAGGAAAGGAGTTTTTCTGTGTCGATACAGAGCAAATATATCACTTCGCTGGAACTGGACAAGGTACTGGCGAAGCTGGCGAATGAGACCACCTGTGAAGCGGCACGGCTGCGGGCACTGCGTCTGACCCCGGTGACCACCGAGGAAGAGGCAGTGCGGCTGATGGCGTACACAGCGGATGCCAACCGTCTGACCAACCGGTATGGCACTCCCACTGCCCAGAATGTCCGGGACTGCACCGGTTCGCTGGAACGGGCCCGGCTGGGAGCCCAGCTGCCTATTCCGGAACTGCTCTCGATCCTGCACCTGCTGGAAACCATCCGCCGGATGATCGGCTGGAAGAAGCAGAGTGAGGAAGAGGTCACCGCGCTGGACTATCTGTTCTCCTGCCTGACCTCTTTCAAGAGCCTGGAAGATGAGCTCAAGGGCGCCATCCTCGACGAGGAGACGCTCTCCGATTCTGCCAGCCCGGCGCTGGCGGAGATCCGCCGCAAGATCCGGAACAACCAGCAGAAGGTGCGCAGCCAGCTGGACAACATGATCCGGTCTTCCAGCTATCAGAAGTACTTACAGGATTCCATCGTCACCATGCGGGACGGACGGTATGTGGTGCCGGTCAAGGCCGAGTACCGCAGCGAGGTTAAGGGTCTGGTGCATGACACCTCCTCCAGCGGCGCTACCGTGTTCATCGAGCCCATGTCGGTGGTGGAAGCCAACAACGAGATCAAGGTCCTGGAAAGCCAGGAGAAGAAGGAGATCGACCGCATCCTCTATGAGCTGTCCGCTTCGGTGGGCAGCTATGCCGAGGCCATCAGCCGCAGCTATGAGGTGCTGGTGGAGCTGGATCTCTACTTTGCCAAGAGCCGTTTGGCGGACAAGATGAAGGCTTCGGTGCCGCAGATTACCGGTGACCGGAAGATCAAGCTGATCCAGGCCCGACATCCGCTCATTGACCCGGAGAAGATCGTCCCGGTGGATGTGACTCTGGGCATTGATTTTGACACCCTGGTGATCACCGGCCCCAATACCGGCGGTAAGACAGTCCTGCTCAAGACAGTGGGTCTGCTCACCCTGATGATGATGTGCGGCCTGATGATTCCGGCTGCGGACGGCAGCAGCCTGTCGGTGTTTGACGAAGTGCTGTCCGACATCGGCGATGAGCAGAGCATCGAACAGAGCCTGTCCACCTTCTCGGCGCACATGACCAACATCGTCTCCATTCTGGAGGTGGCAGGGGACAGCTCGCTGGTACTGCTGGATGAGCTGGGTTCCGGCACCGACCCGGTGGAGGGCGCCGCGCTGGCGATCTCCATCATCGAGAAGCTCCGGGAGCGGGACTGCCGGATCATGGCGACCACCCACTATCCCGAGATCAAGCTCTATGCCCTGGAAACCCGGGGCGTGGTGAACGGCAGCTGTGAATTTGATGTGGAGACCCTGCGTCCCACCTACCGGCTGCTCATCGGCGTGCCGGGACGCTCCAACGCCTTTGCCATCAGTGAAAAGCTGGGCCTGGACCCGGAGATCATCGACAGCGCCCGGGAGCGCATTTCCAGTGAGAACCAGCGGTTTGAAGATGTGGTATCCGAGCTGGAGACCGCCCGGCAGAACCTGGAGAAGGAATACACCTCCGCCCACATGCTCAACCAGGAGGCTGAGCGGCTCCGTCAGGAGAACCAGGCCTACCGGGAGCGGCTGGAGAAGGAGAAGGAAGCTGAGATCGAAAAGGCCCGGGAAAAGGCCCGTTCCATTGTGGAGCAGGTGCGGTACCAGGCGGATCAGCTGATGAACGAGCTGGAAGAGCTCAAGAAGCAGAAGGATTCGGCGAACTTCTCGGAAAAGGCTGCCAAGATGCGGCAGAGCTATCGTTCGGGCATCCGCAAGCTGTATGACAGCGCCGATCCGGTCACCGGACGGGAGAAGGAGAAGCAGAACCACAACCGTGCCCTCAAACGGGGCGATATTGTCATCATTCCCGAGTTCAACAAGGAGGGCACCGTCCTCACCGACGAGGATAAGGACGGCTATGTGATGGTCCAGGCCGGCATCATCAAGACCAAGGCGCCGGCAGCGGATCTCCGTCTGGTGGACCGCAGCGACCGCAAGGTGACAGTGAACAACCAGAAGGTATCCTTCAAGCGTAATACCGCTGCCAGCGGCGGGGGACGGGGAAGCTCCGGTTCCGGCCGCAGCAGCACTGAGGTGGATGTCCGCGGCATGACCACCGATGAGGCCATCATGGAAGTGGACCGCTTCCTGGACAGCTGTGTGCTGAGCCATATCGGCACCGTCACAGTGATCCATGGCAAGGGCACCGGTACTCTGCGGGCGGCGATTCAGCAGCACCTCAAGCGGCACCCCAGTGTGCGCAGCTTCCGCACCGGCGTCTACGGAGAGGGAGAAAACGGCGTCACCATTGTAGAACTCAAATAAAAGGGCTTTGGCACCAGCAGCAAATCCATCGCTGAAGCCAGTTACCATACCGGTTTTCCTGCCGGAACCTCAGTCAGACTCCGGCAGGATTTGCTTTTATCTTGGCAAAACAGCCTTGCTGCCGCCGGCAGGTTCAGCCGGATCAGGCGTTTTGTGTTGGAAAGGGGAGAAATTGGGATCGCAGCGTAGAATCTGAGAAAAGGATAGGTGAAAGTCCAATGAAGGATATGACACAGGGCAATCCTGTAAAAGAAGTGCTTTTATTTTCCGTTCCGATGATTTTGGCCAGCGTGTTCCAGCAGATGTATAACGCGGTGGATTCCATCATCGTGGGACAGTTTGTCGGCGCCAATGCGCTGGCTGCCGTTGGTGCGGCATTCCCGGCTATGTTCCTGGCAATGTCGGTGCTGATCGGTATCACCATGGGTGTGCAGATCATTATCTCCCAGCTGTTCGGCGCCGGAGAACATGAACGGATGCGCGCCACCTTTGCCACTTCGATCATTTCGCTGATGATCCTGGTGGTCATCGCCAGTGTGATCGGTTACTTTGCCTCCGGCACCATTCTGGAGCTGATGAATACTCCGCCGGAGATCATTGCCGATTCCAAGGCCTATCTGGATGAGATCTTCAAAGGTCTGATCTTCATGTTCCTGTATAACCTCTATACCTCGGTGCTCCGGGGTGTGGGCGACTCGAAAACTCCGCTCTATTTCCTGATTATCTCCTCGATCCTCAATATCGTCCTGGACCTCGTCTATGTGATCCAGTTCGGTATGGGAGTCCGGGGCGTTGCCGTTGCCACTGTGCAGTCTCAGGCGGTATCGGTCATACTGTGCATTATCTACACCAATATCCGCATTCCGCTGTTCCGCCTGGGCCTCAAGGATCTCAGAGTGGACTTTGGAATCCTGCGCACGGTCCTCCGGTTTGGAATCCCCACTGCGATCCAGCAGAGCATCAGCGCTATTGGCTCCATGCTGGTGCAGGGCTTGGTCAACTCTTTCGGCGCCACCGCGGCGGCGGCCTTTGCGGCCGGCAACAAGGTGGAATCCTTTATGATGATGCCGCTGATCAATATTGCGAACGCCTCGTCTACATATGTGGCGCAGAATACCGGCGCCGGCAAGCTGGACCGTGTGCGGGACGGTTTTAAGAAGGTGACGGTGATCAATGTGCTGATCACCGCGGCAATCAGTATTATCCCGCTTACAATTCCCCAGTACCTGATGCAGATTTTCATCAGTGCGGATGAAACCGGCGTGATTGAATATGGCTGCCTTTATCTTTCAACCCTGTTCTTCTTCTTCTTCCTGCAGGCGCTGATGTTCAGCCTGTCCAGTTTCTTCCGTGGCGTCGGCGATATGAATGTATCGCTGGCCATGTCGATGATCGCTCTATTTGTGCGCATCGGTTCGGCCTATGCCCTGGCTAAGCCGCTGGGATACCTCACCATCAGCATTTCGCAGCCCATCGGTTGGGTCTGCGCCCTGGCTCTGGCGTTTGTAGCCTATCGCTCCGGACGCTGGACCCGGTTCAGCATTGCAGCCCGGGAAAATGAAAACCAGCTTCAGGAGGAAGTATGATCTATAACGACGGAAAAGCGGGATTCCTCACCGTGATTATCGGCCCGATGTTCTCGGAAAAGAGCGGAGAACTCATCAAGCAGTGTCTGCTCTCCCAGAACTATCAGAATAAAACGGTGCGGATCTATAAGCCGGTCATTGATGACCGGTATGGCGAAGATGAAGTAGTCAGCCGTATCGGACTGCGGATGCCGGCTCATAATATCAGTCAGGAGATCACGCCGGAGCTGATCCGGACCATCCTGGCAGACTGTGAAACAGCTGATCTGGTGGCCTTTGATGAGGCGCAGTTCTTCTCGGAGGGTCTGCTGGAACTGACCCTGGGTCTGCTCGAACGGAAAAAGCAGGTGATGATCGCCGGGCTGAACCTGGATTATCTGGGACGGCCCTTCGGCTGCATCGGACAGCTGCTGCTCCATGCGGACGAGGTGATTGTGAAGAAGGCCTACTGCAAGTGCTGCGGACGTCCGGCGATGTATACCCAGCGGGTGATCGACGGACAGCCGGTCACAGCCCGGAACCTGGATTCGGAGCTGGTGCTCATCGGCGACCAGGAGAGCTATGAAGCCCGCTGCCGTCTGTGCTTTGTGAAGGATTGAGGAGGGATACCCATGCCCGGGATCTGCCGGATTCCGTCGGAGGAGCGGTGGGAACGCTGCCGGGAGCTGCTGCTTCTGGCAGACCCGGACCCGCTGATGGTGGAGCGATACCTGCCCGCCTGTGAGATGCTGGCTCTCTGCGAAGGGGAGAAGGTTCTCAGCGAGGTGTGCGTCGAGCAGCCGGAGGACGGGGACTGGGAGCTGCGCAATGCGGCAACCTGCCCGGAGCTGGAGGGACGGGGCTATGCTTCGGCCCTGATCCGGGAAGTGCAGCGTCAGGCCCGGGAGGCAGGGCGGTCGCTGGTGGTGGGCACCTCTCCGGAGGGAGTGGGCTTCTACCGCCGGTTGGGATTTGTGCCCTGCGGGGTGCGCCGGGGATTTTTCCTGCAGTACCAGGAACCGGTGCTGGAAAACGGAACTGTACTGGAAGATATGCAGATGCTCCGCTGGAGCAAGGAGGAAACAGAATGGACTTTATGAACACACCGGAACAGTTTGCGCATATTCCCAAGGATATTCTGCGGGACCGCCGGATGACCCTGGCAGCCAAGGGCCTGTACAGCGTGATCTGTACCTTTGGCCCGGACAGCCCGGTATCCATTACCGCGGTGGCAGAACTGCTGGGCCTGCCGGTGGAGGAGATCGACCCCATCTGGGATGAGATGGTCTCCTTCATGCGGCTCAAGGAGAAGGAAGAAGAGCTTTTCCGTGCCATGGCAGAGATGCAGCAGGAACTGGGCGGTTCCCAGAACTGACATCCGGAAAATACCAGCAGACAGGCAGTTTCAGCGATTGGAACTGCCTGTTTTTATTTTATAAAAATCCCTTGTATTTCCAGTGCGCCTATGCTATACTGGGAATGTATTTAGGTAACTATAAATATTATGCAATACAAAATATTATAGTGTACAAAACAAAAGGAGCGAATTTGTATGAAACAGATGGAAGATGATGTGAGCCGGCTGATTCAGAACTTCAGCCGATTCAGCCATTTCATCAAGCGCCGGAGCCGCAATGCGGATCTGCGCACCGGTGAGATTGCGATTCTGCGGTGTATTATGCACCATACCGACGGCCCGGATGGGGAGATCAAGCCCTCACAGATCAGTGCGCTGATGGGGCTGCAGCAGCCGTCCATTACGCCGAGCCTGCGGTCGCTGGAGGAGCGGGGATATGTGCGCCGCCGCAACAGTGACCAGGACCGCCGGGAGGTCTATTTCTCGGTGACGGAAAAGACCCGGGAGATGGCAGCAGAGGAACGCCGCCGGACTGCCCAGATGTTTGCCGGGCTGGCAGAATACCTGGGGGAGGAGGATACCCGCAAGCTGATGGAGATCATGGAGCGGGTATCGGGGTACCTGGATCAGCAGATCGAATCCAGCCCCAAGAATAACTGCTCCGGACGGGGACGCCGCAGTCAGCAGGCTGAGTCCCGGGAGGAATAAAAACCACAATTCAAATTGCCGCCGCATGGAATCAGACAGGAGGTTGAAGGTGTGAAAAAGATGTTTTTGCGCCTGCGTCCCTTTATTGGATTGGTACTCTGTTCCGGCCTGTTCATTATCGGAAACAGCCTTGCCAATCTGCAGATGCCCGCGCTTTTGGCAGATATAGTCAACAATGGTGTAGCCATGGGGGACAGCGACTATGTGACCCATACCGGAATCCGGATGCTGGGTGTGGCATTCTTTGCAGTCTGCTGTTCGCTTGGCACTACCTACTGTTCTTCCCGGATCGCCACGGGATTTTCTTCCCGGCTGCGGGACGAACTCTTTTATAAGGTACAGTCCTTCTCCGAAGGGGAAGTGGATCGCTTCGGCACCGCGTCCCTGATTACCCGTTCCATCAACGATGTCAGCCAGATCCAGCACTTCCTGATGATGCTGATCCGCAATATGCTGTCTGCACCCATCACAGCCATTGGCGGTGTCTATCTGGCATTTTCCTGCAATGCCCAGCTGGCAATGATCGTCTTTGCAGCCATGCCGCTGATTGTTCTGATCGTTGTGGGCATTTCCCGGTTCTCCATCCCGCTGACCCGTGTCATGCAGGAAAAGCTCGACCAGGTCAACCTTGTCCTGCGGGAAAAGCTGCGGGGCGTCCGGGTAATCCGGGCCTTCGGAACCGAGGAGTATGAGGAACAGCGTTTCGCCCGGGCCAATGAGGATCTGACCGGGGTTTCCATCCGGATGCAGCGCACCATGAGCGCCATGTCGCCGCTGGTGATGATCGTCCTCAAGCGCTGCAAGGGTCTGTCCATCTACGGCGTATCCATCGGCGG
>ERZ827528.1547-NODE-1547-length-23461-cov-4.322567_pt1 | contig 23461 bp, 19 predicted proteins | sample MGYA00519768_ERZ827528 | MGnify/ENA primary metagenome ERZ827528 (study PRJEB31778, sample SAMEA3449343) | human gut metagenome | biome: human gut; feature: human-associated habitat; material: faeces | place: United Kingdom | collected 2010/2012 ...
TCCTCACCCTCTCCGGCGCAGCCGTTGTGGCGCTCTCGCTGGCAGGCTGCGGCGGCGGGTCCTCCGCACCCGCAGTGCCCACCGGCAAGGAAGCTGAGCTGGTGGCAGCTATCAACAAGGTCTGGAAGGAAAAGTTTGATGCAAATCTGGTTGACCATGAGCAGCTGACCCTCAATCAGGAGGCACAGGGAGCCATAAAAATCCAAGGAGGAATCTTCGAGAACGCACAAGAATCGGTGCATACGCTGACAACGGAAGACATGAAGAAACTGGTTGAGATTCAAGAGTGGAAAATCTCACTGGAGAAAAAGTATGATCTTGGAGGCGCTGCCGGCATCTCCGAACCGACTGGCGAGGAAGGAAATATGGAGATATCCTTGACGTATGCGTATTCCTGCGAGGATGCGGTGGTTCAGAAATTTGTGGATAAAATCCTGGACTATAGTCTCAGCCGGAAGGCAGAGTTCATCAGCATCTACTGCCCGGTGGTTCAGAGCACGACCTACATGATCGCTACTGTGTTCTGGAACAAAACGGCATAAGATAACAAGACATCAAGACATCCCCCTGTTTGCCCCGGGCACACTCCCCCTGTGTCCGGGGCTTTATAGAAAGGAGCACCCCCATGAAAGAGATGAACCGACGGACGTTCCTCAAGCTCTCCGGCGCATCGGCGGTGATGCTGGCGTTGGCAGGCTGTGACGATAGCTGCTCCTCCGGCTCTACAAGTTCCGGCTCTGCCACAGAAACGCCTCCCTCGCCGCCGATCCCTGTGATCCGGGACGGGCAGAAGATCCTGACCATTTTCAACGCAGAGCTGGCCCGGCGAAAGGTGGAGAACATCAAGTTCGAGTACAGCAAGGGTCTGGAACACGCCATTCAGGCAGATGTGCAGATGTTTGTGGATAACGGCAGCCCGGAGTTCCCGTCGGACGAAGGGCTCAGGCTGCGGATGGAGGGCGACTATGCGGCAAAGATGTGGGATGGTCTGCACGAGGCGGGTTACAGCTCCGGCTCCACGGCTATCTTCGGTATGCTCAATCAGTACCGGGTAGGCGTGGATTTTGACCACGAAGGAAAGCACCTTTACAGCATGGATCGTCTCTACCCCGCCACCGAGGCCCAGTTCCAGCAATTGGTGGATGAACTGATCAAGGACTACGGCGGTGTGCCGGGGCTTCATGAGGACGACCCGGTGGTGAATAAGGTAGGCATCACTGTGGTGGATATCAACGACAAGACCTATTGGGCCGCCTACATCATCGACAAGTGGCAAGGCATAGGAGACGGCTGAGCCATACCATAGAAAAGGAGCCTACTATGAAATACCAACGCTTTGCGGCCCTTGTGCTGGCTGCGGCCCTGCTGCTGGCGGGGTGCGGCGGCACCCAGAGCAGCCCCAGCGCCGCTGCCGACCAAAGCTCCGACAGCAGTCGAAGCACCCCCGGCGCGGTGGCGCAGGCCGCCCAGACAGAGCGCATCACCGACCAGTTCACGCTGGAAAAGAACGTTTCGGGCGTGTGGGGGGAGGAAGCGGTGCAGTGCATTTCCGTCCATGTGCCGCAGCTGGAATGCGACAGCCCGGATGCCGCCTGCATCAACGATGAGCTGAACGCCATCTATGCGGCGGATTTCCGGGAATATGAGACCTACGAGGAGGCCGGGCAGCCGGGCGGCGAGTACCCGCAGATTGGTGTAGGCTGGGATGACTACTGGTACGGCGACTGCGTCAGTCTGGTGGTGCGCAGCCGCTACGGCGGCACCGCCCCGTGGCGTTACAGCGGCTGGTGCTTCGATTTTGCCACCGGTCAGCAGATCACCACAGCCGAGATGCTGCAGCGGATGGGGCTGGACCCGGACGAAGTGCAGGCGCAGGTGCAGCGGCAGGCCATGCAGGCCTTTGACCGGGAGATGGCGCAGGGCGCGTATTACGATAGCCTGCGTCTCGGCGGAGAGCTTTCGCAAATGCGAATGGATACGCTGGAATACAATGAACTGGAAAACCTGTGCCTGCTTTTGCCGGAACAGGATCAACTGGTGCTCCGGGGTAAGTACAGCTGCGAAGAAGGCTGGCAGCAGCTGGATATGGAGCTCTCGCTGCCCCCCACTGACACTCCGGTGCTGACCGACACCTACGACGGTGTGCAGGTGCAGCTGAAGGGAACGCAGGCCACCATCACCCTGAGCCCCGCGCCAAAGACCGACCAATGGGGAGACATTGGCATCCGGGTGGAACAGGAGCACAGCTACCCCATCCTTGGCGCTTATAACGAGTATGTGGACGTGTGCATCGGGGAGCAGGAGGACGGTTTCTTCCGCCCGGTGGTCTATCTGTTGACCAAAGACGGCGTGGTGGAGTATGTGGACGTGCTGCGCTGCCTGCTGTACGGGGATGCCATGGTCTGCCAGGACCCCATCTACATTGCCAACAACGGCGTGGCGCTGGAACGCAGCGGCAGCGAGGTGAACCTGCGCCGGGCGGATGGCTCTGTGCTGGAACTGGCGCCCCTGTCGGCAGAGTGGAGCGCGCAGGAGATCCCCTATTCCGTCACCGGCTCCTACAACTACACCGACGAAAACGGCTGGAACTGGATGGATCTGGGCAGCGATGGCAGCGTTCAGCTGGGCGTGCAGGACAACAGCCGCATCTATCGGGGCGACGCCGCGTATCTGGGCGTGGTGCCCGAGGGCGTGGTGCTGGGCATCTATGCCAACGAGACCGAAGCCGGGCAGTCGTCCATCGAGTTTGTGGCGGCGTTCAAGCTGGACCTGTACAACGAGAACCTGACCCTGACCATGATCGCCGGGCAAAACCCCTTTGCCGAGGGCGAGACCCAGCTGCAAATGACCCGCAGCTACGGCTGAGAACACAGGAGAACGACCATGAAACACAAACGCCTTGCCGCTGCTGTTCTGGCGGCGGCTCTCTGGCTGACCGGCTGCGGCGGCGCGGCGGCTCCCGCTGCCCCCGCAGGCTCCGGCGCAGCTTCCCAAAGCGCCGCAGACACGGCGGTGCAGACGGCGCAAAAAGACCGCATCACCGAGCAGTTCACGCTGGAAAAAACCGTCCGGAACGAGTGGGGCAGCGCACAGAAGCTGACCATCCATGTGCCACAGCTTGTGTGCGACAGCCCGGATGCTGAATATATCAATAATGAGCTTGCCGCCATGTATGCGGCAGACTTCCGGCAGTACGAGGACAGCCCGGAGATCAAGCCGCAGCGGGACGAGTGGAGCCCGGAGATTTATATCAACTGGGACGCCTACTGGTACGGCGACTGCGTAAGCCTTGTGGTGTTCCGCTACGACGGCGGTACCGACCCGGGGTATTCCCGGGGCTGGTGCTTCGATTTTGCCACCGAAAAGCAGGTCTCCGTGACCGAAATGCTGCAGCGCATGGGGCTGGACCCGGATGCCGTGCAGCAGCAGATGCTGCGCGAGGCCATGCAGACCTTTGACCGGCGCATGGCGCAGGGCGGCTACTACGAGGGCCTGCTCAGCGGCGGCAATCTGGCAAGCATGCGGATGAACACGCTGGAAAACAACCAGCTGGATGACCTGTGCCTGCTGCTGCCGGAACCGGACCGGCTGGTGCTCCGGGGCGGGTGCAGCTCCCCCGCCGGCAGCGGCTGGCGGCAGCTGGATGTGGAGATCCCGCTGCAGGCTGCTGACCCGCAGCCGCAGACGGTGCTGACCGATACCTACGGCAGCGCTTCGGTGCAGCTGGAAGGAACACAGGGTACCATCACCCTCCGCCGCACGCCGGAGACCGCCGCATGGGCCGCGGATTACGGCATCCGGCTGGAACAGGACCGCACCTACCCCATCCTTGGCATCTATAATGAGTATGTGGATGTGTGCATCGGAGAACTGGGCGCGTCCTTCCACCCGGTGGTCTATCTGCTGACCAAGGACGGCGTGGTGGAGTATGTGGATGTGCTGCGCTGCCTTATGTTCGGCAGCGCTCTGGTCTGTCAGGACCCTATCTATATTGCAAATCAGGGCGTGGCGCTGGAACGCAGCGGCAAAGAGGTAATTCTGCATCAGGAGGATGGCTCTGTGCTGGAGCTTGCTCCCCTGACGGCAGAGTGGAACGCGCAGGAGATCCCCTCGGAGGCCGTTGGTGCCTTCAACGATATGTCTGACAACCAGTTTGACTGGATGGACGTGGAAAGCAGCGGTTCGGTCCAGATGGGCGTGCAGGACAACAACGTTTTCTATCAGGGCTACGCCGACTATCTGGGCGTGGTGCCGGAGGGCATGGTGCTGGGTGTCTGGACCAACGAGACGGCAGACGGGATGCCGGGCATCACCTTTGTGGCGGCGATGAAGTACGACCTGTACAACGAGACCCTGACCTTGACCATGATCGACGGGCAGAACCCATTTGCCGAGGGACAGACCCAGCTGCAGCTGATCCGCTGCCCGGATAACTGACCACGGCGGGAGCCGCTGAGAACACAGGAGAACCACTATGAAACACAAAGCATTCCGCTGGATACCGGCAGTTTTGCTGGCGGCGCTGCTGGCAGGCTGCGGGGCAAAGACCGCAGCCTCTGCCCGCCCGGCTGGCAGCCGGGAACTGAAATCGACCCCGCCGGATTCCATGCACGCCACCGCGGCGATCACCGAGCAGTACACCCTTGAAAAGGTGGTGCAGGCGGAAAACGGCGGCAAGGTTCGGCTGAATATTCATCTGCCACGGCTGGAAAGCGACAGCGCCGACGCCGCCCGCATCAACGCCGAGATCGCCCGCTACTACGAATACGATGTGCAGGAGTACGCAGACTGCCCGGCGGCAGCCGACCCGGACGTGTGGGACATCTGCATCGAGATGAACTGGAACGCCAGCTGGTACAGTGACTGCGTCAGCCTTGTGGTCAGCAGCTGCTACGGCGGTACCGATGCACCCTTCCATCAGGGCTGGTGCTTCGATTTTGACAGCGGAAAACAGCTCACCGCCACCCAACTGCTGCAGCGCATGGGGGCAGACCCCGCCGCGCTGGAAGAAGCACTGTACCGCGACATAAAGCGCCGGGATGAGCTGGACCGGCAGACCGCCTGTGAGCGGGGGCTTCTGCCCTCCGGCAGTCTGAAAGAGGGAAACACCGCATGGTGGGCTACACTGGATGAGCTGCCGCTTTCGTTTGACGAAACAGGAAACGTTTCCTTTTTCGTCCGCCGGTTTAGCGCCTCCCTGGAGGAGTATGTGAACGATATCCCGGTCATCCCGCTGGACGCGCAGCCGCTGCCGCAGGACTGGGAGCAGCAGGTGCTGGCCGAGTGGATGGCAGTCAATGCGGTGACGCAGGATGAAAGCTATGCCCCCGCCGACCGCAACGAAAGCTACACTCTGCGGCTGGAAAAAGCTGAGATCACCGGCACGGTGACCGTCTCCTTCATCCGGGAAACATACGTCAGCCCGCAGATCCAGTCCGCCGCCGAGACCCGCACCGGAGAGCTGAATGTCGGCGCTGTGACCGGCTGGGACGGGGAAAAAAGTCAGGACTGGAACCTGACCTGCCTCAGCGAGGACGGCAGAAGCCGCTGGATTATCTCCATGATGGAGGACGGCTCTTTGCTGATGCAGTCCACCGGCCTGAAAAAGGGCAGCACCGTGTGGTATGTGTTCCGGCGCACCAGCGCGTGGGACGACATCGGTTTCACCGCCATTCCCCGCAGGCTGTGGGAAACTTACCGCGCCGGAGACGAGGCCGCAAAGGGCATCCGCTGGATGACCTTCCTGCCGGACGGCAGCTGCTGCATGAGCGTGGAATGGGACGGGTGGAACGGCATTCTGACCGGCACCGCAGAGGGAACACAGGGCCGCACCGAGGACGGCACCGAGCTGCACTTCACGCTGACCGACACGGATGGCAGACCGTGCGAGTTCTGGGCCATTTTGCTGAACGATGACGGCAGCCCCAGCGGCTGCAGCCTGAAATACCGCGCCGGAGAAGTACTGTTTGATCGGGACACGCGTCCCGTTTACTGGAAAAACGACTCCCCAGATCTAACCCTTGTACCGTGACCGAAACCGAACGCAATGCGATGACAAAGCGTTGTCGCTTACAACAAACAAATAACAGGAGGAAATTACTATGGGTCTTATCAAAGCAGGTATGGGCGCACTGGGCGGAACTCTTGCAGACCAGTGGAAGGAATTTTTCTACTGCGATTCTCTGGACAAAGATGTGCTGATGGTAAAGGGCCAGAAGCGCACCTCCCGCCGCAGCTCCAACAACGGCGAGGACAACATCATCACCAACGGCAGCGGCATCGCCGTGGCAGACGGACAGTGTATGCTCATCGTGGAGCAGGGCCGCGTGGTGGAGGTGTGCGCCGAACCGGGCGAATTCACCTTTGACGCATCCACCGAGCCCAGCGTGTTCACCGGCAACTTCGGCGATAGTCTGGCGGCAACCTTCCAGACCGTAGCCAAGCGCTTTACCTACGGCGGCGACACCGGCAAGGATCAGCGCGTGTACTACATCAACACCAAGGAGCTGGGCGAGATCCTGTACGGCACCGCCACCCCCATTCCGTTCCGGGTGGTAGTCAGCGAGGAGCGGGGCTACAAGCTCTCTGTCAATCTGCGGTGCAACGGCAGCTTCACATGCCGCATCTGCGACCCGCTGCTGTTCTACACCAACGTGTGCAGCAACGTTTCCAACCAGTACGATGCCTCGGAGATCGCACCCCGGCTGAAGAGTGAACTGATGAACGCCTTGCAGCCCGCCCTTGCCACCCTTTCGGCAAACAAGGTGCAGTATTACGAGATCCCCGCCCACACGCTGGAGATCTCGGACGCCCTCAACGAGCAGCTGTCCAATATCTGGCGCAAAAAGCGCGGCATTGAGGTATTCTCCTTCAACATCAACTCTCTGTCCATCCCGGAGGAGCAGCAGAAGAAGATCACCGAGTGGGAAGAGAACGCCATGACCACCGACCCCACCACCGCTGCCGCCCGTCTGGTGGGCGGTCAGATCGACGCCATGAAGACCGCAGCCGGGAACACTGCCGGTGCCATGACCGGCTTTATGGGCATGGGCATGGCAGCCGGTGCAGGCGGTATGGGTGGCATGAGCGCCCAGAACCTGTTTGCTATGGGCCAGCAGGCCCGTCCGGACAGCGTGGACGCGCCCCAGCAGGTCAGCCGTCCCGCACCCGCCCCGGCAGACAGCTGGAAGTGCAGCTGCGGCGCTACCGTTACCGGCAAATTCTGCCCGGAATGTGGCAGCAAAAAGCCGGAGCCCGCTGCTGACAGCTGGACCTGCAGCTGCGGTGCCACCGTTACCGGCAAGTTCTGCCCGGAGTGCGGCAAGCCCCGCCCGGCGGCAGAAGGCTGGACTTGCAGCTGCGGCGCGGTGAACAAAGGCAAGTTCTGCTCCGAGTGCGGCAAACCCAAGCCCGCCGGTACGCCCAAATATAAGTGCGACAAATGCGGCTGGGAGCCGGCAGACCCCGCTCACCCGCCCAAGTTTTGCCCGGAGTGCGGCGACCCCTTTGACGACAGCGACCAGACCTGACCTGACAAATACAGAGCAATGAAAGGAGCATACCATGATGGGATTCTTTTCCAACCTGTTCGCAAAACAGAACTGTGCCATCTGCGGCAAGGAGTGCGGCACCCTGCACCGCTCCAAGCTCCGGGATGGACAGTTCCTCTGCGACGACTGCGGCAACAAGTGCTCCAAATACATCCGGCTCAGTGAGCTGACGTTGGACGAGGCCAAGGAGCACATGGAGTACATGGCTCGGATGAAGCGGGTGTTCGACGAGGTGTTCAACAAGACCGAGTTCCGGGTCAACGCATACCCCTCCACCCCGACGCAAATGGGGCTGGTGTTCTGCGATGAGCTTGGAATGCTGTACATCGACGATTGCACCGGCGGACGGGGCAAGATGCCGGAGCTGATCCGCTACGACCAGATCGCCAGCTATGAGGAGTATCTGGACGAGACCCCCGCCAAGGAGCCGGGCCAGGAACCCACCCTCAACGGCGGCGGCCTGAAGCTGAAGCTGGTGCAGCCCCGCAGCATCACCGAGGCCCAGACCCAGCGGGGCATGCATCCCCACCCCTACATCAAGCAGGAGCTGGTCATCTGCTTCAGCAAGCGGGACCGGCGGGAGATCGGCTATGCCCACATCGCACGGCAGCATCTGGATCACATCTTCGGGGTCCACGATAATGAGACCAGCATGTTCGGCCGCCGGATGTCCAAGGCCGAGGAACGGGAGCTGAAGGGCCAGATGGGCATGATCGGTGCCATGGGTGCCGTGGCATCTGCCGCCATGAAGGGCGGGCAGCTCTCTGAGCAGGAAAAGGCCCGCTTTGTGGAGAACATCAATCTGGCAAACGACGCCCAGACCGGCGGCATGGCAGTGTACAGCCGCCGTGCTGACGAAGCCTTTGCAAAAGTGCAGTGACCCCAAAAGGAGGAACGGATATGAGAAAGATCCAGCGCAGAGATTTCCTCAAGGCCATGGGCCTTGCCACCGCCGCCCTCGGGCTGACCGCCTGCGGCGGCTCCGGTGCCGCCAGCGCATCCAGCGTTTCCAGTGCACCGGCTTCCAGCAGCAGTGCCCCGTCCGCTTCGGCACCGCCGGAAGCAGCAGAGGACAAAGCCGCCCCTGCAGGGGCCCCTGTGACCCAGTTCCAGACCGGGGAGCTGACCATCGGCGAATACACCTTCAAGGCGCAGTACATCCCCTTTGACGTCCGCCGGGAACTGGACGGAGCGCATCACTGCATCCATGCGGACAGCTACCGGGGCAATTACTTCTTCAGCTTCTACAACGAGGACGATGAAGAGCAGTCTGCCAAGATCTTCGAGTATGCCATCAAGGACGACCGGCTGACCCCGGTGGCAGAGTACAACATTGACGGCAGCAACGCCCTCAGCATCGACCGCAATGGCATCCTGTATGCCATGGACAACTTTGATGTCTACTGCTACGATCTGAACAGCAGCGACCCGGAGGAGCCCAGCGACGCACTGGACTACATGGGCAGCTGCTATTCCTCCAAGGATCGGGATCTGACCGTGATCTACTGGACCGACTCCGCACCGGTGCTGGTGCAGGACGGCGAGTACACCGAGCTGACGCTGGAGGGCGATAACGAGATCGGCCCCTTCTGCAGCATGTCCTCCCTGAACCTCAGCGGGGACGAGCTGCTGACGGTGGGCGAGCTGGAATCCAGCGGCGATGATTACTTTGCTGCCTTTGATCTGGCCGGCAATGAGCTGGCCCGCAGCTCGCAGCCGGTGGGCAGCTTTGACGCCGTGATGATGAAGCGCCCCAACGGCTATCTGCTGGACACGGGCTATATGTGGGAGCTGTACGCGCCGGACGGCACTTTTTTAGAAAAGTCCCTTCCCGTGGGTGAGCGCGAGACCCTGTGCCAGCTGTGCGGCGACTTCTGCACCTTTGATGTTTTCCTGCCGCTGGAAGAAAACGCTTTCTTGGCAGTGGGCCACCACGGCAAAGCCACCGAGCCGGACGAGCCGGTGGTGTTCCGCATCACTACGGATTTCTGAGCCGACCGCTTCGGCGGGAAGACCAACACAAAAACAGTGGGGCCGGGGAAGAGCCCCCGGCCCCCTTTGGAACAACAGGAGGAAACGCTATGGCAGGAATGCTGGAATACAAGTGCCCCTGCTGCGATGGCGCCATCCAATTTGACAGCGCCACCCAGAAGATGAAATGCCCCTACTGCGACACCGAGTTCGACGTGGATACCCTCAAGGGCTATGACGAGGAGCTGAAGGACGAAAAGCCCAGCGAGATGGAGTGGGCCACCCCCGGCGGCAGCTGGGCAGAAGGAGAGACCGCCGGTCTGCATACTTACAGCTGCAAGAGCTGCGGCGGCGAGATCGTGGGCGACGACACCATGGCCGCGTCCGCCTGCCCCTTCTGCGGCAACCCCATCGTCCTCACCGGACAGTTTGCCGGGATGCTGCGGCCAGACCTCATCATCCCCTTCAAGCTGGACAAAAAGGCCGCCAAGGCAAAGCTGCAGGAACATCTCAAGGGCAAGACCCTGCTGCCCCGGGTGTTCCGCAGCCAGAACCACATCGACGAGATCAAGGGCGTGTATGTGCCCTTCTGGCTCTTTGACAGCGACGCCGACGCTCAGCTGCGGTTCACCGCCACCCGGACCCGCTGCTGGTCGGACAGCAAATACGACTATACCGAGACCAACTACTACTCCGTCCGGCGGGACGGCACTTTGGGCTTTGACGCGGTGCCGGTGGACGGCTCGTCCAAGATCGAGGACGACCTGATGGAATCCATCGAGCCCTTTGCCATGCAGGACGCAATCCCGTTCCAGACCGCCTATCTGGCGGGCTATGTGGCGGACAAATACGATGTGAGCGCCGAGGACAGCATCGAGCGGGCCAACAAGCGCATCCGCCGCTCCACTGAGGAGACGTTCCAGCAGACCGTTACCGGCTACGATTCGGTCAAGGTGGATAACAGCAGCATCCAGCTGCACGGCGGCAAGGCAAAGTATGCGCTGTTCCCGGTCTGGCTGCTGAGCACCAGCTGGCGGGGCGAAAACTATCTGTTTGCCATGAACGGTCAGACCGGCAAATTCGTGGGTGACCTGCCCGTGGACAAGGGCGCTGCCCGCAAGTGGATGCTGGGCCTTACGGCTGCCCTTTCCGCCGCGTCCTACGGCGTGATGTGGCTGCTGTGGCTGGCACGGATTCTGTAAAGGAGGGACGAACGATGAAAAAGACTTCCAACCGACTGCACTCCCTCTTTGCGGCGCTGGCAGCACTGATTCTTGCGGCGGCGCTGGCTGTTCCGGCCTTTGCGGTGGAGGGCGGCTTTGCCGACCTGTACTACCGCATGAACGACAGCGCAGAAGTTCTGACCGAGGACGAGGATAATGAACTGGAGGCTTCGCTGGAGGAGCTGAGCGTCCGCCAGAGCTTTGATGTGGTCATTGCCACCATCGAGTCGCTGGAAAGCGTGGACTACGACAGCATGGAGGCCTATGCCGATGACCTGTATGACTTCTGCCAGTTCGGCTACGGCTCCGATATGGACGGCGTGCTTCTGCTGGTGAGCGTGGGCGACCGCAAATGGCACATCTCCACCTGCGGCTACGGCATCACCGCCTTTACGGATGCCGGCATCCAGTACCTTGGCGAGCAGATGACCCCCTTCATGGCCGATGGAGACTACGCCGGTGCCTTCCGCACCTTTGTCCAGTGGTCGGATACCTACATCGACGCTGCCCGGGCGGGCCACCCCTACGATGTGAATAACCTGCCCCGGGAGCCGCTGTCTCTCATGTACCTGTTCCTTGCGCTGGGCATCGGCCTTGTGCTGGCATGGGTCGTCGTCCATGTGATGAAAAGCCAGCTGCGCAGCGTGGCGTTCCAGGAAAATGCCGCCAGCTATGTGCGGGAGGGCAGCATGAATCTGACCAACAGCCGGGAGCTGTTCCTGTACCGTGACGTGCACCGCACCGAGCGGCCAAAGGAGTCCAGCTCCAGCGATTCCGGCGGCAGTTCCACCCACACCTCCTCCAGCGGCACGACCCACGGCGGTGGAGGCGGTTCGTTCTGAAAGGAGCATGTTTATGAACCCTTATCTCTCGGAAAAAGCCCGGGGCGAGATTCCCCGTTTCCTCAAATGGCTGCGGAACGCAGGGCTTGCCTTCTGCGTGTTCTGCTCTGTCGGCGGGCTGTATACCCTCTGCCTGGACCTGCAGGCCAAGGACACCTCCCACGTTGTCGGGTATGTGTTCTGGATCGTGGTGGGCGCAGTGCCCCTTGTTCTGTTCGCACGCAACGAAAAACGCCGCTACCATGCAAGAACCATCGCCCGCAGGGTGGAGAGCTACTCCGGGCCGGAGGTGCCCCTGCGGTGGCTATGCAACAGCGTTGGCATGGACACAAAGGACCTTGCATGGTATTTTGAAAACGGTTATTTTGTAAACCTCAGTCTGGATCTGAACCAGAAGATCGTCCGCAGGCGGACCGTGCCCAGCCATGACCCGAACCGGAGCTGAACCCTCACAGCTGAAACAGAAAGGAGTATTTTCATGGGACTTTTTGATAAGATGAAGCAGGCCACGGCTGCCACCGGCGGCAACCAGACCGTCACCTTTACCTTTCAGGCTCTGCCGGAAAGCCTTGCCCAGATGCAGGCGCTGCCGGAAGCAAGCCTTGACACCCCCTTCAAGACTGCGGCCCTCACCGTCTGTGCGCTGTGCGCCTACGGTGCCGACAAGAACATCGGAAAGGAAATGCTCAACTGGCTGCGCGGCCCCCGTCCGCTGAACGGGCAGGATATCTCCTTTTTGAATGACCGCTTCCGGGACGGCAAGAGCTACATCCCCTTCTCCTACTTTGTGGGTGCATCGCCGGAAAATGGCTATACCCCCCGCCAGCCCTTCACCCTGCTGGTGGGCAGCAACCACACCTCCAACACCGAGGAGGGCTACTGCAAGCTGTTCATCCCCTGCGGCGGTGCCGATGACCCCCGCCCCATCAAGCTGCGCCGCAAGGGCAACGGGCAGTGGTTTCTGTGGGAGCAGTACCTGATGACCGGTATCCGCATCCCGACATCGGCCGACCCGTGGGCATAAAACAAAGGGGCTGACATGAAAGCCATGAAAACTTTTGCAGCACTGCTTGCACTGGCTTTCAGTCTGGCAGGGTGCGGTGCGGTGGACGGCGACCCCGTCCGCCCTGCCCCCGGCAGCGCCGGGCAGGGCAGCAGCACAGCGGCTTCCGGTGCCGATTCCGCTGAGCCGGAGCAGCTTGCCGCGCTGCGGCAGCTGGCAGGGGAAAACGGAGAGCTTGCCGGGGTGCTCTATCTGGGCAGCGTCCCGGAGCGCACCACCGATGTGCACGCCGTGCTGGACAGCTTACCGGAACAGCCGTGGCAGTTTGTTGCGGACATCCCGGCAGACCGCTGGGTCACAGCGCCGGGCGGCGGGCGCGAGCTGTACTGCATCTTTGCCGTGCGCAGGGAGGATACACTTTTTGTCTATGAAAAGCAGGATCCTCAGTACCCGAACGAGACGGGCAAGGAGCTTTACGGCAGGCAGGGTGGCCAGCCCATTCTGCTGCTGTGCAACGGCAGCAGGGAGGACACCGACACCATGGTAACAGTCTATTGCAGCACCGGACGCCCGCTGGACTGGAACCCGCAGCTTTCCGCCGAGACCAGCCGCCCTGTGCCGGTGGAGGGCGTAGACGATTTTTCCCAACACCCAACGCCCGGCGCTGCCCCCTGAGGTGCGCCCCGGCAGGGCATGAGAAAGGAGAACCTATGAAAAAGATCAAACTTTTGGCAGCCCTGCTGGCGCTGACCATCGGCCTTGCAGGCTGCGGCGGGTCGTCCAAGGGCGGCAGCAGACCCGCCAGCTCAGCGTCCAAAAATAAGCTGGACGGCGACAATATGACCGCACCCAGCACCCAAGAGCAGGAATACGAAGAGCCGGAGGACGTGGCCTATATGCGCCTTCTGGCAGGGGAGGACGAATACCGCGCCTGTGTGCTGTATCTGGGCGGCTCCTACGAGGTGACCACCGATGTGCAGAAGGTGCTGGACAGCCAGCCGGACTTACGCCAGCTGTGGGGCTTCGTCTACGACATCCCGCAGGATCACTGGGTCGTGGCACCGGATGGCGGGTGCGACCTGTACTGCATCTTCCCGCAGGACCCGGATGCCACCCTGTTCGTCTACGAGACGAGCCTGACAGACGATGCCGAACACCCGCTCCAGCGCGGCAAACAGCTTTATTACAGCGAGGACGGTCAGCCCATCCTGCTGCTGTGCAACATCAGCGATATCGCCCCCAACACCGAGGTGGAGCTGTACCCCACCGCCGGCGAAGAGCTGGTATTCAGCCCCTCCCTTTCCGGCGAGAACGGCCATGTGGTGGAAGCCGAGGGCGTGTGCGATTTTACCATCTACCCGGAAGGGGACGACTGGGAGACAGACACCAGCCCCTGGTCGTTGGAGGGCAACTGGCTGGAGACCGGCCGCGACACCGACGAGGGCTATTTTGACACCGACCCCGCAGACGCCGACCGGATGTGCTTTTTGCCCACCGATGCCGACACCGAGGGCAGCCAGCTGCCCCTGACCGCCAGCTACATCACCCCCTACCCGGAGCTGAACGTGGAGGAAGCCGACCTGTTCTATCAGGAGGGCACCCCGGAGGTACCCTTCCGCTCCAATCAGGAGTGGTACGCCACCTTTACCGGGACCCACGGCGACCGCTACGCCGTCACGCTGGAGGACGAGGACACCCTTGCCCTGAAGTTCTATCTGGACGGCCAGGAGAGCTACCTGAGCCTTGTCAACACGGTCTACTTTGCACGGCAGGAGGCCATGGGCTGACCGGCGCGCACCCCAACACCGGGAGGAATGCACCATGAAACAAACCAAAAAGATCACCATCCTCCACTCCAATGATCTGCACGGAGACTTTCTGGCAGAGCAGGTGGACGAAAAACTGGTAGGCGGCGTTTCCATGCTGTCCGGCTACATCGAAAAGGTGAGGGCAGAGGAGCCCAACACCATCTACGCCATTGCAGGTGATATGTTCCGGGGCTCGGTCATTGATTCCGAATACAAGGGGCTTTCCACCATCGAGATCATGAACGCCCTTGCCCCGGACATCGTCACCATCGGCAACCACGAGGTGGATTACGGCATCGCGCATCTGCTGTTCATCGAAAAATGTGCCCGCTTTCCCATCATCAACGCCAACCTCTACATCAAAAACACCCCCACACGGCTGTTCACCCCCTACAAGATCCTGCGGATGGACGGCATGAACATCCTGTTCATCGGTATCATCACGCAGGACGTGATCAACCAGACCAAGTCCGAATCTCTGGTAGGCTCCTTTGTGGACACCGCCGCAGCTGCCGCCGAGGTGGGCAAGATCTGCAACGCCCACAACAGCATCGACATCGATTTTACCGTGCTGCTGACCCACATCGGCTTTGAGGAGGACCGCCATCTGGCGCGCCAGCTGGACCCGGCGTGGGGAGTGGATCTGATCATCGGCGGGCACAGCCACACCCTGCCGGAGCACGCGGTGGAGGAAAACGGCGTGGTCATTGCGCAGGCGGGCACCGGCACCGACCAGATCGGGCGCTTTGACATCATCGTGGACACGGACAACAACTGCATCGATTCCTACACATGGCACACGGTGCCCATCACCGCCGAGACCTGCCCCCGCAACCCCGCCATGGAGCAGGTGCTGCACCGCTTCACCAGTCAGGTGGACGAAAAGTACAGCCACATCGTAGGGCGCTTCCGCCGGGAGCTTACCCACCCCCAGCGCACACAGGAGACCGAGCTGGGCAACCTGTTTGCCGATATCTTTACCCGCAGCCTTGGGGTGGATGTGATGCTGATCGGCTCCGGCAGCATCCGGGCCGAAAAGCTGGGCCCCATCGTTACCTACGGCGACCTTATCGAGGGCTTCCCCTACGATGACGGCGTATTCATGTTCAAGGTGACCGGCCAGCAGCTGCGCCAGATGCTCCATTACATGCTGCGGGAGGAAGCCTACACCGGCCATACGGAGTTCTACCAGCTGCCCTCCACCCTGCGCCTGCGGTACGACCGCCGCAAGGGCGATTTTGATTACTTTACCTACTGCGGCAGGGAGGTGGGCAAGGAGATCGGCGATGACGCCCTGTTTACCGTGGGCTTGCAGAACTACCACTTTAAAAACATCAAAAGCTTTTTCAACATCTCCTACGACACCCTTTGCAAGCTCCAGAAGCCCCGCAGCGTGGCAACCTCCTGTCAGGATATCCTGATGGAGTATTTCCGGGAGCATGAGATGCTGGACGCGGTGGTGGACGGCAGAATGACCATCCTGCCCTCTACCGCGCAGACCGGCTGAAACCCCTTTACCGCACAGCAATAACAACACGAAAAACGAAAGGAGCACCCCATGAAACAGCGATTCTCAAAACGAACGCGTCTTGTCAGCGCCTTGTTGACGCTGGCAATGGTATTCACCTTCCTGCCCTTCAGCGCCTTTGCGGACGATGAAGTCGATTTCTGGGTTCCCCTGCACAGCGAAAACTTTCCGGACAAAACGTTCCTGGAATATATCAGAACGACGTTTGACAAAGGAGGATCGGAGGATGGAGAACCGAATGGAATTCTGGAGCCAGGCGAATGGAGAGCTGTCACTACGATCGATGTCCGCAACAAAAATATTACCAGCCTGTGGGGCATTACGTGTTTTCGCAACTTGAAGAAGCTGTATTGCTCCAATAACCAGCTGACATCTTTGAACCTAAGCTACAACACCAAGCTAACGCCAGAAAACTTCGAGTGCTCTGGAAACAAGTACCCCATTACCATTGATGAGACCGAACGTACGTTTGACTTGAGTACCCTCCCTGCTGGATTTGACGTAAATAAGACCAGTGAATGGGCTGGCGGCACTGTGAGCGGCAACACCCTGAAGGTGAACCCGGGTGCAGACCGGGTAACTTACACCTACGATTGCGGCAATGGACTGACCAGTGTATTCAGTCTGCAGGTGCTGACCATAACCAGAATCAAGCAGGTGAATCTCCGTGTAAACACCCCCAAAAAGAACGAAATGCCGGACGAGACCGTTGTTATTCTGGACAACGGAGCAGACGTTTGTGACGCCAAGATCCAATGGGTCGAGGGCGACATGGACGGCGATCCGATCTCTGGATCCTTCAGGCCGGGCAAACAGTACACCCTTTGGGTGGGTCTGTACGCAAAACCCGGATATAAGTTTAGCAAGGATACCGTCTGTACAGTGAACGGACGGGACACAAAGTTCATCTGGACCCAGAACGATGATACGGAATATTGGGCAACAAGGAGTTATGTGGTGCCGCTGAATCCGGGCGGATTTGAGCACGACCACACGATGGAAATGACCCACGACGAGTACAGTCACTGGATGGAGTGTCCCATCTGCCACACTGTGCAGGACACCGAAGCCCATGTCTACGATAACGACAAGGACACCACCTGCAACGTCTGCGGCTATGTCCGCAGCCTGACCCCGGGCGGCACCCCCGGCGGCTCTACCGGCGGCGGTGACGGCGGCGGTGCGGTCGTCATCGTGGCAGCGGCAGGCGCAGTGGCGGCTGGCGTTGTAGGCTACGGCGTGTACAACTATGTTTCCGGCCGCAAGCTGCAAGCCCTGCTGCCGGAAGGCGTGGCTGCACCCGAGAACCGCGCCCAGACCGCGCTGCTGCTGTGGAACACCGCAGGCCGTCCCGAGCCTGCCGAGGCCCCGGCCTTTGCAGACGTGGCAGACCCGGATACCGCCAAGGCAGCCCAGTGGTGCGTGGAGCAGGGGCTGATGAAGCGCCGCCTGAACGGCAAATTTGCCCCGGGCAGCAGCATCCCGGCCTATCAGGTGCTGAACGCCTACCGCAAGCTGGCAGGATAAAACCTCTCAGTCTCGCTTCGCCCGGCAGCTCCCCTGACCGGGGAGCCAAGAACGCGGGCGTGTTCCGGCAAATGACATCGAAACGCAGCCGATGCCCTGACTTTCCCATCAGGAGAGGGGGCGCGGCATAAAAAATAAGCATCCGCAGTGCACTGCGCCTGAGCTGAAGCAGCCCGGCCATGCGCTGCGGATGCTTTTGTCGTCTTGAAATTACCCGAATAGCGTTGAATGAACACAAATGGATTGTGTATAACAAAAATTGCGACAGGCATCTCATTTTCTTCCCATGTACGAGAAAAAGGCCACCTTCCGGTGACCTTTTTCAATAGTCTGAAGTACAGGCAATGGCTGTACTTCTTTTTGGTATTCTTATGCGAAGATTCAGGTTTCGCCACCGCGGTTAAAACTGCGCCGGTTGTTGGGAAACCAAATGGCAGGGGTGAACACAGCCAGCCCCACCGCTGTGGTATCCCCGGGGTTGGAAACGATGTGAGGCAGGTTGGACTGCACCACAGTGGTGTCTCCGGCGTTCAGGCGGATGGTCTCGGACTCCACCAGTACATCCAGCTGCCCCTGTTCCAGCAGCAGGATTTCCTCACTGGGATGGATCACCGGCAGGTCGCCGTCCTTGCAGTGGGGTTCCAGCTCAAAGCGTATGACCAACGACTGAGGTACAAAATCTCCGTTGGGCATGGGCGTAAGCAGATGATACCGTATATTGGAATTGGGCTGGGAGAGGATCATCATATCCGCCTGACGGGTTGTCAGGCCAGTGCTGTGCTCACCTCCCATAAACAGATAGGTGGGGATGTCCAGAGCGGCGCTGAGTTTGCGCAGGGTGGACAGGGACGGGTCGGTGAGATTGCGCTCGATTTGGGAGATATACCCGATGGACAAACCAGTCTTTTCGGCCAGTTCTTTGAGGGTGATTCCCCGTTTTTTCCGAATATTTCGAACGTGTTCGCCCAGCATAAGACCTCCCGCTTTTTCGTAAAAAATTTATTTACAGTATATCACAAAATGCCCTGTACGTAAATAAGCGAGAAAATATTCGATATTTATAAAAGTTTTACAAAGAAAATCAGATAATTTCGTGCTTATCCTATAAAATACTCTGAAAAATGTGAAAAAAATAGAAAAGCTCTTGACAAAAATTTTAGAAATAGTAAAATTTCTATAAAAATTCATAAAAAATTTATAAAAATTATTATGCAGGAGGAACCCTATGAAAATCACAGATGTAAAGGTAGAAACCATCCGTATCCCCATGAAAAAGCCCTTCCGTATTGCTTTTGCGGTACAGGATCATTCGCTGAATGTGCTGGTGAAGATCTCCACCGACGAAGGTCTGTGGGGCATCGGTGAGGCCGCGCCCTTTGAACCGGTGACCGGCGAGAGCGCAGCCACCGTTCTGGAAGCGCTGAAACTGTTCCGCACCGGATTGATCGGCATGGATCCGCTGGATATTGAGGGCATCCACAGGATGATGGACCGCCTGCTGTCAGGCAACACCTCGGCAAAGGCCGCGGTGGATATTGCCCTGTACGATATCAAGGGCAAACTGATGGGTCAGCCTCTGTACAAGGTGCTGGGTGGCAGCGTGAACCAGATCGTCACTGACATGACGGTGGGCATTGACACACCGGAAGCTATGGCCGCCGAAGCCCGGGAACGGGTGGAAAAGGATGGCTTCACCATTCTGAAAATCAAGGCCGGCATCAACCCGATCGAGGATATCCAGGCATTGACCCTGATCCGTCAGGCGGTGGGCCCCAACATCCGCCTGCGTGTGGACGCCAATCAGGGTTACACTGTCAGCGATGCGGTGCGCACCCTGAAAGCCTTTGAAAAGCTGGGCGTGGAAGCGGTGGAACAGTGCCTGCCCAGCTGGGATCTGGACGGTATGCGCTTTGTGCGTTCCAAGGTGGACTTGCAGGTCATGCTGGATGAGTCGGTCCACACCCCCATCGACGCAGCAAAGGCCTGCAAGATCGATGCTGCAGACATTATCAACATCAAACTGATGAAGTGCGGCGGCCTGTACCCGGCGGAAAAGATCAACGCCATTGCCGAGGCAAACCATGTGCAGTGCATGGTGGGCTGCATGCTGGAGACCAAGGTGGCCATTGCTGCCGGTGTGAGTCTGGTTGCCGCCAAGCAGAACATCACCGAGGCGGACTGCGACAGCTTTATGTACGCCGTGGACCCCGAGATGGGTATGCCCGGCGGTTTTGCCGTGAATGGCGGCGTCTACACCCTGTCCGACAAACCGGGCCTTGGCATCGATATTGATTTTTAAGCGGGATCCCGCAGAGAGGTGTATTATGCCGAATACGATTTTTTCCTCCGAAGGCGCGCTCCTGTTCATCATGGTCGCCATGGTCGCACTGGGATTCTGGCTGCAGCGGTTCAAGGCGTTCAAAACGCTGGGTCCGGCCCTGACGGTTATCATCATGGGTATCGTGCTGTCCAACCTGCGGATCGTGCCTACCTCCAGCGCTACCTATGATGCCGTCAGCAGCTACTGTGTGCCGTTGTCCATTTCCATCTGCCTGCTGAGCCTGGACCTGAAACAGATGCGCAAATTATCCAAGGAACCGGTCATTGCGTTGATCTCGGCCATATTCAGCGTCTGCGTGGCAGCTTTGGTGTTCGGCGTACTATTCGCCGACAAAATCGACGAGGGCTGGAAGGTGGCCGGTATGTTCGTGGGCACCTACACCGGCGGCAGTTCCAACCTGACCGCCATCGCTGTAGGCCTGGATGCCAGCAAGACCACCATCGCCTCGGCCAATGCCGCCGACTATGTGGTGGGCATCCCCACGCTGATCCTGATGTTTGCTGCCCCCGCCCTGTACAAGAGTTCCAAATGGCTGAAAAAGCTGTGGCCCTATGAAATGAGCGAGCCGGAACTGCTGGGGGATGGCAACCACGAGGAACTGATGACTTCCAAGGAATGGTCCATCCAGGAAATCGCCTGGTTGCTGGCCATCGGCTTTGGCACCGTGTGGGCTGCCACCAGCATCTCCTCGATGGTATTCGGAGCAGGGTTCCGCAGTGCAGGCCGCATCCTGCTCATCACCACCTTCTCCATCATCCTGGCACAGGTGCCAGCCGTCCGCAAGCTGCGCGGCAACTTTGACCTGGGCCTTTTCGTAGCGTTGCTGTTCCTGGTGACCATCGGCTTTGCGGTGGACCTGAAGCAGTTCTTCGGATCCACCTTCTACATCACCCTGTTCTGCTTCTGTGTCATCGTCTGTTCCATTCTGCTGCACCTGCTCATCACCCGGTTGCTGAAAGTCCGTTTTGAGTATGTGCTGCTGTCCATCGTAGGCTGTATCTCAGATGGCCCCACCGCCGCCCTCATCGCCTCCAGTGCCCAGTGGAAGACCCTTATCAACATCGGCTTGCTCATGGGCGTACTGGCCGGTGCCCTGGGCAACTATGTGGGTATCGGTGTAGCCTATGCCATCCGTGCTTTCATCGGCGCCTGAACAGAAAACGGGAGAAACGGAAATGCGTAATTTTGACTTATATGTTTCAGGTATCCTGTACGGCAGACTGCGGCTGGGCGACGGCACACCCCAGATCCAGAAACTGGACGTGCATACCGGCGCGCTGCTGGACTGGCAGGACCTGACTGAACAGGACCGGGATTTTTACCGTTTCTTTGTGAAGATGGACTTTGCCGCCCTGGGGCAGAACCTGTCCCATTACGAGTCGGGGCTGCATGGCATCGGGGAAGTTTCCCTGTGCGGCGAGCGCTACACCAGCGAAGACGGCTGCAGCTACCTGCAGCGGGATGTAAAATTCCCCAACAACAAACAGATGAAAGAAGGGCGGCTGATCGCCGTCACCTGCCCTGCCCGGGAGATGGTCACGGTGCTGGTGGAACCCGGTGCCGAGGAGGAGACCATCCTGCGCCTGTGGCGTTCGACCTGGCCGGAGGAACAGTTGTTCCCGGTAGAACATGCGCTGACCTTCCCAGTGCCCATGCGGGACGGGGTACATCTTTCCACCGACGTATACCTGCCTAAAAACTGCAGTACCCCGGTGCCCGCAGTGCTGGTACGCACCCCCTACGGCAAAGAGGACGGCTGTGAGGTATACTACCGTTATGTTCAACGCGGCTACGCGGTGGTAGTACAGGATGTGCGCGGCCGAAACGCCAGTGAAGGCGAATGGCTGCCCAACTACCACGAGGTGGAGGACGGCGACGATACTCTGAACTGGATCGCCGCCCAGCCATGGTGCAGCGGACGCATCGGTATGGTGGGCGGGTCCTACCTGGGTTATGTACAGTGGGCGGCCGCTGCCAGCGGCAACCCCCACCTGAAAGCTCTGATCAGCGTAGTCTGCGCGGGCAGCTCCTTTGTGGATCTGCCCCGCCGGGGTGGGTCTTTCACCTCGGGCATGCTGGCCTGGGCCTTTGCGGTGTCTCAGAAAACCTTCCACCCTGAGCTGATGGAACGCGATGACTGGGAGGAAGTGCTGAACATCCGCCCCCTGACCGACCTGCCGAAAAAGGCTCTGGGGTACGATGTGCCCTTCATCACACGGTGGCTGGAACCCAGTGACTACAACGATTTCTGGCGTATGTCCAACTGGCAGGAACGCTCCGTCGGGGCGCAGATCCCGGCGCTGATTCAGTCCGGCTGGTTTGATGACAACGGTATGGGTACCACCGAAGCCCTGGAACTGGTTCATGACTTCCCTCGGGGCATGCGCAAGGTCATTCTGGGGCCCTGGCAGCACAGCGGCAACAGTAAGTACGACATGCACGGGGTATCCTTCGGCAGCCAGGCGCTGCGCTTTGATCTGGACTGGCTGTATTTCCGATGGTTTGAGCATCACCTCAAGGAAGTGGACAACGGCATCGACCAGACTGCCCCGGTAGAATACTACACCCTGGGCCAGGAGGTATGGAAGACCGCCGAAAACTGGCCAGTGCCCGAGACCCGGGTCACCCACCTGTATCTGGATAGTGACGGCCATGCCAACACCTCTGCCGGGGACGGGCGGCTGACTTTTGCCAGGCCGGAGCGGGAGAACTGCGACGGTTACGCCTATGACCCCGAACATCCGTCCCAGCACATCATCGATATGTCGGAGAACGAGATCGAAGTGCCAGAGGACTACACCCGGGAGGAACTGCGTCAGGATCTGCTGTGCTACACCTCCCCTGTGCTGAAGGAAAACCTGGTTCTGACCGGTGATATGACGGCGGAGTTGTATATTTCTTCTGACGCGCCGGATACCGACTTTGTGGTGCGTGTTACCGACGTGGATGAGAACGGCCGGTCCATCAAACTGGCGGATGGCCTGCTCAGCGCCCGATACCGTAATGGCTTTGCCCGGTCGGAGTTTTTGCAGGAAGGCGAGATCGTCTGCCTGAAGATCCGCACCACCAAGTTGTCCAATTGCTTCCGGAAAGGCCACCGCATCCGGGTGACTGTCACCTCTAGCGCCAAGAATTTCATCTTCCCCAACAGCAACACCCGGGAAGGTTTTGCTTCCGCCCGGACCGTGGTGGCCCATAACCGGGTATACCACGGTGGATTGCACGCCTCCCGCCTGACGGTGCGGGTGGAACCCTAAACTATGGAATGCCCTCCCTGTCAGCGGAAGCGAACAGATTACATTCTGCTCCGCAACCATCAAGCCTCGGCCAGAAAAGGCCGGGGCTTTTCATGTCTAGGAGGTTATCGGCTGAAGAACGGCAGGCTCTTTCGGAACTGAATCACATTTTGTCCGAGACTCCGCAATGGAGCGGCGAAGAAGAACTGTGTATCGAAATGGAGAACATCGGCGGCAGGGTTTGCTTCTGTCACTTTTGGGATGAGCACTACTCCATGGTGCAGTTGACAGAAGATTGCAACTGAAAATACTCCACAGCCTACGTTCTGGATGCAGAACCCACCCCGGATGTGCGTAAGGCTGCGGTATTGCAGGCGCAGAAAGAACTTGCGGACTGTATGCAGGTGTGGGGCGTTTCGCTTCTGGATACGT
>ERZ827528.1560-NODE-1560-length-23352-cov-3.503756_pt1 | contig 23352 bp, 26 predicted proteins | sample MGYA00519768_ERZ827528 | MGnify/ENA primary metagenome ERZ827528 (study PRJEB31778, sample SAMEA3449343) | human gut metagenome | biome: human gut; feature: human-associated habitat; material: faeces | place: United Kingdom | collected 2010/2012 ...
CAGCACCTTCCCGGCGATCGACAGCGGGTCGCGGGCGATGAATCCGCCCAGTCCGATGCCTGCGGGCGACAGCAGGCGTTGGTAGTTTCGCTCCATGACCGGCCCGATCCCGCCGTTTTCGAGCAGGGAGTCGATGCGCGCGTAATCCGCCTCGTCGAGGAAGACCGGCAGGTAGTCGTAAATGAAGTCGGTGGTGCGGGAAATCTCCTCCCCGCCGATCTCGGAGGTGACGGAGCGGATGCCCTCCCGGACCGACGGCTCCCCGAGTCTTTCGGCAAAGGCGTCGCAGGCCCCGATCAGGTCGTCTTCCGTCACGTCCGCATCGCGGGCCGAGAACAGGACGATGATCCGGTCTTTCGATTTGAGGTTGTTGAAGACCATCGACATGTTCTGCCCGTCGGCCGTCTTGGGGAATATGTCGGTGATGTTTTCGTCGAAGCGCACCCGTGTGGCCAACAGCGCGAACAGGAGGACCGCGGCGGCCGTCAGGCCGGCCAGCAACCGCCTCCGGGGTGCGAAAAAATCGTATAGAGCGAGGAAAAACCGTGTCATGGCCGTTGTGCGTTGCGTTTAAAGGCCATGAACAGGAAGCGGAAAAGTCCGTAGGTGAATAGTCCGCATGCAGCGGCCAGAGCGATGCTTCCGGCGATGTATTGCAGGAGCGAACCCGCCACGGCCTGCGGTGAGATGTCGCGCAGCGACAGCAGGAGGGGCCTGCCGAGCATCCATCCGCCCACGGCGTAACTTCCGAAGAGGATCGGCGGGATCATCGGCGGGATGCTGATGTTCGTGGCGGCGAACGTCACCACCTTGTTGAGTTTCATGAAGTGGCCCGAGACGACGGCCAGTACCCCCTGCCAGCCCCAGACGGGCAGTATGCCCCAGCAAACGCCCCATGCCGCCGAGGCGGCCAGCGTGTGGTTGCTTTCGCCGGAGTGCATGACGTGGCGTGAGAGGAACTCCCGGACATTCGCCCGGCGGAACCATTTCAGGAACCGGAACGGATAATAGCAGAGGATGGCCCATGTGACCAGACAGGTGTTCAGCACCGAGATGCGTGTGAAATCCTTGGCCGGTTTGAAATGCGACACCCGCTCCTCCTGCGGCGGATAGTAGACGCGGATCGGGATGTTCTTCACCGCAACACCTCTCCATGCCGCCCGTACGATGACCTCGACTTCGAATTCGTAGCGGGGCGTGTAGAAGCGCATGCCTTTCAATCTGGTGAGCGGGTAGAGCCTGAATCCCGACTGGGAGTCGGAAAGCGTCTGTCCCGTTTCCACTTTGTACCAGAAATTGGAGAACTTGTTGGCGAAGGTATTCTTCGAGGGCATGTTCTCTGCCGTGAGGTTGCGGGCGCCGATGAACAGCGTGTCGGGCTGCCGTTCCGCCGCCTCGACGAACAGCGGAATGTCGTCGGGGTAGTGCTGCCCGTCGGCGTCGATCGTCAGCAGGTAGCGGAATCCCCGCCGGGTCGCTTCGCGGAGCCCCGTGCGCAGGGCGTATCCTTTGCCGCGGTTGCGTTCGTAGCCGATTACCGATATCCCGTCTGTCCGGGCGAGGATCGCCGCCGTGCCGTCGGTCGATCCGTCGTTGACGACGATTACGTCGCGGCAGTGACGCTGCACCCCGGCGATGACGCGTGCGATGGTCCCGGCATTGTTGTATGTCGGAATCAGCACGGCGCATTGCAGGGCCTGCATTCGTTCGGGTATGGCGTCTGTCCGGGGCATCAGACAAAGATAGCTTTAATTTTCGTTTTTTGCACCCCGTCGGCGCTGATTGCCCCGCGCACGTCGATGCCGCCGTCTCCGGTGTCCGTCAGCACGAGCTCGACCCGGAGGAGGCTGTCCTGCGGCGGAATCACCGGGCTCAGGAACTTCAGTTCGCGTACCGACCGGCAGCTCAGCGGCCTGCCGGCACGCCTTTGCACGAGGTGCCTGACAAGTTCGAACTGGCACACTCCCGGCAGGACGGGCCTTCCGGGGAAATGCCCGGCGAATACGGGATGGCCGGCGTCGAGACGGACATCGGCTTCCGGATGCGTCTTGTCGCCGCTTTCGGCGATGAGGGTGTAGAGTCCTTCGAGCATCGCTTCCGGTCTATTTTCCACAGTCGAAACAAGAATCCGCCACAGGCTGGTTTGTTTGCTTGTTCCGGAACCGGTAGAGCGTGTAGTTGCCCGATGTCTCGGTCATGCGCAACTCGTTGAGCAGCATGTCCCGGCTTGCGAACACCAGCACGAGTTCCGTGATGTAGCGGCGGGCGCGTTTCGATTCGGGGGTTATGCGCACGGTGTAGGTTTCCGGGCCCTTCTCACAGCGGAACGATCCCTCGCTGCAAAGTGCGGCGATGTCTCCCGAGAAACAGGCTGCAAAGACCTGCTGCATCTGCAGGAAGAACGGGTTGGCGGCGATCTTCACGACGCTGCGCGAACCTCCGGCGACGATCAGGAACGACGTTTCGCCCATCACGACGCGGTCGCCCGCCGGCTCGTCGTAGAACAAGGCCAGTTTTCCGGGACGTTTGAAATAGAATTTCCCCGAGCTCTCGGCGTCCTGCGCCAGCAGGGAGTTGTGTTTCAACTGCGTGAAGTCGCAGCCGATCGTCTCTATTTGGGTGTTGTTCGCCCGGAGCGCCGCGAGGAATTCATCCTGCAATGTTTGCTGGGCGTATCCCGCGCTCCACAGCAGCGACAGCAGCAGGACCGGTATTTTAGTTTTCATTGTCATAAGCATGTATGTTCAGTAATTTATCGACGCGCACCACTTCGTAACCCTCTTGCGCAAGCATCCGCAGGACCAGTTCCGCGAGTTGCGGGCTCCCGGTCCGGTTGTCGTGCAGCAGGATGACGGCGCCGTCGTGCAACTGCCTGCGGATGCGCTCCACAACCTTGCCGCGCGGCCCGGCGAGCGTGTCGAGCGACCGGATGCTCCATCCGATCACCGTGTAGCCCATCCGTCGGACCATGCCGCCGATCATCGGGTTGGTGACCCCGAACGGCGGCCGGAACAGCTTCGGGCGGCGGTGCAGCGTTCCTGCAATCGCGTCGTCGGTCCTGCGTGCATCGGCGACCATGCTCCGCACCGGGGCGAAAGGTCCCGTGCCTTTGTGCGAAAAAGTGTGGTTGCCGACGATGTGGCCTTCGGCGTCCATGCGCCGGAGCAGTCCGGGATCGATCCGCTCCCCGACGAGGAAGAAGCAGGCTTGGGCGTCGTATCTTTTCAGGACGTCCAGCACCTGCGGCGTCAACTCCGCATGGTGCCCGTCGTCGAAGGTCAGCGCGACCTGCCGCCCCGTGTTCCCGGCCCGGCACAGCGCCTTGACCCAGCACCCCGACCCGATGCGGAACGAGGTGAAATAGAGGCCGCCTCCGGCGGTGAGCAGCAACAGTATGATCGTTATAAGCATTCCACCTCCAGTTTCAGGTTCCCGAGGTCCGCGATTCCGCTTTGCCCGTCGGCGATGAGCCGATGGAGTTGCCGGGCCGGTTCCAGCGGATCGCCGTATTTTGTCTGCGCCGCGCCTCCGGTCGCTTCGACCCGGATTTGCGCGCAGGCCCCCTCCTCTTCCGCCGAGAGGAGGAAGAAGAACGCGCCTCCCTGCTCCGGCAGGGCGTGGACGCGCATGCGTCCGAGCAGTGTGCGCAACGTGGGCGTTACCTCCTCGACGGTTCCGACCAGCACCTGCCGGGCCTCCTGCCCGTCGATCAGCATCAGGGCGTCGAGGATTGCCGTGCCGAAACCGTCCGTCCCGTGCGCATAGGTCATGTTGTAGCAGTGGCGCTGCAACAGCAGCGCTACGGTGGCCCCTACCGTATTGAAGGTCGACTGGATGAATGCCGAGGGCGGCAACAGTTGTTCGTCGTTGTCGATGACCACCCGCAGGAATTTCTCGCTGTCGGCCAGACAACCGTAGGCAGTAGCGGTGATGACGGCGTCGACTTCATGTCCTTCGGCACAGACGGCTGCGGCCGTCACGCCGTCGCGCACGATGCGGCTCAAGCGCCGCCGCATCAGGGGATCGGGAACGATCGCCTTGAGGTCGCATCCGGAGTTCTCCGAAGCCGCGGTTCTGTGGATGTAGGCTTTCATCGTTTCGAGAAGATCAGGGATGTGTCGTTGCCGCCGAATCCGAACGAATTGGTCAACACCCGTTCGACCGGAACGTTCTCTTCGAAGCTCCCGCACGGAACCAGCCGGGTTCCTTCGACCGGGGTCCGGAAATAGGGGCTTCCGTAACGGATGCCCCGTGCCGCGGCCAGTGCCGAGTAGACGGCCTCGATGCCTCCTGCCGCTGCGAGGGTGTGCCCCGTGAAGTGCTTGGTCGAGCTGAACGGAGGCACCTCGTCGCCGAACAGACGCTCGAGGGCTGCGGCTTCCGCCGCGTCGTTGTTCGGTGTGCCGGTGCCGTGCACGTTGACGTATCCGACCTGCTCCGGACCGATGCCGGCCCGCCTCAGGGCCCCGCTCATGGCCCGGTAAGCCCCCTCGCCCATCGGCGAGGATGCGGTCTGGTGAAAGGCGTCGTTGGCATTGGCATACCCCGCGAGGTAGCAGTACGGCTCTTTGACGAGCGAGTCGGCGCGTTGGAGCACGAGATATCCGGCCCCTTCGCCGAGGTTCAGGCCCGCGCGCGAAGCGTCGAACGGCCGGCACGGCGCCGGATCGAGAATGCCGAGCGACATGAAGCCGTTGAGCGTGAATTTCGACAGGGCGTCGCAGCCTCCGGCCACCACGGCGTCGCAGATGCCGTGTTCGATCAGCCGTGCGGCGAGCAGTATGGCATTCGCCGCCGAGGAGCAGGCCGTGCTGATCGTCGTGGTGTAACCCGTGATTCCGCAGTGGGCGGCGATCCGGGCGGTGCTGTATGCCGGGTCGTGCTGGGCCGCCAGTGCGATGCGTCCTGCGGCGGGGTCCCGCATGAAGTCGCCGAAGAACCGCTCCGTAAGGTCCATGCCTCCGACCGACGTGGCCGATACCAAACCGACGCGCAACGATCCTCCGGGAGCTGCATCCGTCAGGGCTTCGCCTGCGGCCGCCATTCCCAGCAGCGCCGTGCGCGAAACGACGGCGGCGGGAGCGATACCCAGCAGCTCTTTCAGCACCGGGTTCGACAGCCTGACCTCACCGACGGGCACGGCATGCCGCGAGGCGAAGAGCGTCAGGGGGCCCACGCCGCTCCGACCTGCACGCAGGGCGCGCAGATTTTCCTCCGCTCCGTTCCCGATCGCCGAGATGACGCCGATGCCGCTGACCGCAATGCGCATGGCGGCTATTTCGTGCGGTTTTTCTCCACGAAATCGGCCAACGTGTCGATCGAGTAGAAAATGGCTTTCGATTCGGCGGGATTCGCCAGCTTGATGCCGTATTTCTTGTCGAGAATGATGATGATCTCGAGCGCGTCGATCGAGTCCAGTCCGAGTCCCTCGCGGAAAAGCGGGGTTGCCGGGTCGATGTCGTCGGGCTGTATCTCCTCGAGGTTGAGCGCCTCGATGATCGCCTCCTTCAGTTCCTGTACGAGTTGGTCTTTCATATTTTTTCCAATAAGTTCATGTGCATTTCATACCGCTCGCCGAGCAGTTCGCACCAGCCGCACAGCACGGCGTCGAGCCGTCCTGAGGCGACGAGCTGCCGCGCATACCGCATGACGAACCCGTCCTCGTCGAACGACGGCTCGATGAAGAACAGCCCCTCGCCCTTGATGCCGTGGCGAATGGAGAGCTCTCCCGCCGCGATGTTGGGGAGCGTATGTACGAAGACGGCGGGCGACGCCCCCTCTTCGGGGTGGCTTTCGACGATCTGCTGGTGACGGATGTCGGTGTCGAGCGATGCCGAACGGTTCGCCATGACGATGCCCACGCGCCATGCGCCGTATTTCCCGACGGCGTCCGATGTTGCGAGCAGCTTTTCCGCCGCTATGTAACCCAGTTTCGAAAGATTGTCCATCCGGGAAAAACGCATGTCGGTCCGTCCCGCAGATGCGTATTCGCGGCGGATGCACGCCGTAAACTCTCCGTCGCGGTCCGACAGCGCATACGAGGCGACCGTCCGTACCCCGCGGGGTTCCTGCGGCGGCTGTTCCGCGAACGGTCCGCGGCTCAGCACCACGGCGGCGTTGCATCCGCCGAATCCCGAGGCGCTTTTCAGCGCGGCCGTCAACGGCATTTCCCTATGGTGCGGCGCGACGTTCACCGGCAGCGGCGTTCCGCATTCGGCATACCCCGGGGTGCCGAAAACGAGGCCCCGGCGGAGCTGCTCGGCCGTGAGGATCGTCTCCACGATCCCCGATGCTCCGAGCGTATGTCCCAGATAGGGTTTCAGACTGTTCAGGGGCTTGTCTCCCAGCCCGGCCCGATGCAGGGCCCGGCTCTCCATTTCGTCGTTGTAAAGGGTCGCCGTGCCGTGGGCGTTGACAAAGCCGATTTCCCGGGGCGTGAGGCCCGCCTCCTGCATCGCCTCCCGCATCGCCGCAGCCAGCTCCTCGCCCGTGCGTGACGGGGCCGACAGGTGGTTGGCGTCCTGCGTCATGGCGCCGCCTGCCAGCAGGACGGGTGTTCCCTTGGCTTTTCGGGAGTCGGTGGTGAGCAGCAGCGCCCCGCAGCCTTCGCCGAGCGAAAGCCCGTCGCGGGCTTTGTCGTAAGGACGGCAGACGGTTTCGCTCACCGACTTGAACGACCGGAACCCGGCGATGACGAATTCGGTCAGCAGGTCCGCCCCGGCTACGATCACCTCCGTGCATGTCCCGGCCTCGATCATCCTGCGGGCAACCACCAGTGCCGCCACGCCCGAGATGCAGGCGTTGGAGATGACCACCGGACGTGCCGTGAATCCCAGCCGGCCGGCGACACGTTGGGCCGATTCCGCAATAAAACAGCGCGGGTCGGGCTTCGGGGCGTTGCGCAGGCAGTCGATATTGCCTTTGGTCGTGGCGATGACCAGCCCCGTGCCCGGGGCTTTCGGGTCGACGCCCGACTCTGCGGCGACGCTTCCGATCGCCGCTTCCAGCAGCGTTTCGAAATCAGCGTGTCCGAAACGTGCACGGTCGATGCGTCCGGCCGTCAGCTCCCCTTCGCAAAGGGACGGGTCCCTGAACGTTGCCACGCCCGGCGTCCCCCCCCCGATAGCCTCCATGTTCTCCCGGGTGGTGAGGCCGCAGGCGCTGATGATGCGGTCGGCGCCGAGGTATATCGCTATTTGAGCCATTTTCGTTTCCATTCGACGTAGAAGTCGGGTTGTACGAGACACAGTTCCGAAGCGGAATCCACGAACACCTGCACGGTCGAACCCGTTGCGGCGACCACTCCGTCGCTTTCGCGGCGGATCGTGTATTCGAAACAGATTTTGGCGGCCTCGGTGTCGATGTAGCGGGTCTCGACGAGCGCCGTGTCGTTCACCCGCAGGGGGCTTCTGAACTGGAGCGACGCTTCGACCACCGGCGCCAGATAGCCCGACTGCGCGATGTCGGCATAGCCCAGTCCGGCGAACCGGCGTCCGAAATCTTCCCGTCCGTCCTCGAAATAACGCATGTATTCGCCGTGCCACACGACCTGCATGGAGTCGACCTCCGAGAACCGGACCCGGATCGGGGTCCGGCAGGTCAGGGCCGCCGTCCGCTCTTTTCGTTTCACTGCTCTTCCGTTTTACGTTCCATAAATAGCTTCATCCGGCATTCGGCGACCGGTTCGCCGTCCACCCGGCTCGTCACGGCGATCAGGACGATATCCATGACCGTTTCGAGCACTTCGACCGTCGTCGTTATCCGCTCCCCGATGCGGGGCAGCCTGCGGAACGAGGCGTTGTTGACCGACCCGATGAATCCCAGTTGCACCTCTTCTCCCCGGCTCACGGCCAGATATCCGTTCCGTGCGGCGGCCGATTGGGCCATGTGTTCCAGCAGTCCCGCTTCCGAGAGCGCGCCGCCGTCGACGAGCAGGTTGTCCGCCCGCACGGTCAGCCCGCATACGGCGCCCGCATCCCCGATGCCGTAAAATGCGTCGACTTCCACGATCGGGGGCCGCTGCGGGATCAGTTCCAGAATGTTATGCCGGTCATATAAAGCGTTCATTGCGGTATGTGCGTTATCGGACCCGGCACTGCATGATGCTGTGGCCGAATCCCAGTCCGTCGTATCGCTCTTCGACCGTCAGTCCGGCGGCCTCCACGCAGCGCTCCATGTCGCCCGAGTGGTACATCTTGCTGTTGCCGTTGGCCAAGGCGGTGAAGTAGACCGAGGTTTGCGCCAAGCAGAACGATGCGGTTTCGTATTTCTGCCGGTCCCAGAAGGTTTCCATGATGTAGAGCTTCGACGCCGGGGACATCGAGGCCGCGGCCCGGGTCAGGATCGAGACCGCTTCCTCCTCCGAGAAGCAGTCGAGGAACTGGCTCATCCAAATGGCGTCGAATCCCTGCGGAAAACGCGTTTTAGCATTCAGCAGGTCGGCGCCGTAGCCGTCGATGCGGTCGGCCCCGGGCGCTCCGGCGACGGCCTCGCGCATGATCCCGAGCTGTGCCGGGAGGTCCATCACCGTCACCCGCACCGCGGGGTCGTGTGCGACGCATTGCAAGGCCCAGCGGCCCGTGTTGCCGCCCACGTCCAGCAGCGTGCGCGGCGCGGCGGCGAATACGATCCGCAGCGCCTCTCCGAACGAATTGTCGGAGTAGAAATGGTCGAACCCGAACCAGCTTTCCTGCACTTCGGGCGGCAACTGCGAGAGTCCCTCGTAGATGGTTTTCCACGGTCCGAGCCGTTTCAGTCCCTCGGGTTTCCCGTTCCGCAGTGCCGCTTCCAGATCGAACAGTCCCAGATAGTTGACGTCGTGATTGAAGTTGATATTGGCTTTCGACATCGGGTCGTTCAGCAGAAACCAGCCCGTCTTGGCCAGAAAGAACCGGTCGTCGCGCATCAGAATGGTCTGCGCGGTCAGCGACGATTCCAGCAGGATTTGCGTCGCATAGCGCGTCAGTCCGGCGTGTTCGGTAACCTGCTCCAGCGTCGTGCCTTCCGCTCTGCCGGAGAGCAGTTCGAATATGCCGAATTTTACCATCAGCCGCGACACCTGAAAGGTGATCGGCCCCCAGGCGATCTCCTGAGCGCGCTGCTGTGCCTCGCGGGCCGAGAACTGCTCCTTGGAGTAGGTCGTATTTTGGGGTTCGGGTAGTTTCATGTTTCAGTTCCAGAATTTGTAAAAGTTAAACCATTGTTCGTTCCTGCGGCGCACCTCTTCCTCCAGCAGCGGCAGGAAGGCTTCGAAACAGCGGCTTCCGTCGCGGCGGCGGCCTGTTTCGACCCCGGCGATGAAAAACCGGAACCGATAGGTCCGGTGTCGCTCGCGGGTAGCGAAGTAGAACACGACGGGCACCTGCATCCGTTCGGCGATCAGGAACGGACCCTGCGGGAAACGCGCCCTGCGGCCCAGAAAGTCGGCTTCGAAGGTCCGGTGGGCGTTCAGGAACCGGTCGCCCATGAAACTTACGCATTCGTTGCGGTCGAGCGCCGCCTTGATGTCGAGGATGCTTGCCAGCGGGTCGTCGCCGACCGGGATGATCCGCAGTTCCGTGCGCTGCCCGAACCGGTTGAGCGCCTCTTTCACGCGGCGGTGTTCGGCGTCGTACATGACCATGTTGATTCGCTCCGCATGCTCCCCGAAAAACTCCGCGCCGATGGACGGAACTCCGAAATGCGCGCCGATCATCACCAGCCCCCGTTTCTCTTCGAACAGCCGGAGCGCCTCGTCGTAGGATTCGAACGCGTACCGGAACCGTTTGCCCAGTCCGTTCTCCACGGCGACGCGGTCGATGAGGGTCTGCCCGAACCGGTAGTAGTGCCTTATCAGGCAAAATGCGCTGACCCAACGTCCCCGGTGCAGTGTCCTGCGGTAATAGTCCCAGATGGCCGCCGTGGCTTTCGGGGCGCAGGGAACGAAGTAGACCGCAACGAATCCCAGCAGGATGTAGGCCGCCCGCAGTCCGACGTGACGGATCAGGAAGATGAATATCGCGTAACCCGCATATCCGCCCCGCGACTTACCGTCCCACCCGTCAGGCTTTGGGCTCATCGAGTTTGGCGATGATCAGGTTGCAGAACTCCCCGAAAGTCTTTATTCCTGCGAAATCGGGGCCTTGGAGCTTGATCCCGAAATTCTGGTGAATGAGCACGACGACGTCCACCAGATCGAGGCTGTCGAGCCCGAAGGTATCCTTGAGCGACGATTCCGGTGCGATTTCGGCGGCGTCGACCTCGAACTCCCCGGCCAGAAGTTCCGTCAGTTTCTCTACTGTTTGTTCCTTGGAAAACATATCTGAAAAAATTACTGTCTGAATTTGCGGATGATCAGCGTGGAATTGGTTCCTCCGAATCCGAATGAGTTCGAGAGGAACGCATCGAACTGCGTGTCGACACGCGCCGACGGAATGTTCAGGCGTGCCGAGAACTCGTCGCCTTCCTCGTAGTTGAGGTTGGGGGCGATGAACCCGCCCTGCATCATCAGCAGGGAGTAGATCACCTCGCTGGCTCCGGCCATCCACATTTCGTGTCCCGTCTGCGATTTGGTCGAGGTGACATAGGGTTTGTGGCTGCCGAACACGGCGTCGATGGCCTGCGCCTCGTTGGCGTCGCCCAGCGGCGTCGAGGTGGCGTGGGCGTTCACATAGCCGATCTCCCCGAGCCCGATGCCGGCATTGGCCACGGCGCGCCGCAGCGAGCGCGACGGTCCGTCCACGTTGGGCACGGAGATATGGTCGCCGTTCGACGAGAAGCCGTATCCGGCGACCTCGGCAAGGATCGTCGCCCCGCGGCGCCGGGCCGATTCGTAGCTTTCGACGATGAGCGTCGCCGCGCCGCCGCTGGGAACGAGCCCGTCGCGCGACCGGTCGAACGGGCGCGAGGCCTTCGTCGGCTCGTCTTCGCGGGTGGAGAATGCGGCCAGCGTGTCGAAATTGGCCACCGAGTAATCGTTGACCTCCTCGCAGCCGCCGCAGATCACACACTCCTGCATTCCGTTGCGGATCAGCAGCGCGGCCAGCCCGATGGCGTGCGAACTGCTCGCGCAGGCCCCCGAGACGGTGAAGTTCACCCCTTTCAGGTTGAAGATCACCGAGAGGTTCATCGAGACCGTAGAGTTCATCGACTGGAAGATGTTGCCCGAGCCGATCATGGCGGTGTCCTTCGTTTGGCGGACCTTGTCGATTCCCTCCACCACGGCCGCGGCGCTGCTGTCGTTGCCGTAGAGGATGCCGACTTCGTTCCGGGCGAGGTATTCGGCCGTGATTCCGGCCTGCCCGAGCGCTTCGAGCGTGGCGATGTAGGCGTACTGTCCCTCTTCGGGCAGGCAGATTCGCTGCCGGCGGTCGAGTTTTCCCTTCAGGTCGGGATGCGGCAGCAGTCCGGAGAGTGCCGACCGGTACCCGAATTCATGCCGGCCGGGGACGATGCCGATACCCGAGCGGCCTTCGTAGAGCGATTCCGCGACAGCCTCTTTTCCGACTCCGATGCAGGAGTAGATGCCCATGCCCGTGATTACGACGCGTCTTTCCATCAGTAGATACCTCCGTTTATTGAAATCGTTTCCCCCGTGATGTAGGCCGCCTTGTCCGAGCAGAGGAATGCCACCAGTTCGGCTACCTCCTCCGCCTGACCGAAGCGTCCTGCGGGAATCTGTTTGCTGAGCTCTTTTTGGTCCAGTTCGGCGGTCATCTCCGTGGCGATGAACCCCGGGGCGACGGCGTTGACCGTGACGCCGCGCCGGGCGACCTCCTGTGCGAGGGCTTTCGTCGCGGCGATCATGCCGCCCTTTGCCGCCGAATAGTTCGTCTGGCCGGGCAGACCCTTGAGACCCGAGAGCGAGACGATGTTCACGATCCGTCCCCGGCGCCGGGTCAGCATCGGTTGCAGGAGCGGCTGCGTGACGTGGTAAAAGCCGCCCAGCGAGGTGGCGATCACCCGGTTCCAGTCGTCGGCGGGCATCCAGACCATGAGGTTGTCGCTGCGGATACCGGCGTTGTTGACCACGACCTCGACGAATGCCTCGGGGTGCGCCCCGGACCACGCTTCGAGTGCTTCCCGGGCGGCCGTTGCGTCGGCGACATCGAATTTGAGCAGTTCGCCCTCCGAGCCCGCGGCACGGACGGCCCCGAGCGTGCGTTCCGCTTCGGCGTCGTCCGACCGGTAATTGATGAGCAGGCGGTATCCTTCCGCTGCGAGCCTCTCGCAGATTGCCCGGCCTATTCCGCGCGAGCCGCCCGTGACAAGTGCGTATCGTGTCATAGTTCGATGTTTTTCCGCATGAGGTAATCCACCGTCCGGGCGATGTCGCGGTATTTCGGCGTGTCGTCCCGGAAAGCGGGGAAGAAGGCCCTGATCTGGTCGTATATTTCGCGCGACGCAGGTGCCAGCCGGTCGGCGGCGGCGAGGCAGTCGACGGCCTGCACGATGGCCATGAAGTGGATCGCCATGACCTGATAGCCGTTCTCGACAACCGTGCGGGCGATCAGTGCCGAGTTCGTGCCCATGCTGACGATGTCTTGGTTGTCGTTGTTGTTGGGGATGCTGTGGACGTAGTTGGGCATCGACAGCGTCTGGCATTCGGCCGTCGTGGAGGTCGCCGTGAACTGCGACGCTTGCAGCCCGTAGTTGAGTCCCAGCTCGCCCATGTTGACGAACGGAGGCAGGATGCCGTTGATGCGGTCGTGGAACAGGTAGTTGAGCTGACGTTCGGCGAGCATCGTGAGCTTGGTGACGGCGATTTTGAGCTTGTCCATCTCGAACGAAACATAGTCGCCGTGGAAATTGCCGCCGTGGTATACGTTCTCCGTCGTCGGATTGACGATCGGGTTGTCGCAGGCCGAGTTCAGTTCCCCGACGAGGACGCTTTCCGCCTGTTCGAGCGTGTCGCGGACCGGGCCGAGCACCTGCGGAACGCAGCGCAGCGAGTAGTAGGGCTGGACCTTGTGTTTGAAAACGGCTTCGCCGTCGTGGGCCACGACCACCTGGGCCACGGCACCTCCGTGGCGGCGGGGGCGCCCCGGCTGTACTTCGGCCCCCGGGGCAGCTGGGACTGGGTGGTCCAGGACCTGTACACCCGGCGGAATCTGGCGGGGGAGCGGTACCCGGGCCTGCCGGTGTTCCTGCTGGGTCACTCCATGGGATCCTTCCTGGCCCGGACGTACTTGATCCGCTATCCAGGCACTCTGGCGGGGGCCATTCTCATGGGCACCGGCCAGATGGCCCCGGCGGTGGTGGCGGCGGTGAGTGAAGCCGAGGTGGAAAAGCTGCGCCTTTACTCCGACCCCGCCTGTGCCCAGCTGCTGCGCACGGCGGCGGCGCATTTCGGCTTGCAGCCTTCCCAAGTCATGCCCGGCAACGGCAGCGACGAGAACCTGTTCTTTGCGCTGCGGGCTTTCTGTGACGAGAGCCACCCGCTGGCCTTTGCGGATATCACCTACGGCTGCTACGGCGTGTGGTGCAGCCTGCTGCACATCCCCACCCATATCATCCCGTTAAAAGAGGACTTCACCCTTGACCCCGCCGATTACCACGGCCTGCACGAGACCATCGTCATCGCAAACCCCAACGCTCCCACCGGACTGTGCCTGCCCCGGGAGGCCATCGAGGGCATTTTGCGATCGAACCCGGACAGCGTGGTCATTGTGGACGAAGCCTATGTGGACTTTGGCGGCGAGAGCTGCGTGCCGCTTATCGACCAATACGAAAACCTGCTGGTGGTGCAGACCTTCTCCAAATCCCGGCAGCTGGCGGGTGCGCGGCTGGGGCTTGCCATGGGCAACGCGGCGCTGATTGCCGACCTGAACCGGGTCAAGTTCAGCCTGAACCCCTATAACATCAACCGCCTGACTTTGAAGGCCGGGCAGGCTGCGCTGGAAGATACCGCCTACTTTGAAAAGACCCGCGCCGCCATTATGGACACCCGTGCATGGACGATGCAGCAGCTGACTGACCGGGGCTTTACCGTACTGGACAGCCGCGCAAACTTTGTATTTGCCAGCACAGAGCGGATAAACGGTGGTGTGCTATACAAAAAGTTAAAGGAAAACGGCATTCTGGTGCGGCATTTTGATGCGCCGCGCATTGAAAACTGGCTGCGCATCACCATCGGCACGCCGGAGCAGATGCAGGCACTGATGGACGCTGTGGACAAAATACTGGAGGTGTGACAATGGCAGAGCGCATGGTAACGCTGGAACGCAGCACCAACGAGACCCAGATCGAGTTGACCCTTGATCTGGACGGCACCGGCCGCTACGAGATCGACACCGGATGCGGCTTTCTGAACCACATGCTGGAGCTGTTTGCCCGGCACGGACGGTTTGATCTGGTGCTCACCTGCCACGGCGATGTACAGGTGGACTACCACCACACCACCGAGGACGTGGGCATTGCGCTGGGACAGGTCTTTGCCCGGGCGCTGGGCGAGATGCGCGGCATCTGCCGCTACGGCAGCTTCTACCTGCCCATGGACGAGGCGCTGGTGCTGTGCGCGGTGGATCTTTCCGGCCGGTGCACCCTGAACTGGGACATCCGCTGCCAGACCGAAAAGGTGGGCGATTTTGACGTGGAGTGCGCCAAGGAGTTCTGGTACGGCTTTGCCCGCAGCGTGCCCGCCACCGTCCATTTTGTGCAGTTTGCAGGCGAGAACACCCACCACATTCTGGAAGCCTGCTTCAAGGGCGCGGGCCACGCGCTGGCCGAAGCTGTGCGCATCGACGCGGCACACCGGGACGAGATCCCCTCCACGAAAGGACTGCTGGTATGATCGCCATTCTTGATTACGGCGTGGGCAACCTGTTCAGCCTGCGTTCCAGCTTGCAGCAGCTGGGGCTGCAGGCAGTGGTCACCGCCGACGCCGCTGTCCTCCGCGCCGCCGACCGGCTTATCCTGCCGGGGGTGGGCGCATTCGGGGATGCCATGGCAAAGCTTACCGCCACCGGCCTTGTGCCGGTGCTGAAGGAGCAGGCGGCGCACAAGCCCCTGCTGGGCATCTGCCTTGGGATGCAGCTGCTGTTTGAAAAAAGCTACGAATACGGTGAGCACGCCGGGCTGGGCTTTATCAAAGGCGAGGTCTGCCCGCTGGGGCCCGACCTTACGGACAAAAGTCTGAAAGTGCCGCAGATGGGCTGGAACGCCTTGCACATCGTAAAGGACGACCCCCTGTTCCGCTACATCCGCGAAGGCGAGTATGTGTACTACGTCCACAGCTACTACGGCAAAAACTGCGCCGAAAGCACCCTTGCCGTCAGCGATTATTCCATCCCGGTCACCGGCGCGGTGCGGGCGGGGCGGGTGTACGGCACCCAGTTCCACCCGGAAAAGAGCGGCGACACCGGGCTGCGGATCCTCAAGGCGTTCAGCGAATTGTGAGCGGGCGAGGACGCTAAAGGAGAAACAACTATGCAGCTATTTCCAGCCATTGACCTGCGCGGCGGACAGGTGGTGCGCCTGACACAGGGCGACTACGACCGCATGACCGTTTACGGGCAGGACCCCTGCGCACAGGCACGCAGCTTTGTGGCCGCCGGGGCAAAAAATCTTCATGTGGTGGACTTGGACGGTGCCAAGGACGGCACCCTTTCCAACTACGATACCATTGCCGCACTGGCAAAGCAGGGCGGTTTGTACATCGAGGTAGGCGGCGGCATCCGCACCGAGGAGCGCATTGAAAAATACCTTTCCCTCGGGGTGGGGCGCTGCATTCTGGGCAGCGTGGCGGTGACGGATTTTGCCTTTACCGCCCGGATGCTGCAAAAATACGGCGACAAAATCGCCGTGGGCGTGGATGCCAAGGACGGCTATGTGGCCATCCACGGCTGGAAGGAGGTCAGCGCCGAGCCGGGCGTAGCCTTCTGCAAGCGGCTGGCAGAAGCCGGCTGCACCGCCATCATCTACACCGACATTGCCTGTGACGGCGCGATGCAGGGCACGAACCTGTCCGTGTATGAGACGCTGGCGCGGGAGGTGCCGGGCCTCGGCGTCACGGCGTCGGGCGGCATTTCGTCACTGAGCGAGATCCGCGCGCTGGCCGCAATGGGGACAAAGGCGGCTATTGTGGGGAAAGCCGTATATACGGGCGCGCTGGCCCTGCCGGATGTGCTGGCCGCGGCGGGGGAGGAATAGTTCTATGGTGACAAAGCGTATCATCCCGTGCCTGGACATCCGAAACGGGCGCGTGGTAAAGGGCGTGAATTTCAAGGGCGTGCAGGACGTTGAGGACCCCGTGGCGCTTGCGCGGCGCTACAACGACGCCGGCGCCGACGAGCTGGTGTTTTACGACATCACCGCCAGCGCCGAGGGCCGCCCGCTGTTTGCGGACGCGCTGCGCGCCGTGGCGGCGGAGGTGTTCATCCCCCTCACCGTGGGCGGCAGCATCAATACCCTGGATGATTTTGACCGCGTGCTCAAATGCGGTGCGGACAAGGTCAGCGTCAACTCGGGCGCACTGAGAGACCCCGGCCTCATCCCGGCGGCGGCCAAGCGGTACGGCGACCAGTGCGTGGTCCTCTCCGCCGACGTCAAGCGGGTGGACGGCCAGTTCCGCGTCTTTGCCAAGGGCGGGCGCGAAGACACTGGCCGGGACGCGCTGGAATGGATCAAATGGTGCGTGGACAACGGTGCAGGCGAAGTGTGTCTCAACAGCATCGACACTGACGGTGTCCGGAACGGCTTTGACCTCGAGATGCTGGACGCCGTGGCGGCCCGGGTGAACGTCCCCATCATCGCCAGCGGCGGCGCGGGCAAAAAGGAGGATTTTTTGGAGCTGTTCCACCACAAAGGCATCGACGCGGGCCTTGCGGCGGGCATCTTCCACCAGAAGCTGCTCTCGATTTCCGACTTGAAAGCCTACTTGAATGAAAATGGCATCGAAATGCGGGTCTGAGCTCTTGCGTTTCGGGCCCATTTAGGATAAACTGTAAGTATCCCCTTTGAAGGGGAGGAGAAGATTATGGAACTGAAATTTGATGAAAAGGGCCTCATTCCTGCCATCGTGCAGGACCACTACACCAAAGAGGTGCTGACCCTCGCCTACATGAACGCCGAGACGCTGGCGCTGACCATTGCGGAGGGCCGGACGGTGTTCTGGAGCCGCAGCCGTCAGGAGATCTGGCGCAAGGGCGAGACCAGCGGCAATGTGCAGCGAGTGGTGTCCATTACCGCCGACTGCGATGCTGACGCACTGGTGGTAGAGGTGGTAAAGGACGGCCCCGCCTGTCACACCGGAGCGGAAAGCTGCTTTTTCAATGAGGTATACGTCTCCCCGGAGCTGAAGCAGTTCAGCTGGCAGGGGCTGTACGAGCTTATTAAAGGCCGCAAGGATACCCCCACCGCAGGCAGCTACACCACCTACCTGTTTGAAAAGGGCAAGGAGAAGATCCTGAAAAAGGTGGGCGAGGAGTGCACCGAGGTCATCATTGCGGGCGAAAAGGAAGACAAAGCCGAGACCATCTATGAGATCAGCGACTTGGCATATCATGTGCTGGTGCTGATGGTTCAGGCGGGCATCACGGTGGAGGACATCACCCGTGAGCTGGAAAAGCGACATGTCATTGACCACAAGGTCAAACAGGAAAGGATGCAGTGAGTTTTTTATGGCAGATTATAAGAAGTCCAGCGTTCATTGCCACTCGACGATGTGCGACGGCAGAAATACCTTGCAGGAGATGGCCAGCGCCGCCTGTGCGCAGGGCTTGACCACACTGGGCTTCTCCGGCCATAGCTACACCCAGCGTGACCGCGAATACTGCATGAGCCCCAGCCGCACGGCTCAGTACAAGGCCACCATCGCAAAGCTCAAGGCCGAGTACAAGGGCAAGGTGGATATCCTCTGCGGCATCGAGTGGGACGCTCTGAGCGAGGATAAGCCCGAAAGCTACGATTACTGGATCGGTGCGGCGCACCATCTGTACGGCAAGAACACCGGCAAGTATTACGAGATCGACTTCCGCCCGCAGGATCTGCACGACTGCATTTTCGACGATTTCGGCGGCGATGCGCTGGCCGCAGTGGAAGCTTACTTTGCCGAGGTGGAGAAGGTGGCCGCCAAGGGCCCGGACATTCTGGCCCACATCGACCTCATCAAGAAGCTGAACGGTGAGGGTGAGTTCTTCGACGAGGAGGACCCCCGCTATCAGGCCGCCGCCCTCAAGGCACTGGCCGTGGCCAAGGAGCATGACTGCCGCCTTGAGGTGAACACCGGCGGCGTCTACCGCGGCTACCGCAAGGATTTCTACCCCGGCGCATGGCTGCTGGGCGAGTGGCAGAAGATGGGCGGCAAGGTCATCATCACCTCCGACGCCCACGATGTGGACAGCCTGACCTTCGGCTTCGACGAGGCTGCCGCCGCCGTCAAGGCCGCAGGCTTCAAGAGTGTGGAAGTGCTGACCGTCAACGGCTTCGAGACGCAGGAGCTGTAACGATCTGAAAATATTGAAAAGGGCTGTTGTACAGCGGAATCAACCTCTCCGTCAGCGCTGACGGAGAGGTCGTACCTGTACAGCAGCTCCTTTTTGTGACTATGGAGGAACGCTTATGACCCAGTCCCCCGCGAAAAAATCATTCTTCAATCGGAACGTCGATTTGATGAACGGCCCCATCTTCAAGAGCCTGCTCATCTTTATGCTGCCCATTCTGGTGTCGTGCCTCTTCCAGCAGCTCTATAATACCGTGGATACCATGATCGTCGGCAATGTACTGGGCGATACCGCCCTTGCCGCCATTGGCGCCTGCGGGGCCATCTACGAGCTTCTGGTTGGATTTGGCATCGGTATCGGCAACGGCCTCGCCATCGTCGCAGCGCGCGCCTACGGGGCCGGAGACGATGACCAGCTCAAACAGACCGTGGCGGGTTCCATCGTCATCGGCATCATCGCGTCGGCGGTCATCACGCTGGCGGGTGCGGCGGGCCTGCATCCGCTGCTGGAACTGCTGGACACCCCGGCGGAAATTTTAGAGGACGCCTACGGCTATATCATCATCATCGACTTCGGCGTCATCGTCATGTTTGCCTATAACCTCTGCGCCGGCCTGCTGCGGGCCATCGGCAACAGCTTCATGCCGCTGGTCTTCCTCATCCTCTCGTCGGTGCTCAACGTCATTCTCGACCTCTGGTGCATCGCTGCGCTGGGCATGGGCGTGGCCGGTGCCGGTGTGGCGACGGTCATCTCTCAGGGCGTGTCGGTGGCGCTCTGCATCCTGTATGTTTTCCGCAGCGCCCGGCTGCTCCTGCCTGAGAAAAAGCACTTCCATGTGGAGAGCCGCCTCTATTGGGAGCTGTTCAGCCAGAGCATCTCCATGGGCCTCATGAGCAGCATCGTCTCGGCAGGCTCCGTCGTTTTGCAGTACGGCATCAACGGCCTCGGTACGCTGGTCATCGCGGGCCACACCGCGGCCCGAAAGCTCTTCGCTTTTACGGATATGCCCCTGACGGCGATGGCCTCTGCCTGCTCGACCTACGTCTCCCAGAACTACGGCGCGAACCATCCCGACCGCGTCCGCCGCGGAATGCGGGACATCTATCTCTACGGTGTCGTGGTGGCTGTGACGGCTATCCTGCTTATGAGTGTGGGTGCGGAGTGGATGGTGAAACTGGTGTCCGGCTCTTCGGAACCGGGGGGGCTGGAAAACGGCGTGCGGTATCTGGTCTGGAACGCACCCTTCTACGCCGTGCTGGGAATGCTGCTCTCCACCCGCTACGCTCTGCAGAGCATGGGCGAGAAGGTGCTGCCCCTGCTGTCCAGCGTCATCGAGTTTCTGGGCAAGATCGTCTTCGTCCTGCTCTTCATCCCCCGCTTTGAGTATAACGCGGTCATCCTCTGCGAGCCGGTCATCTGGTGCTTCATGACCATAGAACTGCTTATAGCATACCGGCATAATTCCTTCGTGTTTCCGAAGATGAAAAAATAAAAGAACTCCCCGCCATGCAGCTGCACAGCGGGGAGAAAGAGGGAGGAAAATTTCAGATTCAGAGGGCCGAATAGCCGAAGCTGTTCACCAGCGCGTCGATGTGCTGGCCGGCCTTGCACATGGGGCAGTCGCGGCTGTCGAAGCTGGCGTAGTCGGGCAGGCTGGAGGGGTCGAAGATGGAGGTGACCGGGATGCCCAGACACTCGTGGGTGGTGGCGAAGATGGCCGACAGGCCCGCCACGGTGCCGCCGTAGTAGTTGACTGCCTCGATGGCCGCCTGCACGGTGTAGCCGGTGGTGATGGAGGCCGACAGGATGAGGACGTGCTTGCCCCTGACCATCGGGGCGAGATTGTCGCGGAGGATGATCTGGCTGCCGCTGGTGTACTCGGGGGTGATGACGTAGATGGTCTGGTGGGCATTCATGTTGGCAAAGCCGTCTTTGGTCAGCTCGTTGGCCAGACAGGTGCCGATGACCTGTGTGCCGTCCAGACAGAGCACGGTGTCCACGATGGTGCTGTGCTGGTAAGCGCTGACCAGCTCCTTTGCCACGGCTTTTGCCTCGGAAAGGCGGGACTTTTGGGTGGTCACGTCGATGTAATAGTTGATGTGGCTGTGGCTGGTGGCAAAATGTCCCTTGGCCACCCGCAGGAACAGTTCACTTTTGCTGGTGGGAAGCTTGACCATGTTGATCATTGTACAGCACTCCTTTTTTCACCGGGCGCAGCTGCGCCGCAAAATACAAAACAGCGCGGCAACCCGTTCCGGTTGCAGCGCTTATTTTTCTTCTCTGCTTCTTTATTGTACTGAAAAATGCCGCTGTGCACAAGACACAAACCTGACGAAAAACCTTGCTTTTTTACAGACATATCGCCGAAAACTTGGATGCAAAGGCCGCTGCCGCCCGGAATGCCGCACCGCAAAGGGGGCACCGCGGCAAGACCGGTACTGCGGCAGGGGAGGAACACGCTTTTTTGCGCAACACGGAAAATTTTGCAAAAAGGGACTGGTATTTTTGCGGGTTTTGAGTATAATATAATAGATAGTTCAAATTTGAAGTAAAAGGAGAATCACTTCCATGGCACAGGCAAAACAGGACATGGGCTCCGGCAGCGTAAAAAAGCTGATGCTGCAGCTCATGATCCCGGCGGTCGTTGCACAGGTGGTCAACCTGCTGTACAACATCGTGGACCGCATTTACATCGGACATATCGCCGGCATCGGCGCGGCAGCGCTGACCGGCGTGGGACTGTTCACCCCCATCCTTATGCTGCTGAACGCATTCGCCATGCTGGTGGGCGCGGGCGGCGCACCCCGCACCGCCATTGCGCTGGGACAGGGCGACAAGGAGCAGGCGGAGAAGATCATCTCCAACAGCTTTACCATGCTGCTGCTCTTCTCGGTGGTGCTGACCGTGGTGTTCTACGCCGGAGCACCCACCCTGCTGCGGCTCTTTGGCGCCAGTGACGCCACCCTGCCCTATGCGCTGGTGTACAGCCGCATCTACATTCTGGGCTCGGTGTTCGTGCTGCTGGTGCTGGGCATGAACCCCTTCATCACCACGCAGGGCTTTGCCAAGACCAGTATGCTTACCACCGTCATCGGTGCGGTCATCAACATTATTCTCGACCCCATCCTGATCTTTGGTCTGGGGCTGGGCGTGCGGGGCGCTGCCATTGCCACCGTGCTCAGTCAGGCTGTGGGCGCGGTGTGGATCCTGCACTTCCTCACCGGCAAAAAGACCATCCTGCGCCTGCGCAAGGACTATATGCGCCCGGAAAAGAAGGTCATCCTGCCGGTGATGGCGCTGGGCATCTCCACCTTTGTGATGATGTCCACTGAGAGCCTGCTGTCCATCAGCTTCAGCTCCAGTCTGGCGCGGTACGGCGGCGACGTGGCTGTGGGTGCCATGACCGTCATCACCAGCGCTTCCCAGCTGTGCACCCTGCCCATTCAGGGTATCTGTCAGGGCGGTCAGCCGGTAATGAGCTTCAATTTCGGCGCGGGCAAAAAGCTCCGCGTCAAAGAGGCGTTCCGCTTCCAGCTGACCCTGTGCGGCTGCTACACCTGCCTGTTCTGGCTGCTCATGATGCTGGCGCCGGGGGCTGTGGCGGGCATCTTCACCTCGGATACGGCGCTGATCGACTACACCACATGGTCCATGCGCATCTACATGGCAGGTATCTTTGCCATGGGCTTCCAGATCGCCTGCCAGCAGAGCTTTATGGCGCTGGGTCAGGCCAAGGTCAGCCTGCTGCTGGCCTGCCTGCGCAAGATCATTTTGCTGATCCCGCTCATCTTCATTCTGCCGCACCTGCTGCCGAACCCGGTGTTCGGCGTCTTTCTGGCAGAGCCGGTCAGCGATATTCTGGCCGCCACCATTACCACCATCACCTTCTTCTCCCGCTTCAACGGTATTCTGGAGCGTGGCGCTGCAAAGGTGTAACGAAATAGAACAAGCCCGGAAAGTCCGCAGACTTTCCGGGCTTGAATTTTTGGCTTTAAACGGCCTCCGGCTCACCAAGAGCCAACACCTTCGTCAGTTCGGCCTGCACCTTGGCGTTGGTGGCATCGGTGACGGCCAGCACGTCGGAGTAGAACTTTTCCATCTCGTCACGGGTGGAGAAGGTGGCTACATACATCTGGTTGCCCATGGCACCGGACAGTGCCTCGGGGATGCGGTCCACCATGCGCATGTTGTCCTGATACTTCTGCATCAGCTGCTCGTGGCTGTAAACGAAGTTCTTGCCGTCCCGGCGGCCGGCAAAGGCGCAGTAATAGTGCTCACCCACCGGCATATCGGTGCCGCCGAAAGCAATCATGTCCGCCCAGATCTTGTACACGTTGGTGGAACGGGCAAAGTCGATCATGTCCGGGGTAAAGCCGCCGCAGGGGCGCATGTTGACTTCCAGCGCCACGAGCTGGCCTTTTTTGCCCATGCTGGCCTGATCCTCGGTCATGCGGAAGAACTCGAAGTGGACAAAGCGGCTCTTCACCCCAAAGCTCTTGACGGCGGCACGGCCCGCGGCGCGGGTGTCCTCCGGCAGATCCTTGATGATGTAGTAGATAGAGTTGTCATCGTTGTTCACGATGTCCATGATGGACACGGGGCTTACGTTGCCCGCCTCAAAGATGGGGTTGCCGTGGGCGTCGATGATGGCATCGTAGCTGTTCACCTCGGCGCGGACGAACTCCTCCATGATGTACTCCACATCCGGGTGCTCCTTCTCCTTGTAAGCCAGAAATTCTTCCAGTTCCTTGTCGCTGGAAAGGCGGTGGGTATCCGAAGCGCCCACGCCGTTGTCCGGCTTGACCACCACCGGGTAGCCCACCTGTGCCACAAAGGCCTTGCAGCCCGCAAGGTCGTCTACCATGTGGTAGCGGGCGGTGGCGATACCGGCCTTCTGATAGTATTCCTTCATCTTGCTCTTGTACTTGATGCG
>ERZ827528.1575-NODE-1575-length-23268-cov-3.784000_pt1 | contig 23268 bp, 17 predicted proteins | sample MGYA00519768_ERZ827528 | MGnify/ENA primary metagenome ERZ827528 (study PRJEB31778, sample SAMEA3449343) | human gut metagenome | biome: human gut; feature: human-associated habitat; material: faeces | place: United Kingdom | collected 2010/2012 ...
TTTCTCTTCTGCGCTATATAAACGCGCACCATGCGGCTGACGCCGGGAGAGAGTTCGTCTTTATTTTCGCGCGTAAAGGTCTTGACGTCCACAATAACGCCGCCCTCGCCGTGGGGCACGCGCAGGGAAGTATCCCTTACCTCGCGGGATTTTTCGCCGAATATTGCGCGCAGCAGGCGCTCCTCGGCAGTCATTTCTGTTTCGCCCTTGGGCGTAACCTTTCCTACAAGAATATCCCCTGAACGCACCTCCGCGCCTATGCGGATAACTCCGTTTTCATCCAGGTCGGTAAGGCTGTCCTCGCTGATATTGGGGATGTCCCTGGTTATCTCTTCGGGGCCCAGCTTGGTATCCCGCGCCTCGCACTCATATTTTTCAATATGAATGGAAGTGAACACGTCATTTTTAACCAGCTCCTCACTGATAAGAATAGCGTCCTCATAGTTATAGCCTTCCCACGGCATAAACGCTATAAGAATATTGCGGCCCAGCGCTATTTCGCCCTGGTCGGTGCTGGGGCCGTCGGCTATAGTCTGGCGCTTGGAAACATATTCGCCCTCTTTAACTATGGGCCGCTGGTTGATGCAGGTGCCCTGGTTGCTGCGCTTGAATTTTTGCAGCTCATAGGAATATTCCTTGCCGTCATCCCCCATTATGATTATCTTATCTGCGTCCACATAGCGCACAACGCCGCTTTCAGACGCAAGAATGCTTACGCCCGAATCCATGGCCGCCTTATATTCAATGCCCGTGCCTACTATAGGCGCTTCAGGCACTAAAAGAGGCACCGCCTGACGCTGCATGTTCGCGCCCATAAGCGCGCGGGAAGCGTCGTCGTTTTCCAAGAAGGGTATCATGGCCGTAGCCACCGAAACCACCTGCTTGGGCGAAACGTCTATATAATCCACCTGTGAAACAGGCACTTCCACAAATTCATCCTTTACGCGCACAGGCACATGGTCCGCTATAAAGTGCCCCTGCTCGTCCAGCTGCTCGTTAGCCTGAGCTATGACATATTTATCTTCATCATCCGCCGTGAGGTAATCAACTTCATCGGTAACAACGCCCTTTTCCTTATCCACGCGGCGGTAAGGGGATTCTATGAAGCCGTATTCGTTTATGCGGGCGTAAGTCGCAAGGGAGCCTATCAGGCCTATATTCTTTCCTTCAGGAGTTTCTATAGGGCACATGCGGCCATAATGCGAATGGTGCACGTCGCGCACCTCAAAGGAGGGACGGTCGCGGTTAAGACCGCCGGGGCCCAGGGCTGAAAGCCGGCGCTTATGGGTAAGCTCGGCCAGCGGGTTGTTCTGGTCCATAAACTGCGAAAGCTGGCTGGAACCGAAAAATTCTTTAACAGCCGCCGTTACCGGGCGTATATTGATAAGGGAAGTGGGCGTTGCGCCCTCCACTCCCTGAGTGCTCATCCTCTCGCGCACTACGCGTTCCATACGCGAAAACCCTACGCGCAGCTGGTTCTGGAGCAGTTCGCCCACGCAGCGCACGCGCCTGTTGCCCAAATGGTCAATATCGTCCACATTGCCGAACTCGCCGCAGAGATTCACGCCGTAATTAACCGAGGCGATTATATCTTCAATATAAACGGTAAGGGGCACAAGCTTATCCTTTTCCTCCATAAGGCGGTTCTTAAGCTCTTCCTTATCCAGGCCCTCGTCCAATATAGCGCGCAGGGTGGGATAATGCACCTTTTCGCGTATACCCGCTTCAACGGGAGGGAAGGGCAGGAAGGGAGCGGCGTCCACAAAATGATTGCTTATAACAGTTTGAAGTCTTTCAAACGGCTCGCCCTTTTCATTTTTATGATGAGTGCGCAGCAGCACGGTCTTGACGCCGGCATTTTGTATTTCCACAGCCAGGGCGGGCGTGATAAAGCCGCCCTCCTCCAGCATTATTTCACCTGTTTCAGGATTTATAATGCTTTCTGCCGCCGTCTGATTTTCAATCCGTCCGGCCAGGGAAAGCTTTTTATTGAATTTATAGCGTCCTACCCGCGCAAGGTCGTATCTCTTGGGGTCGAAAAAAGTGGCCAGCAGGCGCTCGCGCATAGTATCTACCGTAGCGCTTTCGCCCGGCCGCAGGCGTCTGTACATTTCGGCCAGGCCGTCGGTTTCGTTTTCTATAGGAGACGCTCCCGAACGGTCATGGGCGATGGTCGCGTCCACTACCTCCGAATGGCCCAGGGCTTCTATCAGCTGCTCATCCGTGCCCAGGCCGAGACCGCGCAGAAGGGCAGTTATGGTGGTCTTGCGGGTGCGGTCCACCTTTACCCAGAAAACATTGTCTTTATCTATCTCGTATTCCAGCCAGGCACCTCTGTTGGGAATAAGGGTAGCTGTAAACTGGCTCTTGCCCGTTTTATTGTCCCGGCTGTAATATACGCCCGGAGAACGAACAAGCTGGCTGGCTATAACGCGTTCTGCGCCGTTTATTATAAACGTGCCCGTAGGGGTCATAAGGGGAAAATCGCCCATGAACACTTCCTGCTCTGCGATATCCCGAACAGCGCCGTCCTCCCCCTTGACGGTCAGGCGTACACGCACCTTCATGGGAGCGGCATAGGTGGTATCCCTCTCCTTGCATTCCTCGATGGTGTATTTGGTCTTGTTTTCCAAATAGCAGTCAAGAAACTCAAGGCGCATATTCTGGGAAAAATCGTCAATAGGCGAAAAATCCTTGATTATGTCTTTAAGCTCCTCGTGAACGAACTTATTAAAGGAATTTTTCTGGATCTCGATTAAATCGGGCATATCCAGCGGTTCCCTTATGCTTGAAAAGCTCATTCTGGTACGTTTCCCCATTTTCACTTCGTGAAGCATACATCCACTCTCCGTTTCATAAAGTCAAACATAGCCCTCCGGCGCCGTGGTAAAATTGCATGAATTAATTCAATTAAAAACGCTTGCTTTTTTTAAGCTTATTATGTAAAATAATCTTAGAAAAGCACACATTCCCCTTCCCCGCTTTGCAGCGGGCAAGTATTCCCACGTTACCTTATAATGCAATAGTTAAGTTTATCACAGCAGTCAAGCTCTGTCAACTGTTTTGTGCCATAAAATTGGATGAAAATTCAAAAAATGCTTCCATAATAATTCCCGCTGCGATTATTATGTTGAACCAAACTGCAAAAATTAAAGGTCTGCTGAAATGAGCAAAGCCGCATAAGGCAGTATTTTATATGATGTACCGCGCTGTACCGAAACGGTGCTTGCCCTGACAGGCAAGTTAAGTTACCCTGCGGCAGTGAGGCCTCTTTGCAATGAAGTTTGTTGCGTAATGGCGTTGCGTCAGACTTAACTTCACATTTGACAAATACTTCACTGTAATTTATTGCAGCTTCACTTCAAACCGAAGGTTTGAAACTTCGCAAAATAAAACACCACTCGAAAAAGAATTTTTTGGGTTCTTCTTCGAGTGGTTTTGTCTTATACCGCAGCAGCAAGCAGGGGATTTGTACGGCAGATTCCCGGCTTGTTTTATAGAAATACTTCCTTATCGGAGATGCCCGATTGCCGCGGGCCTTTTAATATATTAAACTTTAAATTACCGTCTGGATTTTTTCTTTGATTGGACCGCCGTTAAACCCGCGGCGCCCGCCGCCAGAACAATAACCATCCAGCCCACAAGGCTGTCGCCGGTACCCGACGGGTCGGAAAGAGCCGGATCCTTTCGGCCGCACATGGAGCATATTCCGTCCACATAATCATGCTCCCCGGTAGGAGAAATTGCCGCCGGCTCGCTTATGGCGTTTTTGCCCTGAGCGTCCGAAAACATCTGATTGCATCCAGAGCATACCCAGTAAGCCTCAAAGCCCTTTGAAACGCAGGTAGGCGCTTTGCCTTCAACCGCCTCAAGGTCATGGTCCAGCATAGGAAGTTCTTCTCCGTCCGAAAGCTTTTTACCGCAATCAGCACAGTAAACCTCTCCGGTATAGCCCTTTGAAACGCAGGTAGCCGCCTGAGCGTTCCTGGTCTCGGTATTGCTGTGGTCGCAGACAAGGTATCCGCCTTCAGGATTGGATATAAGCTCCGCGCCCTCGGCAAAGTATTCTTCATTTACTTCAGCATCAAACTGGCCGCCGCTTATGACGGGAGTTCCATAGCTGCCTAAAAGCACCAGCGGCTTGCCGTTGGTAATAAAATTACCGCCGTTTATATTCAATTCAGAATCGGTCAGCGTCAATCCTAAAACAGCATTGCCGTTTGTGGTAAATTCGCCGCTTTCAATGGTAACATGGCCGTTTTCATCGCACCAGACGGCATAGTAATCAGTTCCGGTAACATTTACATCCCGCAGCACTACGTTGGTTGCATTAAAAACATTTATCCCGCCGTCAGCAGTTATGCCCTCTATTATAACATTATCCGTTTCGCCCTCATCTCCTATAAACAGCGCATAGCTGCCTCCTTTGGAATCAAAGGCGCCGTTTTTCAAAGTAAAATTTGTTCCTTCAAAAATCAATGTGAAATTATCAGCAGAAATGGTATTCCCGCCCAAATCTATTATCTTGCCGCTTACATTTACCACTCCGCTGCCCGTTGCGTCAAAGGAAGCATCCAGCCTTATATTAGTTACGCCGGGGTCATTAACAGCCTCCAGCAGCTGGCCGACGTCCGAAACAACGGTAACCTCCTCCTCAGCAAGCGCTCCGGCCTGCAATGCCAGCATAAATAGTGAAAGCGTAAGAAATACAAGCAATATACGTTTTGCATTTTTCATGGCATTCTTTCTCCTTAAACAAAATAAACAGCCCATCTTTTAAAATACTGTCCAGGCAGCGTTATTACTGTATTTGCCGCCCGTCCTGCATTTTTTTAGAATTAGATTTTAAATTAATTAATTTATATCACAAAAGCGCAAAAACGTCAATAATTCAGACATTCCTGCGCTTTGACAAATACTGCTTTATATGCGTTTCTGATAAGATTGATATTTAAAGGCACAATGCGGCGAAAAGGACTTAATTTGCCTTATGCCGCACCGCCTTTGCTCCAAGCCGCCGCAAGCCGTCCCTTTTGCAACTTTTGAGGAGGGAAACCAGCGGCATTTTGGCTATGCGCCCTCAGCCCCAGAAGCCAGTTTTCAAGACAAAGAGAGCTGGCGCACCGGACTCCGTGCCAGCCGAGGAGAACTCAGGAAACAGGCAGATTTACAGGAAAGATGCGCGTTATCCCTTTTACCATAACGCTGAATAATACAATAATAATCTGCACAGCATACATTTCAGCGGCACGCGTGCGCACAGACAGTTTTTTTAAGCTCATGCTAACGCCTGCTGCCCAGGATTTCAATCCCTGTTAAAAAGATTCCCTCCATGCGCGTCTATAGCGGTCACCAGCAGCATATTTTCCACCCGGAGCCTGTGCACTGCCTCGCTTTGCAGCTCTTTAAAGGCAATAACCTGACATTCCTTCACGCAGGAGGCCATATATGCGCCCGCGCCGCCTGCCGCAGCCAGATACACCGCGCCGTACTTAACGCAGCAACGGCAGACCTCCTCGCTGCGCGGCCCCTTGCCTATCATGGCCGCAAGCCCTAACTCTATCAGCCTGGGAGCATACGCGTCCATGCGGCCGCTGGTGGTAGGTCCGCAGGCGCCTATTGGGAAACCCTCCGGCGCAGGAGTGGGGCCGGTATAATAAATAGCCTGTCCTTTTAAAGGCAGGGGCAGTTCCTCCCCTTTTTCAATCAGCGCGCAGATTCTTTTATGGGCCGCATCCCGCGCCGTATAAATTATGCCCGAAACCATAACTTCATCCCCCGCCCTTAAATCAAGCAGGGTATTTTTATCCGCCAGGGGAAAAACCAGTTCTTTCATTTGTCCTCCTCCTAAATACGAGCGGTCTTATGCCTCGCGCAGTGGCACTGCATATTAACCGCTACGGGCAGGCCTGCAATATGCGTAGGGTAACTCTCCATATGGACGGCCAGGGCAGTAGTTCTGCCCCCTAATCCCTGCGGGCCTATTCCCAAAAGATTTATTTCTTCCAAAAGTTCCTTTTCCATATCCGCAAGGGCTTTATCCTCCGCCTCTTCGCCCAGGGGCCTAAGAAGCGCATGTTTGGCCATAAGGGCGGCCTTTTCCATAGTGCCTCCTATACCTACGCCCACTACAACGGGCGGGCAGGGATTCCCTCCGGCATTTTTTACCGTTTCCACAATAAAGCGCTTGACCCCTTCAACGCCTTGAGAAGGCTTAAGCATTTTTAAAGCGCTCATATTTTCGCTTCCAAAGCCTTTGGGCGCGGCGCTCAGGATTATTTCTTCCCCCGCAATTAATTCAATATGTATAACAGCGGGCGTGTTATCCATCGTATTAATGCGCTCCAAAGGGGAAAGCACCGATTTGCGCATATCTGCATATGCCCGGCGCACCCCTTGGTTTACGGCGTCCTGAAAAAGCCCGCCCGTTATATGCACATCCTGTCCGATTTGAGCAAAAACTACAGCCATACCCGTATCCTGGCAAAGGGGCAGGCCGGTCTGCGCGGCTATATCAGCATTTTCTACCGCAAGCTTAAGAAAGCTTTGGGCGCGCTTTGTATCTTCAGCCTGCGCCGCTTGCTTAAGCGCAGACACCACTTCGGGAGGATATTCCCGGCAGGCGCTTTTAAACAGCTGCTCTATACAGTCAGTTATCTGATCTACATGTATTTCTCTCACAATATTTCCTCTTTTGCTTTTATTTTGTCACGGCTTTGGGGCCTTATTATTTTTGCACCGGCTTTAATCCTTATCCGCGCTGTGGACAGTAACGTCAAGCTGGTTGAAGGGAATTGTTATGCCCTCTCTGTCAAAGGCCAGCTTTACCTGTTCATTCATAAAGAAATAGATATTCCAATAGTCGTCTTTCTTGCACCAGATGCGCGCTGTCAGCTTTATTGCGCTTGCATCCTGCGAAAGCACCGCCACAAGGGGAGCGGGATCCTTTAGCGCTCCTGGCGCTTCGTCAATCAGGCCGCTTATAATCTCCCTTGCCTTAGCAATGCTGTCGTTATAGCCTATGGAAAAATTCATGTCCACACGGCGCATCTCGTTATGCGAATAATTGGTGACTATATTTCCGGCCAATACCGAATTGGGAATAACTATGCGCTTATTATCGGAGGAGTTAATTGTGGTATAAATTAAATCAACGCTGTCTATGCTTCCGGCGGCGCCGTCCTCCAATTCTATATAATCTCCCGACTTAAAATTTTTGCTGGCAATGATAAGCATACCGCTGGCAATATTAGACAAACTATCCTTAAGAGCAAGGCCTATGGCTACGCCGGCTGAGGCTAAAACGGCCAGCAGAGAGCCTGTATCCAGCCCCAAAGAACTTGCAGCCATAAGCACTACGACTATCCACAACAGAATTTTGACAGTAGAACGTATAAAGGCATGCATGGTTTTATCTATGCGATGCGCCAGCAGTTTATTGAGCCATTTAAGCAGCAAAAATTGAATAAGCAAGCCCAAAAGCACAATAACTGCGGCTATGGCCAATCTGGGCAGAAAGGCTTTTATTGGTTCCCAGATATGTTCAATAAAAAATTCCACATGAATTTCCTCCAATATTATCAGTAGACTATTTTACGGCCGCAGGCATCTATTTCGCCATGACCAGATAAGACGGTAAAGGCACTGGCCCTTAGTAATCTGTTTGTCACTGAAAGGCCCAGTCCCTCCTGATTATCCCATACAACCACAACCAGTTCCTTTCCAAGGACATCCGCTTCCCGCAGAAGCGCAAAAAGGCGCTGGGCGGCCTGCTCAGGATGCTGCTGACTGCAAAGCACGGCTGAATCAGCCTCAGGTATGGCCTTAATCTGCGTATCGGACGCCAGCAGCCATGCATTTACTCCCTCCTGGGCAGCTTTATTATATACCCGCCGGGCGGTCTCCAGCTCCTTTGCTATTACTACGCGGGCACTGGGAGAATAATGCTTATATTTCATGCCAGGACTGGCCGCCTTATCCACCATGCCCTGATTAAGAACGCTTTTATGTACCTGAATATCGGGCAGCACGCTTTTGAGCTGTTCCAGCGTTACGCCGCCCGGTCGCAGCAGCATAGGCACACTGCCGGCCAGAGAAAGCACAGTAGATTCTACCCCAACCGAGCATGGACCTCCGTCCAGAATTATTTCCACCTTGCCTTCTAAATCAGCCAATACATGCTGAGCGGTGGTGGGAGAAGGGCTGCCCGAACGATTAGCGCTGGGCGCAGCTATGGGGCGGCCTGCTGCATTAATAAAAGCACGCGCCGCAGGATGAAACGGAATGCGCACTCCCACCGTATCCAGACCCGCCGTTACCTCGTCCGGAATATTTGCGTTTCTTTTCAGCACCAGCGTTAAAGGGCCCGGCGTAAAGCGTTTTAAAAGCAGCTCAGCCTCAGGCGGGATTTCGCGTACAATTTCATGCAGCGTTTCAGCTGAGGCTATATGCACTATCAAGGGATTATCCCCCGGCCTGCCCTTTGCTTCAAATATCTTTTTCACAGCATCCGGACAAAGCGCATCTGCTCCCAGGCCATAGACAGTCTCCGTAGGAAATGCTACTAAGCCGCCTTCCCTTATTATAGTGCCGGCTCTATCAAGCGACTCCTGATTTACTTTCAGAATCTCCGTCCTCAAAATATCCCCTCGTATTTTACAATAATATAAATTATACACCGGCCGATAAAAACTTGCAAGCGGCGCGAAACAAGCAACGTGGCAAATCCCGCTTTATAAAGCGCAACACACATTTGTTTAATCCTTCCAGTGGCAACCACAAGCGCTGCACAAAATGCGGCGAAGCCGCACGGGGCGCGGGCGGGAAGAAATATATTGCGGCCCGCAGGGCCGCGAGCGCCGCTGGAAATAATGAAGAATAGGAAAATAGGGGATTGAGAGCAGATGGTCTGAGAATGGTTAGCTGCGGGCGCTCTCATTGAGGGCGGGGCGCCCCACCCAAAATAGGAGTCCCCGCCTACGGCGGGGACATATACCAAACCTCATAGCATCTTCAAACTAAACTTTTTCCCATTCTTTATTCCTTCTCCCCGACTTCGGCCCCATATTACACCCACCCGCGCCCCTAGCGCAGCTGCCGCTTCCGGCATATCGCCCATCCTTTTTTTCTGGCCGCAGGAAAAAATAAAACGCGGTTTAAAGCCGCGTTCTACTTTACAAGCTTATTTTATTTGCACATTATCCGCGCATAGCCTTATAGCATTCGTCGCAGTAAACCGGACGATCCTCTTTGGGCTGGAAAGGCACCTGAGTAGCAGCTCCGCACTGAGCGCAAACAGCATCATACATCTGACGGGCGCCGCGCTGAGCGTTCTTTCTGTTCTGACGGCAGGTACGGCAGCGGCTGGGCTCATTCTTAAGCCCTTTCTCTTCATAAAACTCCTGTTCACCCGCGGTAAAAACAAATTCCTCGCCGCATTCCTTGCAAATTAAAGTCTTGTCCTGAAACATATTATTATGTCCCCCAATAAAAAAATATTTTGTTGTACGTATAGATTGGAAAAAGCTACCTCGGACAGGGAAACATAACCAGACAAAACATGCAAGCTAATCCACTCTCTAGCGGGTGCAAATCCTAATAATAAACGTCAACATTATCATTATATCCTATGTGAAGTCAAAAAGCAATACATTTTTTTGGAAAAATTAAATTATTTTTATGCGCTCCTGAAATTATTTTCCGCCTGCCAGCGTCAGAACATATACCTTCTCCGCTCCGGCAGCTTTTAATTCTTCAGCGCACCCGTCCGCCGTACTTCCAGTAGTCAGCACATCATCTACAAGTAGCACGCAGCCATAAACATTTTTAACTGCTTTAAAGCATCCGCTCATACTCTTATGCTCTTTACTCAAACTTTGCTTGCGTGTGTAAACCGCCCGTTTCAGCAATTCATCATATTTTACATTTAATTTCTGAGCAATCCCTCTGGCCAGAATCTCCGACTGATTAAAACCTCTCTGCTTAAAGCGCCTCGGATGCAGCGGAACAGCCGTAACCGCCGTTAAATTTTCCGCTATCCGTTCGGGCAGTTTCTGGGCCATTATGTCAATAAAGCGCTCACCGTAATATTTCCGGCCGGAAAATTTATAACCCTTAATAATTTCCCTGATTGGCTCTTCATAAGAAAACACCACAAACGCCCTGTCAAAATGGTGCTGAGTATGCTCGCACAAAGAGCAAAGGTCGCCCTCCCTAGAAGCATGTCCGCATACCGGACACGCGCCGTCTATTTTTATCAGCTTTAACTTTTCCCTGCATTTATCGCATAGCCCGTTATCCCGAACCGCCTCGCTGCCGCAGCCCATACAAGGAAAATCCCGCGGGCACATCACCCGCGCTATACTAGCCAGAACCTCCTTAATTTTCATCGCCAAGCACCTTTGCCGCCGCCTTCAGCCGTTCATCCAGAGCCGAATAGCGCTCGCTTATCTGATTATTGTTCACCATATATCCCAGCGCGCTCCTGCTGCCCGTAAGCACCACTGCTTCTCTTGCTCTGGTAACTGCCGTATACAGCAAATTGCGGGTGTACAGCATGGGGTTGCCCTGCCATAACGGCATAACTACAACTTTAAACTCACAGCCCTGGCTCTTATGCACGCTGATAGCATATGCCGGCATAAGGTCGTTCAAAGCCGCCTGGTCATATTCGCATTCCCTGCCGTCCTCAAAGCGTACCGTCACGTCCCCGCGAGGCTCTATGCGTTCAATATAACCCATGTCGCCGTTAAAAACGCCCTCGCCTTTTATAACAGCGCCATTTTCAGAAATACGCCTAAAAGCAAGCTGATAATTATTGCGAATATGCATTACCTTGTCTCCCTCGCGGAAAACATATTCACCTGAAATACGTTCATTTTTAAACGGAGCCGGCGGATTAAGCGCCTCCTGCAAAAGCGCGTTAAGCCTGTTTACACCGCATTCTCCCCGCTTCTGCGGGCATAAAACCTGTATATCCCTCAAAGGGTCCGCCTTAAAATGCGCAGGCAGGCGCCTTTCACAGAGAGCAACCACATTGCGGGCCGCCTCATACTCTTCCGTGCAGGTTTCAAAGAAAAAGTCCTTGCCCTTTACATTAAGAAGGGGCATTTCCCCCTTATTAATCCTATGCGCGTTGACCACTATCATGCTCTCCATCGCCTGCCTGAAAATTTCAGTCAGCCTTACCACCGGCAGAGCTTCTGAAGAAATAATATCCCTCAGCACATTGCCTGCGCCTATGCTGGGCAGCTGGTCGGCGTCTCCCACCAGCACAAGGCAGCTTCCAGGCTTAAGCGCGTCCAAAAGACTCCTCATTAAAAAAATATCCACCATGCTGGTCTCATCTATTATGCAGACATCGCATTCTAAAGGCGATTCGGCATTTTTGGCAAATTTAAACCCATCTTCGTCAGGCGAATATTCAAGCAGCCTGTGGATAGTACGCGCCTCCCGGCCCGTGGCTTCGGTCATCCGCTTGGCCGCGCGTCCCGTAGGCGCAGCCAGCTCCACCCGCTTGCCTTTTAAGGTGAAAAGCCTTATTATGCAGTTAATTGCCGTAGTTTTGCCCGTTCCCGGCCCGCCCGTGATAACGGCCACACCCTGACAAAGCGCCGCCTTAACGGCCTCGCGCTGTCCCTGGGCCAGTTCTATGCCTATTTCATCCTCGCACAGCCTGATATCTTCCTCTACATCCCCCGAAATGCATTCGGCCGAATTCTTTAAAAGCATTAAAGCCGCCGAAACCTTGACTTCGGCATAATAATACGGAGCAAGATATACCGCTTCGACTCCCTTAACCTCGCGCATTATCAGCCTGCGCTCCAATATGCCGCTCTCCAGCGCGTCTTCAACGGCCTCCCTTTCAATTTCCAGCAGCCCTGCGCAGCGCTCCGCAAGCTCGCTGCGGGGCAGAAACATATTCCCGTCATTTCCCGCCTCTGAAAGGACATGCCTTATGCCGCAGGCGGTACGAAAGGCAGAATCGTGCTCCAGCCCAAGCTGACGCGCTATTTTATCAGCGCTTTTAAAGCCTATTCCCTCTATATCGTCCACAAGCTGATAGGGATTGGCCTTAATGCGCTCCATAGTCTGAGCGCCGTACTGCTTATAAATCCTGACGGCCATGCCGGTAGATACGCCCAGCTTCTGAAGAAACATTATGCCCTGGCGCATGCCCGAAACATTTTTGTAATTCTCGGCTATCTTGGCCGCGCGGGACTTGCCCAGGCCCGGTATCTCGCCGAGGCGCTCAGGGGTATACTCCAGAATATCCAGCGCCGCTTCTCCAAAGGCATCCACAATAGCTCTTGCTGTGCTGGGGCCAACTCCCTTAATGAGCCCGCTGGACAGATACGCCTCAATATCCTCTAAGGTTTCGGGGCGGTCTATGCTGTAGGCAGAAGCCTTAAACTGCATTCCGTAATTTTTATGCTGCTGCCAGCAGCCTTCTACAGTTATATGCTCGCCCTCGCTGAGAACAGGAAAAGAGCCCATCACCGTTTCCAGCGTGGCTCCGCAGTTAAGGTCAAAGACCGTATATCCGTTTGAATCGTTCCGGAAGATTATGCTGTCCACTATCCCCGAAAGTTTGAGCGTCTTTTCCTGCATATTTTACGATTTCCTTATTCCAAGCTCCTGTCTCTCCAGAGTCTCTATATTAACCCTGAAGGGCTTGCTGTTCTCATTAGGGCTGATGTAATAAATATACCCCTCGGCGATTCCGTAGCCGTTATCCAGCGGCACTGCCGCCGACATAAGGCGTTTTTCCCCAGTTTCAGGGTCTAACTCATATATAAAGCCGTTGTCATCGTTGTTTATATAATACACTTTGCCGTTATAAAAGCTCAGCTGCTCGGCGTAATCAGTGCAAAGCTCCTCTTTTTCGCCGGTATTCATATTGGTGGCAACTATTCCAGGGTCGTCTTCGCTCTTAGCGCCGTAAGCAATCATATTCTCAAAATCAAAAGCAAATTCTTCATATGGAGTATAAACCATACCGTTGGATTTGCCTGTGGTTTTATTATATTTGCTCAGCCTGTTCCCGCTGTCATGCTGATAATATATATCGTCTCCCTCCGTCTTTACTATAAGGCACTCTTCGCTGACCAGGCGGGTGGTGTTCTCGCCGTTAAAGTCCATGCGGTAAAGCCCAGCCTCCACAGCGCCGACATAGGTATAATAGATATATTGGGTGTCAAATGCGGCGCTGGTTATATCCAGCCTGCATATGACCCGCTTGTCATGCCCTTCGGGAGACATGCGGTACATTATATTGCCGTCCAGCACAAACAGATAGCCGCCGGCATATTGTATGGAGCCCGAACTGATAGTGGTAACGCTTTTATAATTGCTGCCGTCCAGATTGCATACGCCTACCTCATAGCCCTCGCTGTCCTTAAGCACGCTCACTGTATAAATGCGGTCGCCCGCAATCTGATAAGCGCCTATGCACATGGGCACTATTATCTGCCTGAAGGAGCCGTCCTTTTTCATGCGGCAGAGTGCGCCTGAGGCAACATCGTAATTATCCGCTATCATGGAGGGATAGCCTCCGCCGTTTATGTAATATATATAGTCGCCGCTGACCAAGGTATAGCCTATTTCTCCTATGATGTCGTCCTGCGGCGCGCAGGAGGACAGGCCGAATAAAAGCGCAATGCCTAAAAACAGGCATATTAATTTTTTCACTTGCTATCTCCCTTTAATAATTAATTATCCAGAAGGTTCTGGGCCTCGCCGCCCTCAACGGGCACCCGCCATACCTCGCCTCCGTTTTGCTGCTTAAAGAAATACAGCCACCCGTCCGCTTCGTCCATATAATAATCCGGGCCGGTTTCCCCTGGGCCTGCAACGGCAGGCTGAGTGCACAGCAGAGTAAGATTTTCGCCGTTATAGTCCACTCTGTAAATACTGCTGTCTGACGGCATGGAAAAATAAAGATATTTTTCACCGGCAAGCACGGCAGAGGGCATCTCATCCGTCACCTTAACTCTGGCCGAACCGTTTAGGGCCATAACATACAAACCCGTGCTGCCCTCGTCTGAAGAAACGCCCGCCATAGCCGAAGCGTCGGGAGCCAGCACCAAAAGATCGTAAACCGAATTGGAAAGGGTCTCCCCCTCAGGATATGTGCCGTTGACAAAATTCTCCGGAGCTATGCTGAAGCGCGTGAGGTTGTCATCCGCCCGCTCATAATAGAGATAATTGTCAAACACGCCGTAGATGTGCCCGTTGCGGTTGGTCATAACCACCGGCTCCTTGGATAAATCCGATAAATCCAGCTGACGTATTCCCGCTTTGCTGACAATATAATAATAGATATGGTCGGAAGTCATGTATATCTGCCTTATATTGCCGCTGTCCTCCTCAGCAAGCTCCAGATTGGTAATATTATTGCTTTCTATCTCAATAACGCTGATGGAGGAATCCTTTTCTACCGCTATGGCGTTTTCCCCCAGATAATAGGTGTCCCCGTTGCCTATCCTTATAATCTCCCTGGGACTGCCCCCCGTTATTTTAGTCATATAAAGCGCAAGCTCATTCTGGGAAAGAGGGGCGATAAAATATATCAGCTCGCCGTATATCCTAAAATCATACGCGGCTTTATTGGTTATGCGCTCGGCGTTACCCTCGCTGTCCAGCCGGTAAATGGCCGCCTGCTTGCCGCCCGAAAGAGCGTCTGAAAGCATTGCGGGCATAGAGCCGTTTATATAATAGACGTAATCCCCCTGCACGGCGGCAATTCCGCCGTTAGACAAAACCTCGGCATCCGGCTGTCCTCCGCTGACGCTGGGCGCACAGCCCGAAAGAGCCATGCAGGCCGCGGCAGCCAGAACCAAGAGCGCCTTCCATTTCTTGTTCAACAATATATCTCATCCTTTCATATTTGGACTTCAGCCGCAATATACGCCTGGAGCCCTGCTGCATTATTTAAGCTGCAAAAATATCCCTAATCTATGGAGCATATGGAGCGGATACGGTTCTATGTTCTATGTTCTATGTTCTATGCACCTGCGCGGCAATTTTTCAGTCCCGCGCCGCAGTTTTATTAACTTTTCAGCCCCGCCGCAGCTGTAAGCGCCCCTCTGCTCACGCCGCAGCTTTAAGCGTCCTTCTGCTTTGGCCACAGCTTTAAGCGTCTTTCTGCTTCTGACGGGGCGTTGTAAGCCCTTTGGCTTCAGCCGCCGATCACGCCCGAAACCTCATATTCAACGCATTCATATTGCAAGGTTTCCAGATTAATCCTGTATATGCGCCCCTCGTCCGAATCAGAGAAATAATATAAATAGCCGTCCAGCAAATCGGGCACGTCCAATTCGGATACGGCGTCTGGACAAATGCTCTCCCTGTCCGTGCCGTCCGGCCTGATGCGGTACAATTCATACATTTCGGAGAGATTGATATAATAGATGTAGCCGTCATAATATATCATCCTTTCGGCGCGGTCCTCGGATATCTTGACTCTTTCACCGCCCTCTATGGGCATGACGTACATCCCCTCTTCCGAGGAGATATAAGAACCTACCAAAAAGCCCTCCTCAGGCACAAACAGAAATTCCTCATAGCCGCCCATTGCTATCGCTTCGGCCTTATCCGCCTCTTCGTCATAGCAATAGCAGTATCCCGTGGCCAGCGCATAATAATATGCCCGGCCCTCTCCCGCCTCCAGCAGAAAAGCCGGAACCATTGTAAGCTGCTCAGGCTCCGTCTGGTCATGGGCCGCCTTATACAACTCTCCCGGCTCGCCCTCGTTATTTACCGTATAATACACATACCGCGGGCTGACCCGCAGATTGTAGATGTCGTGCGTCCCTATTCTCTCGCTTTTAAGGGTGGCTTTATCAAGACGGTAAAGCCCTCCGTCCTTGACGTAGTATATAACGTCCTGCATATAGGCGTAGCCGCCCCAGTCGTAAACGCTGTCAAAACGAAGTATTTCTTTCTTCTCGGTGCGGTCGCTTTTAATGCGGCAGAGCACGCTTTGGCCGTCGTCATAAGCCACATACCAGATATATTCTCCGTCTATATTGAACAGGGAGACATCTTCGGCCACTACCACGTCCTGCATTGAGCGGTCCTGCTTCATACGGCAGAGCGCGCCCCGGTAGTCATGTATGCGCACGCCCTCGTCCCGGACGTAATTGTCTCCGTTTATGTAATAAATCCAGTCGCCCTGGCGCGCCGCCCAAAGCCCGTCGGACACCACCGCCTCTTCAGGCTGGGCGCCCGTTAAAGGCTCAGCGCTATCCGCGCAGCCCGACAGAAGAACTACAGCGCATACCAAAGCCAGGGAAAATAATTTTCTCATTCTCACAGCCCTTTCAGTTTATTTCCCCCGTTTTTTAAAACACCCTTTGGCACTATTATATATAAAAAGCACGGATATTTCAATTACTTTTTGAGAAAGAGTTTTAAACGGGATATTAATTTATTTTCCGCATGCCGGTAAGCCCCCGGTTTTCTGCGGCCTGATTTAAGAGCCGCATTGCCGCCGCGCTTTACCAGAACAGCCGGGTTCAGGCGCGGAGCATCGGGAGCTCCACGGCCTTAATGCCGTAAAAACGGGCGCGGCCAAGACGCAAAACGCCTAGCCAACGCCCCGCCTTGACCGGGGGACGGCAGCGCCTCCCGCGGCCAAGGCGGTAATAGCGCGCTTCCGCCCATACGCAGAAAACCGGCTCAAAATAAATGCATCCTCAATATAAGAAACCATTATTCATAGCCCTGTATTAATCTGCTTTCCCCATTATTCTAAGCCGGAACAGAACCAGGCGCGCTTTACGCCCCCGCACCCGGACAGAGATTCCCAAGGTCTAAAACCGCAGAGCCAAAATGCCCCCTTATCTGAACAGCAGATACCCATTCTATTTCAGAGTAAAAGCAAGTAATAAAACAAGGCCGCCAATTCGGCCATTTTAAGTGATATTATCCATTGCATGCCGACTCTAATGCACAGATAAAGCAGATAAAAACATTAAGTATGCGGGAAATAAGGCAAATTTATATTGATTTGAACATGCGAATATGCTATACTGAAAAAAACAATTATCCGCGGTTAATCCGCTGAAAATATCATAGGTAAAAATAATGTCTGATAAAATATGCTATATAATAGGCGCAGGCGAATGCGCGCCTTTAAAATTTCATCCGGAACGCGAGGATTTGGTAATAGCGGCTGACGGCGGCCTGGAATATTTAAAGGCGGCCGGAATACGCCCTGATTTGATACTGGGAGATTTTGATTCCCTCTCATATGCTCCCGAAGGAGAAGAGGTAATCAGGCTCAGGCCCGAAAAGGACGATACCGACACCTATCACGCCGCGCGCATAGCCCTGGAATACGGGTACAGGCATTTTTACATTTACGGCGGACTGGGCGGACGGCTGGCCCACACCATAGCCAACATCCAGCTTCTGGAGCACATTGCCGAGCAGGGCGGACGCGCTTATCTCGTCGGCACGGGCGAAACCCTTACGGTACTGCGGAACGGCCGGCTGGAATTTCTGCCCGAAGCGAAGGGATACATATCCATTTTCGCCGTTAACGGCCCTGCGTACGGCGTTACTCTCACCGGTCTGAAATATCCCCTGGATAAATATGACATGCTCGGCTCATATCCAATAGGGGTAAGCAACGAATTTACGGGGCAGCCGTCCAGCGCAGAAACGGCGGAAGGCTCACTGCTCATCATTTTCCATTCAAACAACGGCGTCCTGCCCATAGCAAACCCATTTTAAGTATTCATTATAAATTCTAAAGCCCATGAAGCTAATTTTATTCGTACTAAAATAAAATTAATAACGGGAGGTTCTTGGAATGAAAAAGCTGTTTATAAGCATCATAGCCCTGCTTCTTCTGAGCGTGCCCGCAAGCTATGCAGACGATCGTGCAAACATCCTTTTAAGAGATAAATCTTCCAAAATGTTTTTTGGGGAACTGGCGGAGAACCAGGGCGATTCAGTCGTTATAAAACCTATATACAATGTAAAAGGGGAATTTGACCCGGACACGCTGATACAGGTGCCCATCGACTGCTGCGATGTTATTAGCGGCCGAACCGCCGAAACAGGCAAATTATATCTCTGCGGCTTATCGGGCAGTTCTGTAGGCATCAATCTCTGCAACTTATCCGAGGATACGGCAAATGCCGACTTTGACCGCAACGCCTTAATTGGCGATTCAGTAAACCTCTATCTCTGGGAATTTGACACCATGGATACATCTACTATCAAGCTCAACGCCGCCGACAGCTTTTCCATGGAGATTCAGGAATATCTCAACCAGGGCCTTTTTGACAAAGCCGAGCAGGACCGCCTGTACCAGATTCATTTGCAAAGCCGCCCCAAAGTGTCCGCCGCCGCGCCTGCGCAGTCAAACGAAACGGTAATTTTGCCCTCCCAATCTGCGCAAAAGCAGCTAAAAATCCTGGCCTGGCCCTGGGCGGCTGGACTATGCGCCGCCGTCACCGCCGCGGCTGTAATATTATATATAAAAAGACGCTAATTTTACGGCGGCCGCAGCAGCGAAAACAGCCGGCGCGCATTAAATGAATGCTGTCCAAACGGATATTCCCCCAAAGCAAAAGCCTTTGAGGGCGTAATTAAGGCTTTAAAAAGGAAGGACCGCTTAGAGAATAAAACGGTTGGGTGAATCGGCGCAGCCGTATAAGGCAGTATTTTTATAATGCGCCGCGCCCAAACCAAGCTTGCCCCGACGGGCAAGCGAATCCGCTTTGCAGTGAAGCTTGCTTCGCAAGAGTTTTATGGCAAGCTTAACTTTACATTTGGCAAATACTTCACTGTAATTTATTACGGCTTCACTTCAAACCGCCGGTTGAAAACTTTACAAAATAAGCTGTCGCCCGAAAAAAATCTTTGGTTCTTTTCAGAGCGGTCTTGTCCTATACCGTAGCGGCAGCAAACAAATTAACAAAGGCAGGCAAGCAAATTAGCAACGGCAGGCGGGCAGGGAATTGCACTGCGGATTTTTCCTGTTTTATGGAAATGCTTCACTATCCGAAATACCCGATTGCACAAGCGCATATGATTTTAGCTACCCTAAATTGGCAAGGGGATACACGCCTCCAGCGTCTGATTTCGGCATTTTCTGCGCCATCGCCAATGGGTGTACGTTCGTACACGGAGCGGAAAGCAACACGGCAGGACACGGAAACAGCCCTGTCCTGACCGAATATGCCCTTGTCAATGTAGAGTAACATTTTAATATGAGGAGGTTTTAAGATGAAAAGGTTACTTTTAATACTGATTGTCCTGACGCTGCTCTGCGTTCCCGTCAGTTATGCCGGCGATGTGCCCGAAGTCCTCTTAAATGATCCTGCTTCCAAAGTGTTTTTCGGCAAGGTAATAGAATGCGAAGGCAGTCATGTAGTTGTTGAACAGATAAAGAACATTAAAGGGGAATTCCAGGAGGGCAGTCTTATAACCCACGACCACTGCACGGCCATAGATACGCGCTACGCCATAGTGGGAAAAACCTACCTCTGCGGGCTGAGCGGCCAATACAGCTTCTACCTTTGGGAGGCCGACAGCATGGACACCGCAACGCTGAAGCTTACCGATATGGGCAACGTTTCTCAAAGAATGCAGAAATACTTAAACCAAGGGCGTTTTGAAGAAAAAGAGCAGGAGCGTTTAGACGCCCTGGAAAACGCCGCCCAAACCAGGCCCCCGGCGTTAAATACTCCACCCTCCGGGCAGACCGAGCAAGCCGAGCAGGCCGGGCAGACAGCTATTTCCTCGCCTTCCGCAGAAAATAAGCCCGGCGCAGCCGTTTGGCCATATGCCGCGGCAATCGGCGCGGCCGCAGCCATTGCCGTTATAGTTATTATAATTATTAAAAAACGATAGTGTCTGGTCTGACCATGCATAATAATTGGTTGAATATGGTGAGAAAATATTTTCAAGGCCGTTTAAGAGCTAAGAGTAAAAATATCTATATCATTTTAATCCGGCTTTTGCCGTGTAACCGTGTAACGGGAGCGATTACACGCTCCCCCGTTGAATATAATCACATTGTGCCAGCACCATGCAGATAGGGATAGTAAGAAGAAATATTCATGATACCCGTATGTTATAAGCTATGGATAAGGCGTGAAATTCGGATATTATAAGGCAAACAAATATTTAACAATTATGTTATGGCTGTAGGGAATAAATACTGCAATCAGCCCAAACAAGGCATGCGGCTCACAACGGGCGCCTTTATGCCGAAAAATAAGCCGCCTAAAGAATAGCAGGCTGTAATTATAAATAAAAAGGCCGCTGTTTTCAGAAGCGCACATACTTAAAAAACAACTGCCAGCTACGGCGAATTCGCATCAGTGGAGGAAATGGATTGTGGTCTGAATGATATTGGTTTTTGGATGTATATATCTATGGAATCTGTTCGTTTGATACGGACCGGAGCCCAAACGTCCTGCCTGCAATTAAAAAACCAGCCGCCCCAAACGGACGGCTGAAAATATAAGCATAAGGAGAACATTCTTTTTATGGAAAAGATACATACAAGTCAAAAGGAACAAGCACGCGCAGAAGCGTATTTTAACGAGCTGTTTTCGGATATGTCCGCCCTTCCCTTTTCCTTTAAATACGACGGCCGGCAGTACCGCGGCCTGGACGGGGATTTTTCCGCCGCTTGGGAGGAGGGCTGCCTTATAGGGCGGCTGCCCGACGGGCTGGAGGTGCGCGCGGAAATAAAGCGCAATTTTGAATACGCCTCCTTTGAATGGACGCTGTATTTTAAAAACACCTCTGAAAAGGAAAGCGGAGTGCTCAGCGATATCATGGGCGCAGATTTTACCATAAACAAGCCTGACCCTGAGCTGTTCTATTTTATCGGGGACGACGCAATGGATTCATACGCCTATGCTCCCGTGCGCGTGCCTATGCGTGCGGGCACGTTTTTGGAATTCCAGCCTGTAGGCGGGCGCCCCACCAGTTTCATGACCCCCTATTACAGATACGAATACCAAGATGAGGGCATATATTTAACGGTGGGCTGGCCGGGCCAATGGCGCACCCGCTTTGACGCGCGGCATATTGAAAACTATTCTTATCCCAACGACTTTACCGTCCGCTTTACGGCGGATACGCAGATAAACGGTCGGCTTAAGCCGGGAGAAATTATACGCGCGCCCCTTATATCTGTTCTGATGTATGAGAAGCAGAGCGAAATACGCACTATTAACCTCTGGCGGCGCTGGTTCATGGACTGCAATATGCCCCGGCAGAACGGCGCATTAATGCAGCCGGGCATTTTCACCTCCACCAGCTGGGTATACAACGAAATGGGGCAGGCGACCGACCAGAACCAGATAGAAGCTTTAAAATGGTACAGGGACGCAGGAATAAAAACAGACTGGCACTGGATGGACGCCGGCTGGTATTTTATCAACGGGCAGACCTCCATTACCGACTGGGGCTGGCAGACCGGAAGCTGGGAGGTAGATACCAAGCGCTTCCCCAGTGAATTCCGCGCAATATCCGAATACGCCGCTCAAGAGGGAACCAGAACCCTCTTATGGTTCGAGCCTGAACGGGTGCAGCCTGACACATTTCTCTGGGATACGCCCTGGTGCCTGGAAATTCCGGGCGCAGGCTCCAAGCTGGCCGATTTCGGCAATCCGGATTTCCGCCAGTGGCTGTTAAAAAGAGTAACCAGCGTATTAACAAGGGGCGGCATTTCTCTGTACCGCCAGGATTTTAATATCGACCCGCTGCCCTTCTGGAAACACCAGGACCAAAAAGAAGGCAGGACAGGCTTTGCCGAAAACAGATATGTCCAGGGATATCTGGAATATTTTGATACGCTCCTGGAGCGCATACCCGGCCTTATCATTGATTCCTGCGCTTCGGGCGGAAGACGCAACGATCTTGAAACCATGCGCCGGGCAATTCCTCTGCACAAGAGCGATTCTCCCTATTCGGACCACACAAAAAAGCAGGCCATGCACTGGTCGCTTTATCAGCTGTTCCCCTATTTTACCGCCATGACCGCCCAAAGGGGAGATATCGGTCATGCGGATGAATACGCCGCCCGCTCTTCCTTTGCGCCGGGTTTCGTCATGCTCTACGACGTTACGAGCAATGATGAAAATTTCAAGGCCCAGATACGCAGGCACTGTGAGCAGTGGCGGAAAATAAGCGGGTATTTCGATAAGGAATATGTGCCTCTGACAAAGTGGAGCAACGACAGCGCCAAATGGATAGCCTGGCAGTTTATGGACGTGGAAAAGGGCGAAGGACTTGTTCAGGCATACAGAAGGGAGAATTGCCCGCAGCCCCGTTTGACGGTAAAGCTCTACGGAATTGAGCCTGAAGGCATTTACGAATTGGATGATTTAAACTGCAAGCGCCGCTTTCTGGGCAGCGAATTGGAAAATTTCACTATAACCTTAGAGCCCAGAGCCTCGGCCCAGATTATTATAAAAAGAATACTATAGTTCCCTTTGCGCAGAAAAGGGCATATTTGCTAAAGGGCGTGCCCAAAAAGGATTGTTTAGGGCAGCTAATTAATGGGAAATGGTTCCCCTTTTAAACGGGCGTAAAAGCAATACTGCGCCCAAGAGGCGGCCTAAGCGCCAAAGCCACCATTGAATTTGGCGCTTATGCGGCTTTATGCAGCCGTTACCTCAATAAAACGTGGAGATGCGCAGGCTCAAGTTTGGCGCTTAGGCGGCTGTTACCTTCAGTTTAAAAGGAACTGCACGCCTCAAAGTGATAATTCCTTCATTTTCCGCGTTATCCTCAATCAGCGTACTCCCCGGTTTCTTCGTCTGCCCTGAAAATGAAGAAATTCTCCCCGTTTGAGCTCTCAGAGTCAGAAGGCATAAAATTTGTGCCGGGTGAAGCGCGCAGAAACGACATGTACCGGGCGTACATGGACTCAAAGCAGCGCAGCAGGACGCATATTTCATACCTTCTTACCGTCTTGCTTATAAACTGAGGGTATACGCTGCACCAAAACCACCGTTTTAAGAAACCAAACAGCTCTTATAATATTAGATTTACCGTTATCAATTTTATTTACTATCTGCTTGCGCCTTAACATATAATGATTTTAGATCAGTTTTGTACAACAAGAGGTTAGTTTTGTCTATTCAGTTCAGGGCTTATATATGTTTTAATAAATAAAAATCTACCCTAAATTAACAAGGGCATATACGGTCAGGGCAGCGGCCGCTGTCCGACTCGTTAACCTCCAGCAGGTTTGATTCCGGCATTTTCAAGGAAGGGGGAACAAGGCGT
>ERZ827528.1576-NODE-1576-length-23260-cov-3.194484_pt1 | contig 23260 bp, 17 predicted proteins | sample MGYA00519768_ERZ827528 | MGnify/ENA primary metagenome ERZ827528 (study PRJEB31778, sample SAMEA3449343) | human gut metagenome | biome: human gut; feature: human-associated habitat; material: faeces | place: United Kingdom | collected 2010/2012 ...
GGGGGAGCTGCGCTTTGTATACAGACCGGACGCACGGGTGCACGGGGAAAATATCCCGATGCTTTTCGAACAATATGGGAATAGTTTAAAGTTTTTACCTCAGGGGAATCCGGTCTTTACTTATCAGTTCAAAAGGAGTAATGTAGTGGAGAAAAACTCTGAAGACCTGCTTTCGCAGGCGGAACAGATGATAAAAGATATGCAGCGCTGCCTGCTTTAAGGGGCAGCACCGGATCAAAGGAGGCAATTAAGACTTGAAAATTGTAACACAGGTAGGAATTATCTTTTCGATTTGCTGGATTTCTCAGATTATCGAAAAGCTTCTTCCGTTTTCTTTCCCAGCGAGCGTGATCGGCATGATTTTGCTGTTCATTCTGTTGTGCGTACATATTCTGAAGGTAGACCATATCCGCGAAAAATCGGATTTTCTGCTGGAAAATATGGCATTCTTTTTTATCCCGGCGGGAGTCAGCATCATCAACTATTTTGACGTCCTGAAAAACTGGGTGGTGCAGCTGATCGTGATCTGCGTGGTGAGTACGGTGGTGACATTCGCAGTGACGGCGTACAGCATGAAGCTCGCGCTGTATTTGATGCAGAAAAAGAAAAGCGGGAGGGCAAAAGAATGATGCATGAACTGTTTATGTCTCCGTTTTTCGGAATCGGGCTGAGCATCGCGGCGTTCTGGGTTGGAACCTGGATCCGCAAAAAGACCGGATTGGTGCTGTGCAATCCCCTTGTGCTTGCAATTGTGATCGTATCCGGCGTTTTACTGATCTTTAAAATTCCGTATGAGGAATATAATGAAGGCGGAGCGCTTATCAACATGTTCCTCGCACCTGCAACGGCATGTCTTGCAGTTTCGATCTACACGCGGGCAGAGCTGTTAAAGAAAAACTGGCTTCCCATCGTAGTCGGTGCGTCCTGTGGATCTCTTGCATCGATGGGGAGCGTGCTGCTGATGTGTAAGCTGTTTGGCATGGACGAGGCGATGACAGTCTCGCTGATTCCGAAGTCCGTTACGACACCCATCGCGGTCAGCGTTGCAGAGGGACACGGAGGAATGGTGCCCATTACCGTTGTTGCGGTTATTTTTACCGGCATTCTGGGAAGCATTTTTGCACCGACACTGATCAGACTTTTCCGGGTAAACGATCCGATGATCGCCGGAATTTCCATCGGCGCATGCTCCCACGCGGTGGGAACATCCAAGGCGATTGAGTTGGGAGAAACAGAGGGCGCCATGAGCGGACTGGCGATCGGTGTCTGCGGTATCCTTACCGTACTGTTTTCAATGATTTTGATGCATTAAAGCTGGCCGCGCCGTGCGGTCAAAAACTGAGGCACGGGCATAAAAATTATAGCACGGATGTAAGAACGGCGCAGCGTCAAACTGCTGCAGCGCGGGGCACGAAATGGGGGAGAGCATGGAGAAAGTGGGAAAAAGGACAGATCGGATCAAAATGGATGTGATACTGGCGGCAGGCTGTATGCTGCGCCTGTTTTATGTGCTTTTTTCCACGATCTATGACAGACAGTATGATATCGGGATGATCGATCTGGATGCCGGGCATACGGTGACAGGCGGACATCTGGCATATATCCAGTATTTATATGAAAACTGGAAGCTGCCGGATTTTGACCCGACGAGTGTTTATCAGTTCAACCATCCGCCGCTGCACCATTATCTGTGCGCGCTGTGGATGAAGCTTTGCTCTCTTTTTATTTCCAATACGGATGTGCTGGAGGAGTCGATCCAGGTCGTCCCGTTTGTCTGCTCGCTGCTTATTCTCTGGTTCCTTTTGCGGATTGCAGAGCAGTTTGAGCTGACGGAAAAAGCAAAACGCTTTGTGATGCTGCTGTTTTGCTTCCATCCGGCGCTGGTGCTGCTTTCCGGAAGCGTGAACAACGATTGCATGAGCCTGATGTTTACGGTGATGTGCGTGTACTATACGATTTTGTGGAGCCGCTTTCCGACGGCGCATAACATCTTAAAGCTGGCGGTTTCTATCGCGCTTGGTATGCTGACAAAACAGAGTGTCGCGCAGATGGCCTTTCCGATCGCGGCGGTGATGCTCTGGATGCTGGTAAGAAGTCTGGACAATGGACGAGATTGTAGGGCACGCAGCGTAGAGAGCACCCGAAATGCTGCAATTCCCGTCGTCCCGGTAAAGAAGCTGCTCGGTCAGTACGTTCTGTTTGGTGTAGTTTCGATTCCCCTTGGCATGAGCTTTTATATCCGAAATAAGATTCAGTTCCATATGCCCCTCGTGTGGATTTATACGCTGCCGGAGGATTCCTGGCAGTACACCGGAAATGTCCCGGTTTTGAACCGTTTCCTGTTCCCGGTGCCGTCGGAAATGTTGGACAACTTACGTCAGTTTAAGCTGGGCTGTGGCTATAATGTATGGATGCAGATCATCCGTACCTCAGTGCTGGGCGAATGGGATATGGCGGACGTCGGACGCAGTGTAAAGGTGCTGGCAGTGCTTTTGATGCTGGTCGGTGCGCTGCTGGCGCTGGCAGCATGGATGGCATTTATTCGTGTATTTGTCGTTCAGGCAAAACGCTGCAGCATCGATTCTGCGAGCCGGATTTTATTTGTGGTCGGCTATTTTGTGCACCTGCTCCTGTATCTGAAGTTTGCCTATGACTATCCGCAGGAATGCAGCATGCATTTTCGATATATGGAAATCGAGCTGCTGTTTCCGGCGATTGCGCTGGCATTTATCTGGCAGGAGGGCACGAAAGAGCAGCTTGAGATGCGGCGCAGGGAGGGCGGTGCGACCGGGCATCCGGCGGTGAAAAGAGCAATATCGCAGATGCTTTTTGTACTGCTGCTGGCATTTTGTCTGTTGAGCACGGCGATGACGGCAGTGTGGTGTCTGCTTTAAGGAAGATAGAGTACGGAGAAATCTGAATGGAAAATCGGACAGACCAAAGAGTATTCTGGCATGGAAAACTGAAAAAAGAATCCCGTAAAACATGGCAGGCGACGGCGCTTACTGCACTTTGCAGTGTGGCGCTGTTTTGCCTGCTTTTTTCTTATAAAAAAATGTATCCCTTCGGGGATGGATCAGTGGCGATCACGGATTTATATTCCCAGTATCTGCCGCTTTTGTATCATTTTTACGATGTTGTGACAGGACAGAAAAATCTGTTTCTGGACTTTAGCGTTTCCGGCGGGGCGAATCTGTATGCGGATACGATCAATGAGGTGCTCAATCCGTTTAACTATGTTTTGCTATTGTTTGGGCGGGACAGAATTTATCAGGCGGTCAATGTGCTGGTGCTGCTTTACAGCACTGCATCGGCGGTTACAGCGCATATTTTTCTGGAAAAAACAGCATCGGGCAGACGCTTTCAGAATGTAGCGCTCGCCGTTTGCTACGCATGCTGCGGGTACATGGCGTATAACTATCAGATCATCAAGTGGATGATTTTTCCGGTGATTTTTCCGCTGTTTTGCCTGGCGCTTTTGCGTTTGCTGCGGGAGAAAAAGGGCGGCTGGTACGCTGTTTTGCTCGCATGGCAGCTGATGTTGTCCATTCAGCTCGGGTTTATGACGCTTCTGTTTTCACTTTTTGCCGGGGCGATCTGGCTCTATACCTGTGAGAGAAAAGAAAACCGTACCCGAAAAATGGGGTGTATGGGAATTGATACGCTGGTCGGGATTTGTATTTCGGCGGCGGTTCTGCTCCCGTCTGCGATTCTGCTTTTGCAGTCCGCGCGTTCCGGGGAAAATCTGTCCTATTTCGGTGTGATGAAACGGCATGGTTTGGATGATTTGTTTGAGAGGCTGTTCCAGATTGCAAATCCGGTACTGATCGGGCTTCTGTTTGCTTCGGGATGTTTCTGGAAACGCAAAAGGCGCAGCGCTGCGGAACAGGAAACGCACAGCGCTGCAGAACGGTTCTGGCTGTATCTGACGGGATTTTTGTGGCTGACGGTATTGCTGGAACCGGCTAACCTCCTGTGGCATATGGGGTCCTATGTGTGCTTCCCGGTGCGCTATGGGTACATGGCGGTGCTGAGCATGGCGGCACTTGTGGCGGTGAGAAAGGAGCGCGATGCGGATGATTTTCATACAGAAAATGTCTGCAAACATCCGGCAGGGCTCCGCCTGCGCTGTGTGCTCCTGCTGGTTGCTTCGGCTGTATCCGCATTGGGCGCTGTATGCCTGACACTCATTTGGGAAAAGCGTCTGGTGCAGGCGTTTTCCTCGCTGGCGATCAGCAAGGTGTGTCCGAAAGAAACCGCTGTGACAGCGGTTATATTGCTGCTTGTTGGAGTGTCGGCGTGGTGCGGACAAAAGGTGCTGCATGCAAAGACCTCCGGGGAAAAAACAGGAGGGGCAGGGTTCCCGGGAATGGCGGTGCTTGGAGCACTTGTTGGCGGCTTTTGTGTGTATACAATGATTTTACTGCCGCAAGATTATGCGGTTCGACAGGAAAATGAAGCGGCGTACCGACAGATGACAGAAATTGCAAAGCAGGCGGAGAGTAAAAACGCTGAATCCGCAGAGCCTTCGTGGCTGCTTGCACGTGAGGCAGATCGGGACGATCTTCCGATCAACGCTGCATTGGTGGACCGGAAAGGCTCGATCAGCGGATACTTTCCGACCGAAAGCAAACAGACAAAGGCGGTTTTGGAAAGTCTCGGTTATCTTGCACCCTGGGTTTCGGTGCGTGCCGTCGGCGGAACGGAAATTTCCGATACAATGCTGCGCAATGTGTTTGTATTCTCAAAGGAAGCTTTGGGGCAGTCGGGCAGCGGCAGCGTACTTTCCAATCAGCGTGCCTGGGCAGAGCTTCTGTCTGCAGAGGATGTTGAAACGAAACATCGACAGACTTCTGAAGAAGAGCAGAGCGTGGATGTGACGACCGGTTCGAAAGAGTATACGAATATCATGGAAGTTTTCCCGGCTCAGGAGCTTGTTTTGGAGGATGGAACACTTTGTATTTCTGTGACGGACAAACAGCTTTTGTATCTGGATGCAGGAAGAAGCGCGGATGAAATTTTTATTTCAGTCAACGGTGAGCCGGTTGAAATTCCGGAGAAAAACCAGATGGCGAGTGCACATCGGCTGATTTGGTTGGGAACTTTTGAAGCGCAGGAGGTGATGATTTCTGTTACCGACCGGATGGGGACGCTGGTCGCAGCACAGGAGATGGAGCTTGGTGCGCTGCATGAGAATGCATGGCAGGCGGCATTGCAGTCAGGAACCGCCAGAATCCTGCAGCCGTCAGAATGTTCCATTTCAGAGCGCAATGCACAAATTCATGTGAGTGTGTCTGCGGCAGAGGGAGAAACGTTGTTTGTTCCGTTTATTGCGATAGACGGATGGAAGTGTATACAAAACGGGAAAGCTGTGGATATCGAGCCGATACTTGGCGGCTTTCTGGGGATAACATTGGCAGAGGGCGAAAATAAAATTGTATTTTCGTTTGAGGAACCGGGACTGAAAGCTGGGGTTGGCATCAGCATATTGGGGTTTGCATTCCTGTTGATTCTGTTTTTTGCGAGGCGAAAAGCTGAGGCGGGATGGAAAATTGCAGCAGAGCAGAAGGGGAAGGCTGAAAAATGCTTCGGTATGCTGTATCGGCTGCTGTTGGGAGTCTTTTTTGCAGGAATCTATGTGGTTCCCACGATTGGAATGGTCGTTTCTCTGACTGGAAAAATCGTGATGAAATTTTTCGGATAGTAGATAGAAATCGGACTGGAAAGGTTCTGGGATGGCATGAAAGAGAAAAAAGCGGGAAAAGACAGCGGAAGGTTGCTGCACGCGGATTGCAGACTGGAAGATGGAAAATCTGCAGGCGACAAATCGTTGGGCAGGCGGCATGCCAATGGCAGGCACGCAGTCCGTGTGTCAAAATTCCTTCAGGTCGCAGTGCTTGCTGCCGGAGTGTTCGGAATGTCAGCTGCTTCTCAAAGCATGACAGAAATTTCTGAGAAAGAGCAGCCGTTATGGCAGGTATGGAGTGCGGAAGAATGTGACGCCGGATTGACGGTGGAAACCGTTGGGGAAAATTTGATTTTACAGAAAAAAGCGAAGCTGACAGCGGACAGCGAGGAAGGCAAGGACTTTCGGGCGATGTATGCGGGGGACGGAAATCATACGGACGAAACCCTGCGCTGGTCGTCGGAAAACGATTGGGAAAACAACGATCACTGGCTGATGGCGGATTTTGGAGAACCGGTCAGCATCGGTGCAGTTCGGATATACTGGGAACGGACGAATGCGAAAAGCTATGCGCTGGAATATTCCCAGGATAAAGAGAACTGGCAGCAGGCATCTGTTTTTGAAGAGGCGCCGGAGCAAAAAGAGCAGCAGATTGTGTTGAATGAGCCTGTAGAGGCGCGGTATTTTCGTCTGCATGTGACGGACGTTTTGAAAGAGGAAAGCGATTTAAGCCTGTATTATCAGAACGTCTCGGTACAGGAGCTGGAAGTGTACGGACAGTTGGAGGATTGTTTTGTGGTTGAAACACCTGTGATTGAAGCAGGGAGCCGCAGAATGCTGGAGCTCCCAACGGTGCCGGAGCCGTACAGCATTTCCTTTGGCGGGGCGGATTATGATGTGCTGGTAAATATGGACGGAAAAATCACGGACACAATCGCGGATACGCAGGTTGAGCTTGGATTTATTCTGGAAAAAGACGGAGAAATGCAGGAACTGCCGGGAATACAGACAAAGATTCCGGCATCGGAGAGGATGGAAGTGGACAGAGAACGGGAGGAAGTACCGGAAGCCCTCTCGGCAGTGACCCTTCCAAAGGGCTTCACTGCGATGGAATGGAAGCCCGGTGGCGCGTCCACTGGAGCGGCCCACTCTGACTGGACAACCCGTTTCGTCCGGGTCGTGTACCGGGACGAGGAGCTGGAGCGGACGGCACAGCTTTTTGCAACGGAGCTTTCCGGACAGTTGCTGCAGGACGTATCGGTTGAGAAGCTGGCGGATACAGAAAAACCAACGGAAGGAGATATCGTCCTGGACTTCCGGAAGGCTGTCGGGGACGGGAAAGAATGGACACAGACCCTTGGAGACGAGGGGTATGAACTGAATTTGGAAGCAGAGAGTCCGGGCGTGATTTCGATTTCGGCGCGCACGAAGCGCGGGGTGCGCTGGGGGTGTGTGGCGCTTGGACAGCTTTGGGAGAAATCAGAAGGACAGCTTCCGGCCGGCGTGCTGCGGGACTATCCGGCGTGGTCGGTCCGGGGCTTTGGAATCGACGTAGGGCGCAGACCGGTTTCCCTCGAACTTCTGTACCGCATTGCAGAAGAGCTTTCAAAGCATCAGATGAACACGCTGCAGATTCATTTGAACGACAATCAGATCATTTCCCAGAGCGATTACAATGGGACAAAAGAGGGCGCGCGACGGTTGTATGCGGGGTTTCGACTGGAATCGGATGTGAGAAATAAAGCGGGACAGTCGATTACGTCGCAGGATCTGTATTATTCCAAAGAAGAATTTGCACAGTTTATCGAGGACGCTGCGGTGATGGGCGTTGAGGTTGTGCCGGAAATCGATACGCCCGCCCACAGTCTGGCACTTACAAAAGTATTTCCGAAGCTTGGGCTTTCCGGTGATCCGGAGAGTGTCGATCAGCTGGATTTGTCCAACCCGGCAGCGCAGAAGCTGGCAGAGACGATTTGGTCGGAATACCTGACGGAGTCGGATGCTTTTTCCGGAACGGGGACGGTGCATATCGGCATGGACGAGTATTTTGGGAATCAGAAAGCCTTTGTGGATTATATGAAAGCGCTTTCGGACTATGTAGCGGAGGCAGCGCCGGAAAAGACAATCCGCATGTGGGGCAGCCTGTCGAAGACCGGACAGGATTATTCGGGGCTTTCCAGAAAAATTCAGCTGCAGGTATGGGATACGGACTGGACAGATCCGCAGGAAATGTATGATGCCGGATTTTCCGTCATCAATTCGCTGAGCAGCAGTCTGTACCTGATTCCGGGCGGCGGCTATGACCGTCTGGATCTGGATTTTCTGGAAAAAAAGTGGCAGCCGAACGTTTTCGAAACGCAGGAGCGAACCTGGGAGCTTCCGCGGTGGTCGAGCCGGACGCTGGGAGCCTGCTACATGCTGTGGAACGATTATGCATCGCAGGATGGAAATGAAATTACGGAGGACGGGCTGTTTGAGCGGTTCGCAGAGCCGCTGGACATCCTGGCACGGAAGTTGTGGAAATAAAGAAAAGGAGAGAAAGAAAATGGAAATCATATCAGCTGTTGTATACAAACCGCAGCTTCAGACTGCTCTGGAAAAAAAGACTGCGGACGTATTTTGCAAAAATTTAAAAAAACGAAGCGGTGTTTCTTTACTGCAGTCTAAAACGTCTGGAAAAATCAGCATAGAGTTTTATAAAGAGGACAGCTGCAGCGAGGAGGTCAAAGCGCTGTTTGACGGCATCACTGTGCCGGGCAAAGAGGGCTTCCGGATCCGGGTTATCGACAACCCGGACGGCAGCGGGCGCACCGTTGTGCTCGGAAAAGACGAGCGCGGTGAGTTTTACGGGATGGCGCGGCTTTTGAGAAAAGCAATTGTAAAAAAAGGCAGCATTGAAATTCCGGACGAGCTGGACAGCCTGAGCATGACGCCGCAGTATCCGCTGCGGGGACATCAGCTGGCCTACCGGGACAAAAACAATACCTACGGTGCATGGTCAAAAAAGGAATTCGAGGCGTATATCGAGGATCTGGCGCTGTTTGGAGCAAACGCCATCGAGCTGCTTCCGCCGAAGACGGACGACCGTTTGTATTCCGCACTTTTCCCGGAAGATCCGATGGAGCTGATGTGCGAGGTTTCCAAAATCATTCATTCCTATGGCATGGACGTCTGGTTGTGGTATCCGAATGTCGGACGCGATTATCATGATTTTGGGTGCATCGACCGGGAGATGGAAGAACGCCGGAGGGTCTTTTCTGCAATTCCTTATCTGGATGCAATGCTGGTTCCGCTGGGGGATCCCGGTTCCCTCTGGCCGACGGATGCGATGCGTCTGACAGAGCATTTTGTGGAAATTCTGCACGAATATCATCCGGAAGCGGGCGTGTGGGTTGCACCGCAGCATTTTCAGCCGGAGCCTGGCTGGTACGGTACTTTTTATGAAGAAATCGCAAAGGAGCCGGACTGGGTTACCGGCGTGTGCTTTGCGCCCTGGGAGCAGGACAGCATCGAAGAGCTGTATGAGAAGCTTCCCGAAAAATATCGTGAAAACATTCGGAACTACCCGGATATTTCCCACAATTCGAACTGTCAGTTCCCGGTGGAAAACTGGGATATGGCGTTTGCACTGACGAGCGGACAGAAGGGCTACAATGCGCGTCCGGAAAAAATGAAAGCGATTCACAATATGTTAGAGCCGTATACCATCGGTTCGATCACCTATTCCGAGGGTATCCATGACGACGTCAACAAGATCCTCTGGGCGGATCAGGATTTTGACAGCTCGGTGGCGGCAGAGGAAACGATGGCGGATTATGCAAACCTGTTTATCGATTCGGAAACCTCTGAGCAGGTTGCGGAATTTTTGATGGACGTGGAGCATAACTGGGATGGCCCGGTTCTGGAAAACGACGGAATCGATGCACTGTATGAATCCTTTACAGCATTCGATAAAACCGTATCGAAACAGGTGAAAAACAATTACCGCTATCAGATGTTAAAGCTGCGGATTCTGACGGATTACTGGACGAAACAGAAATATGCAAAGGATCAGGAGCTGGAGCAGCAGGCGCGTGCGGTGCTCGACCTGGCGGATATTACCGGAAGCGAAGCAGTTATCCGGGAGGCGCGGACGATCCTGAATCTTTCCAGGGACGTTCCGGCGGCGGAGGATGTGCTGTTTGAAATGCTGAAGCTGGCAGACAGCCTGCGGAATCTGTGCGGGATTCAGCTGACCGAAAACCATCACGGCGGGCAGTGCTGGATTCGCGGCGCGTACCTGCAGACGAGAAGCATGCCGTTAAACGATTATCAGTATTTGATGCAGAGCTTTAAGCGGATTGAAAAGATGCAGAACGAAAAGAACAGATGCGCAGCACTGCATCAGCTGAACCTGCGTCAGGATCCCGGCGACGGAAATCAGTTTTGCGCGCCCGGCACTTACGAAGGCTTTTCACATGTTTCCGTATGGCACAGCTGGGAGGAAGATCCCGGATATTTAAAAACTCCATTCATTGATCACAGTGTGTATACAATGGTCGGCCTGTTGCATGAGATCGACGGCTGGTACCACGAGTTCCCGATGCCGCTGACCTGGGCGCTGAATGTGACAGTGCTGTATGGAACACCGCTGGAAATGACGTTTACCGGACTTGATCCGGAAGCTTCTTATGGGATGAAGGTATTTTATCCGAATTCGTTTTTCCGGGCATTTGTGGGACAGACCGCGCTGAAGGATGAAACGCTGGTCAATATCCGTGCCGGAAAAGTCCTGCTGGCAGATCGGATTGCGCAGAATCCGAACGGAAAATCTGTCCGCCGGGAGATTGAGGCGGGAAGAGAGCCGTTCTGGGAATACGACCTGCCGAAGGAATCCTATCAGGACGGCACGCTGAAAGTCCGTTGGGAGGTTTACGATACCTTAAAGGCGCTGGCAGTCAGCGAAGTATGGATTATGAAAAAAGAATAGACGATAAAAAGAACCGGTCTTTTATGACCGGTTTTTTTATCGTACAGAGTTCAGAAAAGGGCAGCTTTTTGTCTTGCTTCACGGCGGCGTTTGTATTCTGCCTTGTCGAGGGGTACAATCATGCCGCAGCTTTCGCACAGGATGCCGCGTTGTTTTTCAAGACTGACGATGGGGATAAAGAAAAGCGTTACCTGATCGAGCTGGCGGCAAAGGGTTTGGGGAGCATCATGTCCGCAGTTTTTACAGATCGCATGTCCCCATGCGCCTTCCCGCTTGAATAAGGTTCTGGTTCCGTAAGTGATCACCATTGCATACCTCCGTTTACAGACTGTTTCAGCATATCCAGTGCAGCGTTAAAGTCTTTAGATACATTCGGGCAGGCTGCAACAAGGATTCGCTGTCCGTTCTTGTGCTCCAGAGCAATGTAATTGGATGTTGTAGGATTGCCGTTTACCATGTTGCATTTAAAAACATTATAAAACTGATCGAGGGGATATACAGAAAAACCATACTGCAAATTGGAAAAGTCAAGGAGATAATGGGGAGAGACAGCGAGACCTAATCCGTCATAAAAAGCAGCGTCAGCTGACTGGAAATCCTGACAGAGCGGTTCGAACTCACCGTTTTGCATAAGCTCCTGAATACGGGTCTGAATGTGATTGCCGTTTTTCCTGAAGGAGATCAGGACAATCACACTGAGGATGAAAAAGACTGCAGCAAATGTAAAGAGCACAAGGCTGCTGCCCATCAAAGGAACGGTGGTATCGAGATAATGATCACCCAAGGTTTGCTCATAGTCGGAAAGGGAGAGCTCAAAGCCGTTGTTGTTGAAGTAGTCTACAAGGTATCCGGCAAGCTTTTTGGGTATCTTTTTGCTTTGACCGACAGCGGTCTGAGGAACCAGTGTTTTCAGATCGGCATCGGAAATGGTTTCATTGTAAACAGGAAAGGGACAGGAGCTCTCGGTGCTGACAATAGACCAGTAACCTTTGTCGTTTTCGGCAACATAATATTCCTTTACAGTCCTTCCGTCAGAGGTCTGCTCTGCGAAGGGTCCCATAACATAGACGATATTGAGGGAAGCATAGCCGCCGGAGGTCGGGTCAAAGGGCTGATCCTTGTGGGGGATCATAAAGATGCCGAACAGCAGAAAGAAGACAGCAGCAATCAGTAAAATCGCCGGGACAGTCCGGTTTGTTTTTCCCATTTTAAGCAGGTTCTTTTTAAAGTCTTCCATTAACGATAACGCTCCTCCCAGAGCTGAAATTGTGTGAGATTTCAGGTTGATCTGTGTCATAAGAACAGCATAACAAGTTCATAACGGAAGATAAAGCAAGAAATTTAAGCTGTGATATCAGTTTTTTTAGATAAACAGCTCGATCAGGAAAACCAGTGCGCAGCAGATCACGGATACCGGAAATAATCCGGCGCCGAGCCATGCGGCGATGATTCCGGCGATCAGGGCAACTGCGCCGGAAATCGGCGACTGCGTTGCGTGCAGGATGGCGGGAAAGGTCATCACAGCGAGCGTAACATAAGGCACATAATAAAGAAACGACTGGATAAATGTGTTGCGGATCGGTTTGCGGATCAGCGTCAGCGGAAGGACGCGGATTGTATAGGAAACCAGCGCCATGACGGCGATATAAAGCACATTACGACTCATGTTCGGATTCCTCCTGTATATTTTTGAGCGGGAAAAAAATTGCTGCGGCAGCGGAAATCAGCACGGTAAGCAAAATCGTGCGGGTTCCGTCGGACAATGCAGAAATTCCGGGCACATAACTGCCGAAAAAGCTCAATGCAAAGCTGATGACGATCAGGACAGCAACGACTTTATTTTTCCGGGCGGGGGGGATGATGATTGCGAGGAACATGCCGTAAAGGGCGACGCTGAGCGCACTGACAGCGCGCAGCGGAAGCGCATTTCCTGCCATGATGCCGAAGGCTGTGCCGAACGCCCATGCAGGAGCGGCAAGCAAAATCGCGCCATAGGTATAGAACGGATTCAGGCAGCCGGGGCGGGAAATCGTGATGCCGAACAGCTCGTCCGTTACATCATAAGCGATAATCAGTCTGTGGAAAAACGGTGTGCCGGGTGCAAAGCGCTGCGCGAGCGCACAGCTCATCAGCAGATACCGCGCATTTGCGATCAAGGTAATAAGCGCTACCTGGAAAAGCGTCGCATTGGCGGCGATTAAGGTGAACGCAGCATATTCTCCGGCGGAAGCATTGTTTAGCAGGCTGGCAAAAAAGCCCTGCAGCGGCGTCAGACCGGCGTTTCTTGCGGCGATGCCGAGGGAAAAGGAAACGGCAAAATAGCCCAGTGCGATGGGAACGCCGTCGCACATGCCGTTTAAGAAAATCCTGCGGTCGAACGCCCAGGCGGGGCGGCCGGACAGACGGGAGGTTTCGGAACTGGAAGTCATGATAATAGAAGTCCTTTCTTTGGTGCGTGTGAACTGCACACCAATGGCGTGCAGAATTTATTATAGCGCACCCTATCTTTGAAAAAAAGAGGAAAAAACTGAATTTACATAGAAAATAGAAGGTTTTTTTCTACAGGAAATGATTGACGGAAAGGAAGAAAGAGACTACTATAGAACAGAAAAAAATTTATAGGAGGTTTATAATGGAGGAGAAAAGTGTGGCAATTAAAGACGCCAGAACACTTGGTGTACCGAAGATGCTGCTGTTAGGTCTGCAGCATATGTTCGCAATGTTTGGTGCGACGATTTTGGTACCGATTCTGGTCAACAACTATTTTGAAGGAGAAGGGCTTTCCATTCAGGTAACCCTGATCTGCGCGGGTCTGGGAACTCTGTTCTTCCACCTGTGCTCCAAGCTGAAGGTACCGGCTTTCCTTGGTTCGTCCTTCGCATTCCTGGGCGGTTTTGCTACGGTAGCGAATCTGAACACCGGAATTTTCGCAGACATGACCATGGGAGAAAAGCTGCCTTATGCCTGTGGCGGTATTGTTGTAGCTGGTTTATTGTATCTGGTGCTTGCCCTGGTCATCAAGATTGCAGGTGTACATCGCGTTATGCATTATCTGCCGCCTGTTGTAACCGGTCCGATCATCATCTGTATCGGTCTGTCCCTTGCACCGTCTGCAATCTCCAACGCATCGACCAACTGGCTGATTGCCCTGATTGCACTTGGAACCATTATCGTATTTAACATCTGGGGAAAAGGAATGTTCAAGATTATCCCGATTCTGATGGGCGTTGTGGTTTCCTATGTTGTTGCAGCTGTTTTAAATGCAATTGGCCTGACAAATCCGGACGGAAGCGCCATCCTGGATTTCTCCAACATTGCATCTGCATCCTGGGTTGGCCTGCCGCCTTTCCAGCTGTGCAAATTTAACCTGACTGCAATTTTAGTTATGGCTCCGATCGCGCTTGCTACCATGATGGAGCACATCGGCGATATGTCCGCGATTTCCGCAACAGTCGGCGAAAACTTCATCGCTGATCCCGGTCTGCACCGCACTCTGGTAGGCGACGGTCTTGCAACCGCTCTGTCCGCTCTGGTTGGCGGTCCTGCAAACACCACCTACGGTGAGAACACCGGCGTTCTGGAATTAAGCCATGTACATGATCCCCGAGTGATCCGTATTGCAGCTGTATTCGCAGTAATCTTAAGCTTTATTCCGAAGATGGCTGATGTAATCGGCTCCATGCCGTCCGCAATCATCGGCGGCGTAAGCTTCATGCTGTATGGTATGATTTCCGCAATCGGCGTCCGTAACGTAGTAGAGAACCATGTAGACCTGACCAAGTCCCGCAACCTGGTTATCGCAGCAGTAATCCTGGTATGCGGCCTGGGCTTCTCCAGTGGTCTGACCTTTACGGTATTCGGTACATCCATCACGCTGACCGGTCTTGCAATCGCAGCGCTGGCAGGTATTATCCTGAATGCAATTCTGCCTGGCAACGACTACGAGTTCGGCAAGGACTTAAAGGGCGATATCAACAGAGGCGTTACCCTGAAACCCAATCCGGAAGAAATTAAGTAAAAATCGAAGGCGCGCCTCCGTTATAAGAGGTGCAAAGGAACAGCCCCGGCAATTTTCAAACAATAGAATGCACGCTCTGCGAGAATTTTATTGTCATGAATAAAAACTGTCGGGGCTGTTTTTTGTTTCATAGGAAAATACGTCCTATGAAATAAAAACGCTCCGCGAGAATGTGCCTTGGCACATTCTTTTTTACATCAGCTTACGGAATAATGCGGTCAGATCTTCGATGCTTGCATCCTTCGGGTTGCCGGGTGCGCATGCATCTGCATGGGCAGATTCTGCCAGGAACGGAAGATCCTCTTCCTTGATGGCTTCGAGCTTGGACGGAATGCCGACATCCTCGGAAAGCTTGCGGACAGCATCGACCGCAGCTTTACGGTAAGCAGCCTGATCCATCTGATCAACGCCTTCTACGCCCATTGCGCGTGCGATTTCACGGTATTTTTCACCGGTGCAGTCTGCGTTGTATTCCATAACGATCGGAAGCATCATTGCGCATGCAACGCCGTGAGGGGTGTCATAAACAGCGCCCAGGGTGTGTGCCATGGAATGAGCGATGCCGAGACCGACATTGGAGAAGCCCATGCCTGCGATATACTGACCAAGAGCCATGCCTTCACGGCCTTCTTTGGTGTTAGCGACGGCATTACGCAGGGATTTGGAAATGATTTCGATTGCCTTTAAGTGGAACATATCGGTCATTTCCCATGCAGCCTTGGTGGTGTAGCCTTCGATTGCGTGGGTCAGAGCATCCATACCAGTAGAAGCGGTCAGGCCCTTTGGCATGGAGGACATCATATCGGGATCAACGACTGCGATGATCGGCATGTCGTGGGGGTCAACGCATACGAATTTGCGCTTGCGCTCTACGTCGGTGATAACGTAGTTGATGGTAACCTCTGCAGCGGTGCCGGCAGTGGTAGGAACAGCGATAATCGGAACGCAGGGCTTTTTGGTGGGAGCAACGCCTTCGAGGCTGCGGACGTCTTCAAATTCCGGGTTGGCGATGCTGATGCCGATGGCCTTGGAGGTATCCATAGAGGAACCGCCGCCGATTGCGATGATGTAGTCAGCGCCGGAAGCCTTGAACGCTGCAACGCCGTTCTTTACGTTTTCGATGGTCGGGTTTGCTTTGATATCGGAGTAGATTTCATAAGCAAGACCTTCGCGGTCTAAAATAGCCGTTACCTTTGCGGTTACGCCGAACTTGATCAGATCCGGATCGGAACATACAAATGCTTTCCGGAAAGCATGAGCCTTTGCTTCGTTTGCGATTTCTTCGATTGCGCCAGCTCCGTGATAGGAGGTCTGGTTGAGCATAATTCTGTTTGCCATTGGAAAAACCCCTTTCTTTCGATCGATTTTTGATAATTTCATTGTAATACAAAAAAGGAAAGAAAAAAAGGAAATTTTTATAAAATCGACATTATTCTAATGGAAAAAAGGAAGAAATGTTATTGAAATTTACCAGAATTTGTTTTCTTTTCAAAACTTTTTTAGCTTTGTTGACAATCTACGATTCTGCAGATGGAAATTCCTTTTTGCAGTTTTTAGAAGCCGCGTCGTCCGGTGCCTGGGGGGTGCAGCAAAAGCGTCTGGAATATTCCAGGTTTGCCTGAATCAGGTTGTATTCCAGTAAAAGACGGAGCGTGCAGGAGAGACATTCGGGAGATTTGGCGTGCGCTTCGCACACGTCCTTGAAAGAGTGGGACAGATTCAGAATATCCAGAGAAGAGACTGCCATGCAGATCACCTGAAACGCTCCGTTTCTATATAGTATGGCGCGCGTGCCGCCGGGGTGCGCAAACGGCTGCGGTGGATACCTCTTCTTTCCGGATAAAAACAGCGATGACCAGACTTTCCTGCTTGCATCCTGCCCTACAGATGATAAACTGGGAGTAAGAATCGAAAGGGACAGGAGGCACACAGCATGAACCTAAATCCGCTTGCGGCAGAGAAACAGTTTTTAAACCCATTGGATCGCGTCAACGGATTCGATATCCGTCCGGGGTTATATGAAATCAACGGAGCGACTTCCTTCGGAAGCTGCGTCAACTTTACAATTCATTCTCAGAATGCGGTTTCCTGTGAGCTGCTGCTGTTTCACAGAGGGGAAAAAGAGCCTTACGGGACGATTCCTTTTCCGGAAAATTACAGGATCGGGCGGGTATATTCGATGATCGTGTTCGGTCTGGATATTTACGATTTTGAGTACGCCTATCGGATGGACGGGCCGAACGTCCCGGAAAAAGGGCTGATTTATGATAAAACAAAAGTGCTTTTGGATCCGTATGCACGGGCGGTGACGCAGCAGAGCATCTGGGGAAAAGAGCCCGACCGGGAGAAGGGTTATCATGGGCGGGTGGTGTTCAACGATTTCGACTGGGGTGACGCCAGAGAGCCGAAAAAGCCGATGCAGGAGCTGATTATTTATGAGATGCATGTGCGCGGTTTTACAAAGCATGCCTCCTCGGGCGTGCAGTTTCCGGGAACGTTTGAGGGTATCCGGGAAAAAATCCCCTACCTGAAGGCGCTTGGCATCACTGCGGTTGAGCTGATGCCGGTGTTTGAATTCGACGAGACGATGGGAAAACGTGAAATTGGCGGCAGGACGCTTCTGGATTACTGGGGCTACAACACGGTTGGATTTTTTGCACCGAACACAGGATACACGGCGCGTCAGGAGTATAACCGGGAAGGGACGGAGTTTAAAAATCTCATCCGGGAGCTTCACCAGAACGGAATCGAAGTCATTTTAGACGTGGTGTTCAATCATACCGCGGAGGGAAACGAGCAGGGACCGTTTTTTGAATTTAAGGGAATCGACAACCGGATTTATTATATGCTGACGCCGGAGGGAAACTATTATAATTTCAGCGGATGCGGAAATACGTTAAATTGCAACCATCCAGTCGTACAGCAGATGATTCTGGAATGCCTGCGGCATTGGGTAATTCATTATCGGGTGGACGGTTTTCGCTTTGACCTTGCGAGCATTTTGGGACGAAACGAGGACGGGATGCCGCTGTTACAGCCGCCTCTGCTTCGGAATCTGGCGGAAGATCCGGTGCTGAAGGACGTCAACCTGATTGCGGAGGCATGGGATGCGGGCGGTTTGTATCAGGTCGGAAATTTCCCGGCGTGGAACCGGTGGGCGGAGTGGAACGGCAAATACCGGGACGAACTGCGCAGCTTTTTAAAAGGAGATTACTGGTTCGCAGCACAGGCGGCAAAGCGGATTACCGGCTCTCCGGATCTGTACGGCGGGCAGTATCGGGGCTACAATTCGTCAATCAATTTTCTGACCTGTCACGACGGCTTTACGCTGTACGACCTGTATTCTTATAATGAAAAACATAACGAGGAAAACGGTTGGAATAATACTGATGGTGCAGATGATAACCGGAGCTGGAACTGTGGGTACGAGGGAAAATCCGACAACCCCGGAATAGAAGCGCTTCGGAAAAGAATGATCAAAAATGCCTGTGCGGTGTTACTGTGCAGCCGCGGAACGCCGATGTTTCTGGCGGGAGACGAATTTTGCAATACGCAGTTTGGCAACAACAACGCCTACTGCCAGGACAACGAAATTTCCTGGCTGGACTGGTCGCTGTTGGAAAAAAATAGAGAAATTTACGAATTTTTCCGTTATATGATTGCATTCCGCAAAAAACACTCTGCAATCCGCGGAGAATGCAGTCCGTCCGGGCTTGGGTTCCCGACGGTCAGCGTCCATACGAATCAGCCCTGGGACAATAATGTGACCCAGGAAAGTAAATTCCTGGGCGTGATGTTTGCGGGGGCGGTTCCGGCCGGAAGCAGTCAGAAAACAGGACGAAATCAGGAAAACGCGTGGAGTCAGGAAGCAGAGAGACGCCGGGAATCTGTGTGGAGCTTGGAAATGGAGCGAACCCGGGAATTGGAAACGGAAGATCTCGTGTACCTGGCGGTCAATGTTTTCTGGGAGGATCAGCAGTTTTTTCTGCCGAAGCTTCCAAACGGCTTTGTATGGAGGCTTGCGGTCAATACGGACCAGCCGGAAATGCCCGAAAAGGAGTCACAGATGACTGTCATTGACAGTGAATTTATCCTGAAACCGCGCAGCGTCGCCGTTTTTGTGGGAGGCCCATCCTTTTAACAAAATGCCGCGAAATGGAAAGAAAAGCTGATGATGTCTCCACATTATAAGCCAAACATTTCGCGGCAGATTTTTTTCCCGGTCTCTGTGCGGAAAATGTTGTCATAGGTCGCCCGGATATGGGCTGTGTCCGTGTTTCCTTCAAAGAGGTTGACCAGAAAATCCGCCTCCACCAGAATCTGATAATCGAGACCGTCGATGCCGGTATAAGTATGATGATGACCGACTAAAAAGCTGACGCGCTCTATCACATCTTTTTCAAATCCCAGCTCGGAGAGCATCTGCTCTGCCAGGGCAGGACCTTCTTTTTCCTGCAATTTTCCGTTTCCGTCTCCGTATTTTTCCAGACACAGCCGGATGCCGATATCGTGCACGATGGCGGCAGCTTCCGTAATGAACAGTGTTTTTTCATCGAGATGCTCGGAAACAGCGATCGTCTTTGCAAAGCTGTGCACCTTCAGAAAATGCTGAATGCGCCCCGGGCAGCCGTGATCGTAGGAAATCATTTTTAAAATAAGCGGTTCTAAAGTCATACGAAGCTCCCTTCTTTGTGTGATACATAAGTCAGTTAAGAACATCATAGCGCGGTTTTCCGGATATTTCAAGCGCAGGAAAACGGTTGACAGTTCTCTGCAGATAAACTAGGATGAAAAAAGATGTAGGTACATCCATTTTGAAAAACTATCGTGCAGGAAAGCCCCTGCAACTCAATTCAGGAGGACGATTGCGATGGATAAAACCGAACGGAAAATGACGAAAATTGCGCGGGAGTTAAATAAGCTGACGGTACAGACGATGAAGGAGGAAGGAATCGGGACGGCGGAGTTCGATTTTATCCATCTGGTGCGGCACCATCCCGGCATCACACAGGCGCAGCTGCGGGAAGAATTAAAGATCGACAAGGGAGCTGCGGCGCGCCGCGCGGCAAGCCTGGAAGCGAAGGGCTACCTGATTCGCCGGGACAATCCGGAGGACAAAAGAAGTCAGCTTTTGTATGCGACAAAAAAGGCGGAAGGGCTGAAAAACTCCAAGGTCAGCATTGAATCGACGTTTTATGAGTGGCTGATGGAGGAACTGGACGAATCAGAAACCGAGCACTTTTGCGAAATGCTGGATCGACTGTATCTGAGATCGAAAAAAGAAAGCCGGTCTGGATTTTTGCAGGTAAAGGAACGGATGGACAGAGGAGAAAAGGATGGCTGAAGGGACGACGATGTGCGACAGGAAAGAATCGGGAATCCGGACTGCCGGGAAAAAACCGGATCAGATCGGAAGCTACTTTGTGACGGAGTGGAAGCCGCTGCTTGCGGTGACGGTTTCCGGCCTGATTTATAATATCGGACTGCTCGCGGGGCCGTGGTTTGAAGGACGGCTTGCACAGTGCCTGCTGGATGTGTTTACAGGGAAAAAATTTTTTACCGATATGCTGCTTTTGGTGTGCGCGTATGTGGCAGTGATCGGATTCGTGCAGGGCGCGCGCTACATCAAGCGGTTTTATGTGCGCCGGTTTGCGAACGATATCAACCGGAGCATGAAGCAGGTGCTTTACGGGAATCTGGTACATAAAAGTGTAGGTGAGCTGGAAAAAGAGGGGGCCGGAAGCCTTCTGACAAAAGCGGTGTCTGACGTGGATGCGTGCGTAGAGGGAATTCGGAAGTTTACGACGGAGATTTTTGATACCGGTATTGCGCTGCTTGCCTATGCTGCGATGCTGTTGTGGTACGACTGGCGGCTTGCACTGCTGTGTCTGTTGTTCCCGCCGTTTTCCTATTTGATGGCGGAAAAGATGAAAACCGTGGTAGAGCGCAGCAATGCCGCATATAAGGAGAGCGCCGGACGCTTGAATACAGCGACGCTGGACCGCGCGGGCAACGCGGTGACTTATCGGATTTACGGCTGTGAAAAACAGCGCAGCGGCATGTATGAAAAACAGCTGGACGATTACGAAAAAACAGCAGTCCGTGCAGGGATGCAGGTCGTAGCGATGCCTCCGCTGTATCAGGTGATTTCCATGGGAAGCACCGTGCTGATTTTGTATTTTGGTTCGAAAAATGTGTTAAAAAGCGGATGGGCGGTTTGGAACATCGCAGCGTTTACGACATTTTTATCCTGCTATGGAAAGCTTGCGGTCAAGTCCTCGAAGGCGGCGAAGCTGTTTAACTCCGTACAGAAAGCAAACGTTTCGTGGAAAAGAATCCGTCCGCTGCTGACAGAGCCTCCGGAAGAAACAGAAGAAAAGACAGCCGGGGCGGTCAGCCTGAAGCTGGATCAGGCGGGCGGCGCATATCCGGGCGGAAAGCAGATTTTTGACGGATTGACGATAAGTGCAAAGCCTGGACAGATCATAGGGATCACGGGTCCTGTTGCGTGCGGCAAATCGACGCTTGGTAAAATTTTTCTGGGAGAAGTGCCTTATACCGGGCATGTTTTGTTAAACGGGAAAGAATTATCTGAATATTCAGATAAAGAACGCAGGAGCATGGTCGGATGGCAGGGACACGATCCGGAGCTTTTGACGGACAGTGTCCGAAACAATGTCGCGCTCGGAGAGGAGCAGATCGACGTCGGCAGGGAGCTTTCGCGCGTCTGCCTGGACCGGGAAGTGTCCGAAATGGAAAACGGCATCGATACACTGGTCGGCAGCCGCGGCGTGCGGCTTTCCGGCGGGCAGCAGGCGAGAACGGCGCTTGCACGGACGCTGTCCCATGCAAAGCCGCTGATCGTTCTGGATGACCCGTTTGCGGCGCTGGATCGGAATACGGAGGAGGAGATTTTCCGGGAATTAAAAGCGATGTCAAAGGATCGGATTATCCTACTGATTTCGCACCGCCTGTATTTGTTTGATCAGATGGATCAGGTCATCTGGATGGAAAACGGACAGACGCAGACAGGAACGCACGAAAAAATGCTGCAGATAGTTCCGGAATATGCAAATTTGTGCAAGGTATGGAAGGAGGGAGCAGACCATGCGTGAGCGTTTGAAAAAAACGATGCCGTCAAAGGCGCATCATGAAATTCTCACTGCGGTGGGATCGATCTGCACACAGAATCTTCTGCTTCCGATTGCATTGGTCATCACCGTAGTCGGCGCAGTCGTCACTGCACTTGTGCCGCCGCTGATTCTGGAAAAAATCGTGGACGGGCTGACTGCGGGAAACCCGATGCCGATTGTACAGGCATTTTCCTATTTCGGCGTGACAGCACTGGCGGGATTGCTGGAATCTACGCGGGAAAGCCTTTTGATCGTATTCGGACAGAAGCTGACTCACGGTCTGCGCAGTCAGATGTGCGAAAAGCTGTCGCAGCTGTCCGCAGATACGTTGAGTAAAATGGACGCAGGAACGATCGCATCCCGGTTCGTCGGGGATGTTGATACGCTGGAAACGCTGTTTACCTCCGGTATCATCAGCATGTTTGCAGACGCCTGCACGATGATCGGTATTTACGCAGTGCTCTGGCAGAAAAACCGCGGACTTGCGATTACTCTGCTGGCGATTCTGCCGCTGATCGCACTGTTTACAAGACATGTTCAGAAAAAAATGCTGGCTGCGCAGATGGACAGCAGAAAGGCTGCTGCGCGGACGTCGGGTCTTGTGCCGGAGACGATTCATTGCATTCGGATGATCCATGTTTTTGGAAAAGAAGGCTTTATGCGCAAACGTTATGACCGTACGCTGCAGGAGGGATATGCTGCGATGGAGCGTACAAATTTTTACGATGCACTGTATTCTCCGGTTATTTTGATTACAGATGCGCTGGTGACGGGCGTTGTCATGCTGCTGTCGGCTTCGTCCGGCCCGGAGGTCAGAATGTTTTTCGGCATGTCAGTCGGTACGGCGGTTGCGGTAATTTCCTATATTTCAAGAATCTTTTCCCCAATCGAAAGCATTGGTATGGAAATCCAGACGATCCAGGAGGCGCTGGCAGGCGCGAAGCGTGTCGGAGAATTTCTGGAGCTGCCGACGCGGCTGGAAACCTCCGGGGAGGCGGGAGAAAAAGTGATGGTAGAACTTGGCAGAGCCGGCTCGGTCTCTGGTTCGGATTATGCTGCGGCCGCTGGTTCGGATCGCGCTGCGGCCGCTGAGCCGGCAAAATCGCCTGCGGTCGCATGCATTTCCCTGGAAGATGTCAGCTTCGGCTATGAAGAGGAAAAGATGGTTCTGAAGCATTTGAGCTTCGAGATAAAAACCGGCGAGCAGGTAACGATGACCGGGCGCACCGGCGCAGGAAAGAGCACAATTTTTAAATTGCTTTTGGGGCTGTATCGTCCGCAAAAGGGCTGTGTAAAAATATATGGACAGGACGCTTATCTGCTTCCGGACAGTATCAGACGGCGTCTGTTTGGCTGCGTGGAGCAGAGCTTTAAGCGGGTTCCCGGAACCGTTCTGGAGCAGATTACGCTTTCTGATCCGATGATTTCCAGAGAGGATGCGGTCGAAGCGGCGA
>ERZ827528.1579-NODE-1579-length-23222-cov-3.712220_pt1 | contig 23222 bp, 22 predicted proteins | sample MGYA00519768_ERZ827528 | MGnify/ENA primary metagenome ERZ827528 (study PRJEB31778, sample SAMEA3449343) | human gut metagenome | biome: human gut; feature: human-associated habitat; material: faeces | place: United Kingdom | collected 2010/2012 ...
AACTCCGCAGAGCACGGGTATAAGCTTCAGCCAGCTTTCCCGGCTGTTGGCCGCAACCTTAAAAATCTCCGCAATCAGATACACTATCACCCCTATAGCGGGCACAGCTGCAAATTCGTTTAAAAACTCCATACTTTTCCCTCCTTAATGTTATTCCTCATAGCTTTTATCCACAACAAGTTCCCGTTCATATTTTTTGAACTCGCGCATAGCCTCCTGGTACTGCTTCACACCGTCCGCCATTTCCCCATTGGTTTTCTGGTCTCTTATCGCTATAGCTGAGGCATATGAGAGCTTAGCCGTTGCCAGCAGCAAAGAGAGCTGTGTCTTATCTCCCGTTCTTTTCTGTGCGGCCCGCGTCTTCTCCTCGCGTTCCCGCTTAGCCTGCCTGCGGTTAAAGAAAAGCATGATAACGCTCACGCAAAGAGAAGGCAAGATTGCAAATAATATTTCTCCTATCATCATGATGCAGTCTCCCTTCTCTACACTATAGGATAAACGCATTGGATATCTATCCAGTGCCCCGACCCATACGAAGGGTATTCATTGTACCACTGAACATATCCGTTCCAGGGGCTTATTTCAAATCGGCTGTAATTATTGCCTGTTCCGCAGGAAATGCCTCTATATGTAGTATCAGCCGGCAACGCTTCATCGGGCAGCTTGCAAATATTAGCAGGAAAGGATAAACTGGACGGTCCCTGTATATTTTTAAGCTGCAGCTGCACGTTGGTGCCGAAATCTATAGTCCGCCAGCGCGCATATTCAGACGTAAAGCCGGACTGAAGCGTCAAGGTATGCCACGGTCCTACCGCTGTTAGACTGCCCGGCGTATCCGTTCCGCCCGGCAAGGTAACGCCCTCATAGGTCAGCCAGCACCAGCCGTAAAAATATCCCCCGGTACCCCAGGAAACAGGCATAGCACCCTGGCCCATAAGCTTTACCTGCAGCCCGTATCCGGGCGAGGAGGGCGTAAGGTCCGGCTGAAGTATAACAGCTTTCTGCGGATTACCAGCAACCCAATAATATCCGTCTCCTGAAGCTCCGCCAGTAAAGTCCCATAGCTCAGCGGGCAGCGTTAAAGCGCTGCCGCCTGTTCCACTGAGCACAGGATTAGAGGCAAAAAACACCAGAGCTGAGTTCCCGCTCTTAAAATATATTACAGGGCAGCTTTTGTCTCCGCATGTAGCGTTTCCCGTTTGCAATATTGCCGATGCGCCTATGAGGTCTATCAGGTCCGCCATATCATCCAGCTTAGCGTTGCTGGGCACCGTTATGCCTTTAGCCGATATTGAATCTACAATAGCTTCTTTTGCGTTTATTATTCGGTTTAATTCATTCTCAATACTCATTTTCTGCCCTCCTAGATAGCAGCCAGCGCCTGCTCTATATCGTCCGTAAGACTGACTGTGCCGCCAGAAGTGTAGCCGGCAGGTACGCTGTAAGAGGTAACGGTCAGCCCGTCTATAGTAGCTGTTATTGCTCCGTTATTAGTCATGCTGCCTTCTACGCTTTCTCCTGAGGCATTGACAATAACCTTTCCCTCTAACACGTCAGCCGCCCCGGCCGTTACTCCGGTTACATCCTGATACGTTTCAGGTATAGCTTCTATTGTAACTCCTGAAAGCACCTTGCCGCTGTCCGGCGTTACATTCTGCTGCGACTTTGTGGGGGTAGCTGACTTGCTCTGCGGAGTTATGGATACAGTGCCCGCTCCCGAATGGTATCCGGCCGGAACAGTGTAAGAAGGCTCCGCCGCCGTAAGCGTCTTTGATACCGCTCCGTTATTAATCATAGTGCCTGTTATGGGCTTGCCGTCACTTCCTACTATTACTTTACCCGTGAGCACGTCCCCGGCGCCCGCCGTAACCCCTGTCACATCCTGGTAAGCCGCGGGTATTGCGCCGACCGTCACATCCGAAAGCCCGTAATATCCGCTGTCGGGCGTTACGTTCTGCTGCGCCTTTGTGGGCGTCACGCTTTTAGACTGCAGCTGGTAATTGCCGCCTCCGGCCACTCCCGAAACAGTACCCGAACCGTTGTGATACCCTTTGGGAATAGTGTATGTATCCCCCTCCTGCACCTGCGCGCTGACTGCGCCCCGGTTCTCTATGCCCTCAATGGCCGCCGCCAAATCATCTAAATCAGCATTGCTCTCCACCAAGCCAAAGGCTACCAGCTGATTCCGTATTGTGCTTTTGTCCCCCTGAATCCGTGTTATTTGTTCTGAAACGCTCATTTACTTTTACCTCCCTTATATTGTTTCTAACAACGCTTCAATGTTACCCACAATGTTATATACCCCTCCGGACGTTATGGGCCGGGTGCCGTCCTGAGTTGCCTCATCAGTAGTCAGAACTGATATAACTCCGTTTGAATTTATTTCTATATTGTCTCCCGCAGTATAGCCGCCGCCCGCACTATCAGCACTCAGCAATAGCGTTTCCGGCGCACCGGCGTCAGTTACTGCGGCAAACCAAAACGCCGTCACATTAAGCCAGTTATTAGGCGTAAACTGCCCTCCCGGAGCAGCGGTGGCTGTAGTTATCCATACCTTATGTCCTGCGCTCAAACCCGAAGCAGGAGCAGTTATAATGTACGAATCCGCCTGAATAGTAGTCGCCGCCGTGCTGACCTGTCCCGTTGCCCAGGTAACATTGCCCAGCGTCTCAGGCAGATTAATGACCACGGAAGCGTTTATCTTCTGCAACATGCCGCCTCCGCTACCCCAAGCGAACAGAAATGAGCCGCTTTGCACATAATACCCGGTCACATTACCCAGAACTGTCTCCCCCTGCTGCAGCGTCCAGCCGTCCATAGCTGTAACATTAGAGCCTGCTATTGAATTCCAAAGGCCGCCGATGCTTTTCCAGCCGCTGCCCGTCCAGATATATATATCGTTATCCTCCGGAGTACCTACGGCATATGCGTCTCCCTCCTCGCCAATCGGATGAGCTTCGTTTAGAGCGCTTAAGCTGTCATAAATGTCTTTTATAATAAATCCCGCGGGCCCGCGAAGATTTACCTTGCTGTATGCAACCTCGCCTTCCTGGCGTACTCCGAGAACGGACATGCTGCCGTCTTCCGCTTCAAACCAGCTGTATTCAATGGATTTACCGTCAAATTCGCCAGCCTGTGCGCTTTGGGACAATTCCTCAGCAATTTCAAGCGCTTCGGAGGCGGCAGCGGTAACTTGTTCTACCAGGCTAGGCGTCACCTCGCCAGTATTATCCGCCTCTGCCGTTCCAGTTCGCTTTATCTCCAGCGGATGCATGCGCGCCACAGTAGCCCTTATGTAATCGTCCTCTCCAGACGTCCCAGAAACGCCGCGCACGGTAACGCTTAATCTGCCAGGCTGAGCCAGAACCTCATAAGGCACTTTGCATTCTCCAGAAGCGGATAAAACCTGCGCAATATTTACGCCTGTGCTGATATTTTCAAAGTAAGCAGTTTTGGAAAGCCCCATCCAATCTTCGTCAAAAATAAAAGCGGCCCAAACGAAATTAACCGCTTCGGCCGCCAGTACCTCTCTGTTAAGACAGATTATACTTTGCCCTTCCACTTTAAAATTAAGCTTCATCTATTACTATCCCTCCTTGCCCATATATTCCTGCACATATTCGTCCGTAACCCGTTCTAAAATACTTTCTTTGGCCTTTTTCAGCCTTTTGGCTTTACTCTCAGAATTGCCGCTCCCCGAAAGAATGCTGTCATATTCGGCATAGATTTCCTGACTTGCTTGAACATACAGTTCTATATAGTCCTCGTATGAAAGCACAGCCTTTTTATCCCCCGGCAAGGTTATTTCAGCCTTAGGCCTTATAAAAGGCAAAATATCATTATCCCGGCTGCCATCCTTCTTTAGGACTTCTTCATAAATGTCCATTAATTCGTCCGTCATATATGCATCAGTGGACATGAACTCCTGTAAAAGCGCCGCTGTATTAAATTTAATATCCCTCGCTGTCTGCGCATCGCTTTCCCTGGCTATTCCGTTCAACTCCGATAGAATAGCGCTCATGCTTTGGTGCCGGTATTTTTGCATCGCATATTCCGCATTATCCGGATAAGACGTAGCCTTAACCGTCCAGGAATTGCGTTCATCATAAAAACGGGTAACTATATCATTGCTATATGCCGAATCGGCAATGAACTGCCGTCCCAGGCCAAAAAACCAATCCTTGCTGTCGGCAGTAACTGCCGCTAAAGCTCTGTGCAGGCCTCCGAAATAGTTGCTGAACAAATGGTCAAGCTGCTTAGGAGAAATATTAAAAAAGTCTCCGATATACTTTGCTATGGCCGTGGTGCTTTCATCATATTGCAGCCTGTCCTCCAAATTTTCCATAGAAGACGGCACTATAGGACTGCCCTTAAAATCCTCGTTTATAGCAAGTTCCACAAAACTTCCTATAATAGAATCTCTTACAGGCGCCGTTAATATGGTTTCAATATTATTAAACTCTGTAGGTAGCCCAGGCGGCAAAAACATTTGAGCTGTATACTCACCAAAATTATAAAAGGTATCCGAATTCTCCATAAATACCGCCTCCGCGGTACGCTCAACCAGAGAGTTAAGCCAGGCCAATTCGCGCGCCTTTGGTATCTTGATGAATTTACCATTCCCTATTGAAAAACAGAAAAAATTGTTCTTATTATATGTGCTTAAGGTCTTATACTCCTCCTCTTCATCATTAAGCCAAACCAATGCAAGCTGTATTGTGGCTAAAATAGCCGCGCTAAGCGTGCTTTTTATAAGGAAGCTTTTTCTCTTATTGGCATCGGTCATTACCCGGCTTAATTTATACAGGCCCTGAACAGCAGCGTTGAAATATGGTATAACTTGATTGAGTGCCCTTCCTTCTGTTCCCGAAAGCTTAAAATTAACTGTTAAATCTGCCGCTTCCAGCACAGCGTCTACATTACTGGCTCCGCCCGCCCTTTGGCGCTTAAATTCGGCTAGCCGCGGTGCCGTCTCAACCGCGCCTATTAAGGCTTCCATTTTGGATAAACCCATATGCGCCAAAGCTACTACCTTCTTAAAGCCTCTTTCCACCTGCACAGGGTTCTGTTTATACATGCGCGTTAAAACATCCTTAAGCTGCTTAGGCCGCGCCACATCGCCCGAATACAGCCCTCCGGCCGCCTGATACTGCTTATAAGCCTCGGACTTTTTGCGTATGTCGTTAAGTGCGCTTAAAAGATTTTTACTGTATTCCAGCAAACCCGCCTGGGAATATTTCCAGCCTGTTGCAAAATCCCGGAAGAAGTTAGAGTTCGCAAAAAACGGATTAAGGCCGGTTGTAAAAGTTTTAAAAGCGCGCGTTATCTTGCCCAGAAACTCAATCACCCAAGGCAGCTGCTTAGGAGAAAGCGCTGTTAGCGCATTAAGCAGTACCGCATCTTTAATTTGAAAATACCGCGCCTGGCCATTCTGCATAACCCGTACTATGCTTTGATTCTGGAACGGGCTGACTGCATATTCCACTATCGAATCCCCTAAAATATCTTCAAAAACAGCCTTAGCATCCTCTTTTGAAAAATTTTCATCAGCAAACCTGTCCGCCAGTTTATTGATGGCGCCCTGAGTGCTGACAGAACGGGGCGCCATATCGGGAGTAACCTGCTCCATAAAAAGGCCCATACTGTCCGCTGAATCATATTCCTTAGCCAGCTGTTGGAGCACAGCGTTTTTCATGGATGCGGATACCAGCATATTAGTCTGCATTACAATATTTTCAATAGGGTCATATATTTCCGCTCCGCTGCCCTTTAATTTCTTTATAGGCGCGCGCTGATTGACAAAGCCCGCCTTTTTGCCCGCACGGGGAGTTTTTCCCTCAATATATCTGTAAAAAGGCACATAATCCGGGTACATGCTTTGCAGCTTATTGTATAGCTCTTCGCTGATAAGCCCGTTTTTCACGCCATGATACCACAACACATTGCGCTGATATTCGTATACCCTGCCCGCCGCTTCAACAAACTCAGGATGCCTTTTTTCATGCCTTTGTATCTGCCGCTTTAAAGCTGACGGGTCATTTAATTTGTCATCCGCAAAAACCCGTTTGTCGTTAGAGACAACCTCCAGCGCATGCCTGTCCCGCAAATACAGGTTAAAGCTTTCCATATCCTGAGGCTTTATTTTTTCCAGCGCTTGGGATAAGGATTCACCTACTATGTTGCCCTGGTAATCAGATACCCCGTTAAACAGCATGCTCTCAACGGTAGAAGCAGCGTTCAGCGAATACAGCGCCGCCTTATATGTAGTCATATCCCCTGTATAGCCGCCGTCCTGCGCCGCGCCGTCCACCCGCTTTAAATACGAGTAGCTGTCCACCCATTTGCTCTGGAAATCAACCCGGAATTTTTCCAGCCTGTCCGATACCGGCATATGCTCAGGGTCTAACCGGCTTTTCAGTCCCCGCGCATATCTTAACGGCAAATCGGCGCTCATATATGCGTTTACTTTACGCGCTATCCTGTTTAAATCCTCAAGCGCCTGCTCGCCGTTAGGGCCTTTCCGTATGGCCTCAATAGCGTCAAAATAAAAATCCCTGTAATTAATAGCGGCCTGCCCTCTTGAGCTTAAATAACTGCGTATAAATTCTGCTACCGCTTCGCCCCGTTGTTCGGCAGGCTTATATTGCGCCGCAAAATTCGGGTCCATCATATTCACCGCCGCTTGTATGCTTTTAAGCTTGCTGAGGCCATACTGCTTATCCAGATGATGGCCCAGCTCGTGCGAAATGGTAGGCAGCGCGTTTGTCACCTGCACCCGTACCGCCTCATCCTTGACCTTATATACGCCGTTAGCGTTAATATATCCCACCTTGCCCGTATTAATAGGCAAATTAAAGGAGCGGCTAATATCGCGCACTATATCTCCTACGTCTTCCACAGCCTCCCGGTTATTACTGTCCAAAGAAGCCGTCCAGCGTTCCGGCGACTGCCTGTACCGCGGACTGGATTGGTCTTGGCGAACCTCGTTATTACCCGCATTTCCGCTATTGACATTTTGATTGGTTGGAGATATACTGCCGGAAGGTGAAGTAGGTTCGTTACGGACGTTGTCCCTGGGGGTGTTCCCATCAGGGTCCTGCTTCCCATTTTTATTTCCGCCGCCGTTTGAATTAGGATTTTCCCCAGATTGCGATGCCTTTAAGTGCTCTATCTGCTCATCCCGGTACTGCATAGCCGAATCATAATCGGGAAAAAGAGGAATTTTGCTAAAATCATATACAGGATAACTACCTATTTTAGAGGCAACTGTCTCAGCGCTCTCGCCGTTATGCCTCCAGAAAATTATGTCCGGCTCTTTAAATTCAGCATAATCCCAGTCAGAGGGGGCAAATTCGCGGTTAAAGGCGCAGCGGGAAACCGGGATAAAGCCATGTCCAGCATACATATCCGACAATTTCCCATTAAAATTATCCAGCTTTATGCCACCGTTTTCTATAGCGGTCAGCAGTATAGAGGATACCGCTCCTTTAGCCGAGCTTTCCGGATTCTTAAAAACCGATACTATATCCCCGTCCGGCGTAACTGCAACCCCTACATTGCCGTTATCCCCAGTCAGCAGCAGCATATCTCCATATTCCTCTACTGTATGCTGGGCAACATATGCCCCGTGCTTATTGCCCTGCTTTGCTCTTCCGATATCATTATAAAAAGAAGCCGGGCTTTCGCTCGGCTTCAATTCCACATATGTCTTTCCCTTCCGGGATAATTCCTGTTTTGTTTGTTCGCTTAGAGCCAGAACTCCAAGTCTTCCACTATCTCCTCGTCCGTAATGCCCGGAAAATGCATTCTCCACGCTTTTATAAGGTATTGCGCCTGTGGGTCGTCCTTGTATTCCGGCATCTCCTCCGGCTTCAGCGATTGGACGCGCTCGGTCTGCGGTATTTTGTTGACTGCCTGAGCTATCTGATTCATAATTAACACCTCTATTAATATTATAATTCCTATCTGCCCTAACGTCAATATTTGATTGCCCGTTTTGTACAGAATTAGCATTTTCCGCCGCATCCATATGCGAATTAATATAGCCTTGAAACATCTTTTCATGTTTAGCCTGCCATGAATCCACGTCCTTCTGCTCCATAAGGCCATATTTAACCAAATCGTCATTGAGCAATTTGTTAAGCTGCAATATAGCTTCGGGCTCAACAGGATTCCCTTCGGCCGCCAAACGCGAGTATTCACGCGCAACCTGCTTAGCCTGGCTCAATTCAGGCAGCGCATCCGCCTTATATGCCGCGTCCGCAAAAACCTTTTGGATATCCGTCAGCTTATTATATCTGGAAGCAGATATGCCGTTATTAACGGCTGCGGTACCTCCGCCAGCCACAGCGCCCAGCAGGCTGCCTGTGAAAAAGCCCGTCCATAAATCCTTAAGTTCAATCTGCGCATCAGGGTCCAGCCCGGTAATCTGCTTAAGCGCCGTATCGGCAGCAGTACCGTAAATTTCCTCCAGGCCTTCATCTATCCCGGATTTCAAAACGCTTTTAAGCGTGTTTTTAAGCGCGCTTTCCCCCATATTTTTAACGGCCGTCAAACCCGCTTTGCTTCCTACGCCCCCTATGGATTCAATAGCGGTTTGGACTGCGGCGTTAGGCAGAGCATATCCCCATGCGCTGGCGGCGTCCCCTGTCTGCTCGTAAGCCTCACCGTAAGAAGAACCAAAGCTTTCAGCCGCCTTTTCGCCCAAATATACGGCCTGTCCTACACCTGGGATAAAGGAAAGAGGCAAGGTCGCGGCAAAATTAGTTACGCTCTGGATTAGCTGATTAGTGGGCACGCCTGCAATTTCCCCACCCTTAGTGCGCTGCAGAATCTCCGAAAGCTGCGCATCATTTGTTTTCCTTCTGTTAAGCTCCGATACTGATTCATTGTCCCCAAAAAGGGCGGATGAGGCAATGCCTAAATCCCTCAGCGTATTCACAGCTCCGATGCGTATATTTTCACCGAGATGGCTTTTATCAGAAGCAAGGTTGTTTTCATATTGCTCAATTTTACTTGGGTCGGACAATAGCTGTTTAAAGGTCTCCCTATTTAAATCGGGCGCATAATAGGAATTCAGCAGATAGTCCTTAACAGTATTAAGCTGCGCTTTTCTTTCTCTTTCAGCCAGCTTGCTTTCAAAATAAGCTAATCTGTCTGGACTGCCAGCCAGATAATCCATTTGTTCATTAGTAAGCTTGGATGAATAACCTTTTTCGGACAAATAAGCTTTAATTTTATCGGTATTTTCACTCATTGATTATAACCTCCCTAAAATAAAAGCTCAGACCGGATTCTTTTCAAGCTCTTCTTTTATAGCCAAGGCTATAGCGTCTGCCGTATACTGCGTGCCATATTGCGAACGGTTCTTATCTATTTCCTGATACCTTTTGCTCACATTGCCCGCCATTTCGTCCGCCTTGCTTTCTGAATAGCCGCTTATTATAAAGTAATTTTTAAAATCGTTCTTTGTATATTTCGCGTTCAGCATCCCCAGATTAAATAAAGTCCCTATTCCATCATAACCTGCCTCTAACGTGGGGAAAACATATCCCAGTCCGCCTGTTCCCACATTGCTCAATGAATATTGGTCTCTTAAAAAACTCGAAAAAACATCTGACCTTCCATCTTCCTGTGCTACAGATACCAGAGAATTTAAATAGCCCAGTCTGGTATTTTCATCGTCACTCAGGGTTTTTTTAAAATCCTCTACATTAGTTCCGGAATATATGGAATCCAGCATTTCATCTATAACCGCATCCGATTCAAGCTGCAAATCTGATATATTCCCAGTCCCAGTCTGACTTCCTTGATTGGAATTTAAAAAATTCTTTTCAATATCCAGTCCGGTTAATTGTTCTAAGTTATCATAAAGCTTGCTAAACGGATTCTGTTTGCTATTGCTCTGTCCCTCTGCCGCAAGCGCGCCCGCTTGTGCGCCAAGTGCCCCGGCATTAACAATCGCATTGAGCAAACTATCATCCACCAGCGGAAAAGCACTCTGGTCCGTTTTTTCAACAGCCTGCCCCAGTTCATTGACCGTATATCCAATGCTGTCAAGGTCTTGGAGCCATTTCAGGTAATCCTGCTCATACTGCTGCAAGGCGGCAGCCTGACGCTGTTCCTCATTATTTGCCCATATGTTATAATTGTTGTTTTCAAGCGCCAGATATGAATTAGCTAAATCAGCCAGGGTTGCGTTCTGGTTAAGGTACTGGTTATAGGCAGCATTATAGAACTCCGGCACCAATGCATTTTTCTTAGCCTCATACGCTGCAGCCGCTTCATTGGCTAAAGCAAGAGCCGTGGACGACATGCCGCCGCCAGCCGGCGCATAAGTGCCTATAGTCTTATCAATGGCCGCATCCGCCTGCAAATCATACTGCTTAAAATACTCCTGAAGCGTTGGGTCGGCTGAAGGGTCATAGCTGAAACCGGCATTGTTGCGGTCGTTAAGCTGCTTTAAAAGATTTTCTATGGTCTCGCCGTATTTAAGCTGATATTCCGAAGGCGTAAAATCATATTTAGGCTGATTCTTTAAAACAGCATATTCACGCATTGCAGACTGAACCTGCTCGCTGGTAGGATATACGGAAGGGTTAGGGTTAGGGCTAGTAACAGAAGAACCGCCTGTATTGGAAACCGAATTTGACGGGGTGCGGTTAAGGACTGATAAGCCCTGTGAAGCCCCCGCCGCAACCGCACTCAAAATATTATTGCTTATTGCATCCAACGCCAAGCCATTAGTTGCAAAATCCCAATTATTATATACATTATCCGTCTTAGCTTTTGTCTTTGCATTCTTATATGGAGCAAAAAGCTCTTCCGATAATTCACTTATTTTCACCTTGCTTTTATCAGCCATCAAACATCACCTCCGCTTTTTAGGTCTGTAATATCCTCTTGCAGCTTTTTAAGAATACTTTGTATGCTTTCAAGCTGCTCCAGAGTTATATTTTCAAAATAGGTCAGTTCCCTGCGCCACTGTCCTAAAGCTTCCCTAACCGTTTTATCGTCAGTGTCTGGGATTGGCAACCACATTCGTCATACCTCCCACAACATATTCCCTGCTCATTGAATATATCTGAGTTTTTCCTCTGCCCTCTATAATCAAAGACTGTATTTGACACGCGCATGTCTTAACCGGCAATCGGTAAACTGCTCTGTTATTTATATAAAAGGAACCCAGCGGCACGGCTTCTCCCAGCTGAGACCTCGCCGATACCGTTATAGGATATTTATCCTCGCCCTCTATATCCAGAATTACCGCCCGGAGCTTTTTAAGCGTTTCCTCTCCCTCTCCATATACAGCGGTTTCAAACGCCCATGAAACATCCTCAGTAGCTTGCTCGTCATTAAATGAAAGTAATTGTGTATCATTAACTGCATGCATCTTGCCATCATGAAAAGCAAAGCTGTTAAATGATTGTTCATCTTCCTGAATCCAGGTACCGTTCTGCGGACAGTAGACATACAGTCTGCCCTTGACGGCAAGATAATATCTTAAGCCGTCAGTACCGGCGCAGGCATTTTCTGTAATGGATAGATTAGATATATCAGGCAGCTTATCCGAAATTCTTTGAGGAAATCCCCCTGTATATGCGTAAACTCCGTCCGGTGCCAGCCAATAAAGCACATCCCGGCAGATAACAGCGGTATCCTTAAACAAGCATCCTATGCCCGCTATTTTAGTTGTCCTGTAATTGCCCGTGTTGGTTCCCTGCAAAATAAACATTTCTGTATTGCTGAATAATATCACGCCGCCGCTATACGGACAGCATGCCACTAAAGGCTCGGACAGCAGAGTTTCAAAATATGAACCGGTCAGTTTAAGAGAGCCGTCCTCGTTCAGGAAATCATCAAAAACTAGAGGCGAATCCTTAGCTGAAATGCGTATGGAAGCCTTGCCTTCGCTCTGCCCCACCAAAAGAACCCTGTCGGCAAACAGGCACATATCGTTATAATACTCTCCGGCATTCTCCCATTCGGATGTTGAAACAGTAGTAAAAATATAGCTATCACCCGAACCGCTGTAAGCCTTTGCGTACAAGCGGCGTCCTGGGGATGGGAGACAAATCAAACTATTTCCTTCCCGCTGCACACTTAACCATGTTGGAACATTTGCCGCCTCTCCCGTTTCAGTCTGCTCAAGCGGCTGCCCGGTAGGTGCAAAATCACTTGGAAAGGTATATTTTATAGTAACTTTAGGCAATATACCCGGAGAATTCTTTATATATGTTTTTACAAAAATTCCGCCAGTGGAAAATATATTATGCCAGGAATATACTGTATCATCACTGTCACCAGGCTGCCGTTCGAGCTGTTCAGTCAAGTAGCGACCGCCTCTCACTTTCAACACCGGCAGCACGCTGTTGTCCATATTGGATGAAGCTCTAAGCTCCCCTATCTGCGTTTTAGGCAGTTGATTTAATCCGCCGAATACTATGTTTTGCCGCGCTACAGGCAGTGAATATTTGGGTCTCGGTAAAAAGCACATAATATTCCCTCCTTACCACAGGTTCTTGAACCGTGTATCTGCCTTAATAGGATCAGGCAGCTCATCATGATAATACTTGGAAAGTTCCCTGACCGATTCATTATAGGCTTCCATATAATTAATATAGCTTGACTGATTGTCATCGTACAGATCTATCTGCGCAGCCAAATAATATTCGTAAACTTCGCTGAACTCATCGGGAAGCATCAATTCCCTTGTATCTATATCCTCAATACCAAACGATTCAGGAGCCTGGATGTATATTATAATTAGACGTCCCTTTTTAGCTGGTGCCGGCTCCAATTTAACAATCCCATCCCGCAAAATATATCCGGGCGCCTGGAATGAACCGGTTATACGAGACAAAACTGCATTATTGAACAAAACCCGGCATACCTTAGCGCAATTTTGAGGCAAGGGCAGCTCATTTTCGCCGGCTTCTATCTCATATTCAACTGAAAGCGGAAAAGCCAGCACTCGCAGAGCCAGCCTGCGCTCCAGAAGATTAATCCAATGTACCAGTTCATCTACTCCATGTGTGCTGGGCTTTAAATGCATCACCTTTTCAATAATCTGCCTAGCCGTCATTTAACCGACCTGCTCTCTTTTACATACTGATAAGCAATGTCTCCCTGCCGGTCACTATTCTTGAGCGCTTCAGCAACATATTGCGGAACCTGAACGTCTGTACCCCGCTTTATTAAAAACACCTTGCCGTTTACTATGACCGTTCTGGAATCGCGGCCATTTATGTGGTCGCGGGGTATGCGTATAGTTACAAGCTGATTTTCATCCGTAATTTTCCTTGCCATGACTTTTACCTCCTTTAAAATAAAAGAGCGCGGCCATCCTAGGGCCGCGCCGTATAAAATTATTCGCCGTAAGTGCTGGTGGTCTCTACACGCACCATATAAGCATCCTCAAGAATAACGGCTGTAAAGGTTCCCTTCCAGCCAATAGTGGCTCTCTGCTCCAGCGGGTCGGCTGTGCCGCCCGAACCCTTCTGCTTAATTATGGTTTCCAGGCCGCCGTTTTCCAGCTCAGTAACGCCATAAGCGTCCTTGCCGATAACCAGCGTGCTGTAAACATCCAAACCATCTACTGTACCGCCCTGACCGCAGATTACATCATTAACCGCAGCAGTGGTCGCCGTTCCCAAGGTAATAGTTGCACTGCCGGCCGCTCCCTCGTTCACCGCTGTTATAGTGTTTGCTTTACCGCCTATATAAATATCGACAGGCCCTGAAAATGCCGCGGCATCGGCGGCGCTTATCGCTTCATTGACAGCTATTGAAGTGCCGGCGCTGGAAACTGCAGTTTTCACGCTGAGGCGTCTTATGCTGCCCGCAATAGGAGATACCCGGAAAACTTTGGCCTCAGGATTTTCAATAACCCTGACACCCTGCACACGGCCTATCTCCCCTTCGTACCATTCCTTGGGATTGTAAGAATGCACGTCCTTCCATTCGGGGTCGTCCGCCAAATCCGAGCATACGTCCGGATGCATAATGGCCACATAATTGCTGCCGTCAATAGAACCCGCATACATACGGCGCAAGGTATTCTTTGCCCGTTTAATCGCTTTTACAGTCATTTTGTCATCTGCAGTCAGACTACTGCGTGTAAGCTTGTTGCCATCAGAATATTGAACGTTATCCCCCGCATTAAGTATCTCACGCGCAACAGTATCAAAGGTAAGCCCTGCCTGCTCCGCCTGATTCTCCTGCGTTTCATCTATAATGGGGTCTATAGCCGTCATTTTAAGCATATCTGAAGTAGTAACATAGTCGCCGTACTGTTCTACTGTAGCAGTTATTGCCGTTACATTAAGGCTGCGTCCGTCAGGAGTTACTCCTTCAGTTAAAGGCGTAGTGGCCGGAGGGAAGGGCGTCATTCTCCGGAACTGAATGGTTTTGCCCTCATTGGCGGGAATGTTCCGTTTCTGGCCAAACTGCGCATGTATAAGCTTATGCTTGGCATTTTTAAGCATCTGCCGGTCATAATAGGTTTTCATTTCAGCCGAAAGATTATTACCCGTGGTATTATCGTTAGTTGTGTTGACATTTGCATCCGCAAACGCCTGTAAATCAAATTTTAAAAGCTCCATATTTTCCTCCTAATTTCTAAAAGTAATAGTCTCGCCCCTTCTGGCACGCCGACTGTATTCTTCAAGCTGTTCATCTGTAAGCTTACTTACATCTATGCTCATATCAGCAGGTGTACCGTCAGAAAGAGCATTTTCGGCAGGACGTGACTGCCTTGCCTGAATATTGCCCAATACCGCTTTCTGCGTTTCGCTTGAGGCGCTCCGTGCTGCGCTTTCTGATTTCTTCTGGATAATTGCATCAGCGTTCAACGCATCATAAGCCTGTTTTACGCTAAGACCGCCCGCCATCAGCCTGAGCATAGCCGGACTGGTTATTATGGCCTCAGCGCTTACCTCGCCATATATTTCAGGGTCGGAGTTTTTCAGCTTGCTGCATTCTGCTGCAACTGCATTCTTAAAGGCGGCGGTTTGTCTCTCCCGCTCATATTGCGCCAGCTTGGCCTTGGTTCGCTCCAAAGTATTAAGCTGGTTGAGCGTGTCCACACTTATGCCTCTGCGTGCCGCAACTTCCTCCGATACAGTGCTTTCGATTACCTTAAGCAGCTCGTCCTCGGTTTTAACATCGTAATACTGCATTAAAGTATTCAACGCAGGGGTTAATTTTTCCATGCGCCCTTCCATCTCACGGTATTTTCCGAGGCGCTTTCCTATAACTCCCTGCAGCTCCTGCTGATAGTCCTCTTGACTTGCAAATACCTTATACGGCTTAGACATGCTGTCCTGCGCGGCGTCCGCAGGCTCTTTTGGGGGCTGAGCGATTTCCCCGCCGCTTTCTGCGCTCAATTCTGCGCCCGTATCTTGGGGGGCGACTACCTCCCCCATGCTTGCGTCAATATTTTCTCCGGCCTCATTAAAGGCCTGAAGGTCAAAATAATTAAACATTTATGCCTCCTGTCTCTAACCTGGGCGGCGCAACATACATCGGATATTTTTCAGCCAGCATGCGCACACCCGAAATAAAGTAATCATTAAGAACCCTATGCTCAAGGCTGATATTACCGTAAGCGTTAATGAGCTTAATTTGCCCCTGCTCAGTAACCTCAACCGCCAGGCCCTTTTCTTGCAGGCTCTGAGCTAAAGTAAAAAATAAAATAGAAAAAGCGCTGCATACAATATCAGCGCCCTTTAAAGCATATCCGGAATGGCCCGAAGCTTCAACGGCCATATGTCCCGGCGTAATATGTACGTCCGTCTCAATCAAGGCTGCACCACCTCCGTTCCGAGCGTCTGCCCAGGCAAAGCAGAAGTCATTTCATTAACTATAGCAGTCATTCTCCTTAATTGCTCATCCTGCGCCTGTAATTGCTGATAAAGCTGAGCATTTTTAATTTGATTTTCCCGTATGCCCTCTATCATACTCTCTTTATTATCCATTATCATATTTTGCAAGGCCAATATCGCCTGGTCTGCATTATCAGGATTAAACGCGCCTCCTGAAAACAGTTCCATAACCATCTGGTTATGGCTTATGGTGTTAAAGGGATTTTTGCGCTGCGGAATAATCCGAATATCAAAAATAGCCTTGCGGAACCTCTCGGTTTGAATCGAGCCATCTTCCGCCATTACAGGCACTTTTAACGGTACTGCCTGCCCTTTAAGCAGCGAATTGTCATAATTTATATATTGCGGTTCTGTATCCCCATCGCCCAGAATCCTGAAGGAGCGTTCTTCGGTATAAAACTGACGTATCAGCTCTACAACCATATATGCAATTTCCGCAAAAGCCCGATAGCTGGCCTTTATACCGTCCCTGGCTAATTTGCTTCCCGCCTCCTGGAGTGCAGTGATAGCGCCGTATGCAGTCACTCCTCCGCTGGTCGCGCCCTGTGAAAAATCTCTGTTGCCCAAAAGCTCTTTTATTTCCTCTATTTTCTCAGTTCTATGCGTCATTATCTGAGAAGGAATAGGCTGAGCCTGCAAATCACGCACGGCATCTGAATCTATAGAACCGTCCGCCTCTATAACCGTCTTACTCATATCCAGAAAATCTTCTGTTTTAATTCCTGCTCCTCTTTTTATCAGCCATCTTTGCCTGCCTGACAGCAGAGCATTTTCTTCAATGATATAATCCAGCTTATCTATGTACGACTGAGTTTTTTTACCGATATCTATCATCCCCATGCCATATATGGAGTTTTCAATGGGAATAAAGACGTCCAGTACAAACGGATACATACCATGCTCATAAATACCATTAGCGCAAACAGGGTCCTGCCGGGAATCATACATTATTCTGCCGTTAATTATCTTTTCCAGATGCACTACATATTTTCCCGTCTCATCTCTGTAGCGCTGGTAACAGTCTACCACCATAGTTTTCTTTTCAAGCACGTTAGGACTGTAATCGCCAAAATACCCTCTGGCCTTGGAAGAAGTCGCGTCCGGTCTGATTTCAGGGTCATTGTACTGCCTTTTAAGAACGTCCGTATCCACTAGGGCCGTAACAAAAACATACCTGCTTTGCTGAATATCTGAAATATACGGCTCTGCAAAAAAACACAGAGCGTCTATTTTCTTAATACAAATATCCCCTAGCCCATCTTCTTTAGAATTATCCCATAATACTGAACAAATAGACGCTCCATGCTTTAGTTTATACCACCATAAATCGCTGTACACATTCTCAAAACCGTTCTTTTCCAGCACGAGAGGAACTATTTTAGAAAGCCGTTCAGCTTCCTCTCTGTCCCCTTCTTCCCTCTCCAAAAATATTGGTTCGGGATAATTATCCATAGCATCCGCATGCTTATGCCATATGGCAGAAAAGAGAAAATTAGTCTGAGCATCCCGCTCCTCATTGCGGGAAGAAATATATTCCCAATACTGCCCGTTAAACCATCTCTCGTTCTCCATTATGGCGCCGCTTTTCAGCGTCTTTTCGTTTTTATATAAATCCAGTTCTTTAAGAAGCATGTCTGCTCGTTCCCTTTGGCGTCTATCAGGTTCCTGCTCCTTTATTCTCCTCTTGAACAGGTTCATTCATATTCCTCCCATTTTGTAGCCGGATGTTTCCGCCTCAATATGCAAATTAAGCGGGTCAAACTCCTCCCGCGCCATACTCTGCTTAGTACGCAAAGGCAGCACCGGCCGATATAGCGCGTCTCGTCATATATATGGTCCTCTCCGTCCGTGTCTATATCCTCAACATTTACGAAGCTGTACACCAGCGCCGGCATGGTGCGTATAAAATCCCGGCATGTATTAAAGACATATAACCGGGGCATATTGTTTTGGTCAAAGGCCAGACGGTAATGCACCTGCATTTTGCCTGCAATACGCTTATTATCTGCTTTTTCAAAGTAAATTCCTTTGCGTTCAAAAATTTTAGCTACACTTCCGTCTGAACCCCTGCTTTCATCAAAAATAGCCGGGTCGGCTATCCCGATAATGCGCCGTCCCTGCTCATGCGCATCCTCATAGTCCTTAATTATAGCTGCCACAGCTCCGGGTTCTAAGCGTATGCCCTCGTTGGGTGTCTTAGTCAGACCAGTAAATCTATCCTTAGGACTGCCGTATATTTCTGCGTACCGATACAATTTCCCCTCATCGTCTTCAGCCCAGTATCCAACAGAAAACGGCCTTGAATATCCCCAGTCAAAAGAGCGGTATCTTTTCCAATGGTCGGGAATCTTAAACGGTTCAATAACATGCGTACCCTTGCCGCTTATATACTCTTGGGGAATATCCCGCCATTCAGTAAATACCTGGCCTTCAAACACGTCCCAGTCTCCCGACAAAAGCGCTCTGCGCAAAGCTTCGGGCTTTTGCTCCAATTCAAAGATATATTCATCGCCTATATGCGGATTATCCAGCGCAGTGGCTGGTATATATTGTCTGGTAACTGTCCGGCTTTTACCCAGAACCTCACTGGAAATAACGCAGTCATATATTTTAAACGGCTCTTTTCCGTCAATAAACGCACTTTTAACCCAGCCATGTCCCACACCGCCGGGGTTGGTTGTCGCCCGTATGTACGGCTTAATTCCTAATCTTTTAGGTGCCCTTACGCGCGTCCGCAAATAATCATAGACCGGCTTTTCAAAATGGGTCAATTCGTCAATGTACAACCGATGCATCTCGGCTCCTTGATATGCATATGCATCTGCCAGATTGCGGCAATGCCTAAAACGCAAAGTCGAACCGTTAATTAAGCGCATATCATGCGTGCTCTTATTAAACCTGCCCAGTTCGGGCGGGATACTCAGAATTGCTTCCCGTATTAAAGTGTCCCTCAATTCAGGGTAAGTACGTCTGAAAAGGTATGCATCCACATTTTCATGCTCTAACGCATCAATAAACGCCTCCATAACTATTGCTTTGCTCTTCCCCCCGCCCGCAGCACCGCCATACAGGACCTCATAAGCCGGGGAAGAATGAAAAAGCGCCTGTTTGGGCGTAGGCTTATAATCAATTTCAATGCACATCTAAACATCCTCTTTGTCCGGGCGCGGCACAGCATGTACAATCTTAAGATTAACATTGCTTTCCCCATCTTCTCCGATTAAAGTCCTCAGCTCTTTAAACGCCTGTACGTCTCCCCGTTTTGCTCTGGAAAAAAGGCCGACAATCAGAAGCAGGCTATTATTTATTTCCTCCTCTGAAAATCCCGTCTTAATAAGTGCCGCCTTATCTTTATCATTAGGAGGCATATTCAAAAGAATTTCCATACTTTCTTTAAGCGCTTTTCGCCTGCGCTTTGCTTCCCCGCTCGCTTTGCCTCCACGTCTCCCTTTTTCTCGCGCTTCATCCGCGGTAGGACGTCTCAAATTCTGCTCATTCATTCTTTCACCTCCGCATGATTTATTCGCTGCCGGCCCCCGCCCCAGCCCTCTAAAATTATACGCAGCGCTTGCCCCTTATCGCCAAACCAAGCCTTATTTCTAAAATTAAAGGAGCTGTAAACACAGCTCCCTTTTAAAACAACACAGCTCTCAATATATAATTCCACATTACTATTATAACATAAACCCAAGTGGCTTTAAATGGCTTTTAGTGGCGTATTTAAATTTTAGTTATTAATTTTAATTAATGTTAAAGCTTTACCGTGCAATCGTAAAAGCCAACGACAGTCATACCCCATTTCTTCCGCTATCTGCCCCCAAGGCTTAAACTCCAGATATCGCTTAAGCAGCAGGGTGCGCAGGGCGCCGCTTTCAAGAGCGAAGATAGCTTTAGTAATTTCCGTGCGAATCTCTATTAAACGGTCAGTCTGCTGGTCAATCAGCAATTCATAATCTATGTAGCGCGTTATAGCTTCTTCCTGCCGGTTATAATCGCTGGTCTGGACTTTGTCCTCGCTTAATCTTACCGTGACGCTGGCCGCTCTTTCCAGCGCCCGCTTTTTTGCCTCTTCCAGCGCCTTTAGTTCTCCCTCCAGTCTCCAGCCCCGCAGCAGCCACTGTTTCTTTTCCCTGTTTGTCATTTTCCAGCCCCTCCCGTATTCTTGCGCATACATCCGCCCTAAAGCAGTAAATTATCCCGTCATCCTCCCGACGCCCCCATACGCATATCAGGCAGGGCGGGGATTTAATTCTGATTTTCATTGGTTCTCCCTTCATGGCTTATTAGCCCTAAAAAATGCCGTTGCGAACCCGTGCGGAGTTATCGCGCGAAGCGCCGCTCTTTTCGCATCGCCTTTAAATTGCGCTATGTATTGCTCGTGTTCACGTGGACATTCTATGACTGCCCAGTCCTTTGCATACGCACGACTTTTGCCAACCATTTGGAAGGGCATCTGACGGACCGTCTCTTTTGGCGTGTTGAAATATCCCCATATATCCGTTGGTTTTTTTCTTAACTCGCCAAATTGCCATTGTTCAAAAGTAAATGCAGGCTTTCCTAAAAACTGCCTTAAAAAACCCCGCGGATTTTCCAAAGCCCAAAATTGCAGGGAGCCATATGCCCGGCAAAACCAGACAATCTGCATGCACGCCCGCACAATATCCATAGCCCCTGCAAAGTCCCGCGGTTTTCCTCCTTTTGCTATGCTGAATTCCGTACACGGCGGAGCTGCCAGCACTCCGCAGACATTTTGCACAGGAATTAAAAGGCACTTGCCTGTTTTTTGATTTATAAATTCCAACTGTTTATCAGCAGAATTTAACCGGCATTTTTTAACGTCATACTCGGGCAAGGTCAACACATGCACGTCATATCCCGCCTCTTTATACGGTCGGCTCCAAGCTCCGCTTCCACCGCATAAATCAAGAATTATTTTTTCAGTCATTGTCCGCGTCTCCTCCGTCCATTTTTGCCCCGCACCTGCTGCAATACGCTGTTTTCAGCCCATATTGTGATATCCCACCGCATTCGGAGCATACAACGGCGTCCATATATTCTCCCCATATATTTTTTCGTTTTTGAATTTTCCAGCATCCCCGCAAAATCCCTTCGTCATGCTCTTTAGCATCATTACCCGCCTTTGCTTTCAGCCATTCAACATTCGCCTTAAAACAATCCTGTGAATGTTTGTGAAATTGATTGTTTAAAGAGTAGTAATTTCTATGCTCATCCTCAAAGCAAGCATCGGACGGCCTAAAAATCACAAACTCCGCCGCCATTTTCTCTAAACTCAGTTTCTTTATTCGCTCATAGTTGGTCATGATTTTCCCCTCCCTATTATTCGACATAGCACCAACTCTGCGGCGGACGCCGAAAGTGTCTATCGCAGCCTATAGATTCATCATAGCAAAACCTCGCTTCATTAAGCGAGTATTTACAATCCACACAATAAGGCTCATGTATGCAGGGGTGATTAAACGTTCTTAATTCTTTCGGTGTATCGTAAATTACAAGGTTGGATATCTGCCATCCATAAGTATCTTTATCATTTGCATATATACAGAGTTCTTCATCTGTTAGGCACGTTCCGTGTATATTATTAAAATAGCTTTGAATAATGTTATTTGCTTTTATTAGGTAAATATCAGTACATAAAAACTCCCCTATAACTTTACCGTTTAAAAAATTATCTTTGCTGTATTCCTTGCTGTTACAGCACATCAGTTCGATACTGTCCCCGTATTTTATGCCCTCTTTCGGATGACGATAAAGCTCGTCTGAATTTAATACCATACATCCGCATATTGTCTGATGCGATTTACTCGGCTTAGTGCAATAGATATACACCTTAAACGGCGGTTCGGCCTTCGGCCTTGTTTTCCGCACTTCAACCGTCTTTTTGCCGTTGGCTATCAGCTCGCAGTATTTCGGCTTAATACTCAGCATTACGCTTTTCATCTTTCTCCTCCTTGCAAATCCTCAAACGTAACCTGTCTCCAATCTTCGTCCATCCACCATCGATATACATCTTCAGGTCTTTTCCACGGCGTATCCTTTCCCCTTGCCTCCCGTTCTTTAAGCATGCGTTCGAAGGCGCTAAGGTATAGCCTTTTATAGGCGGGAAAAAGCTCAAATTCAAAGTGGCGAATTCTGCCGGCCATAGGACAACCAATACAGCCAACCCGTTTAAAGCCCATGTCATACAGCGGATTAAGAGGGATGTCCCCTAAAAAAGCAAAAACTTCTGCATCAGAAAAATCTATAATCGGATTAGTTACAGTTTCGGCGCGTAGCGCGCAGCGCTCATGCAACCTTCTAAAATCAGCATTATCATTATTCAAAATTACCCTATCCTCTTTTTTCTGTTCAATGCTTTCATACATTCCCCTTCCTTTGCGAGCAGTGCTTTCAGCCCATCTAACGCCAGTCATTATGTGCCGGCTCTTTCCCGCTGTTTCTTTAAGAATGGAACAGCAATAGCGAACCATACGAGTGGGAGGCATTAATTTTTGAGGAATAAGGCTCCACATTGTTGCTGTGCGCCCCTTGTATATGCCGCGATTAATGGTAGCCTTTATCCCTCTGATTTCGAGTTCATGGAATACCTTTCGAACGTAGTTAACCGTTTGAGGTGCGTCCGCGGTAGTAAGTGAATGTTGAATTTCAAAAGGCACTCCCGCAGCCAGAGTAAGCTGCAACAAAAGGTCACTATCCTTTCCTCCTGAATAGCAAAGCAATACAGGTTTTTCATAAAATCGAAAAGACATATCGCTGGCAAGCCTAATCCGTTCAATCGCCATATGTTCCTTATCCATTTGCTATACCTCCCTCACCTGTATTCCATGCCTCTCCAGCATCAGCTTGCGCTTTATCAGGTAATCTTTTGTGCGGAACCCCTTGACGTCCTCGACCACCGTCTGCCCGTTCTCCTCGTAAACAAAATCCGCTATGTAGCTGCATGCCCGCTCCACTGTCCTGCCGTGTATCTTCTGCGCCGGGATAAGCTCGTATTTTACCTGACGTTTTAATCCGCAAATCTTGCCGGCGCGCTCCAGCAGTTTAAGCTCCGCATAGCGCTGCGCCTCCTTTTGGGAATCAAACGTCAGCCCGTCCAACCGCGTCTTTTTAGCATGATACTTCATTTATTCTTCCTCTCTACTCTTCGCTTATCCCCATTGCTCCGCCATCGCCGCCGCAATCCCGGGGAATGTTTTTGCCCTTGTTTTCGAATCTCTTTCATTCCGCCCCTGAAATCTTCTATAATTTCCATGAGCATCTTTGCAGGTTCTACTCCCAAAATCGTAAAAATGTGATATAATGAAAGACATGGAGACAAGA